>Ga0335081_10000414_pt1 | contig 76466 bp, 65 predicted proteins | sample Lox_Sample_35_FD_206713 | JGI IMG/M metagenome (GOLD analysis project Ga0335081, IMG submission 206713) | Soil microbial communities from Loxahatchee National Wildlife Refuge, Florida, United States - Lox_Sample_3.5 | ecosystem: Environmental > Terrestrial > Soil > Wetlands | place: USA...
GATCCGACCTGCCTGTCCCGGTCTCCACGAGACTTTGCTGAGTCGCGCCGGACAGGATCGGGCGTGACAGCCGCATCGGTTCGCGTCAGGTAACGGGAACGCCGTAGCGGCGCGCCCGACCTCCGGCAAGATTTGCCCGCGAGCCGGCGCTTTTTGTCTCGGTGCAACGGAGCGCGGGCTCGCCCCGTCGCTCACCGGGAGACCAGCGACCTGTATCTCCTGAGCGCGCCGCCGCAACGTGTGTGGTCCAGGCGACACCGCGCGACCGAAGATCGGATCTCGTTTGGAGCTCCTGGCTCTCGGCACTCCCTGTGTCGCCGGCCGATCGCCGAAACGGCGCGAGCTTGACCCCCGAATGCGTCGGCCTCGCGCCGCGCGCGGCACGGATGTTGCTCTCAGTCGGCGCGGAGACCTCTTCCGAAAAGGCAAACCAGCCGCAAGGCTGGGACGCAAAGTTGCAGGTCCGCCTTCAGCGGCGGACGGCCGAGCTACCGAAGAAGAGAGAAGGCTGCGCGCGCTCGTCGGCGCGTCGGCCGATCTTGTGGCCCGTGTTCCTTTTCGGTGCGACACGTCTGAAAAGGAGCTTCAATGGGTCGGCTGTTACGCGTAGTTCCGCTTTGTACCGCGCTGGTGCTAGGTGCCTGCACCAGCATGGGCCACCAAGATCAAACCAACCGCGCGCAGCACGATTTCGGACCGCCCGAGACCTTGTCCGTTTGCCTGTACGTGGACAACGGCATCAGCGACGACGAAGCGCGCGCCCTGGTGACGGAGGCGTGGCAGGACGAAGCGCCGCTCTACGGTCTGGACGTGAAGATCGCACAGATCAAGCGCTGGCCGCGGCCGGCGCCCCGGATGGAAGGCATCATGGCGGCGTTGCGCAAAGAGCCGTTGGAGGCGCCTTGCGACCGGGTCCTGGCCCTGATCGGACGCGACTTCGGCGACTTCATGTGGAGTCTGGTCGCACCGGAATACTTAGGGGCGGTAAATACGGACACGCTGACGCACGGCTATGCCGTAGCCCGTCGCATAAGTTTCAATCAGCTCATCAGCCCGCCGGTGGATGTCACGCGCCATGAGATCTACCACATGCTTGGCTGCGGCAAGCACAACGACATGAAAGGCTGTTACGACCAGATCGCGATGTTGAAGACATGGAAGCGCGAGCACGACAGCGACTTCTTCCCGGCTTGGGACTTTCAGAGCGGGCGGCTGTTGGACTCGCGCGATGCAGTCAACGAGCGCATCCATGGATCGGACATGCGCCGCGCGGCTCGGAAGGACGAGAAGAAAGTCGCGGCATCGCCGGCAGGCGACCGGTGAGGTGTTGGCCGGCCATATCCTCGAAGCGTTCGACCGCTCGGCGGATTGCCGCTGAGCGGTAGGCAGGTCGCATGGCCCTCGCATTCAGCGGGCCTCCGGCGCGATCCGGCAGCGTCGCTCTCCCGCAGTTCGCGCCGAGGACCCCTTGGTGTGCTGGAGTGAGAGCGAGCAGCCACGGTCCCGCCGCCACGAACGTCTGTCTCGGTTCGCGTCGACCGTTTCGCTTCCAACCGTCGCGCTCGTAGGTCAAACGGCGCATGCGATAGTTGCCGATGTATCGGCACTACGCAGCCGCCGATGGCAGCACGTTCTCATCTGCCTCGATCGGCGCTGGACCCTCTCCTGCCCGGGCCGTCAGCGATCGCTCGCTAGAGGCGACTCCGGCGATCCATATCAAACGAAAGGTGTATGGACAAAACGGTGTAGAGGCGTAAACTGAAGTCTAGCTTCGAGCGGGTTGGGAGGGTAGCTTCAGCGGGGCAGACGAAGCCTACGCGGGTTACAGGAACCGATTCCGGAGCAACCGCGGTTCTCCTTCTCGTTCGGCAGGGCTCGGAAACGCCGAGGGGCTGCGCGTGAGCATGATGCACTCGCGCGCGGTGCCGAACAAGTGCGATCCGGGCGGGAGACCAATTTAACAAAGTATAAAGGAACCGGACGATGATCCAGGTCCTGCTAGCTTTCCTCGGCTCGGTTGCGCTGACCATTCTGTTGCGTCAGCCCGCACACAGGGCCGGCCTCGTCGATCGGCCCTCGGGCCGCAAGATGCACCACGCGGTGGTGCCGGTGATTGGCGGGATCGCCATGATGTTCGCGTTCATGGCCTTCGCCGCGATCTTCGGTCAGAACTATCGCGGACTCGCTCCCCTGCTCCTGGGTACATTGCTCCTCACGATCACTGGGGCACTCGACGATCGTCACGACCTATCCGCCCGCACCAAGCTCATCGCGCAGATCGTAGCGGTGGTATTCATGACATCGTGGGCCGACCAGGTCATTTACAGCCTCGGCGACATCGGCGGCACGGGACCGGTGAAGCTCGGAGCCTGGGCGCTGCCGTTCACCGCGTTCACCATGGTCGGTGTGGTGAACGCCATGAATATGATCGACGGCATGGACGGCCTCGCGGGCAGCGTGGCCGTCACGGCCATGATCTGGCTCGCTGGCGCGGCGGCACTTTGCGCGGCGTCACCGCAGATGGATCTGCTGTTCCTCTTGATGGGCGCGGTCGGCGGATTCCTGCTGTTCAACTTGCGCTACCCGGTGAAGGGGCGCGCACAGGTGTTCATGGGCGACGCAGGCAGCATGGCGCTTGGTCTTGTACTGGGGTGGTTTGCCGTGGATCTGACTCAGCATGGCGGGACGGCGGGAAAGCTGTACCCGATTTCCGCGGTGTGGATCCTCGGCGTGCCGATCTTGGACACCACTTATCTGATGGTTCGCCGCATGCTGCGCGGGCAGAGCCCCTTCGCGCCGGACCGGCGCCACATCCATCACACGCTAGTGATCATGGGCCTCAGCGAAGGATGGGCGCTGTTCGTCATCTTAGCGCTGTCGTGCATGCTCGGAGCGATCGGTTTGTTCGGATGGCGAAGCGGCGTGCCGGAGTCCGTGCTCAGCTACGGCTTCGTCGCGACGTTCGCCGCTTATTGCATCATCATGCAGTACTGGCGCCGAATGTTTGCCCTGGCTAGAAAGCTCCGCAGGAGCGTCCACCACAACCGTGTGAGTGCACAGCAGAAGTGGTAAGACCGCTATGGCTCGGGTGGATCGTTCTGGCGCCGCCAATCCTGCTGACTTCGGTCGCATGGGGCGCGCAGGCGGCGCCACCTTGCAAGGTGATGGACCCGGAACTGGCCGATAGCTACGAAGGGCCCTGCGTGAAGGGGCTTGCGCAGGGCAAAGGTATGGCGCGCGGCAAAGCGGTGTATGAGGGTGAGTTCGACCGCGGAATGAAGGATGGGGACGGCGTGAAGAGTTGGCCTTGGGGCGACCGCTACGAAGGCGAGTTCAAGGACGACTTCAAGGAAGGACATGGGGTCTACACCTGGGGCCAGGGAACTCCATGGGCGGGCGAGCAGTATGACGGGCAGTTCGTTCACGATATGCGCCAGGGATGGGGTGTATACACTTGGCCCAACGGCGATAAGTACGAAGGCCCGTGGGAGAAGAACCAGCGGTTGGGGTTGTCCCCGATGGAACGTTCCCGCATCCAGTCCGGACACTCACAGGAGCAAGCCTTCCACGCGGGAGTAAAGGTATGCTCCTTGATGCGGCCGGGTCAGCCGTTGCCGGAGCTCGTACGGGGAGAGGTCGATAGCCTCGACGGACAGGTATTGAGAGTGAGGCTCACACAGGTGCCGCCGCAAGTCGCAGCATTCCTGCCTCGGGACGCTAAACCCGGTGCGGTGATAGCCGATGATGCGGTGAACTGGGCTCCATGTAACTGAGGCTCGCGTGGCAGGTCGCGGGGCGACTGGTTTTGTTGTATGTTTCGGGTGGAGGCTTCTGAGAGGGATCGAGACAGACGGGCGAAGAGCACAAGTTGGATCGGCGTTGCGTAGTTCCTTTATCGGAGACAATCATGAAGAAAATGCTTGCGGTACTTTCAGCCACGTTGTTACTGGGCGCGCCCATCCTGGCGCTGTCGGCGGACGAACCGGCCGGTGGCGCGTCGCAGGGGTCAGCGCCTCCCCCCAACACAGAGGTCGTAGGCGCCGTAGGGTTCTTCACGCTGGTCGGTCTCGGACTGGCCGCTGCAATCAGCGCCGGCACCGGCGCGAATCCGACGACGACAACGACGCACCACTGAGCGCAGGTGGGATAGTCGCTGGGTAACACTCCGCGGCGCGACCGCCGCGGAGCGATGTGTGGCGGCCTTCCGGCGGCAGGGCGGTAGGAGAGCGAAGATCGGGAGGGTCGCAACTGCGGCACGCTTGTGCCGCAGCGTATACGTCCCGCAGAGGCTGGTGGCCCGCCTCATGGGTCGGGGCACAAGCCTCGGCGGTGATGCTGGGTCGACTTCCGCTCGTCGCGATCTTCACGTCGCGGCGGGGCTTGATCCCAGCCAAACACTTGGTGGCATCCTGGACGGCAGCTGCCTCGGGCTCGAAGTTTCACGCCAGCACAGCGCCGCCACGACCGTATTGGGGATGATGCGCCGGCGGTTCGAAGCGGCCCAGGCGGCCATCGTCTCCCCAAGCCGTAGACAGCGTGATTCGAGGGAGGATACGAAGCGTGCCCGGCGCAGCGGTCGGCACTGCGGTCTTGCGAAGGGCTGCGGTGGATCTTGCACAAGGGGGGCGCGGGTAGCGCAGCCGCACGAGCGAGGCGAGCAGCGAAGACTCCCGGCTGACCGTTGTCGCTCGCCGCGCTTAACGGCGCTGAGGGCTCTACTGCCCATGTCATCCTCCTCCATCACCGACCTCCCGCACCGGGCCCACTAGCTTCGGCAAGCAGCCGAGAGAGTGCTTTGCGCCTCGGCTAGCGTCCGCACACAGCGACCTGGCAGAGCCAGTTACGCAACGAGAGCCCTGTGGCGTTCAAGCGACTCTCTCTGGCGATCATCGCGGCCGGCCTTGCATGGCTGACGGCCGGCCCTGCCCGCGGCGAGCCCGACCTCCAAGGGCAGACCGGTCTCATCAACATGCCGGACGGTCGCGTCGAACCGGACGGCACGTGGCGGTTGGGCTACTCCTACTCCCAGCCGTACGCGGAAGCCTGGTCCAGCTTGACGTTCCTGAAGTTCCTGGAGCTCAACGTGGGCTATACACGCCTCATGGACGTGCCGGCGTTCACGGGCACCGAGTTCCAGTCCACCTACGGCAGCTACAAAGACAAGGAGCTCGGGTTGAAGCTGCACGTGCTGGAGGAAAGCAAATACATCCCGTCGGTGTCCGTCGGTGGCTACGACCTCTACGGTACCACGATCTTCAAATCGGGGTTCCTCGCCGCGAGCAAACGCGTCTCCTCGTTCGATTTCACGCTCGGCTACGGGATCAACCGCATCGACGGGTTCTACGGCGGTGTACGGTACAAGCCGGAATTCCTGCCCGGGCTCGGGGTGGTCGCCGAGTACGACGCCACCAAGTGGTCTCAAGACTATGGCGCCAACCTCAGCGGCGTAAATCAGCGCACGAAGGGCTTTGTCGGAGGCCTCGAGTACCGCTGGAAATGGCTGGGCGCCCAGGTGAGCTACAACCACGACACGGTGGCCTTCAACGGATACGTGTCGGTCCCGCTGCAGGACAGGGAATTCGTTCCCAAGGTCGACGAGCCCGAGGTCTACACGACGATCGCGCCGCGTCCCACACTGGCGCAGTGGCAGGAAGACCGCAAATATGGCGAGCGGATGGTGAGCGAGCTGCTCAAGGAGGACTTCAAGGTCATCCGCGTGCGCCTGGAAGGCACCACGGTGAAGGCTGAGCTCACCAACACGAGAATCTCGCTCGTGAGCCGGGCAGTCGGGCGAGCGGCAAGGGTGATCCTACTCACGAGCCCGCTGGAAACGACCGAGATCGAGATCGTCTACATGATCGCCGACGTGCCGTTCGCCGTGTATACCTTCACCGACGTGGCACGGCTCCAGCGCTATTTCAATGGCATGATGAGCCGGAAGGAGATCGAGCCCTATATCACGGTGCGCTTTGCGGCGCCCTCCGATGAATTCCCCTCAGACGCCAGGTCGGTCATGCTGGAAAGCTTCGACCAACCCTATCACGTAGAGCTATTCAGCAACACCCAAGGCGATCTCATCACCTTCTACACCGAAGGCGCCGGGTTGGAGAGATTCAAGGTGAGCCCGGCGCTGGCGTTCTACGTCAACGACCCGAGCGGTGCGCTGCGCTACGATCTTTACCTGCAGGCCGTGTATCAGAGGGAGCTGGCAAGACAGCTCTTCTTCGTGGGCGCGCTCACGGCGACCTTGGCGCAGGACGTGAGCGACGTCAACAACCCGAACAACAGCACTCTGCCGCACGTCCGCACGGACATTAACTTCTATCTGGCGGACCAAGGCATCGTCAACCTGAACCGCCTGCTGCTCAACAAATACTTCCTGCTTGCGCCGCGGACCTATGCGCGTGCCTCTGTCGGTTTCTACGAGATGATGTACGCAGGCGGCGGAGGCCAGGTGCTGTACTTTCCGGAGTCGGGGCGCTGGGCAGCAGACCTTGCAGTGGACGCACTCAAGCAGCGCGCGTTCAATGGCTGGTTCCAGTTCCAGAGCTACCAGACGGTCACTGCCATCGGCTCGTTTCACTATCGTATCCCCGACCTCGGAGGCTACCTCGAAGGTCTGACCGCGACCGTGCGCGCAGGAGCGTTCCTGGCCAAGGATACCGGTGCGAGGTTCGAGCTGAAGCGCCGCTTCAATTCCGGCGTCGAGGTCGGCTTCTGGTATACGCGCACCAACGGCCATGACGTGACTCCCCCCGGCTCCCCCGGCAGTCCCTACTACGACAAAGGCGTGTACGTGATGATCCCGCTCAACGCGATGCTGACCAAGGACACCCAGGTCAATGGCGCGGTCGCGATCGCGCCCTGGACGCGAGACGTCGGGCAGATGGTCATCTCGCCGGGCGACCTTTACGGGATCGTCGAGAACCCGCTCATCGACGTGACAACGGACAAAGGCCTCTACCGGCTCAACGAGTAGAAGGCCGACGGAGCCCGGGAGCGAACCGGTGGAAGTTCGCGTGGTCGGTAACTGCATGTAGCCGCAGGTGCCGCCGCCGTAGGGGCGAGCGAACCCGGCGCGCGATGCCGGTTAGATCGTCGGGTTGCGCGGTGCAGCACGCGAAGACGAGTGTAACGCGGGCGCGTTCCTGTATACCATTACGCAGTTCGCGCCACCCGACCCGCCGGCGCGGTTGGGCTGGCCAAGAAGACCAACGACGAGAGACCGACCCCTGCGATGATCGCCACCGCAGCTCACGCGGACACTTTCCCCAGGCTGTTGCTCGAGCACGCACGCGCGCGCCCGGACGAGACCTCCATACGCGAAAAGGACTTGGGGATCTGGCAGTCCTGGACATGGGCGCAAGCGTCCGCGGAGGTCCGCGCCCTTGCGCTGGGCTTGAACGCGCTGGGCTTCGCGCGAGGTGAGAATCTCGCCATCGTTGGGGACAATCGCCCGCACCTGTACTGGGCGATGACGGCTGCGCAGGCGCTCGGTGGCGTACCGGTCCCGCTGTACCAGGACTCGATCTCCGAGGAGATGGCGTTCATCCTCGACAATGCCGACGTGCGCTTTGCGGTCGTGGAGGACCAGGAGCAGGTGGACAAGCTGCTGGAAATCAAGGAGCGCCTGCCTAAGCTCCAGCAGATCATCTACGAGGACCCGCGCGGGATGCGCCATTACATCCAGCCGTTCCTGCACCGCTACGCGGACGTGCAGGCGCTGGGGCGCAAGCTGGATGCCGACGATCCCGGGTTGTACGAACGCCAAGTTAAGCAAGGCAGCGCAGGAGACATCGCCATCATCCTTTACACCTCGGGCACGACGGCCAAGCCCAAGGGCGTGTGTCACACGCACGCCGCGCTGATCACCGCGGCGCGCGGCGGCTGCGAGTTCGATGGCCTGGGTCCCGGCGATGAGGTGCTCTCCTACCTGCCGATGGCCTGGGTCGGCGACAACCTCTTCTCCTATGCGCAAGCGCTGGCGGGCGGATTCACGATCAACTGCCCGGAATCGTCCGAGACGGTGATGACGGACATGCGCGAAATCGGTCCGACGTACTTCTTCGCGCCGCCGCGGATCTTCGAGAGCCTGCTGACGCAGGTGATGATCCGCATGGAGGACGCCTCGCGGTTGAAGCGTGCGCTGTTCCAATATCTCCTGGCGTTGGCCACGCGCTGCGGCGCCGAGATCCTCGATCGAAACCCGGAGGTGCGGCTGCGGGACCGTTTCCTGTACGCGCTCGGCGATCTGATCGTGTACGGACCTCTTCGCAACGTACTGGGCATGAGCCGCGTTCGCATCGCCTACACCGCCGGCGCACCGATCGGTCCGGACCAGTTCCGCTTCTACCGTTCGATCGGCGTGAACCTGAAACAACTCTACGGCTCGACGGAGACCTGCGCGTATGTGTGCCTGCAGCCGGACGGCCACGTGAAGCTCGACTCGGTCGGTCCTCCGGCGCCAGGTGTCGAGGTCAAGATCGCGGACAACGGCGAGGTGCTGGTCAAGAGCCCGGCCATGCTCGCGGAGTACTACAAGCGCCCCGATGCCACCGCCGAAGTGTTCGACGAAAAGGGCTACTTCCGGACCGGGGACGCCGGATTCTTCGACCACGAAGGCCATCTCAAGATCATCGACCGCGCAAGAGATGTGGGCGTGCTGGCGAGCGGCGCGGTGTTCGCTCCGAACTACATCGAGAACAAGCTCAAGTTCTTTCCCCATATCAAGGAAGCGGTGGTCTTCGGTCAGGGGCGCCAGTCGGTTTGCGCGTTCATCAATATCGATCTGGGCGCTGTGGCCGACTGGGCCGAGCGGCGGGGTCTCGCCTACACCAGCTACACCGATCTTGCTGGGAAGCCGCAGGTGTACGACCTGATCCAGGAATGCGTGGAGAAGGTCAATACGCAGCTGGCGGCCGACCCGATGGTCGCCCGCTCGCAGATCCACCGCTTCCTCATCCTGCACAAAGAGCTCGACCCGGACGACGACGAGCTCACGCGAACCCGAAAAGTGCGGCGCGGCTTCATCGGCGAGAAGTACGCGGCGCTGGTCGACGCCCTGTACTCCGGCCGAAGCTTTGAACATGTCGATACGGTGGTCCGATTCGAGGACGGCCGCACCGGCACGATCAGCGCCGATGTGAATATACGCGAGGCGAAAATGGTTCCAGTCACGGTGGACCCAGAGAGGAAAGTGGCGTGAGGGGAAAAAGGTGAAGAAGTGAAAGAGGTGAAGCAGGTGTAGGGCAGCTACCTCTCCCCCGGCGCCGGGGGAGAGGGCAAGGGGGAGGGGGATCACCTCATTCACTCACTCATGCACTCCTTCACTCACTCAGCGACTTCTCGCGCCTCGCCACCGCCTGAGACACAAACAATGTCTGCGACCCGCACCATCGGAGAAACGCTGCTGAGCGTCGACAACATCTCGCTATCCTTCGGCGGGGTTCGGGCACTGACGGATGTAAGCTTTGACGTGCGCCAAGGCGAGATCCGCGCCATCATCGGACCAAACGGCGCGGGCAAATCTTCCTTGTTGAACGTCATCAATGGTGTGTACCACCCGCAGACGGGCACGGTGCGGTTTCGCGGAGAAGTGCGCGACCGCATGGACCCGCACCACGCGGCCGCGCAGGGAATCGCGCGGACGTTCCAAAACATCGCGTTGTTCCGGGGCATGTCGGTGCTGGACAACATCATGACCGGGCGCAACCTGAAGATGAAATCCACCCTGCTGGAGCAGGCGATCTATCTCGGCCGCAACCGCAGAGAAGAGCTGGAGCACCGCGCCAAGGTGGAGGAGATCATCGACTTCCTGCAGATCGAACACATCCGCAAGACGCCCGTAGGCCGGCTGCCCTACGGATTGCAGAAGCGCGTCGAATTGGCGCGGGCGCTCGCCGCCGAGCCGCTGCTGCTGCTTCTGGATGAGCCGATGGCGGGCATGAACGTAGAGGAGAAGCAGGACATGTGCCGCTTCATCCTCGACGTGAACGACGAGCTCGGCACCACGGTCGTGCTGATCGAGCACGACATGGGCGTGGTCATGGACATCTCGGACCGCATCGTCGTGCTCGACTACGGGCGCAAGATCGCCGACGGCACCCCCGCTGAAGTGCGCGCGAACCAGGCGGTGATCGACGCGTATCTCGGCGTCGCGCATTGAGCATCCCATGTGAGGTAGGTCGATGTCGTTTTTCTTCGAAGTGCTGATCGGCGGCCTGTTGGCGGGAGTGATGTACTCGCTGGTCGCGCTCGGGTTCGTGTTGATCTACAAGGCCTCCGGCGTGTTCAACTTCGCGCAGGGCGCGATGGTGTTCTTCGCCGCGCTCACCGTGGTCGGGTTGATGGACAAGGGCGTGCCCTTCTGGCCCGCGGTGGGCCTCTCGACCGCGGTGATGGTGGCGCTCGGCGTGCTGATCGAGCGCTTCGTGTTGCGGCCGTTGGTGAACCAGCCGCAGATCTCGTTGTTCATGGCGACCATCGGGCTCACGTTCCTGCTCGAGGGCATCGCGCAGGCGATGTGGGGGGCGAACGTACGCGGGCTCGACATCGGCATCGAGGATATGCCGATCGAATGGCTGTTGGACCATTTGCGGATCAACGTCAGCAAGTTCGACGTGGCCGCCGCCGTCATATGCGCCGTGCTGGTGACGGTGCTCGCCGTGTTCTTCAGCAAGACCCGGATCGGGCGCGCACTGCGCGCGGTCGCGGACGATCACCAGGCGGCGCTGGCCGTCGGCATCCCGCTCAAGCAGATCTGGGCGATCGTGTGGGCCGTGGCCGGCTTCGTCGCGCTCGTTGCCGGTCTGCTGTGGGGAGCCCGCAATGGGGTGCAGTACGCGCTGACGTTCGTCGCCCTCAAGGCCCTGCCGGTTCTCATCCTCGGTGGCTTCGAGTCGATCGCGGGCGCGATCGTAGGCGGTCTCATCATCGGCGGGTCCGAGAAGCTGGCGGAGGTCTTCCTCGGCCCCTACGTGCGCGGCGGGATCGAGGGCTGGTTTGCGTACGTCATCGCATTGCTCTTCCTGCTGGTGCGCCCCGAAGGCCTGTTCGGCGAGAAGATCATCGAGAGGGTGTGAGTGAGAATCTGAAGGCGTGAAGAGTGAAGGGTGAAGAGTGAAGGGTGAACATCGCCGCACGCATTCGTCCGTCCAATGAGAGAAGATAGACGCGCGTCTTCCCTCTCCCCCGGCAGGGGGAGAGGGTAAGGGTGAGGGGGCATCACTCTTCACCCTTCACTCTTCACCTCTTTGCATCGACCAGATCTCACAGACAACGCATGCTGTACAGAGAAGCCGGCCAATTCAAAACCTCCTACCAGGCGGATCAGCAACTGTTTCCGATCCGCCAGGATCGCATCGGCGTCCTCGCGGTCTTGATCGTTGCGTTCGCGGTGATCCCGCTCATCGGCACCGAATACTGGTTCCAGGCGATCCTGATTCCGTTCCTCGTCCTTTCGCTCGCTGCGCTGGGCCTCAACATCCTCACCGGCTATGCCGGGCAGCTGTCTCTGGGCACGGCAGCGTTCATGGCGGTCGGCGCGTTCGGTGCCTACAATCTCGTGCTGCGGATTCCCTGGATGCCGATCCTGCTCGGTTTCGTGCTCGCCGGGTTGTGCGCTGCGCTGGTGGGCATGTTGTTCGGCTTGCCTAGCCTGCGCATCAAGGGGTTTTACCTCGCTGTGACCACACTCGCGGCACAGTTCTTCGTGGTGTGGGCGCTCACCCATTTCGGCTGGTTCAGCAATTATTCGAGCTCGGGGGTGATCTCGGCACCACCGATCCAGATTGCCGGCTACCGTTTCGACACGCCGCGCAGCCTGTACCTGCTGGTGCTCGCCATCGTCGTGCTCCTCGCACTGGTTGCGAAGAACCTGGTGCGCAGCGAGTCCGGCCGCGCCTGGATGGCGGTGCGCGACATGGATGTAGCCGCGGCGGTGATCGGCATCCCGGTGACCAAGACGAAGCTCACCGCATTCGCGGTCAGCTCGTTCTACTGTGGCGTCGCGGGTGCGCTGTACGCATTCGTCTACCTCGGGACGGTCGAGCCCGACGCTTTCAACCTGGACCTGTCGTTCCGGATCCTGTTCATGATCGTCATCGGCGGCCTAGGCTCGATCTTGGGTTCGTTTCTGGGTGCCGCTTTCATCACCCTATTCCCGATCTTCCTCAGCCGCTATGGCGAGTCGTTATCGAGCGCGATGGGCGTCGAGCTGCCCTCGGGCATGATTTCGAACGTCGTGCTGATCGTTTTCGGAGCCCTCATCGTCTTCTTCCTCGCGGTCGAGCCGCTCGGGTTCGCGCGGCTGTGGCAGACGGTCAAGGAGAAGCTGCGGCTGTGGCCTTTCCCCCATTAGCGATCGCTTTGTACTGGCCGGTGAGATCGCGTATATTGGTTTGGCCTATTGCCCTCCAAAAAGAAGGGGCCAAGCAGGGAGCTTGCAACCACTGAGGAGACAGTTAGATGAAACCTCGTATCGCAACAAGCATCCGCGCGAGAGCGGCAGCGCTGCTGAGCGCAGCCGGGTTGACGATCGGCCTCGGGGCTGCGCTGGCGGACGCACCACAGCAGTTCGTGCCGGCGAATGGCTACTGGGTGGGGCCCTACGCGGCAGGCGGGTCGGGCGTGTTCGGCGGGCTGATCGACTACATGCAGATGCTGAACAATCGCGACGGCGGCATCAATGGCGTGAAGCTCACGTGGGAGAAGTGCGAAACGGAGTACAACAACGCGCGCGGCGTGGAATGCTATGAGCGCTCGAAGAACAAGGGGCCCACCGGCGCCACGATGATCCATCCGCTGTCGACCGGGATCACCTATGCGCTGATCGACAAAGGAACCGCGGACCACATTCCGATCGTGTCCATCGGCTACGGCCGTGCCGACGCGGCTGAGGGTGCGGTGTTCCCCTATGTCTTCCCGCTCATTACCTCGTACTGGGACCAGGCGGCGACCATGGTCGCCTACATCGCCTCGAAAGAGGGTGGCTTCGACAAGCTGAAGGGCAAGAAGGTCGTGCTCCTGTATCACGAATCGGCCTACGGCAAGGAGCCGATCCCGGTGCTCACCGACCTTTCCAAGAAGTATGGCTACGAGTTCACGACGATTCCAGTCCCGCACCCGGGCAACGAGCAGCAGTCGCAGTGGCTGCAGGTCCGCCAGATCCAGCCCGACTGGGTGATCCTGTGGGGCTGGGGCGTGATGAACCCAACGGCGCTCAAAGCGGCCGCGAAAGTCGGCTATCCGCGCGACAAGATGATCGGCGTGTGGTGGTCGGGCGCCGAGGAGGACACCGTACCGGCCGGCAGCGCCGCCAAGGGCTTCATCGCCGCTGGCTTCAACGTCGCAGGCACGAACTATCCGGTCATCCAGGACATCGAGAAGTACGTGTACGACAAGGGCGAAGGCGAGATGGCCTCCGACAAGTCGCGGATCGGCTCGGTGTACTACAACCGCGGGGTGGTGCTCGGCATTATCACTGCGGAAGCGATCCGAGTGGCCCAGCAGAAGTTCGGCAAGGGCAAGTCGGTGACCGGCGAGCAGATCCAATGGGCGCTCGAGCATCTGAACCTGGACAACAAGCGTCTGAAAGAGCTGGGCGCAGTCGGATTCATGCCTCCGACCAAGACCAGCTGCCGGGACCACGAGGGCTCGGGCCTAGTGAGATTCCAACAGTGGGATGGAGCCAAGTGGACGATCATCACCGACTGGATGGAGCCGGCCGATGCGGACCGCAGACTGGTGCGCGACAAGGTCGAGGAGTCCGCGACGAGCTACGCGAAGGAAAAGGGCATCACCCCGCGTAGTTGCTCATAGGAAGCAAATACGACCCGACGGCGCGCGTCCCGCATACGCCGTCGGGTCGCGTATCGGGCGGCAGCACGCGTCCGCCACGCGACTCTCGGCGCATCTGGAAGGAGGGCTGAAGCATGGCCGCCGTCCCGCAACCGCAGGCTTCCACACAGCCATTCCTGTCGGTCAGCAACATCGAGGTCATCTACGACCATGTCATCCTGGTCCTGAAAGGAGTCTCGCTTCAGGTCCGGAAGGGACAGGTCGTCGCGCTGTTGGGTGCGAACGGCGCGGGCAAGACCACGACGCTGAAGGCGATCTCGAACCTGCTGCGCGCCGAGCGCGGCGAGGTGACCAAGGGCGCGATCGAGTTCATGGGCAACCGGGTGGACCGGCTGACGCCGAGCGCGCTGGTTCGTCTCGGTGTGTGCCAGGTCATGGAGGGCCGCCATGTGTTCGAGCACCTCACGGTGGAGGAGAACCTGCTCGCCGGCGCGTTCACGCGCAGCATACGGCGAGCAGAGCTCAAGCGGGATCTCGAGCTGGTCTATACCTACTTCCCGCGCCTGAGGCAGCGTCGGGACAGCCTGGCGGGCTACACCTCCGGCGGCGAGCAGCAGATGACCGCGCTCGGGCGGGCGCTGATGGCGAGGCCTACCATGGTCCTGCTCGACGAGCCGTCCATGGGGCTCGCTCCGCAGATCGTCGATGAGATCTTCAGGATCGTGAAGAATCTCAACCAGAAGGAAGGCGTGAGCTTCCTGCTCGCCGAGCAGAACACGCATATCGCGCTCGGATACGCCGACTACGGCTACATCCTCGAGAGCGGACGCGTGGTGATGGACGGGGCCGCCTCCGAGCTGGCGCGCAACGAGGACGTGAAGGAGTTCTACCTCGGCCTGTCGGCTTCTGGCCGAACGAGTTACCGCGACGTAAAGCACTACCGGCGCCGCAAGCGCTGGCTGGCGTGAAGGGTCGAGAGTGAAGGATGAAGGAAACGCCGATCTCTCAGCCGAGCGACGCGCCATGTCCAAATACTTCGACGATCTGGAAATCAGACCGCCCCAGGCGCGGGAGCGCGCGCTGATCCACGCGCTGCAGGCGCAGATCGAGAACGCCAAGAGACATGCGCCCTATTTCACGGACCTGCTGAGTCACGTTCAGTCGCACGAGATCGCGGATCGAGCTGCCCTGGCCAAGCTGCCCGTCACACGCAAGTCGCAGCTCACGGAACTGCAAAGAGCGCGGCCTCCATTTGGCGGCTTGACCGCGGCGCCCATCAAGCAATTGGCGCGCGTGTTTTCCTCGCCCGGACCAATCTACGAGCCGCAGGCGGACAAGCCCGATTTCTGGGGCTTCGCGCGCGCGCTCTACGCCGCCGGCTTCCGGGAAGGAGAGCTCGTTCACAACACGTTTTCGTACCACTTCACGCCGGGTGGCTTCATGATGGATCTCGGCGCGCAGGCGATCGGCTGCCCGGTATTCCCCGCCGGCGCGGGGCAAACCGAGCTGCAAGTCGCCGCGATCGCCGACCTCCGGCCCGTGTGCTATGCGGGCACGCCATCCTTCCTCAGGATCATCCTCGAAAAGGCCCACGAGCTGGGCAGAGACGTAAGCAGCATCCAGAAGGCCGCGGTGAGCGGCGAGGCGTTTTTGCCGAGCGTGCGCGAGATGCTGGCCGAGCGCGGAATTCAGGGCTACCAATGCTATGCCACGGCCGACCTGGGGCTGATCGCGTATGAGACCGAGGCGCGCGAAGGGCTGGTGGTGGACGAGGGGGTGATCGTCGAGATCGTGCGCCCAGGCAGCGGCGATCCGGTCCCCGACGGCGAGGTCGGGGAGGTGGTGGTCACCACGCTGACGCCTCAGTACCCGCTGATCCGGTTCGCCACCGGCGATCTGTCCGCGGTGCTGCCGGGCGCCAGCCCGTGCGGGCGCACCAACATGCGGATCAAGGGTTGGATGGGTCGCGCGGACCAGACCACCAAGGTGAAGGGGATGTTCGTGCACCCGTCACAGGTGAACGAGGTCATCAAGCGCCATCCCGAGATCCTGCGCGGGCGGCTCTCCGTGACGCACGATGCCGCCAAGAACGATGTCATGGCGCTGCAGGTCGAAATCGACGGCACGCCAGCGGAAGGTCTCGCCGCACGCATCGCAGCCACGCTGCGCGAGGTGTGCAAGCTGCGCGGCGACGTCTCCTTCAAGCTGCCGGGCGCGCTACCCAACGATGGAAAGGTGATCGAGGATCTCAGGAAGTACGAGTGACGGCTGAACCAGGTGAAGAGTGAAGGGTGAAGAGTGATCCCCTTTACCCCGGCCCTCTCCCCCGGTAACGGGGGAGAGGGAGAGCTTGCTGCTCTTCGCTGATGGTTTTGACCCTTCACCCTTCACTCTTCACTCTTCACCCCAATCGGAGCAACGCGAGGTGAGCAACTCGATCAGCCGCTACCCCGTCCCCGCGCTCGAAGACCTCCCGCAGGACATCCGCGATCGGATGCTGCAGGTGCAGGACAAGGCCGGGTTCATCCCGAATGTGTTTCTGGCCCTGGCACACCGCCCGGATGAGTTCCGCGCGTTCTTCGCCTACCACGACGCGTTGATGCTGCGCGATTCCGGGTTGACCAAAGCGGAGCGCGAGATGATCGTCGTGGCCACCTCCGGCGTGAATCACTGCCAGTACTGCGTGATCGCCCACGGAGCCATCCTGCGCATCTATGCGAAGCATCCGCACCTCGCCGACCAGGTCGCCATCGATCATCGCAAGGCCGATCTCACACCGCGCCAGAAAGCGATGCTGGACTTTGCGGTGAAACTCGCTCGCGCACCCGAGGCGGTGACGGACCAGGACTACCAGAGCTTGCGCAGCCACGGCTTCGCCGAAGAGGAGATCTGGGACATCGGCGCGATCACGGCCTTGTTCGCCCTGTCCAACCGGATGGCACATCTCACCTCGATGCGCCCCAACGACGAGTTCTACCTGCTGGGCCGGGTTCCTCCGCCAGCGAGATAACGGGCGACACCCTCCGGTCACACAAGCGCCCGCCGGGAGAGGCGCCAAATTCGCTGGTATACTTTTTCCGGCAAACCGGCAAGCGATGGCGCTCGCATCACAAGTGCATAGCGCTGCATGGGCTTCAACCTTACCAGGGGCTGAACATGGACATGTCTCCGACTCCGGATGTCGATCCACAAGAGACCCAGGAGTGGCTCGACGCATTCGACAGCGTGCTCGAGTACGAAGGCGCGCAGCGGGCACACTACCTCCTCGAGCGCCTCGTCGACAAAGCGCGGCGCTCCGGGGCGTATCTGCCGTACAGCGCCACCACCGCCTACATCAACACCATCCCGCCCGGACAGGAGGAGCGCTCGCCGGGGGACCACGAGCTGGAGCACCGCTTGCGTTGCTATGTGCGTTGGAACGCGATGGCGATGGTCGTGCGGGCGAACAAGACGTCATCCGAGCTGGGCGGACACATCGCGAGCTTTGCATCCGCCGCGACGCTCTACGACGTGGGCTTCAACCACTTCTTCCACGCCCCGTCGGAGCACCACGGCGGCGATCTGGTGTTCTTCCAAGGTCACTCGGCGCCAGGCATCTACGCGCGCGCGTTCCTGGAGGGACGGATCACCGAGCAGCAGCTCGACAACTTCCGCCAGGAGGTCGACGGGCGCGGACTGTCGTCCTACCCCCACCCCTGGTTGATGCCGGATTTCTGGCAGTTCCCGACGGTATCGATGGGGCTGGGCCCCATCATGGCCATCTACCAGGCGCGCTTCATGAAGTATCTGCAGGACCGCGGCATTCTCGACACCGACGCGCGCAAGGTCTGGGCGTTCATGGGCGATGGCGAGATGGACGAGCCCGAATCGCTGGGCGCGATTTCGCTGGCGGCGCGCGAGAAGCTCGACAATCTGGTCTTCGTGGTGAACTGCAATCTGCAGCGCCTCGATGGACCGGTACGGGGCAACGGCAAGATCATCCAGGAGCTGGAGGCCGACTTTCGGGGCTGTGGCTGGAATGTCATCAAGGTGATCTGGGGCTCGTATTGGGACAGCCTGCTCGCACGCGACAAGAACGGGCTGCTCAAGAAGCTGATGGAGGAGTGCGTCGACGGCGAGTATCAGGTGTTCAAGTCCAAGGACGGCGCCTATGTGCGCAAACACTTCTTCGGCAAGTATCCCGAACTGCTGGAGATGGTCGCCAACATGTCGGACGACGATATCTGGCGGCTGAACCGGGGCGGACATGATCCGCACAAGATCTTCGCCGCTTACGCCGCCGCGACGAAGCACAAGGGCCAACCCACCGTCATACTGGCCAAGACGATCAAGGGCTACGGCATGGGCGAGGCCGGTGAGGGCCAGATGATCACCCATCAGCAGAAGAAGATGGGCACCACGTCGATCAAGGCCTTCCGCGACCGCTTCAACATTCCCATCCCGGACCAGCGCCTCGAGGAAGTGCCCTTCTACAAGCCGCCCGCGGACAGCGCCGAGATGCGCTACCTCAAGGAGCGCGTGCAGGCGATGGGCGGCTCGCTCCCCGTCCGGCGCCGCAGAGCGCAACCGCTCGAGGTGCCCGAGCTCGCCGCCTTCGAAGCGCTGCTCAAGAGCAGCGAAGAGCGCGAGATGTCCACCACCATGGCCTTCGTGCGTATCCTCAATACCATCATCCGCGACAAGAAGATCGGCAAGTACGTGGTGCCGATCGTGCCCGACGAGTCGCGCACCTTCGGCATGGAAGGCATGTTCCGCCAGCTCGGCATCTACTCGTCGGTGGGCCAGCTCTACCGCCCGGAGGATGCCGACCAGCTCATGTACTACAAGGAGGACAAGCACGGGCAGATCCTGCAGGAGGGCATCAACGAAGCGGGAGCGATGTGCTCGTGGATCGCAGCGGCGACCTCCTACAGCACGCACGGGATCCAGATGATCCCCGTTTACATCTTCTACTCGATGTTCGGCTTCCAGCGGGTAGGCGATCTGTGCTGGGCGGCCGGTGACAGCCGCGCGCGCGGATTCCTGCTCGGCGGCACGGCGGGACGGACCACGCTCAACGGCGAGGGCCTGCAGCACGAAGACGGCCACAGCCATCTGTTGGCGTCCACCGTCCCGAACTGCATATCCTACGACCCGACCTTCGCCTATGAGGTGGCGGTCATCATCCAAGACGGCCTGAATCGGATGTACGCCAAGCAGGAGGATGTGTTCTACTACATCACGGTGATGAACGAGAATTACGCTCATCCCGCGATGCCGGCCGGTGCCGAGTCCGCGATCCTGAAAGGGATGTATCTGTTGTCAGAAGCGGCGGCCGACAAGAAGCAGCCACGTGTCCAGCTGCTCGGCAGCGGCACCATTCTGCGCGAGGTGATCGCGGCCGCTAAGCTGCTCAAGGACGACTTTGGCGTGGTCGCCGACATCTGGAGCTGTCCGAGCTTCACGCAGCTGCGGCGCGACGGGATGCAGGTGCAGCGCTGGAACCTCCTCCACCCTGAGCAGCCGCCACGCCGGTCTCACGTCGAGGAGTGCCTCGACGGGCGCAGCGGTCCAGCGATCGCCGCGACGGACTACGTGCAAGCCTTCGCCGACCAGATCCGGCCGTTCGTGAAGCGCACCTACCGAGTGCTCGGGACCGACGGCTTCGGGCGCAGCGATTACCGCAAGCAGCTGCGCAGGTTCTTCGAAGTGGATCGCCACTACGTCGCCGTGGCGGCGCTCAAGGCATTGGCCGATGACGGGGTGCTTGCGGCCTCCAAGGCGAGTGAAGCGCTCAAGAAGTACAACATCGATCCGGATAAGCCGTACCCGCCCTCCGTATAACGGCGGGACGACCGGACAAGCGAACGGAGAGGAGATTGGGAGCAATCAGAGAAGTCGTCGTCCCCGACATCGGTGACTTCAAGGACGTGCCGATCATCGAGCTGTTGGTCCGGCCCGGCGACGCGATCAAGCCGGACGACTCGCTCGTCACCCTGGAGAGCGATAAGGCGACGATGGAGGTGCCTGCGCCTTTCGGCGGGGTGGTGAAGGAGATGAAGGTCAAGGTCGGCGATAAGGTATCGCAGGGCTCGCTGATCCTCAGCTTGGAAGTATCGGATGCCGCAGGTGCAGCGGTGGCTGCGCCCGCCGTTGCGGCTGTGACTTCTGCGCCGCCGCCAGCCGCCGCGACGGCGGCTCCGGCGCCTGTTGTGGCGGCCCCAAAGCCTGTAGCGGTTGCTGCCGAGATCGTCGCGCCAGTCCTTGCGCCGGTAGACGAGACCGGCTTCGCCCAGGCCCACGCGAGCCCTGGCGTGCGGCGCTTCGCGCGTGAGTTGGGCGTGGACCTCGCGAAGGTGAAGGGGTCGGGCCCAAAGAGCCGCATCCTCAAGGACGACATCCAAAACTTCGTGAAGACTGCGCTGGCCCGGCCCGCCGCGGCGCCGGCGGCCGGTGCAGGGCTCAGCGTGCTGCCGATGCCGGTGGTGGATTTCGCCAAGTTCGGGGCCATCGAGTCGAAGCCGCTGGCGCGGATCAAGAAAATCTCGGGCGCCAACCTACACCGCAACTGGGTCACCATCCCGCACATCACGCAGAACGACGAGGTCGACATCACCGAGCTGGAGGCGTTCCGCAAGCAGATGTCCGAGGAGGTCCAAAAGCAGGGCATACGGGTGACCCTGCTCGCGTTTCTCATGAAGGCTTGCGTCGCGGCCCTCCAGCGCTACCCGCAATTCAACGCCTCGCTGTCGCCCGATGCAGAGAGCCTGATCCTGAAGCAGTATTATCACCTCGGGGTCGCGGTCGACACGCCCAACGGACTGGTGGTGCCGGTCATCCGCGACTGCGATAAGAAGGGTGTGCTGCAGCTCGCCAAGGAGCTCGGTGACATCAGCGGCAAGGCGCGCGACGGCAAGCTGTTGCCTACCGACATGCAGGGAGGCAGCTTCTCGATCTCCAGCCTGGGTGGAATTGGCGGATCGACGTTCACCCCCATCATCAACGCGCCGGAGGTCGCGATCCTGGGTGCATCGCGCTCGGTGATGAAGCCGGTGTGGAAGGACGGACAATTCGTGCCCCGGCTGATGCTGCCGTTGTCTCTGTCCTACGACCACCGTGTGATCGACGGCGCAGAGGGCGCGCGCTTCATCACGTATCTGAACGCCGCGCTGAGCGACATCCGGCGCCTGATTCTGTGAGAATTGTGAGGCAAGCCCTGCAGCGGTCCGAGCCGAGCTTCCGTACACATTGCTCGGCCGGCCCCGCAGGCGCGGCTCATGCTTGCGAAGCTGTTCGTGCACTACGTCACCGGCTCGGCCCTTCGCGGCACGCCACCGACCCCTCCTGAGCGCTCTTGTCTTCCGCGCCCGACCTGACCGGCATTCTCGGCGGCACGTTCGACCCGATCCACTACGCGCATCTGCGCCTGGCCGAGGAGCTGTGCGACGCGCTCGAGCTCGCACAGGTTCGCATCATTCCTGCGAGCGTACCTCCGCACCGTGCGGCACCGCGGGTGACTGCCGAGGACCGGCTGGAAATGACACGGCTCGCGGTGCAGGGCAACTCGCGCTTTGTGCTCGACGACCGGGAATGCCGCCGGCAGGGTCCAAGCTATACCGTGGACACGCTGCACGAGCTGCGCGCCGAGCTGGGCCTCGAATCCCGGCTGTGTCTGCTGATGGGCGTGGATGCCTTCCTCGGACTGACTACCTGGTCCCGGTGGCCGGACCTGTTCGATCTGGCGCACGTCGTGATCGCGCATCGCCCCGGATTCTCGTTGGACGTGGATGCGCTGCCGCAGGCGCTGGCCAAGCAAGTGAGCACCCGGCGGGCGCGACGGGTGGGCGAACTGCGGCTGAAGCCTGCGGGCCTGGTCTGGCGTCAACCGATCACGCCGCTGGAGATTTCGGCCACGGCCATCCGCGCCGCGATCCGCGACGGGCGCAGCCCGCGTTATTTGCTCCCGGACTCCGTTCTCGATTATATTCATCGCAACCAACTGTATAAGGACGTGGATGCAGGCTGAGAGAATCAAGCAGGTCGCCGAGGAAGCGCTGGAAGAAATCAAGGCGCGCGACATCGTCGTGCTGGACACAGGCAAGCTCACGTCGCTCTTCGATTTTATGCTCGTCGCAACGGGCGATTCGGTGCGCCAGACGAAAGCGCTGGCCCGCAACGTTATGGAGAAGGTCAAGGCGGCCGGCGGCCAGGTCCTCGGGATCGAGGGAGAGCAGACGGGCGAGTGGGTATTGGTGGATTTGGGTAGCGTGATCGTGCACATCATGCTGCCGTCGGCTCGGGACTACTACAATCTCGAGCAGTTGTGGGGTGGTACGCTGGCGCGGCGGACCTCGGCGGCGCGACGAGGCGCCGATCTGCGAACGGACGCGGGCGTAACCCCGCCCTGACCCGCGCCCGCACGGCAGCGCACCGTCGCAACGCGGCATGAAGCTGCTGGTGTGTGCCGTTGGGCATCGCATGCCGGCATGGGTTGCGGCCGGATTCGACGATTACGCACGGCGCATGCCGCGAGAATCGCCCATCGAGTTGATCGAGATCCGACCGCAGGCCCGACCGTCGAAGCCGCTCAACCCGGCGGAAGTGGAGCGGCTGTTGGACGCGGAAGCCCAGCGCATTCGGGCCGCGCTGCCGACCGGGTGCCGGATCGTGGCGCTGGACGAGCACGGAAAGTCGTACGCTACCGGCGAGTTCGCTCGCTTGATCCAGGGCTGGATGCGTGACGGCGGCGACACTGCGTTCGTCATCGGTGGCGCGGACGGGCTGCAATCCAAGCTCAAGCGTGATGCCTCGCTCGAGCTATCGCTTTCCCCGATGACGTTGCCGCATCAACTGGTGCGCGTGTTGCTTTCCGAGCAGCTGTATCGAGCGATCTCGCTCCTCCACCGGCACCCATACCACCGAGAGTAATGGCGCAGCCGCCGACTCACCATGTCTACCTCGCTTCGCGCAGCTCGAGGCGGCGCGAGCTGCTCAAGCAGATCGGCGTGAGCTTCGAGGTCTTGCTGCTGCGCGAGGGCCCGGGTCGCAGCGCCGACGTGGACGAGAGCCCGCTGCCGGGAGAGGCACCGCGCGACTACGTGACGCGCATCGCGAGGCTCAAGGCGCAGGCGGGCTGGCAGCGGCTGTTTCTGCGCCGGCTGATCCGGTTCCCGGTCCTCTCGGCCGACACGGCCGTGGCGGTAGATGAGCAGATCCTAGGCAAGCCCTCCGGGCGCGAGCAGGCGGTGAGCTTCCTGCAGACGCTCTCGGGGCGCACGCATCTGGTCCACAGCGCAGTGGCGGTGTGCTTCGACTCCCGCCTCGAGCTGGCGGTGTCCACCACGGAAGTGCGCTTCCGGGAGCTGCGCGAAGCCGAGATCCGGCAATACGTCGGCAGCGGAGAGCCGATGGACAAGGCCGGCGGCTACGCCATCCAGGGCCGCGCGGCGGCCTTCATCGCCTCGATCTCCGGCAGCTACTCCGGCGTGATGGGACTGCCGTTGTTCGAGACAAGCGAGCTGCTGGCGAAGTTCGGATACAGCGAGCCCTGAGTCAGACCAGGCGCCCGTGCAAGAGGAGATCCTGATCAACGTCACACCGCAGGAGACCCGAGTTGCGGTCATCCAGCAGGGTGTGGCTCAGGAGCTACACGTCGAGCGCGCCACCGGCCGCGGGCTGGTGGGCAACATCTACCTGGGCGTGGTGAGCCGCGTTCTGCCCGGGATGCAGTCCGCCTTCATTCATATCGGCCTGGATCGGGCCGCGTTTCTGCATGTCGCGGACATCTGGGAGCAGCGCCAGGACGGGGAGCCGCAGAAGCCGATCGAGCGGCTGCTGCACGAGGGCTCCCGGCTGCTGGTGCAGGTCATCAAGGACCCGATCGGCACCAAGGGCGCGAGGCTCTCGACGCAGATCAGCATCGCGGGCCGGCTGCTGGTCTATCTCCCGCAGGAATGCCGCATCGGCATCTCGCAACGCATCGAGGACGAGGCGGAACGCGCTCAGTTGCGCGAGCGGCTGCAGCATCTGTTGCCGCCGGACCAGACGGGTGGGTTCATCGTGCGCACCATGGCGGAAACCGCCTCGGACCGCGAGCTGCTCTCGGACATCGAGTTCCTGCGCAAGATCTGGGGCGACATCCAGGAACGCGCACAGACGGTTAGCGCGCCGGCGCCGCTGTACCACGACCTCAATCTCGCATTGCGGGTGTTGCGCGATATCGCCAACGAGGAAACCGAGCGCATCCTCGTGGACTCGCACGAGAGTTACCGTGCGCTGCAGGCGTTCGCTCAGGACTACACGGCGAGCTTCCTGGAGCGGGTGCAGCTGTACACGGGCGAGCGGCCGCTGTTCGATCTGTATGCCATCGAAGACGAGATCGAGAGGGCGCTGGCGCGCCGGGTACCGCTCAAGTCGGGCGGCTACCTCATCATCGATCAGACCGAGGCCCTCACCACCATCGACGTGAACACCGGCGGGTTCGTCGGAGGGCGCAGCTTCGACGACACCATCTACAAGACGAATCTGGAGGCCGCGCACGCGATCGCGCGGCAGCTCCGGCTGCGCAACCTCGGGGGCATCATCGTCGTCGACTTCATCGACATGGAGAACGACGTGCATCGCGATGCGGTGCTGACCGAGCTCAGGAGAGCATTGGCTCTGGACCGCACCCGCATCACGGTCAACGGCTTCACCTCGCTCGGGCTGGTGGAGATGACCCGCAAGCGCACTCGGGAGAGCCTGGCGCATACCTTGTGCGAGCCCTGCCCCATGTGTCAGGGACGCGGTGAGGTGAAGACCGCGCAGACCGTATGCTATGAGATTCTGCGCGAGATCCTCCGCGAGGCACACCAGTTCAATGCGCGCGAGTTCCGTATCCTCGCTTCGCAGAAGGTGATCGACCTGTTTCTGGACGAGGAGTCGCAGTCGCTCGCGATGCTGGGCGACTTCATCGGCAGGCCGATTTCGCTCCAGGTCGAGACGATCTACAGCCAGGAGCAGTACGACATCATCCTGATCTGACCCGGCGAGGCGATGCCGGCCAAGGCGTGGGATCGGGGCTTGTGCGGGCGGCCCTGCCCCGAGACGGCGCAGGATCAGGCGGCCATGGCGCGGGCGGTTTGCTGGAGCTCGGCGGTACCGAGGACCTTGTACTTGATGCGCAGCAGGTCTTCCACCTGCTGGCCGAGCGCCATCTTCTGCATCTCGAGCTGGTGCAGCCGTTCGTGCAGGCTGGACAGATCGCCGGACAGCCGTTTGAGGTTCTCCACACGGCGCTCAAGCAGCGTCTGGTGTTCCTTGAGCTGACTGGAGATCGGGGTCAGGGCATTCCTCAGCCACACGTCGAGATCGGTGCGCACGGCCTGGAACACCCGCCGCGCCTCGCTGACCAGGCCACCGTAAAAGCGCCGCACCAGGAAGTGCTTCTCGGTCATCACGTTCACCGGATCGCGGCAAAAGCGCTCGGTGTTCGCCTTCAGCCCCTTCATTGCAAGGATGTGCTTCTCGAGGTTGAGCAGCGGCGGGGTGAGGTTGGCGAAGCCGTACTTCTCCTGGAATTCGCGGTACACCATATCCACGAAGGAGCGCGTCTCGGAGGCGAAGCTCAGGATCTTGTCGGCTTGCCGCGTGAAGGAATCGAACAGGGAATTCATGCTGCGCCACAGACCGGCCGTCGTCCAACTGCCGTCGATGTCCTTCGCGCTCTTGGCGAAGATCTCGTCGATGTGCTCCTCGTCCAGATTGGCCATCAGCGCGTGGCCCTGCTTCAGCACGACACCGTAGGATCGCTTGAAGGTTTCCATGTGCTGCAGGTAGACGGCACGGTCTTTCTCCAGGCGCGTCAGCATGGTCTTCGCGAGCTCACGGTTCTTGCCCGAGAGCTTCGACAACTCCTGCAGCTCGGCCTGGGTCGCGGTCAGCTGGGCCATCACGCTGTGCAGCGAGCTTTCCACCATGGAGCCCATCTCCTTCACCACGGCGGTGCGCAGGATGTCCTGCTTGGCGGGTACGATCTCGTTGGCGATCAGATCCTCCAGCTCGCGGATATTGCTGCGCTTGAGCAGCGCGTCATCCATCTTGATCCGCCCGAGCAGTGCTTTCTGTGCCGAGAGCGCGATGACGTGGTCGCCCGGTAGCTCGAGCAACTTGCAGGTGTCATCGACCTGCCGCGCGATGGACTGCTCGATCTGGTCCGCGGTCTTCAAGTCGTCCCAGAGCAGGTCGATCTTGTTCAGCACGGCGATGCGCCGCGTCTGATACGTCTGCACATAGCGCTGCCAGATCTCGAGGTCCGATTTGGTCACGCCGGTGTCCATGGCCAACAGGAACAGCACGGCGTGTGCGCTCGGGATCATCTTGAGCGTGAGCTCGGGCTCCGTACCGAGCGCGTTCAGGCCGGGCGTGTCGAGGATGACCAGGCCGCTCTTGAGCAGCGGATGCGGGTAGTTGATGAGCGCGTGGCGCCAGGCCGGGATCTCGACCTTGCTGCCCCGAGTGATCACGGTCGTGGTGACGAAATCGTTCTGATCGAGCAATCCCAGCGCCGAAGCCTCCTCGACGCGCACGGTCTTGGTCTCCGCCAGACTGGCCATCGCCTTCGCCATCTCCTCCTGCGACGTCAGATTGAGCTTGATCTTGACCCATTCGACGGGATGTTGCTTCAGCGACGCAATGCTGTCCTCGCGCTTGCGTGTCTCGATGGGCAGCAGCCGGATGTAGGGCTCGTCGGACGCGTCGTGGAAGATCTCGGTCGGGCACATCGTGGTGCGTCCCACATCCGAGGGCAGCAGGCGCTGCTTGAAGTCCGCGAAGAACATCGCGTTGATCAGCTCGGTCTTCCCGCGCGAATACTCGGCGAGGAATGCGAGCACCATCCGATCGTTGCTCAGGCCCTCGAGCAGGTCGTAGATCCGCAGGCTGCGCTGGATGTCGACGTGGCCATGCTGATCGAGCCAAGCCTGGTACGCCTCGATCCCGCCGCGGATCTCTTCTCGCCATCGGTGGTAGTTGGCGATCTGGCTTTCCAGGCGATTGCTCATAACCGATCCCAGTCCTGTATCGCATTGAGCGCCGCGGCGCCCGGCGCGAGAATCTCGACGGTCTTGGTGCGTCCGCGTGCCCCGCGGACAATGATCACTCGGCGCGCCGGCACGTCCAGCTTTTCTCCCAGGAATTCAACGAGAACCGTGTTCGCCCGCTGCTCCACGGCAGGCGCGGCCACGCGCACCTTGAGACACTCACCGTGCTTGCCCGCGACCTCCGTCCTGCGGGCACCCGGTTGAACGTGAAGCATTATGCAAAGAACGTTCCTGTCGGCGTCGAACCGGTACCAGGACGACATCCGGGTGAGGCCTCAGCTCAGCGACTGCACGGCTTCGGCTTCGATCCAGGCCACGGCGAACAGCAGCAGTTGGCAGGCAACCAGCAGGAACAAGGGGGACAGATCGACATTTCCGACCGGCGGGATGCGGCGCTGGAATACCCGGAGAAACGGGCGGGTGAGACTGTTGAGCAGCGGGCCGGCAGGGCTCGTGGGGTTCACCCAGCTCAGCAGGGCTTGAATGATCACGGCGACAATGAGTGTCCAAAGGCTCATCTTCGTGAGCTGAACCAAGGCAAGAAACCCGATCACCATCGCGCTGGCGCCTACCGCGGGACCCAACCCCGGCCCCAGCACCCAGTACGTGAGCACGAGCAGGATCACCTCGACGAGCCAGGACAATACGAGCGTCGCCATGTCCAGACCCCGGAGGCGGGGCACGACGCGACGAGCCGGCAACACGATCCAGTTGGTGAGCGCGATCAGGAACACCGAAACGGGGTTGTGAGTCGGTGCTCTCAGCCACTGCAGATGGAAGCGCAGCAACAGGGCGAGTGCGAACAGCCCGAAGAACGTTTCCAGCAGAAATTGCAGCGCGTCGCGCAAGATCCGACTCCGCTAGCGCGCCGCCCCCAACTCTTCACCGAGCTCTCGGGAGCGTTGGGCGGCCTGCTTGATCGCTTCTACGACCAGTTCTTTAACACGCGCATTGTCCATGCAGACAAGGGCGCGTTCCGTAGTTCCGCCTTTGGAAGTGACGCGAGCGCGCAACAGCGCGGGCTCATCGGAGCTGCCATGTGCGAGCCGTGCCGCACCCAGAAAGGTGTCGAGGCTGAGCTGCCGCGCCTGCACCGCCGACAGCCCCAACTCACGTGCCGCCTGGTCGAGCGCTTCGATGAAGTAGAACACATAAGCCGGGCCACTGCCGGATACCGCGGTCACCGCATCCATCAGCTCCTCGGGCTCGACCCAGATGGTCGAACCCACGGCACCGAGGATGCTCTCGGCGGTGTAGCGGTGGGCCACCGTGACAGACGGCATCCCATACAGGGCGGCGACGCCCGCCAGTACGAGCGCGGGGGTGTTGGGCATCGCGCGGATGACGAGCGGATAACTGCCGAGCCAACCCGCCAGGTCAGCGGTGCGGATCCCGGCAGCGATGCTCAGCACCAACTGAGATACGAGCAGGGGGCGCAGCGCCAGGGCAACGCCCCGGAGCTGTTGAGGCTTCACCGCTAGGAGAACCACATCCGCGTTCGCGACCCCGGTGCCCGGATGTTCCGTGACAGCCACGCCTAGCGTACGTGACAGCCGGTCGCGTGCGGCCGAATCCACCTCGACCACGCTGATCTCATGACGCGCATAGCCCTTCTGGAGCAGGCCGCCGATCAGCGCGGTCGCCATATTGCCACCGCCGATAAATGCGATGTTTGTCACCTCAACCTCACTCGGCCGGGACCTCAGCGCGCCGCTGCTCAGAGACGGCGCAAGCGCAGTGAGCGTAGGCGCATCGCCGGACCTGACCCGCGCTACCCTTTCTCCGCTAGCACCTTGACATTCTCCAGCCCGGCCCGGTAAGCGTCATTGATCATCTGCAGCACTTCCTCGTCGCTCTTGCCGCTGCCTTCCTTGTTCTTGAACTTGCCCTGCCAGGTGAGCTTGGTCTTCCCGGTCTTGCTCTTCTGCACCGCCAAAGTCGCCACGTAATCGGTGACCGGAAACAGGGAATCGCCCACGATCCGGTATCGCAGATAGTGCTTCTCGTCGTTCCAGTACAGCAGCTGCTCATCGAAGCTCTCGCCGGTTCGCAGCGTGAGCGTGCGGATCGCGCCGCGCTTGTTGTTCTTGCCCGACTTGATCACGTCGCTCTGGAACGCAGGATGCCACTTGTGCAATCCGTTGAAGTCCTTGACCAGCGCCCATACCGCCTTGGGCGGGGCGTCGATCTCGATCGACTGCTGGGCCAAGAGTTCCTTCGCCGCATGTGCCGTCACGGAGAACAGCAACCAGCAACCCACGATCAGCGCCGTCTTCGCGGTAAGCCCTCTTGTCATCGCTCGCTCTCCTTTGCACGCGCTCCGCAATCCCGGCAGCGCACCCCAGCGAACGCGGAGTATAGCGCGCCAAGCGCCAACCGGAGCCCATGGCGCAGCGCATAACTGCCTTCATCGAGGCATCTCCCGCTCGGCAGCGGGCTACTCACGTTCTCCGAAGATGGCTCGGCCTACCCGCACCATCGTGGCGCCCTCCGCGATCGCCGCCTCGAAGTCGTCCGACATGCCCATCGAGAGCGTGTCGAGGTGAAGCCCCTGCGCGATCAGCTCATCCAGCAGCTCACGCAGGCGCCGGAACTGGCGCCGCTGCGCTTGGACGTCCGTTGTCGGCTCCGGGATCGCCATCAACCCGCGCAGACGCAGCCCCGGGAGAACGCATACCTGTTGGGCCAGCGACAATGCCGCGGCCGGCTCCACGCCGCTCTTGCTGGCTTCGCCGCTGATGTTCACTTGAATGCAGATCTGGAGAGCGGGCGCAACGCGAGCACGCTGGTCCGACAGCCGCTGCGCCACCTTGAGGCGGTCCACGCTCTGCACCCAGTCGAAATGCTCTGCAAGGAGCCGCGTCTTGTTGCTCTGGATCGGACCGATGAAATGCCATTGGGGAATGGGTGTTCGACTCGGCACAGCGGCCGACCCGTCGGTCGTCGCGACGGCGTCACGCAGCTCTGGGTTTGCGCCGGAGATTGCGGAGCGCTGGAGCAGATCGCGCACCGCGGCGATCTTGTCCACGGCCTCCTGCGCATGGTTCTCGCCGAACGCGTCTTGGCCCAGATGCAGCGCCTCGACCACGGCGGACGCAGGAAAAGTCTTGGATACGGCGATCAGTTGAATGCTCGCGGGGTCTCGACCCGCGGCCCGCGCGGCGCGCTCGATCCGGCTGCGGACGGTTAGCAGCCCCTGCTCTATCGTGGAGGGCAATTGTTCGGCTCAGTGCCCGGAACGAGCTTCCACTACGATCTCAGCGAACGCTGGAGGCACGGTGCGTGCTGGGGAGGCCGATCGGTCGAGCTTGTGCGCACATGCCTCGCAGATGCGACTGGGAACCGTCGGCGGATGGGCATAAGACTTGCCTATCCTGAATGCCCGCCATCCCGGCGAAACCGACGCCCGTAACACCCCGGAATTATATATGGACATCTCCGAACTGCTGGCCTTCGTCGTCAAGAACAAAGCATCGGACCTGCATCTCTCCGCGGGCCTGCCGCCGATGATCCGCGTCAACGGCGATGTGCGCCGAATCAACCTGCCGCCCATGGAGCACAAGGACGTGCACGCCATGGTGTACGACATCATGAACGATTCGCAGCGCAAGCACTACGAAGAGAACCTCGAGTGCGACTTCTCGTTCGCGATCCCGAATCTCGCGCGCTTCCGGGTCAATGCCTTCGTGCAGAACCGTGGTGCCGGCGCAGTGATGCGGACCATTCCCTCGAAGGTGCTCACGCTGGAGGACCTCAAGGCTCCCGCCACGTTCAAGGAGATCTCCGAGCAGCCGCGCGGGATCGTGCTGGTGACCGGACCGACCGGCTCGGGGAAATCCACCACGCTCGCCGCGATGATCAATCATATCAACGAGAACGAGCACGGCCATATCCTCACCGTCGAGGACCCGATCGAGTTCGTGCACGAAAGCAAGAAGTGCCTGATCAACCAGCGCGAGGTCGGCCCGCATACGCTGAGCTTCGCCAACGCCTTGCGGTCCGCCCTGCGCGAGGACCCGGACATCATCCTGGTGGGTGAGATGCGCGACCTGGAGACGATCCGGTTGGCGCTCACGGCGGCCGAGACCGGTCACTTGGTGTTCGGAACGCTGCACACCAGCTCCGCGGCCAAGACCATCGACCGTATCATCGACGTCTTTCCAGCAGCGGAAAAAGAGATGGTGCGCGCGATGCTCTCGGAATCGCTGCGCGCGGTCATTTCGCAGACGCTGCTCAAGAACAAAGACGGTACGGGGCGCGTGGCGGCGCACGAGATCATGATCGGTACCCCCGCGATCCGCAACCTGATCCGCGAGAACAAGATCGCGCAGATGTATTCGGCAATCCAGACCGGGCAGGCCCTGGGCATGCAGACGCTGGACCAGAACCTCCAGGACCTGGTCCGCCGCAACGCAGTGGCGGCGTCTGAGGCGCGCGTCAAGGCCATGAACAAGGACCTGTTTCCGGGCGCCTGACACGGGCTCTCGCACGGCCGGCGAAGCGTATAGGAACGAGGGTAGATGGAACGAGACCAGGCGATCAAGTTCATCCATGAGCTGCTCCGCGTGATGCTCAGCAAGCGGGCCTCCGACCTGTTCATCACGGCCGGCTTTCCGCCCGCCTTCAAGGTGGACGGCAAGATGACCCCGGTGTCGAATCAGAGCCTCACGCCTACGCACACGATGGAGCTCGCGCGCGCCATCATGAACGACAAGCAGGCGCAGGAGTTCGAGGCCACCAAGGAGTGCAACTTCGCCATCAGCCCGCCCGGCATCGGCCGCTTCCGCGTCAACGCGTTCGTGCAGCAGGCACGCGTCGGCCTCGTGCTGCGTACCATCACCACGACGATCCCGCGCTTCGAGGACCTGGGCCTGCCCGATGTGCTCAAAGACGTGGCGATGACCAAGCGCGGCCTGGTCATCGTGGTGGGCGCCACCGGCTCGGGCAAGTCGACCTCGCTGGCCGCCATGCTCGGCTACCGCAACGAGAACAGCCAGGGACATATCATCACGATCGAGGACCCGATCGAGTTCGTGCACGATCACAAGAACTGTCTGATCACGCAACGCGAGGTCGGTGTCGACACCGAGAGCTGGCACACCGCGCTGAAGAACACCTTGCGCCAGGCGCCGGACGTGATTCTGATCGGAGAGATTCGCGACCGCGACACGATGGACTACGCCATCGCGTTCGCCGAGACCGGCCACCTGTGCCTCGCCACCTTGCATGCGAACAGCTCCAACCAAGCCTTGGACCGGATCATCAACTTCTTCCCGGAGGAGCGGCGCGCGCAGCTCCTGATGGATCTGTCGCTCAACCTCAAGGGCATGGTGTCGCAGCGCCTGATTCCGCGGCGCGACGGGCCCGGCCGCGTGGCGGCGATCGAGATCATGCTCAACACCCCGCTCATCTCGGACCTCATCTTCAAGGGAGAGGTGCACGAGCTGAAGGAGATCATGAAGAAGTCGCGCGAGCTGGGCATGCAGGTCTTCGACCAGGCCTTGTTCGACCTATACGAGGCGGGGCTGATCAGCTACGAGGACGCGATGCGCAACGCCGATTCCATGAACGAGCTGCGCCTGGCCATCAAGCTGCACGGACATGAGGCGAAGGAGAAGGATGTCATGTCCGGTCTCGATCACCTGAACATCGTCTAGCGGCGGGAGCATCGAGGAAAGCGGCACTCACCACGCTTTCTAGCGGCGTCCGCGCACCTCTGCCGCCTCGCTCCGCCGGCGCATGCTCCCGGCGACGATCTCAAAGCCGTACAACCTGCATTCGAGCGCCCCGTTGAAGAGCGGGATGCGGCGTGAGGGCTTCAGCCCGATCAGCTTGGGCAGCCGCTGGTCGCCGCTGAAGATCCATACGCGCCATCCCGCGTACTTGTGCTTGAGCGCATCGCCCAGCCTGGGATACAGGCGCGCAAGTTCCTCCTGCTCGCCGAGCCGCACCCCGTAGGGGGGGTTGGTGATCATCACCCCAGGTTCCGACGGGGGGCGTAGCTCCAGCACATCGGCCTGTTTCAGCGTGACGGCCGCTTGCACGCCGGCCGCATCGAGGTTGCGGCGGGCCAGATCGAGCTGTGCTCCGTAGCGATCCGCGCCATACAGCGCCAGCGGGTGCGGCGACAGACATTCGGTCTGGGCCGTCGACCGGACACCGTTCCACAGCTCGGCGTCGAAGCTGCGCAGCTTCTGGAAGGCAAATGTGCGCGCGATGCCCGGCGGGATGCGAAGCGCGATCAGCGCCGCCTCGACCAGGAACGTGCCGCTCCCGCACATCGGATCGAGCAGCGGCACACCCGGCCGCCAGCCGCTCAAGGCGAGGATGCCTGCGGCGAGGTTCTCCCGGACAGGCGCCTCGGAGCGAGAGCGACGGTAGCCCCGCTTGAACAGCGCCTCTCCCGAGCTGTCCAGGTAGAGCGTGAAGCGGTTCGCTTCGAAGAAGGCATGGATGCGAATATCGGGGTTGGCCGTGTCCACGCTGGGCCGCTGTCCCGTGTCCTCGCGAAAGCTGTCGCATACCGCATCCTTGATGCGCAGTGTGATGTAGTCGAGGCTCTTGAGCGGGCTCCCCACCGCGGCGACGCCGACGCGGATCGTGCGGCCGACGTCGAACAACCCGCGCCAGGAGAGGGTAGCAACGGCCTGGTAGATGTCATCCTCGGAGCGGTAGTCCCAAGTTCCCAATCGGATCAGGATCCGGCTCGCGATCCGGCTTTCGAGGTTGGCGCGGTAACACAAGCGCAGGTCACCGGAAAAGCTGACCCCCCCATCCGTGGGCACGATCTGGTCAGCGCCAAGCACACTGAGCTCGGCAGCCAAGGGCGTCTCCAAGCCGCGCGGACAAGAGGCGAAGAACCGCTGCGCCGGGGGCGTGCGGGACTCGTGCGAGACCGTGCTGCGATCGGCAGGCATGCCGAATTATCCCGGATTGAATGGCACTGCTTGGAGGCGCGTGTATCGGCCGGATCGGTGCGGCCCCCACGCGGGCCTTCCCCCGGGCAACGCCGCGGTCAAAGCCGCAGTGTCACCTCGAATTCGAGCTTCTTGCGGTGGTTGCGATACTGGGTGAGCTTGGTGATGCGTGCGGAGAGGCGGTTTCCGCGGTCGAGCTGGCGCGCCACCGCAGTGTTTTCGGAACGCGGGATGTACCCGAGCTTGTGGCCGTTCCATTCCACCCGTACGGCGCTCGCATCGTAGGGATTGTCGGGTTCGCGCAGCAGCGTGAGCGAGTCGCCCACTTTCATGTCCTCCCACACCGCGCTTGCCTCGTGATAACGCAGTCCGGCAGCCAACGATACCTGTACCAGGATCTCGGCCTGCTGTGCACAGACGGCACCGGCACAGCTCAGGGTTGCGGCCAGCGCGGCCGCGATCAGCGTGCAGCGAAGCATGAGCTCAAAACGGCTTCGTGATCGCCAGGATGACAACGCCGACCAGGATCAGCAGCGGAAACTCGTTGAACCACCGGTACCACACATGATGGTGGCGATTGCGCTCGTGCTTGAAATCAGAGACGAGCTTGCCGCACCACACGTGATAGCCGACCAGCATCGCAACCAGCACCAACTTGGCGTGCAGCCAGCCTCCCGTGATTCCGAAGCCCAGCCAAAGCCAGAGTCCGAGCACGATCGTCAGCACCGCGCCAGGGGTCATGATGCCGAAGTACAGCTTGCGCTCCATGGTCTTGAAGCGGTCGATGCTGATCCGATCTTGCGCCTGCGCGTGGTACACGAATAGCCGGGGCAGGTAGAACAGCCCGGCAAACCACGTGACCATGAAGACGACGTGCAGCGCTTTGATCCAGAGCATGCGGCCTCCTCAAGCCGCCGGATGATGCCGGTAAAACCGGATCTTCACCAGCTGCGCCAACATCAGGTACCCGGCCACCAGCGCCGCGAGGATCGCGAAGAACTCGGCCGGGGGCGCAACAAAGCCCAGGTAGGGTCCGGCAGGCGTGAAGGGCAGCACACCAGCCACCACCACCACCGCCAGTGAGGTCAGGGTGAGCGCGCGCCCGGCACGGCTGGTGAGCGGGTTGCCGCGCGTGCGGATGACGAAGATGACCAGCACCTGCGTCGCCAAGGACTCGATGAACCAGCCGGTGCGAAACAACGCCTCGCCGGCGTGCAGCACCTGGAGCAAGACCCAGAACGTGACGAAGTCGAAGATGGAGCTGACCGGCCCCATGACCCACATGAAGTCGCGGATAAAACGCACATCCCAGCGCCGTGGACGTGCCACCTCGCTGTCGTCCACGCGGTCGGTCGGGATCGGGACCTCCGAGAGGTCATAGAGCATGTTGTTGAGCAGGATCTGCGGTGGCAACATCGGCAGAAACGGCAGGATGAGCGCTGCGCCGGCCATGCTGAACATGTTGCCGAAGTTGGAGCTGGTCCCCATCATGACGTACTTCATGATGTTGGCGAAGGTCCGCCGACCCTCGACCACACCGTCGTGCAGCACGTGCAGGTCGTGCTCGAGCAAGATCATGTCAGCGGCCTCGCGCGCCACGTCGACCGCGGTGTCCACCGAAAGTCCGACGTCGGCCGAGTGCAGCGGTGGAGCGTCGTTCACTCCATCGCCGAGGAATCCGACCACATGGCCACGCGCCTTGAGTGCGAGGATGATGCGGTTCTTCTGCACTGGGGTCACGCGACAGAACAGATTGACGCGCTCCACGGCGGCCCGTAGTGCAGGCTCGTCCATGTGCGCGACCTGCTCACCGGTCAGCACACCTTGAATCGGGATGGATAACTGGGTGCACAGATGTTGGGTGACGCGCTCGCTGTCGCCCGTGACGATCTTCACCACGATGCCGTTGCGGGCCAGCGCCGCCAAGGTCTCGCCGGCTCCCTCTTTGGGCGGATCGAGGAACCCGGCGAAACCGCAGAAGATCAGTCCTTTCTCGTCTGCGACCTGGCAATGCTGCTGGTCGCGTGACAGCTCGCGCCAGGCGATGCCAAGCGAGCGGAAGCCGGCATCGCCCAGTTCGTTTTCGACAGCATCCAGGCGGCCGCGGACCTCCGGCTCCAGTTGCACCAACTTGTCCGGTCCGCCGTCTTCGCACTGACTGGACAGCGCGATGATGTCCTCGGGCGCACCCTTAACGACGAGTAGCCGGCGCTCGCCGTCGTCTACCAGAACGGAGACACGCCGGCGCTCGAAGTCGAACGGAACCTCGTCGATCTTGCGCCAGCGGCTCACGTCGAGGTGTTCGTGCTCCAGGATCGCCTCGTCCAGCGGGCTCTTCAAACCGGTCTCGAAGAAGCTGTTCAGGTAAGCGAGCTCAATCACCCGGTCGCTCTCGCGGCCAAATGCATCAAGATGGCGCTCGAGCCGGATCCGCGCCTCGGTGAGGGTCCCGGTCTTATCCGTGCAAAGCACGTCCATGCTGCCCAGGTCCTCGATGGCGGATAGGCGGCGCACGATGACCCGCCGGCGCGACATGCGGATGGCACCGTGAGACAACGTGACCGACACGACCATCGGCAACAGCTCGGGTGTCAGCCCCACCGCCAGCGCCAGCGCGAAGAGAAACGACTCCAGCCAAGGTCGTCCGAGCAGGGTGTTGACCAAGAGCACGAAGAGCACGAGCAGGATCGTGAGCCGCACGATCAGCATGCCGAAGCGGCGTGTGCCGACCTCGAAGGCGGTGGGCGGCGGCTCGCGTGTCAGACTGGTGGCGATGGCGCCCACTGCGGTCGCGCGGCCAGTGCGTGTCGCGAGGATGCGCCCCGTGCCGGTCAACACGGAGGTCCCCATGAACACTGCGTTCACCGCGGCCCCCAGGTCTCGCGCGTCGGGGGGGAGCTCGGTTGCATGCTTTTCGACTGGATAGGGTTCGCCGGTGAGCAACGCCTGGCGGACGAACAGGTCGCGTGCCTCGAGCACGCGCCCATCCGCGGGAATCAGGTCCCCGGCACTGACCAGGACGACATCGCCGGGGACGACATCGGCCACAGGGACCTCGCGGCGCTTGCCCTCCCGCACAACCGTGGCGTGAACGGCGACGGATTCTTTCAGGCGTTCCGCAGCCCGTCCGGCGCGGTACTCCTGCACGAAGTCGAGCACCACGGACAGGACGAGCACGGCGGAGATGATCGAGGCGCTCGTCGCATCGCCGGTCAAGCCCGAGATCGCGCTGGCGACGAGCAGGATCAGCACCAGCGGATTGCGAAACCGAGCGAGAAATTGCAGCCACACGGCGCGGCGCGGCCGCTCTGCGAACAGATTGCGGCCGAGCCGTGCCAGCCGCTCTTGTGCCTGCTCCTCGCTCAGGCCTTCGGTTCCTGCTCCCAGCTCGTCGAGCTGCGAGGCGAGCGGCTGGAGCCACCAGGAGTCGGCGCCGCGCGGCTCGGACATGGTTTCAGGTGAGCAGGCGCCGGCGCGTCAAGACCAGCGCGATGTAGAAGCTCACCACGGCGTAGGCAATCAGCACGCACACGTGCAATGCCGCGCGCTCGGGCACGCGGCCGTTGACGAGAGGCCGAGCCAGCTCGATGGCGTGGCTCAACGGCAGGACCGCCGACACATGCTGAAGCGCCTGCGGCAGCTGGCTTGCGGGGAAGAACACACCGCACAACAGCACCATGGGCGTGATGACCAAGGTGAAGTAATACAGGAAGAAATCGTAGCTGGGCGAGAGCGCCGTCATCATCAGGCCGAGAGCGCCGAAGATCAGGCCAATCAGCACGGTGAGCGGGACGATCCAGAGCATAAGCGGCGAGTGTGACAGGCGGAGTATCCAGATGATGGCGAGGATCGCCATGCCGGACAAGAAGCTCTTGCTGGCCGCCCAGACCTCCTCGGCTAGGACGATGTCGTCCAGGTCCACGGGGGCATTCAAGATCGCCTCCCACGTCTTCTGGACGTGCATGCGCGAGAACGCCGAATAGAGGGCCTCGAACGTCGCGCTGTTCATCGTGCTGTAGCACACGGTGCCGCCGGCCAAGAACGTGATATAGGGGGTGCCGTTCACCTGGGGCAGCAAGCCGCCGAGACCGTACCCCAGGCCCAGCATGTACAGCATCGGGTCTGCGAGGTTACCCAGTATCGAGGTCACAGCCAGCTTGCGCCAGACCAGGAAGTTGCGGCGCCAGACTTGCAGAAAGCGCAACGTGAGGCGCGGGGGGGCAAAGTGTTTGGCCCGCATGGAAGGTCAGTCCCGCAGGTCGCGCCCCGTGAGCTTGAGGAACACGTCTTCGAGGTTGGCGCGCCGCTGCAGGTAGCGCAGGTCGTCCCGCCCGCGCAGCGTCGCCAGAACGCGCTCGCCGTCGTGCGTATAGCAGAAGGCGGTTTCGCCGGCATGTTCGCAACGGCGGCACAGCGCCTCGCTATGACGGTGCGTCCAGGCTTGCGCACCCTCTCCGTACACCTCGACGACCTGCGGCTCGATATGGTGCGCGATCAGCTCCTGCGGTGAGCCCTGGGCGATGATGCGGCCCCGGTCCATCACCGCCACCCGATGGCACAGCCGCTCGGCCTCCTCCATGAAGTGTGTGGTGAGCAGGATCGTCTTGCCCTCGACGACCAGGCGTTTCAGACGCTCCCAGATCAGATGTCGCGCCTGCGGGTCCAGCCCGGTGGTGGGCTCATCGAGAAAGATGAGCTGCGGGTCGTTGATCAACGCGCGTGCAAGCGACAGACGACGCTTCATGCCGCCGGATAGGCTCGGTATGCGAGCGCCGGCGCGTCCTTCCAGGCCTGCGAATTCGAGCAGGGCGGGGATGCGTGCCGCGATCGTCCGCGTCGGCAGGCCGAAGTAGCGCCCGTAGACGAGCAGGTTTTCACGCACGGTGAAGTCGGGATCGAGGCTGTCTTGCTGCGGCAGCACGCCGACGCGGAGGCGCGCCTCACGGGCGCGGCGCGGCACCGGCTCCCCGAGCACATGGATTTCACCGGCGTCGGGATCGATCAGCCCCAGAGCGAGGCGCAAGGTCGTGGTCTTGCCCGCCCCATTGGGTCCTAGCAGGCCGAAGCACTCGCCGCTGCCGATCTCCAGATCGATGCCTGCTACGACCTCCTGCGCGCCGTACGACTTACGTACCCCACGTAGCTGCAGCAACGCGCTGGATGCGCTCAGTGCACGGCCGGGCACGGGCAGGAGTCTTGGAGGATGCGCTGGAGCTCGAGCAGATTGCCGTGAAAAAAGTGTCCAGCGCCAGGCACCACCACCACAGCGAGCTTCTGCGGGCGTGCCCAGGCGAACACGTCCGCGAGCGGGACCACGTCGTCTTCCTCCCCGTGTATCACGAGCGTGCCCTGCGGCACCGGCCCCACATCGAAGCGGCCCACCGCCGGAGCCACGAGCACCAACCGTTGCGGCGGGTGTCCCTGCTCACGCAGACGCCGCTCCAGGCGCGCCTGCACGAACGCACCGAAGGAGAACCCGGCGAGCAGCAACGGAAGCGGACCGATGCGCGCGCCCACGTCCTGCGCAACCGCAACCCAGTCGTCGGTTTCGCCGTTGCCCTCATCATGCGCACCCTGGCTTGCACCCACGCCGCGGAAGTTCATGCGCACAGCGACGTAGCCTTGCGCGAAGAACGTTCTCGCCAGCGTCTGGACCACTTTATTGTCGAGTGTTCCCCCGTACAACGGATGGGGATGAGCGATCAGCGCGATGCCGCGCGCGGTTAGCTCGGGGCGCTGCGCCCGGGGATCGTTGACGACGGTCTCCAGCACGCCGACCGGGCCGTCGATGAGGATTCGCTCCTGAGCAGCCGATCTCAAATGCGCAGGCGGTCGACGACGCGGCCATGGACGAGATGCTCGTCGATGATCTCGTCGATGTCCTCTCGGTCGACATACGTGTACCACACTTCCTCTGGATACACCACGATGACCGGCCCCTCGTCGCAGCGGTCCAAGCATCCGGATTGGTTGATCCTGATCTTGCCTTTGCCGGCGAGACCAAGTTGCTTGATCCGCCCCTTCGCGTAGTCTCGCATGGCCTGGGCGTTGTGATTGTTGCAGCAGGGCCGCCCATCGTCTCGCTGGTTGCAGCAGAAGAAGACGTGATGTTCGTAGTAGCTCATGACAAAGGGGAGGGGATGCGAGCGTCGCGCATTATAGCGCGACGCCGGCGTCGAGCGGCCGTCCCGTGGGCGGCGAGAGCGCGGCGTGCCGAACAGGCACGCCGCGGAGGAATCAGACTACCGGCTGCGTCGGACGCGGCTGCGGCCCGTCGAGCTGCTCGAGGCGATAGCCGTACCTGTACACGGCCGCCAAGCGCCATCCGTGCTCGGGCGTGAGCCCGAGCTTGTTGCGGATCCGGCTGACGTGCGTGTCCAGGGTGCGCGAGGTCACCACGGCGTTGGGACCCCACACGCTCTCTCGGATGTGGCCGCGAGACAGCAAGCGACCGATGTTGCGCAAGAACAGCACAGACAGGTCGAAATCCTTTGCGGTGAGATCGACGGCGCGTTCGTTACGCGTCACGGTCCGCGTCTGCGTGTCGACACGGTAGACGCCGACCTCGAGCACCTCGGGTTGCTCGACGCGATGCTTGCCACGGCGGGCCAGTGTTTCCAGCCGTGCGAGCAGTTCGAGACGGCGCACCGGCTTGACCATGTAGTCGTCAGCGCCTTGGCGCAGCGCCGTGACCACGTCATCCTCGCGGTTGCGGGCGGTGACGAATACGATCGGCACGCTCGCCTGGCGGCTGGAACGGATGCGCTTGAGCACGTCCACTCCGCTCATGTCGGGAAGGTTCCAGTCGAGCACCACGACGTCGAAGCTCTCCTGGTCCAGTGCACGGATCAGCTCTTCGCCGCGGTCGAACTGGTGGCAGCGATGGCCAGCCAGCTCGAGCCAGTGTGACAGCAGCTCCGCTTGGGATAGGTCGTCCTCCACGAGCGCGACCCGCATGCTGGTGGCGGGCGCAGGCGCAACGGGCTGCACGGGTGCAGAGGGCTTCGCTTCCGGATTCTTAAGGGTGACAGGGTCCATTTATCGAAAGGTCACACGCAGATGCGACAGGAACTGTTCAACGGCAGTGAGTTGTTCTCGCAACGCATGCCCGTTGGAAGAGGTCGCGGCGCGCTCGATCTCCGCTCCGAAGCCGGATAACTCGGGAAACCCGAATGCTTCTCCAGAGCCCTTGAGATCATGGCCGATGCGCCGCATCGTCTCGAAATCGTCGGTGGCGAGCGCTCCGCGCAGGCGATCGAGGTCACCGCGCTTGCGCGCAAGAAATCGTTGCACGAGCGCCTCCATATCCTTCTCAACCTGCACGGTCAGCACAGGAGGGGCGCTCCGGCAGCCAGAATCCTCTGGTCCGAGCTCAACCATTGCGTTCATACCGCGGGTACCTCGGAACTGCGACCCAACGCCTGCGCGACGCGGCTGCGCAGGCGGTCGCTACGGATCGGCTTACCGAGCAAGGCGTCACATCCGCTGGCCAACGCGCGGTCCGCTTCCGGACCGTCTTGATACGCGGTGAGCGCGTAGATCTGTCCCGTGTAGCCCTGAGCACGCAGGGCGGCGACAGCATCGAAGCCGCTCATCACGGGCATATCCATGTCCATGAGCACCAGCGTGGGACGCGTCGCGAGCGCCAGATCGAGGGCGCGCCGGCCATCCTCCGCCACCATGACCTCGACGCCCATGCGACGGAGCTGGTGCGATACCAGCTCGCGGATATCCTCGTTGTCCTCTGCGACGAGAACTGAAGGCTGCGACAGATGCATACGATGCGAATCTCCCGGTACGGTGGTGGCCACGCCTGTGGGAACGGGCCACAGCGAGGGAACACGACCGTCTCGCTCGGGAGTCTGCAAGAGCTATGCCACGCGAGGACGATTCGCTCACATTTGAGAGCATGCGCTGCAGGCTGCAGCCAACGGTGCCGACTCGCGACGGCACGTTGCATTACGCGCTCGATTGTTACGTCGCGCGGGCGTGTGGCGGCATAGGAGTTGACAGTGAGTTTACAAAACCGCGGTGGCGAGTGCCGTCCAAGGTACAGCTGCGGCCGTCCGAGCGACTCGGACCATCAACGGCAGATGCAGGCGGTAATCGATCGGGATCGATGCAGGCAGTGCAGAACGGGCGCAGGCAAGGAATCGTTGCACCATCGCAAACCGATCCGCGCGACCTCACCGGCCGTCACGTCCGCATACCGCCGAGACAATGCAAGAGAGTCTTGTTGCGAGCCGTGCGATCTCCCGTCTCGTCCGACAGGCGTGACAAGCGGCGCAAGTAGCCGTTGACGTTCGCGCGAACAGCCAACTCGGGAAGCGCGTCGGCAACCGCTTCGAGCGGAGCATTGAAGACCAGCCCGTAATCCTCGCCCCGGCCCTCGCGTGCCGGAGAGAAGTAGAAGACGCTCACGAGAAGCCCCTTGACTGCGCCGGCATTCGGCAGAGCGATGAGCACGGCTTCCGCATACGGGTCCATGGGCAGGTCGGTGTAGCGGGACAGATCGAAGCGGCATTCCGATACGCCCCGATACAGCTCGTCGAAGTTCGGCAGCTCCGCCCGGGCGGAACCGGCGACTAGACAACACGCTGCGAGAGCGATCGATCGCGCGCTCATCGGGTTGCTGCTGCGAAGCCTGGCCACGGTGCGTTGCCCCATGTACGGCCGGGGTTCCGATCCACGTCACGATGACCGGAAGATGCATCGCGCGCATGCGCTCGCTGAGTTCTCACCGGAGCTGTGGATTCCTCGACGCCGTGCGTGAGTCCAACCCGCAGCGGCGTGCCCACCATACCAGGTAGCCTACGGCTAGAAAAGGCCAGACGCTGAATACCAAGCGCGTGGTGCCGTTGAAGCTCAGAAAGTGGCCGCGCTGCCAAGTCTGGATGGAAGCCTGGATATAGGGGTTCTCCGGAGCAACGTTGATCAAAGCGACACCGCCGATCAGCAGCATCGCAGCGGACCACGACATCCAGACCTGCTGCAATCCGGCGAGCCCCAGATACAGGGCCACTCCGACCGGAATCCCAAGCAGGGCACCCGGCGTGAGCCACAGCGACGCATCCCCGGACTTGAACAGTGTAAGCGCCGCCACGCTCTTCACGGCCAGTGCCACGCCGATCAGCCCCAGGAGAAGACCCGCGACGCGCTGCCGCGGGCGCGCAAGCGCGGACACGAGCAGGCCGACTCCGGCCAGGTTGAGCGCGGTGACGCCCGCCTCGATCCAGCGGTAGGAAGCGGGATCGTAAAGCAAGCCATGTGAGCCTGCGCCAAAGGAACGCAGATCGCCGGTCCCGAACAACCAGACCGCGGGATACAGCTGGCAGAACAGCCACAGCACCAAGACCACAAAGCCGAGATCCGCGCCCGGCCCGGGCACGAACAGACGGCTGCGCAGCCGGAAGAGGTGGCCCGAGAGCAGCCGCCGTTCACCCCCCGCCACAGCGATCAGTGCGCCGGCCATTGCGCCTAACCCATTGCTGAGCAGGTCCAGGTTGGATGGAACCCGCTGCGGCAGAAAGCTCTGTGCAGCTTCCAAGGCCAAGCTGATGCAGGTGCCGACCACCGTCGCCGAAAGCGCGGCCCAGCGCGGCATGAGCCAGGCCATTGCGGTCAGCGTCAGCAACAACCCGAGCGGCAGATAACCCAGCAGATTGAGCACGACATCGGCGATGGTGTAACGAGGCCAGGGCTCGAGGAGGAATGAAAATGCGCTACTCGCGATCGAACGCCACGGCGAGAAGGGAAACAGGCTGGCATAAGCCACCAGCAGCGTGTAGGCTACCGTCAGGTAACGCACCAACCGCGAGCGGCGCGCCAGCGACGGGGTGGCGGGGTTCACCGATGAACCTGCCGCGAGCGGCGCGCGAACATCCCGAGGCGCGGGCTCACTTCGTGAAACGCCAGGACCCGTGGCATCTTATGACATCTTCAACGGCGACGCGGATGGGATCTGCGCGCTACAGCAGCTGCGGCTCGCGCAACCACGGGATAGCCGACTGATCACCGGCGTCAAGCGCGACGTGGCGCTGCTCGCTGGCGTGCAGGCGGGACCGGGCGACGACCTGACCGTGCTGGACATCTCGCTCGACGAAAACCGCGCGGCGCTGGAGAGGGTACTCGCCGCCGGCGCCCACTGCACCTACTTCGATCACCATTTCCCGGGTCCGATTCCGAACCATCCTAACCTCGTGGCACATATCCGCTATGCGCCCGATGTGTGCACCAGCCTGATCGTGGACCAACACCTGGACGGCCGGTTCCGAGCGTGGGCGGTGGTCGCGGCTTTTGGCGACAACCTTCCTGGGCCCGCGCGGGCGGCCGCACTCCACCTCGACCTCGACGCGACCCGCGTCGAGCGGCTGCGCGTGCTCGGCGAGTGCATCAACTACAACGCCTACGGTGACCGGCTGGAGGACCTGCGGTTCCATCCCGCGGCGCTGTATTGGCGGCTGAGTCCGTTCGCCGATCCGCTAGAGTTCGCGGACCAGGATCCGGCGTTCGAGATCTTGCGCGGTGGATATGAGCAGGATCTTGAGACTGCGCTCTCTGTGCCCCCGCTTCTGGACACGTCCTCTCATCGAGTGGTGGTGCTGCCCGATGCCGATTGGTCCAGACGCGTCCACGGCGTGCTCGCCAACCGGCTGGCTTCAGCCAATCCATCTGTCGCCCACGCCGTCCTGGTTAGTCATGGGGGCGCTTACCGCGTCAGCGTACGAGCGCCCACCAGCCGCCCGAGTGGGGCGGACGCGCTCTGCAGGGCATTTCCCACCGGCGGCGGGCGGCCGGGCGCCGCAGGCATCAACCACATTGCACATGACCGGCTGCAGGAGTTCCTCAGCGCATTCCAAGCCGCCTTCGGGCCGCAGCGTTAGCCGAAGCTACTGCGCCTTGATCTCGGTCCAGATGCGGTTCAGGAGTTGGCGTTGCTGCGGGGTCATATCCTTGAGCATCTCCAGCTTCTTGGCGGTCTGCGCGTCGGGAAAGATGGCCTTGATCTGCTTGATCTCGGGCTTGATGTACTGCTGCGCCGCCTGGTTGGGATTGCCGGAGCCGATCATGTTGGTGAGGTCTGCGGAGTTTTTCCCTTCCAGCATGAAATTGATGAACAGATACGCCAGGTCCGGACGCAGCGCATCCTTGGCGATCACCATGGCGTCCAGCGCTAGGACGGCGCCTTCCTTGGGCAGACTATGGCGCAGGTGGAATTTCTGGCCCGCCTTCTGCGCCTCGAGGTTTGCCTGATAGATGTCGTTGGAGTAGCCGTGTACGACCCAGATGTTCCCCGCCGCCAACTCGCGGATGTAGCTGGAAGCGTTGAACGCAGCCCAGTAGGGCTTGGCCTTCAGGATCACCTGCTTCGCCTGCTCCCAGTGCTTGGGGTCCCGGTCGTTGACCGAATAACCGAGGTACTTGAGTGCGGCCGCCATCAACTCTGCCTGGCTATCTAGCACAGTCACGCGGCCTTTGAGCTTGGCGAGGATCTTGGGGTCGAAGATCGTGGCCCAGGAATCCACCGGAACGCCCAGCTCCTTCACCCTCTGATCGTTGTACCCGATCAGGGTGATCGACATCGCGTAGGGCACCGAGTACTTGTTGCCCGGATCGAACTCGGTGTTCAGGTATTGCGGCATCACATTCCTGAGATTCGGGATCTTGCTGTGGTCAAGCGGGAGCAGCCAGCCCTGCTTCGCCATCCCCGCAACATAGTTCGAAGTCGGCACCAGCACGTCGTAGCCCCTCGCCCCGGCCGCGAGCTTCGCCATCAGCTCTTCGTTGTCGGAGAAGTAGCTCTGCTTGACCTTGCACTTGCACAGCTTCTCGAAGCGTTCCACCGTCTCCGGGGCGATGTAGTCGTTCCAGTTGTAGACGCGCAGCACATCCTCCTTGGCCAGGGCGGGCAAGCTGACCAACAGGAACCAAAGCAGCAGCCGGTTCATCGATCGTCCTCCACGATCCAAGCGATAGGCCAGGCAAGAATAGAACACGACGGACCCACGCGCCAGCGATGCCCTGCGCCTGGGCTGTCAGCGCACGCCATCGCACCGATACAGGGCGGGCGTCCGCGGCTAGCTGCCTGCCCGCAATGCTCCCGGCGACAGGCGCGAGGCGGCGATGGCGAGCGCGAGGGTCAGAAGCATCAGCAGCGTGGACACGGCATTGACCTCGGGCGTGACCGAGATCTTGACCATCGTGTAGATCTGCAGCGGCAGCGTCTTGGAGTCCGGACCCGCGGTGAAGAAGGTGATCACGAAGTCGTCGATGGACAAGGTAAACGCCATCAACGCGCCTGCGATGACGCCGGGCATGATCAGCGGCAGCGTGACCCGGCGGAAGGCTTCCCACGGCGAGGCGCCGAGGTCGCGTGCGGCCTCGACCAAGCTCTCGTCCATGCCGGCCAGTCGCGCGCGCACCACGATGGCCACGAACCCGATGCAAAACGCGACGTGCGACAGAATGATGGAGGTCAGTCCCAGCGTGAGATTGATCATCACGAAGAAGATCAGCAGGCTGACGCCCATGAGGATCTCGGGGATCGCGATCGGTGCCACCACCAGAATCGGCAGCAGCCCCAGTTTATAGCGATACATGCCGTAGCCGGCCATGGTCCCGAGGACGGTGGACACGGCACTCGCGGTGAGCCCGATCAGCAGTGAGTTCGATGCCGCAGTCAGCATCTCCTCGTTGTGGAACAGCTTGCGGTACCAGCTCAGCGTAAAGCCGACCCACTGCGCGTTCATGCGCGAGTCGTTGAACGAGTAAGCGACCACGATCACGAGCGGCGCGTACAGGAACACGTAGGCGAAGATCCCGCCCACCCAAAGCCACTTCGAGCGTCTCATTGGAGTCTCGTCCTGCGTCCCAGCAGCGCGGCAAGGCCGGCCAGCAACACAGCCACCACCGTGAGCACCATCGACAGCACGCTGCCAAAAGGCCAGTCGCGCGTGTCGAGGAACTGCTGTTTGATCACGTTGCCGATCATGATCCCTGTGGTGCCGCCGAGGATGTCGGGAATGGCGAAGATCCCGAAGGCAGGGATGAAGACGAGGGCAGCGCCAGCGAACACGCCGGGCAGCGACAGAGGGAATGTCACGCGCCAAAACCGCTGCCAGGCGCTAGCTCCCAGATCCTGCGCCGCGTCCAATAGCGCGGGGTCGTGCTTTTCGAGGTTGGCGTACAGCGGCAGCACCATGAAGGGCAGATGCACGTAGACGAGCCCGATCACTACCGCGAACGGCGTGAACAACAGGCGCACCGGGCCGATGCCGAGCCACTCGAGCAGCGCGTTGAAGGCGGCAACGAAGACCGACTGCGGCCCTAGGATGATCATCCAGGCGTAGACACGGATCAGGAAGTTGCTCCAAAAAGGCAGGATGACCAGCAGGACCAGAAGATCGCGGTGGCGCTTCGAACTGCGCGCGACCAGCATGGCGAGCGGGTAGGCGAGCAGCAGACACAGCAGCGTGGTGATCAGGGCGTAGCCCAGCGACTTCAAGAACAGCTCAGTGTAGAGCAAGGCTCCGAAGAAGCGTGCGTAGCTGTCGGTTGTGACATTGAGATGCAGACCTGACTCGTCGCGCGTCAGCAAAGGTGCCAGGCCGCCAAACTCCCCCGGCGCGCGAAACGAGGCCACGACCATGATCAGCGTGGGGACCGCAAAAAACACGACCAGATACAGCAACGGGGGGCCGCTGATCAGCCACTTGTCGATCCGTCGGTTGCGCGCGGCGGCGGCGCTCATGCGGTGAGGAAGCGGCCGGACTCGATGCGCCAGCTGATTTGCACTGGGTCTCCCGGCTCGAAAAACTTGACGCCCCCGGGGGCCGAGTTGGGCAGCATCGCTTCCACCCGGCTCCCGTTCGGTAGCTCCACGACGTAGACCGTGACGTCTCCCAGATACAGGAAATCGAACACCTTCCCGGCAAAATGATTCTCGTCCACGCCGGGAGAAAGCGCGGGGCTGATCACGACCTGTTCCGGGCGCAGCGCCAGTACCCCTTTGTCACCCCGCTTTACGGCGTCGACTGCGATTGCGTTCACCTCTCCCAATCGGGGGATCGACAGGCGCATGCGCGCGCGGTCCGCGCTCACCACCTCGGCCTCCAGGATGTTGCAGGTACCGATGAAATCCGCCACGAAGCGGTTTTGAGGAAAGCCGTAGATCCTGGCCGGCTCATCGACCTGTTCGATCCGGCCGAGATTCATGACGGCAATGCGATGCGCCAGAGCCAGCGCCTCCTGCTGGTCGTGGGTCACGTACACGAAGCTGATTCCGACCTCCCGCTGCAGCGTGATGAGCTCGAGCTGCATGCGCTCCTTGAGCTTGGCATCCAGCGCGGCCAGGGGCTCGTCGAGCAGCAGGAGCTTGGGGCGGCTGATGAGCGCGCGTGCGACCGCTACACGCTGTCGCTGGCCGCCGGACAGCTCGCTGGGGAAGCGCCCGGTCATTCCCGTCAGCGACACGTCCTCCAAGGCCTCGTCCACCCGCGTGCGGATTTCCCGCGGGTCGATCTTCGCCATCTTGAGAGGAAACGCGACGTTGTCCGCCACCGTCATGTGCGGAAACAGCGCGTAGCTTTGGAACACCGTGTGCACGTCGCGCTTCTCCGGCGCCACACTGGTCATGTCTTTTCCGTCCAGCCAGATGCTGCCCCCGTCGGGCGCATCGAAGCCGGCGACCATGCGCAGCAGGGTGGTCTTGCCGCAACCGGATGGCCCGAGCAGGCAGAAGAACTCGCCCGCTTCGATCCTGAGACTGACGTCATCGACGGCGACGAAGTCGCCGAAACGCCGAGTGACGTTGCGGATCTCCAGGAGGGACATGCCGAGGCCGAGACAAAGGCCGCATTCTAACTCGGATGCTTCGCCCCAGAACCGCCTCGGCGTGCTCGCACGCGAGCCCCGCCCGACGCGCAGTCCGGACCGGTCCCGCTACCTCAGTCTTCCGACTTCAGCCCGTACTTATTGACGCGGTAACGCAGCGTTTCTCGCGAGGTGCCGAGAAGCCGCGCAGCGGCCGTCACGTTGTGGTGGGCGCGCTCTAGCGCCTCGCTGACGATCTTCCGCTCCATCTCGTCCAGCGTCAGGCTCCCATCCAGAGGAAGATGGAGCCGGTTGTCGACCTCGGCGCGGACAACCTCCGGTTGTAGCGCCGGCGCGGCCGGCCGCAGTTGCAGCCACTGTCCGGCGAAGGTCTGGGTATCCGACAGCAGCACACAGCGCTCGACCACGTTGCGCAGCTCGCGAACGTTGCCAGGCCAATCGTGCGCACGCAGCGAAGCCCAGACAGCTTCGGGAATGACGCGGACCGACTTCCCGGCTTTGGCGTTGTACTCGGCGACGAACAGCGGCACGAGATCGTCGAGATCTTCCTTGCGCGTACGCAAGGCGGGCAACTCGAGCGTGAACACCGTGATGCGATGAAACAGGTCGCTGCGAAAGGCTCCCGCCTGGACGCGCTCCGAGAGGTTGCGATTGCTCGCCGCGACGACTTGCACATCGACATCGATGTGACTCGTGGCGCCGAGACGGCGCAGCCGCCGGTCCTCGATGGCCGTGAGCAGCTTCGCCTGCAGGTCCGCAGGCAACTCCCCGATCTCGTCGAAGAAGATCGTGCCGCCGTGGGCTTGTTCCATCAACCCTCTCCTGCGTCCCTTGGCGCCGGTGAATGCCCCGGGTTCGTGGCCGAACAACTCCGACTCGAGCAGCTCGTGCGGCAACGCGGCGCAATTGACTTCGACCAAGGGTCCCTCGCGGCGCGGGCCGTTGTAATGCAGGACCCGCGCGGCCAGCCCCTTCCCCGTGCCGGTCTCCCCCGTCACCAGCAGAGTGCTGAAAGGGGCACGCGCCAGCCTAGCGAGCATCTCGCGGACCGATCGCGCTGCTTCGCTACGCCCGACGAAGGCCGCGGGGGTGAAGCGTCGGTTCTGCGCCGCCGCCCGCTCCCGCAGCTGCCGCTGCGCTCTAGCACTGCGCGCCGCACCCGCAACGACCAGGTTCAGGCGATCGAGCTCACAAGGTTTCTCGAGGAAATCGTAGGCGCCTAGCCGCAGCGCCCGAACCGAGTCGGCCACGCCGCCGTAGCCGGTGAGAAACAACCATTCCCCACCCATCGCTTCGGACCGGATGGCTTCCAGCAGATCCAGCGCGTTCCCGTCCGGAAGACTCATATCCGAGAGCACCACGAGCGGCTGCACCTCCTCCTGCAGGAGCAGACGCTTGGCCTCGGCCAGGGTGGCTGCGGTGATTACCTCGAAGCCTTCACGCCTGAAATGCCGCGCGAGCTCGGCGCTCAGCAGCGGCTCGTCTTCAATCAGCAAGAGCGTGTCGGACATCCTCTCGGGCACACGGCAATGTGAGCGTCACGCACGCCCCGTGCGGCGCGCGGTTCGCGATAGTCAGCTCGCCACCGAGATCCCGTGCGAAGCGCTTGACGATGGCGAGTCCGAGACCCGTCCCGGACTCTCTGAAGGTGACGAAGGGCCGGATGCCGCCGGAGACCAGCGAATCGGGGAAACCAGGACCGTCGTCCAGCACCTGGATTTCAAGCGCATCATTGCGGTACTCGAGATGGATGGTCACGGTACCGGGCGCCTCGCCCATCACCGCGACAGAGTTGAGCACCAGGTTGAGCACTGCCTGCTTGATCCCGTCCTCGGGCACTCGGCACCTCAACTCTTCCGGCGCCTGCGTAACCAAGCGGATGTGGGAAGGAAGCTGATAGCGGATCAACGTTGCGAGCTCCTGTACCAACCGATGGACACTGACCATCCGCGGCGGCTCAGGCACATGACTCGTCTGCTGCAGCAATCCGTTCAGAAGGCGCGTGAGGCGATGCAGCTCGGCGATGACGGCGTCAACGCGTTCACCCAGAGCGGGGTCGGGAAGCTCGCGGCGCAGGTTCTCCAGGCTGAGCTGGATCCCGGCAAGCGGGTTCCGAAGCTCATGGGCCAGGCTGGCCGAGACCTCGCCTGCAGCGGCGAGGCGCTCCGCCCGGGACAGGCTTTGCTGCTGCTGTAGCAGCGCCTGGGTCGCGGCGCGGACCTCCTGTTCCAGCGATGTCGTGCGCTGCCGGTTCGCCTGCTCCAGCTGCGCCAGTCGATTGACCATCTGGTTGTAGTTCTGGAACAAGGGCAACAACAGCGGATCGATGTGGGTGAGGACCACCGGCGTGAAATCCCCGTTGGCCAAACGCGAGAGGAAATGCCTGAGGTCCTCGATCGGCCGAAACACCCGCTGGCGCAGGGCCCAGAGCGCAAGCAAAACAAGTACAGGGAAGCCGACCAGCGCGGACAGAGCCAAACGCCATTCCAATTGGGTGTTGGCGTAGACGGTATCGAGCAGATCCAGCTGGATCCGGTTCTCCCGCTCCAGCATCTGGCTCAGTATCGCCACCGCCTGGGGTAATGCTTCCGTTGGTCGCGTCTCGGCTTGCGTAAGCAGCTCATCGAGGCGCCCCAGTCGCTCCAGGGTGTAGGAGCGAATCGGGCCGCCTTTGAGTGGGATCTGCGCGAGGTCCGCACGCACAAGCGCCAGCCGATCACGAACCGGGAGAGATCCGCTCGTTGCCGACTCCACTTGCACCTCCTTTAGAAGGATCAGGCTCTCCTGCAGTAAAGAGGTGCGGTTGACGTGGGCCCGAATGGATTCGATACGCTTGAAGTCCAGCCAGGTGAACGAAGACAGGGCACCGAGCGCGACCGTGAGCACGAGCACAAACACCAACGCGACGAGTCGGGTCGGGCGCAGCAGCAGGGACTTCATCGAGATCGCGCTTGGGTCTGTGTCTCGCAGCATTCTAGGCCAAGTTCCCGAACACGGGTCGAATGCTCCCGGGGATGGTCGACCGGTTGCCTTGCACGGTCACGCTCGCACGGCGCCGGCGGCTCCCGGCGACCGCAGCCAGTGCATGTGCTCCTAGGCAGAGTCTGTGCCACAACGCGAGGGGAGCAGCGAGCACGCAGCGACTGTGGGGCGAATCCCCAGCGGGACGGGGCTTGCGCCGCGGTTGAGGTTGGCTGCCGCTGCAGCCGCGCTTTAGCAATGGAGCCTGTGCAGCCGGTTCAAATCCACCGTTGCCTTGGCCGGTCCGGTTCGAATCCACCACACGTTGCTCGGCTTCGCTCCGGTCTCGCCCTGCTTTCCTCTTAGTTTCAACGAGCTAGTCCTGAGGCACGGCTCATGCTATGCGCATGGTGTCCATGGAATCCAAGCTCGCGAGGGGAGGAGCTACCCTGACTGGATGCTATCCTCCTGCATGGGCGCGGTTTTCGGTGCGCCTGAATAGCAGGCGGTGGTATGGCATCCGTTGCACCCGTGTTCCGGCGGACGCGATCCGGGACGGGCTCGTCTTAACGTTGAGCGCACTCGCCAGGAGGCCACTCGAGGCAGCCATGGCGCTTGAGGTTTGCTGCACGCGTATTGGTCATTAGGGACCAGAGGATCCATGTCGTTCGTCAGCTTCGTACTCAAACGACCCTACACGGTGGTCGCCGTGTTGATCCTCATCTGCCTGTTGGGGGTGGGCGCCGCCTTGCGCATGCCGGTGGACATCTTCCCGGAGATCAACATTCCGGTGGTCAGCGTCGTCTGGACCTACAACGGGATGAGCGCGCCGGACATCCAGAACCGGATCCTGACGCTGCACGAACGGCAGCTCGCGTCGCTGGTCGATGATATCGCCCGGATCGAGGCCACGAGCTACGTGGGCGTGGGCGTGGAGAAGGTGTACCTGCACGAGGGCGCGGACGTGACACGCGCCGTATCGCAGCTAGCCAGCAGTGCGCTCGTGGTGCTGAAGTACATGCCCAGGAATATCACCCCGCCGCTGGTGATCCGTTACAGCGCCACGGACGTTCCCATCATCCAATTGAGCCTCTCGAGCAGATCTCTGCCGGACACGAAGCTCAACGACCTGGGCCAGAACATCATCAGGCCGGCTCTTGCCGTCGTGCACGGCGCCGAGGTGCCTTACCCCTATGGCGGCAAACCGCGTGTGATCATGGCGGACCTCGACCAGCAGGCGCTGCAATCGCGCGGGTTATCGCCATCCGAGGTAAGCCAGGCTCTGGAGCGTCAGAACGTCATCCTCCCTGCAGGAGATGTAAAGATCGGCGGTAAGGACTACACGCTGTCGATGAACAACAGCCCCGATGTCATCGACGCGATCAACGGGTTCCCGATCAAGCAGATCGACGGAAAGACCGTCTTCATGCGCGATGTGGCGTATGTGCACGACGGCTTTCAGGTGCAAACGAACTCGGTGGCAGTGGATGGAACGCCCGGTGCGCTCATGACGATTCGCAAGACCGGCGGTGTCTCCACATTGGCGGTGATCGACGGCGTGAGAGAAGCGCTTCCGGACATCGAGCGGGTGATGCCCCCTGGCGTCGCTATCAAAGCGATCTTCGACCAGTCGATCTTCGTGAAGGCGGCGCTGAATAGCGTGCTGATGGGCGGCTTGATGGCGGCAGGCTTGACCGCCTTGATGATCCTGCTGTTCTTGGGAAACTGGCGACTGACCCTCATCATTCTCGCCTCCATTCCCTTGTCGATCGTCACCGCCGTGCTCGTGATGTACGTCGGCGGCCAGACGCTGAACACGATGACGCTCGGCGGTTTCGCCTTGGCGGTCGGTATCCTGGTGGATAACGGCACGGTGGTCATCGAAAACATCGAGAGGCATGTCGGCCATCTGGGCGAGGCGCTGGAGACGGCCATCGTGCGCGGGGCGGGCGAGGTCGGCATCCCGACGTTCTTGTCCACGCTGTGTATCTGTATCGTATTCGTTCCCGTGTTCCTGCTGCAGGGGACGGCCAAGTACCTCTTCTCGCCGCTGTCCGTATCGGTGTGCGTGTCGCTCGTCGCGAGCCTGGCGCTGTCCTTCACGCTGGTCCCGGTGCTGTTCAAATATCTGATGCGCGCGTCCGTGGCGCGAAGCGGTGCGGCCACTGTCGTAGCAAACGAAAGTGTGGGGTGGGCGGCAGCGTTCATCGCCATCCATCGCGGATTCGAGCATCGTTTCCACTCGTTCCGAGAAGCGTACCGGAACGCGGTCGCTTGGGTGTTGTCGCGGCCTGTGCCGACGATCGGGTTTTTCGTCCTGCTGATGTTGGGCTCGCTCCTGCTGTTCCCGCAACTGGGCAGGGACTTCTTCCCTCAGGTGGACGCAGGCCAGATGCGTCTCCACGTCCGTGCTCCGCCCGGAACCAGGATCGAGCGCACCCAGGAGTACTTTTCCCAAGTCGAGGCGGCAATCCGCGACATCGTCGGCAATGGCCAGATCGACGTGATCCTGAATAACATCGGGCTGCCCTACAGCGGTATCAACATCGCTTTGAGCGATTCGGCCACCGTGGGGCCGATGGACGGCGAGATCCTCGTCTCTCTGAAGGAGAAGCACTCGCCCACCGCCGAGCTCATTGCGCAGCTGCGCCGTGAGCTCCCCAGACGATTCGCCGAGCTGCAGTTCTTCTTTCAACCCGCCGATATCGTCGACCAAGTGCTCAACTTTGGGCAGCCGGCTCCGATCGACATCCGCATTTCGGGACCGAACAACGACGAGGCCTACGCACTTGCCGCCAAGATCTCGGCCGATATCCAAAAGGTGCCCGGCATCGTCGACTCTCACGTGTTCCAAGTGCCCGACGCGCCGGCGCTCACTGTGGATGTCGACCGGGCGCTGGCCACGGAGGTGGGAGCATCCCAGCAGGTGACCGCCAATAACGTGTTGGTGGCCACCAACTCGAGCGCGCAGACTGCGCCCAACTTCTGGGTCGACCCCCGCAACGGCGTGAGCTACCCGCTCGTAGTACAGCTCCCCACCTACCGGATCGACTCCGTGGAAGATCTATGGACGATGCCGGTGACTGCGGGTGGCGGCTGGGATCAGCGTCAACTGCTGATGAACATCTCCAGGTTCGGCCGCGCCAAGGTTCCGCTGGTGACCTCGCAGCTCAACATCAGGCCGGTATTCGACGTCCACGCCGACGTCCAGGGGCGCGATCTGGCTTCGACGGCGAAGGACATCGACCAGATCATCGGCGCCGATCGCCCCGATCCCTCGAAAGCCATCTCTGTCAAGCTGAGCGGCCAGGTCGAGACGATGCGCGAGAGTTATGCGGGCTTGTTCTCCGGCATCGCCCTGGCTGTGGTCCTGGTCTACCTCTTTCTGGTCATCAACTTCCAGAGCTGGATCGATCCGTTGATCGTCCTGATGGCCGTGCCGTTCGCGTTGGGCGGCGTGATGTGGATGCTGTTCTTGACGCAGACCCATCTCAGTGTGCCCGCCCTGATGGGAACGCTGATGTGCATCGGCCTCACCACGGCGAACAGCATTCTGGTGGTGACATTCGCCAACCAGCGGATGGAAGCCGGGGACGATTCGTTCGTGGCGGCCGTGACGGCCGGATACACGCGCTTGCGGCCCGTGCTGATGACAGCGGGCGCGATGATCCTGGGCATGATTCCGATGTCCCTGGGCGTGGGCGAAGGCGGCGAGCAGAATGCGCCTCTCGCCCGGGCTGTCATCGGGGGCTTGCTGTTCGCCACGTTCGCGACGCTCGTATTCGTCCCGACCATGTACCGCCTGCTCCGCCAGCGCTCTGCAGGTCTTTCCAGCTCTCCTTCCGCGAGGGATACCCGTGCTACCGGATGACCACTTCTCGCAGGACCACGGCCCGGGTGGCCAGCCGCCGGCATTGCGCTCCGAGCCCGAGACACATTCCACCCCCTCTCACGACTGGCGCGCATGGACGAGTACGGCGCCGGGGACGGGGCGCAGGATCAAGACCTCGGCCGCCGCCGCCGCGATCGCGCTGCTGGTCGCGTTCCTGGGGGTGCACCTCCTGAAGAGATCAGAGGAGAAGCGGCTCTCCGAGACGTCGGCCGTGGCGTCCTCACGGGCGCCGGCCGTCAACGTGATCACGGTCGGGACCGCCACGGGCACGCGCCCTCTGACCCTGCCCGGCGCGACTGCAGCATGGTACGAGAGCACGATCTACGCGCGGGTGAATGGCTACGTCGCCAAATGGTTTGTCGACATCGGCGATCACGTCCGTCAGGGCCAGACCCTAGCGCTGATCGATACGCCTGAGCTGGACGCGGGCCTTATCGCCGCACGCGCCGAGCTTGCGTCCGCGGATGCGCAGGTCAAGGTGCAGGAAGCCGAGGCCGAGTTCGCCAAGACGACCTACGAGCGCTGGCGGGACTCGCCCAAAGGGGTGGTCTCCGAGCAGGAGCGGGAAGCGAAAAAAGCTGACTACGACAGTGCCGTCGCCAAGCTGAACGCGGCACGCGCTCAGGTGGCCCAGGATCAGGCGCGCGTGGAGAGCTTCGTGGCGATGACTCAATTCAAACACGTGGTCGCCCCGTACGACGGAATCATTACGGAGCGTCGCATCGATATCGGCAATCTTGTCACCGCGGGCAGCACGGCCGGCAACACGCTTCTATACCGCATGAGCCAGGACAATCCGATGCGGGTATTCGTCGATGTACCGCAAAGCGCCGCAGGCCCATTGATGAAGATCGGTGTGCCGGTGCAGATCCGAGCGAGCAACGTCCCGGACCGCATCTTTAACGGCAAGATCTCGCGAACGGCGAACGCGATCAACCCCCAGGCGCGCACCTTACGCGCCGAAATCGACATTCCCAATCCCGACCGAGCCTTGGTGCCGGGAATGTATGTCGACGTCACTTTCCAGCTTCAAGCCAACGGCATGGTCCAGGTGCCCGCTTCCGCTCTCGTCTTCCGGGCGAGCGGACCCCAGGTTGCCGTGGTCGACGACGCCGGTCGCGTAAGCTTTCGCAAGGTCAGCATCGGCCGGGACGACGGAAACCTGGTCGAGCTCGCGTCGGGCGTATCCGCGGGCGAGAGAGTCGCGCTGAATATCAGCAGTCAGATCGGTGAAGGCGAGAAGGTGACGGTGAACGAGTCCGGAAGCAACAGCTCGACGACTACTGCGCTGCGCGCGCCCGCAGGGCCCGCGAAATGAGACCGGGTCTATGGCTCTGGACGGCGGCAATCGGGGCGTGCCTCGCCGGATGCGCGGTCGGGCCGAACTATCACACACCGGAGATGAAGGTGCCGGAGGGCTTTGTCGCAGCACCGGGGGCTGGAAAGCCGAGCGCCGCAGGCGCTGACAAACAAGCGCTCGATCTGGCCACCTGGTGGCACGTGCTGAACGACACGGAGCTGGATTCGCTGGTGGATCGCGCAATTCAAGCCAACCTCAGCCTCGAGATCGCGCTGACCCGCCTGCAGGAGGCGAGAACGTTCGAGGTCGCCATCACCGGCTTGGCCCTGCCCGAAGTGGAGGCCAGCGTCGGTGCAGCCCGCGGAACGGGGAGCAACCTCGCGCGGGGGCGCGCTTCACCGCCGCTCGTATCGGCCTCGAACACCGCTGGCCTGAAGCAGATCACCGGCATTGCCGGTGTCGACGGCGTCTGGACGCTCGATATCTTCGGCAAGTACCGGCGCGCGATCGAAGCAGCTCGCTACGACACACAGGCCGCAGGCGCCGCCCGCAATGCGGTGCTCATTACGATTGTCGCCAACGTCGTGCGTGCCTATGTGGACATGCGCGGGCTGCAGATGCAGCTCGCAGTGCTGCAGAAGGATATCGGCACTGCGCAAACGTCCCTGGAGCTTGTGCAGGCCCGATTCGACCGCGGCATCATCAACGAGCTCGACGTTACATTGGCGAAGCGAGAGCTGGCGACGCTGCAGGCCCAGGTTGCGCCCCTGGCTGCGCAAATCCAGGCAGCGCAGTACGCGCTCGCGGTGTTGATCGGACGGTTCCCCGAAGATATCGCCAAGGAACTGGAGAAGCCCGGGCTGGTCCCCAACGTGCCGGAGAAGATCGACGCGGGCCTGCCGCTGGACGTGATCCGACGCCGGCCCGACATTCGCGAGGCGGAGTGGCGGCTAGCCGGTGCGACGGCCCGAATCGGCGTGGCGACGGCCGATTTGTTTCCCCAGGTGGCCATCACCGCAGGGGCCGGCGTGCAAGGACAAGGCCTCGGTGTGACGCCGGTGGTCCAGCAGTCGATATGGTCGGTTGGGGTGGTGCTCACTTGGCCCCTGCTCGACTTTGGTACCCTCGACGCGCTGGTCGACGTGGCGGACCTTCGCGCGCGTGAGCTTCTGCTGAACTACAAGCAAACCGTATTGAGCGCGGTCCAGGAGGTGGACACTGCCTTCAGCGGCTACACTGCCCAGGAGGATCGTTTACGCAACCTGGGCGACGCGTTGGCGGCAAGCCAACAAGCGGTAAGTCTCGCGTCGCAACGGTACGACCGCGGGCTTACGGACTATCTCAACGTTGTCGATGCCCAGCGGCAGGAGTATGACCTGGCGGGGCAGTATGCGTCCGCGCAGATGACGGCAGCGGAACAGTTGGTGGCGCTCTACAAAAGTCTCGGCGGCGGTTGGGAGCAGTATCAGTCGATCCCGCCCATCCGGCAGCCGCAGCCCGCCATCGTGGCAGCGTTCCGCCGGGTGTTAGCCCCCGAGGATCCGCTGAAGTGATCCCACGGTCCGGGTCAGCCTGCGGCAGCTTTGACTAGCGACGTAGCCCGCATCTCGGCTTCGTTGTTCACTGCGCCTGGGTGATCTGGGTGGAGTCGCGCTCTGCTTGGGATGGACAATCGGGATAGCCCTCCTGCTCCGGACAATCGGCCATCGCACTGCTCGCGGTCGTATTGGACGGATGCGCGTTGAGCGCGGCACATGCCGTTAGCAACGTTCCAGCGGCTGCGCCAACGAGCATGAGCGCAATGAGCGCAACCACGGCGCCAAGGTAGCATCCTTTCGAGTCGCGCGGCTTGAAGCCGCGAACCAGCGCCGAATCCGTGGATCGGCCTACACCGCTGTACGAGCGTTGCATCGACTCAATGCCGGGGCTGCGCACCGACGTCGCGTTTTCACCGCGCCGCCGAGCGCTGGCGAGCGCTCGCACCAAGATCGAAACCACCCGGTGCCCGAATTTGCGTAGTGTGATCATCTGTGTCCTCCGTACTGCTGTTCGGCTCTTTGCCAGCGGGGCAACCGTTCCGGCCTCATGGCACCGCATCGCGTCTGACACCCGGGACTGACCCCGTCCGCTACTATCGAGGCTGGTCGGTCGCGGCACGACCCGCGGATCCCCCCGCACCCGTCATGTGTACCTGGTCGCGACGGTCTTACCGACGACGAACGAAGGATCGAGACACGTGCGCGCACCGAGCGCACCAGCGCTCAGCGTCATCTGGTGAGGTTTCCGCATGATTTCGAAGCTCGCGGGAGCGTTACCGTCCGTAATGCTTCAGGCCATTCCGACATCATGTGGAAACGCTGGCGGTCGACAGTGGGTGCAAGCTCACGCCGTGACGATGCCGTGCTCCTCGGCACCTCCGCTGCGCCGGCCCGTGAGGCGGGAGATCCACGGACCGCCGAGCGAGTGCCAGTTTGTCCGCTCGAACAACTCCGGAGGAGAAGCAGGGGATGAAGATCGCGTTTGCGTTGACGGTCGGCCTAGCGTTGATCACGGCCTCGGCCGAGGCTCATGGCGTCGAAGGGACCCTCCACACCATCCAGAGAACGAAGACCATACGCCTGGGGTACCTCGAAATGGGCGTGCCGTTTTCGTTCACCGGCAGGTATGGCAAACCTGCAGGCTACAGCGTCGAGCTTTGCATGCGGGTGGCTGAGGGCATCCGGCAGCAGTTGGGTCTCGGTCGTCTGGAGGTCAGATGGTTGCCGGTCACGGCCGAGAACCGGTTCGACATGGTTAAAGACGGCGCCATCGACTTGGAGTGCGGAGCGTCGACCAACACTCTGTCGCGGCAGAAGGTGGTGGACTTCAGCCTGCCGACCTGGGTCGACGGCAGCACGTTCTTGACCCGCGTTGGCTCAGGGATCGGCCGGCTTTCCGATCTCGCCGGCAAGAGAGTTGCCGTGATAGGAGACACCACGACCGAAGTCGCGCTCGACGAACTGCATCGGCGCGGGATCGCTGCGTCGATCGTGAAGGTGGAGAACCAGGTTCAGGGCATCAATGCGCTCGCCGCCGGCGCGGTCGACGCATATGCCGGCAATCAAGCGTCGTTGCTGGTCCTGATGCTCGCGAGCGGCAACGGAAGCCGGTTTGCGTTGAGCCAAGACTTCCTCTCCTACGAGCCCTATGGACTCGTAATGCGGCGCGATGACGGGGAGTTTCGACAAGCGGTAGACCAGGCCCTTGCCCGTCTGTATAGGAGCGGAGAGGTGGTCCAGATCTATCAGCATTGGTTCCGTTCCTTTAGCGCACCAAGTGCTGCGATCGCTGCGATGTGGGCGATCAATGGGCTTCCCGAGTAACGGGCGCGACACTAAGCACCAGAAGCGCAGAGGCGATGCGCTGACGTCCTCGTGCGCCCCGTCAGGGGACGGACTCGACCTTGGCGGAGAGGTAATAGCCGGCGCCGCGCTGGGTCTTGATGAGCTGCGGACGGCTGGGATCCGACTCGATCTTTCGGCGCAGGCGCAGGATCTGCACATCGACGCTGCGATCGAACACGTCGTCGTCGAACCCGCGACTCATCTCCAACAGCTGATCCCGGCTCAGAACACGCTCCGGCGAACCGAGCAGCGCGCTGAGCAGATCGAACTCAGCGTGCGTCAGCTCGACGCGTTCGCCGCCGGGAGAGGTCAAGCGCCGGGTGCGCAGATCCAGCTCCCAGCCGGCAAACCGTCGCGCACGCGGAGACCCGGCCGCAGGTGGCGCCTTCACGTGGGCCTGTGCGCGGCGCAGGATGGTACGGATACGGGCGAGCAGCTCGCGCGGATTGAACGGTTTGGTCAGATAGTCGTCAGCGCCGAGCTCGAGTCCGACGATGCGGTCCACGTCGTCTCGGTTTCCGGTCAGAATGATGATCGGGACGCTCGATTGCGCGCGGAGCTTGCGGGCGATGGTCATGCCGTCTTCGGAGCGAAGCCTGAGGTCCAGAACGATCAGATCCACCACGCTCTCGTTCAAGGCCTTCTGCATGGTGGGGCCATCCGGCACGCCGGTCACCCGCAGTTCATGCTCACTCAAATAATCGGCCAGCAGCTGGCGGATAACCGCATCGTCGTCGACGACGAGGATATGTGGCGCGACATTCATGCGTGTCGATTGCCGGACCAAGCCCCTGGCCTAGCGGTGGCGCTCGGGTGCGCGGCCTTATCGGCAAATCCTGATTCATTGTACGACCCTGTTGCGTGATACAGGTTTCAAGTTGTAATGCGGCGGACTCGGCTGGAAATCTCGCCGTAACGCCAGCCAGCGAAGCTCGGCGGGTCGGTTTGCCCCCCGAGCCGAGAAGAAACGGTTGGGATTGTCCCAGCCCTGCGAGTCACGCGGGCGAATCGGCCGAGCGGTCCGGGTAGGTCTAGTGCGAGATGTCACCCCACTTAGCGCGGCGGCGTGGATCCGATTCTTTACAAGTACGGGGCAGAGCACTACGCTATCCTCACGCCGCCGGTGAGCGAATCGAGGTGGCAAGGTGGACGATATCGTTGTAGTCGACGACGACGCATTGACGCGCGGCCTCATCAGTGAATGGCTGACCGAAGCCGGATACCGGGTGCGTCAAGCGGAGCACGGCGAGGCGGCGCTTGCGATCCTTCGCACCGAGCCTGCCCGCCTGCTTATCACCGATATGCAGATGCCGCGACTGAATGGTGCCGAGACGCTGGCTGCAGTCCGGCGCGAGCTGCCAATGCTTCCCGTGATCGCGATCTCCGCGGGTTTCGGTTCGAGATCCGGCGTGTCACCGGCCACAGCACTCGCGCTCGGTGCATCGCGCGTGCTGGCGAAACCCATTGCCTACCGGGACCTGCTGAAGATCGTCCAGGAGCTCCTCCGGCCAGCCTAGACCGCGTACCTGACATCTCACACGGCATTCATGTCGGCGCCTCTCCCACAACCACATGCGCTGGCGACAGATCACTCATCCCTCTAAGTCCCTGAGCTGGCAGAACAGCCTGTGGTTGGGCGGAGCGTTGCTGGTAACGGCTATCGTAGCCTCTGCTGTCTACGATGTCGCGCATCGGCGCGAAATCGTCATCGACCGGACACGCGAGGATGGTGCGAGCCTGGCTCGTGTCGTCGCGCAGCAGATCGCGGGCCTGCTGCACACTGTAGATGTCATCGTGCGTGACACGGGCACCGACGCGCTCGTGAGCCCGCTGCATGAGCTGCGCTGGACGCTGCACGAGCGCCTTCGCGAGCGCATCCACGCGATTCCGCCGATCCGGGACCTGCTAGTGGTCGGGACCGATGGCCGCCTGATCGCCAGCGCGGCACAGTTTCCGGTTCACGCAGCATCGGTAGTCAACGAGCCCTACTTCGTCGCGCAGCGGCTCAACGCCGTACCCGGAGTTTACGTCTCGGAGCCGTCTCACGGGCGCGGCGACCGCATGTCCACCATCGCGATCAGCCACGCGATCCGTGGTCCGAGAGGCGAGTTTCTCGGGGTGGCGGTGGCCCAGCTCGACTTCGATTACTTCCGTCGGCTCTATGCCACGATTGCACTGGGCCCCGAATGGGTGCTCGACCTGTTCGGCGGAGACGGTCAGTTGCTGGCGCAGTATCCGGATGGCCGCACCGAGATCGGTCGAAGCTTCACAGACCAGCCCCTACTTCGACAGTTGCCAAGGGCCGCGGGGCCGGTCACCGCGATCGCGCGCAGCCCCATCGATGGCCGAGATGCGATCTATGCCGCGCAAGCGGTGCCGGGCTATCCGCTGTTGGTCGGGGTGGGGGTCGACAAGGCGCTGGCGCTGGCACCCTGGCGAACGCAAGCGGTGCACAGCGCCGTGCGCACGGGCCTGCTGTGCTTGGCGGTCGTGCTTCTGATCGCGCTCGTCATGCGCCAGCTCGGCCGCCGCGAGAAGACCGAGGAGTTGCTGCGGGTGCAAACGGCTCTGCTGGATGAGCTGTTCGAAAGCGCCCCCGAAGCGATCGTCATGCTCTCCCCGGACGAAGGTGTGACGCGCGTCAACCGCGAATTCACGCGCCTGTTTGGCTACGCCGCGGACGAGGCACGTGGCCGGCCGCTCGGCGAGCTGATCGTGCCGCCGGACCTTAAGGAGGAGTCGCGGCACATCGGCCAGGCGATCGGCCAAGGGCGTCATGTCAGCAGGGAGACGGAGCGAGTCCGAAAAGATGGCAGGCGGCTGCATGTGTCGCTGCTCGGCGCGCCTATCGTTACGGCCAAAGGCCAGATCGCAAGCTACGCGATCTATCGCGACATCAACGAGCGCGTGTTGGCACAAGCAGAGCGCGAAAAGCTCGCCTTACGCCTGCGACAGGCCGAGAAGCTCGAGGCGATCGGCACGATGGCCGGCGGGATCGCGCACGACTTCAACAACATCCTCGGGGCCATCCTCGGCTACGGAGATATGGCACTGACCGCCGCACCGGAAGGAGGTGTCCTGAAGCGCTATGTCGGGCAAGTCATGACCGCGGCCCATCGCGCCAAAGCGTTGGTCGATCAGATCCTGACTTATAGCCGCAGCACGCGTGGCAAACCCGCTGCGGTCAGCGTTCACGCGGTGGTGGCCGAAACGCTGGAGCTCGTACGGGCATCGCTGCCCTCCAACATCGAGCTTCGTCCCCGCCTTGAAGCGCCTAAGGCAGCCGTCATGGCCGACGCCACGCAGATCCATCAGCTCGTGATGAACCTGTGCAAGAACGCCGTCGATGCGATGCCGATCGGGGGCACACTTAGCGTGACTTTGGATGTCGTGGATACGGCGACAGACAGAACACTGTCGCACGGGCTGCTGCCTGCGGGGCGTCACGTGCGGCTGTCGGTGGAGGACAGCGGGTGCGGCATGGCTCCGGCAGTGGCCGAGCGGATCTTCGAGCCTTTTTTCACGACCAAGCAACCCGGCGCTGGGACCGGCCTGGGTCTCGCGCTCCTGCACGGGATCGTCACCGAGCTCGGCGGCGCGGTCGACGTGGCGAGCGTCCCGGGCAAGGGCAGCGTGTTCAAACTCTATCTTCCCCGATCCGACGCGGCTGCCATGCAGAAAGTAGAAGAGCACAGGCCCCTGCCGCAAGGCGACGGGGAATGTGTCCTGCTCGTGGAGGACGAAGAGCCCTTGCTGCTGCTGACCGAGGAGATGCTCGCGGCATTGGGCTATGAGCCGACGGGATTTACGCGTGCGGCCGAAGCGCTGTCGGAGTTCCGTGCCGACCCTTCACACTTCGACGCAGTTGTTCTGGACTACCTGATGCCCGGCATGACAGGCACCGAGCTGGCGGCGCACTTGCGGCAGGCGCGCAGCGATATCCCCATCGTTCTAGTGAGCGGATACACCGGCCCGTTGCTTTCCCAGGAAGCGCTGCTCGCAGGCGTCAGACAGATCCTCACCAAGCCACTCGACTTCCGCGAGTTGGCGGAGTCCATGTCCCACGCGCTCATGCCGGCACCGGTAGGTTGACGGGGTCCGAGCCGTAGAGTAGCCGCACGTCCTCGTATCGTTGCAGAGCTGCGTTGCGGCGCTGACGGGTTGCGTCGATCTTCAAAGCCGCACGTTACAGCCGGTAACGCCGCACCTGACACTGAAATCAACCGGAAACGGCGGGGAGGGAGACTGGTACGCATGTATCGTCTTCTCGTCGCGAAGGTGCGAATTGCGCAAGAAGGCTGCGCCGCGGCGGGTAGGGCGGAGTCCGGCGATGAATGCCATGAAGCGGTTCCAAGCTCCTCGCCCGGCGGTAAGCGCGGCGCTCGTGCTGAGAACGCTCGGGAACTCGCACCGGGCTGCGATTGAAGCAGGGGTTGCGATTCAGGACTGTGACGGTGTGTTTATTACTCTCCGGTGCCAGTGGACCAGGGCCGGTGCCGCGAGATGACTAGCCTAGCCTGTTGCGGGCGGGCCCTATGGAAGCAAGGAGGATGCAGATGAACGGGAACACTTTCCGCCGCCGTGCGGCTGTTGTGGCTGCGATGACCATAGCCGGGCTGTGCTCGACCAGCATCGGTGCAGCCACCGTGCGCAGTGGCGATCCAAATGAGATGGCGAAATGGTATGGCAATGCTGGCGGTCTCGTAGGGTCGGATGCAGTGTCCAAGCCAGCCGCGCCAGCGGCCAACGCTCCCACGGTGGGAGTCTCCTACAGCGACGCTCTCGCAGGTTTCACTAACATGCCTAGGAGCCAGGCGAAAGTGGGTCCGGTTACGGATAGCACGAGCGCTCCGGCCTCGTCGGAACACGCATTCGTCGAGCATTGGTACGGCGAAGCAGGTGGCTTGACGGGCTCCGACATCGTGTCGGGTCAGAGCGAGTGGGCACAGGGTCAATAGCATCCGTGCTCGTTCGAAAGCAAGGGATTCGACGCGGGGCGATCTTCCGGCGGACCGGCCTCGAGCCGGGTGACCGGAACGCTCCGCAACCGCTGGCGTAGGCCAGAAATCGTTCTGCGGCGTATGCACGGGATGCGTGCGCCGGCGCGGGCAGACTGCTTTGCGCCCTTTCATCCCATGCTGGTCGGAGATCTTCGCTGAACCTGAGCGAATATCCAGCCCGACCGCCGAGGCCGATACAAAGCGGCCCGGCGGACGGCCGCGCTGGCATGCGCGTCGCGCGTGCCGCACCGCTCGCTCCTCGAGCAGGGGCCTTTTCTCCTACGAAACTCTTACTCGGTCCGGCGTGACGCTGAATAGCAGTCGACGCCGGGCAACCCCCGCTTCGGCGTAGCCACAGCGTTCACCGCTGCGCCGCGTCATCGCCGATTCAATGCTTCATCCTCCTGGGCGATGCGCGGCATGAGCTGCTCGATCGCGCAGAGCGGCTTAATCAAACTGTCACACCGGTTACGCAAAATCGCCTCCGCACTACCCCTCTAGGGCCGCGCGAGCCTATGGGATGGCCTTGTGGGCCCGGAGCTTAACAAAACTACTTACAGCCAAGACTTCGGCTCTCAGGGAGAAACACATGCCCGTCACGCTCTCGCCCGATCCGGCCCGGCTTAAAGCGCGCAAGGCCGGCTACTTCCAACTCACCGCAGCAGCCGCAGCGATGCTCGCGGTGTTCAGTGCACCCGTATTTGCACAGACGCAGCAACCGCCGTCGAATCCTAACGAAGACCTGTTGCAGACGTTGCGCGACAAGGGGGTGCTCACCGAAGAGGAGTATCAAGCGCTGAAGAAGAAATACGAAACCCCACAGGCGCCTGCTGCCGCGCCGGCCGAAGCCGCCAAGCCCAGCGAGGAAGCAAAGCCCGCCGCAACAGCCGAAGCGGCGAAGCCAACAGAAGCAGCAAAACCCGAGGCCAAGAAGGAGGAGGGTGGCGGCGTCAAGCTGAAAGTCGGGGGGTTTATAGAATTGGCGGGGATCTACCGCTCCCGCAATGAGGTCGCGGATGTGGGGTCGACCTACAATGGCTCACCCAATGCCCAAGCGACATTCCCGTATCCGAGCAACCCGAACTATAAGATCCCCGAATTCCGCGGAACCGCGCGCCAGAGCCGACTCAGCTTGCTGATCAGCGGAGACGCCGATAAGAACACGGACCTGGCCGCCTACTTCGAGGCGGACTTCTTGGGTGTGGGCACGACGTCGAACTCGGTCGAGAGCAACAGCTACGTCCCGCGCATCCGCCAAGCCTACGCCACCTACGCTCGCAGCGACTGGGGGGCGTATTTCCTCTTCGGTCAGTCGTGGAGCCTGCTGACGATGGACAAAAAGGACATCACGCCGCGGGAAGAAAACATCCCGATGACGATCGACGCACAGTACACGGTGGGCTTCAACTGGTCGCGGAATCCGCAGTTGCGCGCGGTGAAGGAGTGGGACAACGGATACTCGCTGGGTCTATCCCTGGAGAGCCCGCAAGCGATCGTAGTGGCGGATGCCACGCCAAACCCGAACTGCACTACCGCACTTTGCTACAACAATCCCGGTGGCTCACTTCTGAACAGCGGAACGACGTATACGACCGACATTGCGCCGGACATCATCGTAAAGGGCACTTTGGACCGCCAAGTCGGCCACTTCGAGCTATATGGCCTTCTGCGCTTCTATAACGACAACGTCGGGGGGGCCAACTACACGACAACAAGCGGTGGCGTAGGCGGTTCGACGATCCTGCCTCTGGTCCCCAACAAGAAGCTGGACTTCCAGGCGAGCTTCCTCTGGGGCACGGGTATCGGGCGTTACGGCTCGGCACAGCTCGCCGATGCGACGATCTTGCCGAACGGCCAAATACAGCCTCTGCCCGGGCTGGACTGGCTGCTCGGACTCGTGGGCCGTCCGAACGACAAATGGGATCTGTATCTCTACGGCGGCCAGGAAGAAATTCTGAACTCGGCCTCCTACGGGAAATTCGGCTATGGCAACCCGATCGTCGACACGAAAGACTGCTTCGTAGGCGGCGTGTATACAGCTTGCAAGGCGGATACCCAAAGGGTCTGGCAGACCCAGCTCGGCGCATGGTGGAAATGGTATCAGGGCAAGGCGGGCATGATGGAAACCGGACTGTCGTATTCGTATCTGCACAAGCTCGCGTTCGCCGGCAACGCGGGGGCTCCGAGCACCAACGACAACATCGTCATGCTGAGCTTCCGCTACTATCCGTTCCAGCCTGCGCCTGCAGCATACTTGAGGCCTGGGTATTGATCCCTGCCAGCGTCGCAGACTGATACCGACCGAGCTCCCCGTGCACGCCCAGCGCGTCCGACGCGGGATGGACGCCAGCCACGGTACTACACGACGGGAGAGATGACGAACGGGCCATCGAGCCGCGGTTGGACGCGGCTCGAGTCGCTCGAAATTTCATGTCAGAAGACGGACGAGCTCGGCCGCGAGCAGCGCGATGAGCAACAGAGACAGCCCCGCGATCCAGCGCGTCTGCCGCCTCTGCTGGGTCGCGACGACTGCAAGCTGCTGACGCAGCGTCTCGGAATCATCCTGGCCGAGGCTCCTGTGCAGGAGGCGAGGGAGCTGAGGCAGCATCACGCCCCAGTGCGGAGCTTCCTCCAGGACGTGCCGGGCGAAGGCGCGCCACCCCACCTGGTCCGACATCCAGCGCTCGAGGTATGGCTTGGCTGTGGTCCACAGATCCAGCTCGGGGTCGAGATCCCGGCCCAGACCTTCGATGTTGAGCAGCGTCTTCTGCAGCAGCACGAGCTGCGGCTGGATCTCCACGTAGAACCGCCGCGAGGTCTGGAATAGCCGCAGCAGCACGCGGCCGAACGAGATCTCCTTCAGCGGCTTGTCGAACACCGGTTCGCATACCGCTCGGATCGCATTTTCAAACTCATCCACGCGCGTGTCCGGCGGGACCCAGCCTGCCTCCAGATGGGCGTGCGCCACGCGCCGGTAGTCGCGGCGGAAGAAGGCGAGGAAATTCTGCGCCAGGTAGTTCTTGTCCACGTCCGTGAGCGTGCCCATGATGCCGAAGTCCAGCGCGATGTAGTGTCCCTCGCGATCCACCAGAATGTTTCCTGGGTGCATATCCCCATGGAAGAAGCCGTCACGAAACACCTGCATGAAGAAGATCTCCACACCGTTGCGAGCCAGCTCCGGGATATCGATCCCCTGCGCCCGCAACGTGGACACCTGACTGATAGGCGTCCCGTGCATCCGCTCCATCACCATCACCTCGGAAGCGCACCAGTCCCAGTACACCTCGGGCACGCGAAGCAGCGCCGAGCCGGCGAAGTTGCGCCTGAGCTGACTCGCGTTGGCTGCTTCGAGCATCAAGTCAAGCTCCTCGTGAAGGTGGCGCTCGAACTCTCCGATGACCTCACGCGGCTTGAGCCGCTTGCCTTCCTTCCACAACGTCTGAATCAGCCATGCGGCGCTGTACATCAGCGCCAGGTCGTTGCGGATGACGGGTGCAATGCCGGGACGCAGGACCTTCACCGCGGCCTCGGTCCCATCGGGCAGCCGGGCCACATGCACTTGCGCCACGGACGCGCTCGCTACCGGATTCGGGTCGAATTCGGCGAACACTTCCCCGAGCGGCCTGCGGTACACCTGCTCTAGCGTGGCGATCACCTGCTCGGAAGGAAACGGCGGCACACGGTCCTGCAGCTTGGCCAACTCGTCGGCGATGTCCGCAGGCAGCAGATCGCGGCGCGTGGACAGCACCTGACCGAGCTTCACGAAGATCGGGCCGAGGTTCTCCAACGCCTTGCGCAACCGTACCGCCCGCGGCTCGGGCAGGCGGCGCCAGAAGGCGAGCCGCTGCACCAGGATGCGCAGCGGCTTGACGCGCTCGTGCCCGAGCAGGAATTCGTCCAGCCCGAAGCGAAACGCGACAAACAGGATGATGAACAGGCGCAGCACGCGCATGAGGCCGGGCTGCCGCTTCAGGCCTTTTGTGTCGGCGGCAGACCGGCCGCCAGGCCTTGGATTCGCTTCTCCAAGCGGTCGACGTCCTCGCGCAAAGCATCTACCGCAGCGACGAAGTCTCGCACCGGTTCGCGCGCCACCACCAGCGGCCGCTCCTCGGTCCAATACTCGACCATCGATGCGGCGAGGCTGGAAGCGACCTCGATGTGCCAGTCCCGCAATGCCGCCCCCGCCCGCGTCAAGCGGCGGGCGGCGACATCGCCCAGCACGTGGCTGAGGTCCTCTTCGATATCCCAGCGCAGTCCGCGCAGCACGCCCGTGAGCGCCGCGGCCAGTTCCGCATTGCGCTCGACCCGGATCTGCTGGCGGGCGGATTCGTCGCCCAGCAAGACTATGCGGATCAGCGTGGGGAGCTCGAGATGGACGATCGCATCCGGCTCCACTTCGCCGCCGGAAGCAGCGAGCATCCCGTCCGGTGTGATCCTGAAGCTGGACGCCGCCGGTGGAACCACAAAGCGCACGACGCTGCCGGCAAATGGCGCGAGCCGGGCGCGCGCCCAGTCGGCGCCGCGGAGCACGTGATTGATCAAACCAGCCGCCGGGTCGGACAACATCTGATGTGGAACGCTACAGGCGATAACCGCGGTGCAAGGCGACCACTCCCGCGGTCAGGTTCCAGTACTCCACCCGCTGGAAGCCGGCCGCCTCCATCATGGCTTTGAGTTCACCCTGCGGTGGGTGCATGCGGATCGATTCGGCCAGGTAGCGGTAGCTCGCTTCGTCGCCCACGACCAGTCTCCCGAGCCTGGGCAGCAGTTGAAACGAATAGATGTCGTAGAGCGGTTTCAGCGGGGCCCACACGCGGGAGAACTCGAGCACGAGTACACAACCGCCGGGACGCAGCACCCGCGCAATCTCGCGCAAAGCGAGCTCCTTGTGCGTCACGTTGCGCAGGCCAAACCCGATGCTGACGCAGTCGAAGCAACGGCTGCGGAACGGCAACCGTTCCGCATCGCATTGGACCACTGGAGGCAGCAACCCCGCGTCGGTGAGACGGTCCCGACCGTGCGCGAGCATGCTTGCGTTGATATCAGTCAGCACGACTCGGCCTTCGGGGCCGACGCGACGGGCGAACAGGCGTGTCAGATCGCCAGTGCCCCCAGCGACGTCAAGCACGCATTGTCCCAGACGCACACCGCTGAGGTGAACCAGAAACCGCTTCCACACCCGGTGCAGCCCGCCCGACATCAGATCGTTCATCAGGTCGTAACGACTCGCGACGGAGTCGAACACGCCCGCGACGCGGCGTACCTTCTCGGCCAGCGGGACCTGCTCATAGCCGAAGTCGGTTGTGGCCTCGTGCGCGGCGTGTTCTGACGTGCGCTCGGCGGGCGGAGGGTTGTGTTTGCTCACAGCTTCTTCCAGGTCGGCCCCTGGCTGGACTTGGTGACCACAGATGCGGGACTCCGGCTAGCCTTTGCCGCGTCGAGGCGCCGCAGATAGTCCTGCCACAGCGACTCCTGGTTTGTTCCGAGGTAGTGTAGGTAGTCCCACGAATAAAGCCCCGTGTCATGCCCGTCCGAAAACACCAGCCGCACGGCGTAGGCGCCGACTGGCTCGACCGCCGTGATCGCGACATCCTGTTTGCCGACCTGCAGCACTTCCTGGCCCGGTCCGTGCCCTCGCACCTCGGCCGAGGGCGAATACACGCGCAGCAGCTCGCATGGCAGGCGGAACCGCTGACCGTCGGAGAACGTAACTTCGAGAACCCGTGAAGCCTGATGCAGCGTGATTTCGGTGGGGTAGGGCATAAGATATCGACTGCGATCGGGAATGGCACGTAGCCAGCGTCCATCCATGCGGCACGATAATAACCGACCGAGCTTGCCCCCGGAGGAGATTAGCCTGCGGTCCGTTGTCAACATACTGTAACAGTGCTGTCATACACTGGCGAGCGCTAAAATCGCGTCCTGCGGGGAGACACATGCATGGCTGCCACCGTGTTGGTGGTCGAGGATGAGCCCGCGATCCAAGAGCTCATCGCGTACAACTTGCGGCAGGCCGGGCATCAGCCCGTCCGGGCCGATAACGCCGAGCAGGCGATCCACCTCGTGCGCGAGGCTCTTCCCGACCTCGTTCTCTTGGACTGGATGCTGCCCGGGTTATCGGGGCTCGAGTTCGCGCGTCGCCTGCGCGCGGACAAGCGCACGCGCACGATCCCGATCATCATGCTCACCGCACGCGCCGAAGAGCAGGACAAGCTCACGGGTCTGGAGACCGGGGCGGACGACTACATCACCAAACCATTCTCACCACGCGAGCTGAATGCGCGCGTGAAGGCTGTGTTGCGGCGCCGTGCACCGCAGATGACCGACGACGTGGTACAGGTGCGGGGCCTGCGCCTCGACCCCGCCACGCACCGCGTCAGTGCCGACAGCGAGACCGTGCATCTGGGCCCGACGGAGTTCCGTTTGCTCCACTTCCTGATGACGCATCCGGAGCGCGTGCACTCGCGCACTCAACTCCTCGACCAGGTGTGGGGCGACCATGTGTTCGTCGAAGAACGTACGGTCGACGTGCACATCCGCCGGCTGCGCAAGGCGTTGGAACGGTCCCGCCAAGACAGCGTGATCCAGACGGTGCGAGGCGCTGGCTACCGTTTGTCGGCCAGCTGACTCGGGCGGATCCCGGGCGCCGAGCGGCCGTGTTGAGGCACCCGGACCGGGTGCAGCTTTTCTGAGATAATCCGCGCCATCCCACGCAGGCTATTTGCGATCCAAGCAGAGGGTAGAGCTGTGCCCAAGCTCTGGGGACGTCCGCTCGTCCCGGGTGTGCTGGTAAGCGTCCTGGCTCTGTTCCTGTGGCCGATCCTGGGTGGCACTCAGGCGCTCGCGGTGTGGGGGACACTGCTGCTGCTGTTGTTCCTGCACCATGTCTTCAACCTGTCCCGGCTGTACCGCTGGCTGGAAGATCCGCGGTCGTCCGGCCTGCCCGAAGGCAGTGGCGTCTGGGAAGACATCTACGCCGCGCTCGCGCGACTGCTCAAACGGCGCACGCAGATCGAGTCGCGGCTGTCTGCCGCGTTGGAGCGCTTCCAGGAGGCCGGCGCAGCCTTGCCGGAGGGCCTCATCATCCTCGATGAGGCGGACTGCATCGAATGGTGCAATCCGAAAGCGGAAGCCTACTTCGGCCTGTCTAGCGAACGCGACCGCAACCAGCAGATTACCTATCTGGTACGCCATCCGCCGTTCGTCGAATATCTCGAGACACGCAACTACCGAGAGCCGCTGGTGCTGCGCTTGATGCGCTCGGAGGGCGAGCTCACCTTGTCGATACAGCTGGTCCCCTATGGAGACAGCCAAAAGCTGTTGCTCTCCCGGGATATCACCCGCTGGGAGCGGATGGAGACGACGCGGCGAGATTTCGTGGCCAACGTCTCGCACGAGTTGCGCACGCCGCTCACGGTGCTGGGCGGCTTCCTGGAAACGCTGTCGGAGGCGACCGAGCATGACCCGGCTATGTTGCGCCGGTCGCTGCAGCTGATGAGCGAGCAGACGTACCGCATGCAGCGCCTGGTCGAAGACCTGCTCACCCTCTCCAGGCTGGAGAGCGCACACAATCCCTTGCGGGAGGAGCCGGTCGATGTCCCCGAGCTGTTGCGATCCCTGCACCGGGATGCGCAGGCGCTGTCCGAGGGCCGCCATCGCCTGAGCCTGCGGCTGGAGAATACGGGCGGGATCCGGGGCAGCGCGGAGGAGCTGCGCAGCGCATTTCTGAATCTCATCAGCAACGCCGTGCGCTACACGCCCGAGAACGGGGAGATCGAGGTGAGCTGGGTCAAGCGTGACGGCGAGCCGATGCTCAGTGTGCGCGATACCGGGATCGGCATCGAACCCCACCACATCCCGCGCCTGACGGAGCGCTTCTACCGCGTCGACCGCAGCCGCTCACGCGGCACCGGCGGCACCGGGCTGGGGCTGGCCATCGTCAAGCATGTGCTCTCGCGGCATCAGGCACACCTGGAGATCGAAAGCGAGCCGGGCAAGGGAAGCACTTTCCGAGCCGTCTTCCCCGCGTCGCGCTCCGCGGTGCGCGCCCAGCCGGCGATTGTGGCGGTGGCCGCCGACCAGCGGTGATCACGTCGGCAGTACCGTCCTGCCTCAACCCTTCTTGAGTCCCCGCCTGGCTGCCAGGACTTCGTCCAGTGCGGCACGCATGGTCGCCGCGAACTGCGACGGCAGCGGGTGCCCGCTCTCCCGCACCCGGCGGCCCCAGATCGCGAACGGCCAATGCGGATCGTCCTTGAACCGCGGGATCACGTGCCAGTGCAGGTGCGGCACCTGATTTCCGAGGCTCGCGAGGTTGATCTTGTCGGGCTGGAGGGCTCGGATCAAAGCTTCTTCGAGGGCAAAAACCACGCGCAGGATCCGGTTGCGGTCCGTTGCGTCGAGGTCGGTCATCTCCTGCACATGCCGGTCCCAGATCACGCGACATAGCCCCGGATAGTCCGGCTCATATGCCCACACCGCCCGACAGTAGTCGTCCTCCCACAGGATCTCGCCCCCCGCCTCCTGGCAGAACACGCATTTCATCCCGTTGCCTCCAAAGGCCCACGCGCTGCGCCGCCCGCATCGCTATGGCTGCTCCCCGGCGCAATGCCCGGTGCGCGCGTCAAAGCAATACCCGCTCGATGCACCCGTCGCTCGCCTTGCTGACGTAATCGGCCATCCAGTTCTCCCCGAGCAGACGGCGTGCCATCTCCACCACCAGATAGTCCGCCGTGGTCCCCGCGTCGCCGTCGTAACGCGACAACCCCTGCAGACATGACGGACACGATGTGAGCACTTTCACCGTGCCGGTGTGGCCATCGCTACGCAAGGCCTCGGCGCCCTTGACCAGTTCTTGCTGCTTGCGGAAGCGCACTTGCGTCGCGATGTCGGGGCGCGTCACCGCCAGCGTGCCCGACTCGCCACAGCAGCGGTCGTTGAGCTCGACGGGGCGCCCGATCAGCTCGTTCACCACTTGCAGCGGCCGATACGTCTTCATCGGGGTGTGGCAGGGATCGTGATACATGTACCGCACGCCATCGACGCCTGGCAGCTTTACGCCCTTCTCCATCAGGTACTCGTGGATGTCCAGCAGGCGGCACCCGGGGAAGATCCGGTCGAACTCGTAATGCTGCAGCTGGTCGTGGCAGGTGCCGCAGGACACGATCACGGTCTTGATGTCTAGATAGTTGAGCGTATTGGCCACGCGATGGAACAGCACGCGGTTATCGGTGCTGATCTTCTGGCCCTTGTCGGCTTCGCCTGCGGCGATCTGCGGATAGCCACAGCAGAGATAGCCGGGCGGCAGCACCGTGATGGCCCCGACGTGAAACAGCATGGCCTGCGTGGCAAGGCCGACCTGCCCGAACAGCCGCTCAGACCCGCAGCCGGGAAAATAGAACAACGCATCAGCGTCCTCGCTGGTGTTGTGCCGGTCCCGGATCACCGGCACGACCGACCGGTCCTCGAGGCCCAGCAACTGGCGTGATGTCTTTCTCGGGAGCCCGCCCGGCAGCGGCTTGTTGATGAAATGGATCACCTGGGCCTTGAGCGGCGGGCGGCCCGGCGTAGCCGGCGGACGCCGCACCTGATCGCCGATCAGCCCGAAACGGCCCGCGAGCGCATGTGCGGTTCGCTGCGCGCGGTAGCCCAAGTCGATGAACAGCGTGCGCGCGAGCTTGATGGTCCTGGGGTCGGTCGCGTTCAGGAACAGCAGCGAGGCGGCGGCACCCAGGTTGGTTTTCTTCTTGCCCAGTCTGCGCAGCATGTTGCGCATCGCGATCGACACATCGCCGAAATCGATGTCGACGGGACAGGGCGAGGCGCACTTGTGGCACACGGTACAGTGATCGGCGACGTCGCCGAACTCGTCGAAGTGGCGGATGGAAACTCCGCGCCGCGTCTGTTCCTCGTAGAGAAATGCCTCGATCAGCAACGAGGTCGCGAGGATCTTGTTGCGAGGGCTGTACAGCAGGTTGGCGCGGGGCACGTGTGTGCTGCATACGGGCTTACACTTTCCGCAGCGCAAACAATCCTTGATCGAATCCGAGATGGCGCCGATCTCGCTTTGCTCCAAGATCAGGCTCTCCTGCTCCAGCAGGCTGAAGCTGGGCGTGTAGGCGCGGTCCAGGTTCGCGCCCGGGAGCAGTTTCCCTGCGTTGAAGCGCCCGTGCGGATCGACCCTTTGCTTGTAGGTGACGAACGCTTCGATGCGCTCCGCCTCGAGATAGTCGAGCTTGGTGATGCCGATGCCATGCTCGCCGGAGATTACCCCGCCGAGAGATTTTGCCAGCGACATGATGCGGCCGACTACTTCGGAAGCCTCCTGCAGCATGGCATAGTCATCGGAGTTCACCGGGATGTTGGTATGCACGTTCCCGTCTCCGGCGTGCATATGCAGGGCCACGAACACGCGGCTTCTCAACACGCGGCCGTGTAGGGCCTCGATCTCGCGACAGACCGGCTCGAACACGCGGCCAGCGAAGATCCCCAGGAGTGCCTCGCGCACCTGCGCCTTCCACGAGACCCGCAGCGTGCGATCCTGCAGCGCGTGGAAGATGGTGCGCGCGGCAGGCGAGGAAGAGAGCGCAGCCCCCGCGATCGGGTCCGCTGGCGCGAAGGCGCGCTCATAGTCTTCGCACGGCGCGTCGAGGTGGTCGAGCAGCCACTGCCACCTGGCTCGCGCTGCACGCACGATCTCCAGCGCTTGCTGCGGCCGGCTTCCCAGCAACTCCTGCTTCGAGACCTTGTCGAGCTCCTGCTGCACCGAGAGATCGGTGAGCAGATACGCCTCCAGCGCCTGCATCAGCCGGACCTTGTTCTTGAGCGAGAGCTCGATGTTGATGCGCTCGATCGCGTCCGAATAGTCGCCCAGCCGGTCGAGTGGGATGACAACGTCCTCATTGATCTTGAACGCGTTGGTGTGCTTCGCGATCGCCGCGGTGCGGGCGCGATCGAGCCAGAACCGCCGGCGCGCGTCCACGCTGACGGCGATGAAGCCTTCGCCGCCACGCGCGTTGGCCCTGCGAACGACATTCGACGCAGCCTCACCCACCGCCCGTTCGTCGTCGCCTGCGATGTCCGCCAGTAGGACCATCTTGGGCCGCATGCCCCGGTTGGCTTTGGTCGCGTAACCCACCGCCTTGACGTAGCGCTCGTCCAGATGCTCCAGCCCGCCCAGCACCACGCTGGGATGTCCATCTAGAAAGCGCTTGACCTCCACGATGCAGGGCACGGCCTCGCGAACCTGTCCGAAGAACTCCAGACACACGCTTCGCACATGCGCGGGCATGCGGTGCAGGATGAAACGTGCGGAGGTGATGATCCC
>Ga0335081_10000415_pt1 | contig 76360 bp, 78 predicted proteins | sample Lox_Sample_35_FD_206713 | JGI IMG/M metagenome (GOLD analysis project Ga0335081, IMG submission 206713) | Soil microbial communities from Loxahatchee National Wildlife Refuge, Florida, United States - Lox_Sample_3.5 | ecosystem: Environmental > Terrestrial > Soil > Wetlands | place: USA...
GCACGGCGCCGGCAAAATTCGGCACGGCCTCGCGCAACACGCCGTAGATCGCGGCGCGTTCACCGGCGTCGAGATCGCGCTGCAGTTTCCCGATCCAGCCTTGCACCACCGCGACCGACGGACAGACCGGCTTGGCGGCAACAACGCCCTCGATGCCGATCTCGGAGCTGCCCTCCTCGGCGGCGAACAGAATTTCGTTGAGCCGCTCGCCGGGACGAATGCCGGTGAACACGATGTCGACGTCGCGTCCCGGCTCGAGACCGCTCAACCGGATCATGCGTTCGGCGAGATCGACGATCTTGATCGGCTGGCCCATGTTGAGGACATAGACCGACGTATCGGAGCGCTCCAGGTCAAGCGCGTGGCTCGCCGCCGTGATGACCAAATCGCAGGCTTCGCGGATGGTCATGAAATAGCGCACCATGTCTGGATGGGTCACGGTGACCGGTCCGCCGGCCTCGATCTGCGCCTTGAATTTCGGCACGACCGATCCATTGGAGGCGAGCACGTTGCCGAAGCGCACCGCGATCATGCGCATTGGGGGCTTGCCGCCATTGCGGTGACCGGCGTTGCCCTGGGCGTCCAGCGCTTGGCAATACATTTCGGCCAGCCGCTTGGTCGCGCCGAGCACCGAAACCGGGTCGATCGCCTTGTCGGTCGAGATCATAACCATGGCATCGGCATCGGCGTTGAGCGCGGCATCGGCGACATTGACCGAACCGAAGACGTTGGTCTTGATGCCCTCCTCCCAATCGCGCTCGAGCAACGGCACGTGCTTGAGCGCGGCGGCGTGAAAAACCAGATTCGGCTCGAACTCCGCCATCAGCCGGAACATTCGGTCGCGGTCGCGGATATCGGCAATCCGTCCCTCGACCGCAGTCGTGCTCGACTTCACCGCGAGTTGCTCGAGAACCGCATGCAACGCCGGCTCGGAGTTCTCGATGATTAGAAGCCGGCCGGCACGGAAATTGACCACTCGCTCGCAGATTTCGGCCCCGATCGAGCCGCCGCCACCGGTAACCACGACGGTCTTGCCCTTGATGAAGTTCTCCAGTCGCGCGTAATCAATTTTTACGCTCGGCCGCAGCAGCAGGTCCTCGACCGCGACCGGGGCGAGCCGCAGCGCCTCTTCACCGGCTTCAAGCGATGGCAGACGGCTCGTCGTGAGACCAAGGCGGTGCGCCAGCATCAGCATCGTCTCAGGATGCAGTTCAGGCGCCAGCGCGCTCGGCGTCAACACGAGGCGGCCGACGCCGATATCCTGTGCCGCCAAGTTAGCGACGATTTCTTCAAGATCGTCCGGCCGGCCGCGGACGCGAACACCGCGTACCGATTGACCTTGATCCGCTGGGGATGGCGATAGAATGCCAACCAAACGTATTTTTTTGACAGCCCCGCTCTCGACCGCGCGAATCAAGACCTCCGCATCGGCAGCCACGCCCACTACGAGGGTCGGCACCGCGTCAGAGCGCCGCGCGTGCTGCTGGGTGCGCGAGTGGCGGAACAGGCGGTAAGAAAGCCGCGGGCCGCCAAGGAACGCGACCTGCAGCAACCAATAGAGCGCGATGGTGACTTTGCCGAAGAAATAGGTGCCGTAGAGCGTCGGATAGAGGAGAATGTAATCGAGGACCAGCAATGAGACCGCGAGCACGGTGACCGCGCGCAGGATGTTCCACAGGTCCGGAAGCGACGCGAAGCGCCACTTGCCTATATAGAGATTGAAGATCCAATAGACGATGCCGGCATAAACGATGAAGCAGGGAAGTATGACAACGAGCCAGGAATAGTGAGGAGGAAGCCCACCATTTTCGCCGTCAGCGAAGCGGATGTAGAGCGTCACCAGCAGCGCCAGTGCCGTGACGATTAGGTCGTGGATGACGATTAGAACTCGGCGAGGACTACCCAAAAACCCCATCATGGCGTCATTATAGTCCAGACCACAGGATAAGACGAACCGTCATTGGCGCTCAGTCAAGCTCATTGCCGGTGGAAGTCGCGGTACCAAGCGATGAAATTATGCACCCCGAGTTCGATCGGGGTCGAAGGCCGGAAACCGACGTCGCGCATCAGATCATCGACATCGGCGCAAGTTTCCGCGACGTCGCCCGGCTGCATCGCCACGAGTTCGATTTTCGCCTTTTGGCCGAGTTCCTGCTCCAAGAGCTCGACGACGCGGGAGATTTCGACCGTGCGGTTGTTACCGATATTGTAGATCCGCCATGGCGCGGTGCTGCTCGCCGGATCGAGTGCGCCGGCCGGCGGGGCGTTGGATTTCGCCGGCACGCGGGTGATGAGGCGCTCCACCGCTTCGATCACGTCATCGACATAAGTGAAATCGCGGCGCATGCGGCCGTGATTGAACAAACGGATTGGCTGGCCTTCGGCGATCGCCTTGGCAAAGATAAACATCGCCATGTCGGGGCGGCCCCAAGGACCGTAGACGGTGAAGAACCGCAATCCAGTGGTCGGCAAGCTATAAAGATGGCTGTAGGCATGAGCCATCAGCTCGTTCGCCTTTTTGGTCGCAGCATAAAGGCTAATCGGATGATCCACATTGTCGTGCACTGAAAATGGCAAATGAGTATTGGCGCCATAGACCGAACTCGACGAGGCGAAAACGAGATGCGGCGTGCGGCGATGACGGCACCCTTCGAGCACGTTGAGAAAGCCCGAGAGATTGGCATCGAGATAAGCATGGGGATTCTGCAGCGAATAGCGCACGCCCGCCTGCGCCGCGAGATGGACCACCGGACCGAAATCGCCGTCGCGGAACACCGCTTCGGTACAGCCGCGGTCGGCGAGATCGAGCTTATGGAACGTGAAGCTGTTGAACTGCCGTAAGACCGCGAGCCGCGCCTCCTTCAGCGCCGGGTCGTAATAGTCGTTGATGCTGTCGATGCCGACGACAGCGCGGCCGCCTTCGAGGAGCCGTCGCGCCAAGGCAAAGCCGATAAAGCCTGCCGCGCCTGTCACCAGGACTGGAGCTTGGATTTCAGCTTGCAAATTCGCCACGATCAGAGCCGCCACAGTTCGACACGTTCGGGCCGTTGTCGGCGATCGAGCTGCGACTTGACGTCAAGCACGACACCACCTTCAGCGTTAAGAAGTTTTGTCAACAGCGGCCAGCCGCCGCGCACGAAGCTGTCATGCGGGACGGCGAATATGACGGCGTCGGCGGGACGCAACGATTCAATTGCCACAAGCTCAATGCCGTAGTCGTGCCTGACCTCGCGTGGATCGGCGAGTGGATCGTGCACCTGCACTGTGAGGCCGAACGATTGCAATTCGCTGACGATATCGGCAACCTTAGAATTACGCGTGTCCGGGACGTTTTCCTTGAACGTCATTCCCAGAATCGTTACCACCGCGGCCCCCTTGTGGCGTCTGAGCAGCCGCCGAACGCATTCGCGGGCGACGCGTTGACCGACACCATCGTTGATTTTCCGGCCGGCCAGGATCACCTGCGGGTCGTAGCCGGCCTTTTCGGCGCGATAGGTTAGATAATAGGGATCGACGCCGATGCAGTGGCCACCGACCAGCCCCGGATAGAATTTCTGGAAATTCCATTTGGTCGCGGCGGCGGCGAGCACATCGCCGGTGTCGATGTCCAAACGTTCGAACAGCGCCGACAGCTCGTTCATAAAGGCGATGTTGAGGTCACGCTGGGTATTTTCGATCACTTTAGCAGCCTCGGCTACCTTGATAGACGGCGCGCAATGGACGCCGGCGGTGACCACTGAGCCGTAGACATCGGCGACGATGCGCAGGGTCTTCTCGTCCTGACCGGACACCACCTTAGTGATGGTCTCGAAGCGATGCTTCTTGTCGCCCGGATTAATGCGCTCCGGCGAATAGCCCACGGTGAAATCGGTGCCGCAGCGCAAGCCCGAGGCGCGTTCAAGGCGCGGCACGCAATCGTCTTCCACCGCCCCCGGGTAAACAGTTGATTCGTAAACCACGATATCGCCACGCTTGAGAAAACGGCCCACAGTGTCGGAGGCCGCAAACATTGCCCCCAGATCCGGACGGCGCGCGGCATCGATAGGAGTGGGTACTGTGACAATGTAAAAGTCGGCTTCAGCCAACGCCGTCGGGTCGCCGGTATAGTGAAGCGTCGGATGCTTTAGATCCGATATCTCCACTTCGCGGGTGCGATCAACGCCTGACCGCAATTCGTCGATTCTGTTCCGATCGACATCGAAGCCGATCACCGGGGCGCCGGCACGCGCAAAGGCGACCGCCACCGGCAGTCCGACATAACCGAGCCCGATCACGGCAATCTTGCGTTGGTGCCCCAAAATCTAACCCTCGACTAACTGGCCGCTGCGGCCGCTTTCCTTAGCCGCCACGGCAGCGCACCGCAACAGCAGTGGAATTCGCGTGCACTAGTCTCAAATCCTCGTTAAGCGGTGAAACGTCGCCGAAAAACTTCATTGTTTGTTCTGGGTCGAGCCTATATGCAAGTCCTATCGGTCATTGAGGCGGAACGATATCGATGTGCGGCATTGCAGGCTTTGTTCCTGCATCTCCCAGCGCAGGCGACAACAGCGACGCCATTGCCAAACGAATGGCTGCAAGCTTGTCGCATCGCGGACCGGACGATCAGGGAATTTGGCGCGATGCTGAGGCAGGCACCGTGCTGGTGCATCGCCGCCTTTCGATCATCGATCTTTCGCCAGCGGGTCATCAGCCGATGGTCTCCGCCAATGGTCGCTTTGTCATCAGCTACAACGGCGAGGTCTATAGTTACCAGCCGATCGCCGCCGAGCTTGCGGCGCGCGGGCATAAATTCCGCGGTCACTCCGATACTGAAGTGATGCTGAACTCTTTCGCTGCGAGCGGCATCGAGCCGACGCTGAAGCGATGCATCGGCATGTTCGCGATCGCATTGTGGGACCGCCGCGAGCGCACGCTCACGCTGATCCGCGACCGGCTCGGCATCAAGCCGTTGTATTGGGCGAAGTTCGGCAGCTTGTTTTTGTTCGGCTCCGAACTTAAGGCGCTCCGCGCCCATCCGGGCTGGACGCCGCGCATCGATCGCAACGCCGTCGCAGCGTTCATGCGACACAACTATATCCCGGCGCCGCACACGATCTACGAAGGCGTCCATAAACTCGAGCCCGGCAGCATCCTCACCCTGCCGTGGCGGGGCGAACCGAAAATTTCGCGGTTCTGGGACGCCCGCGCGGTGGCCCGCGATAGCTTGTTGCGTCCGCTCGAAAGCAGTGACGCCGAGTTGACCGAACAATTGGAAACGCTGCTGCAGGACGCCGTCGCCCGACGCATGATCGCCGACGTTCCGCTTGGCGCTTTCCTATCGGGGGGTATCGATTCATCGACCGTCGTCGCGCTGATGCAGGCTGCACGCTCGGGCAAGGTGCGGACATTCTCAATCGGCTTCAACATTCCCGGCTACAACGAAGCGCCGCAAGCGGCCGCAGTAGCCCGGCATCTCCAGACCGAGCATATTGAACTTACCGTCACGTCGAGCCAGGCGCTCGAGGTGATTCCGAAATTACCAGAATGGTACGATGAGCCGTTCGCCGATTCGTCGCAGGTCCCGACCTATTTGGTTTCGGCGATGACGCGCCGATATGTCACTGTCGCGCTATCAGGCGATGGCGGCGACGAACTGTTTGCCGGATATAACCGCTACCAGCTGACGCAGCGGTTTTGGCGCGCGCTGTCGCTTTTGCCGCGCGCAGTGCGTCAGGCCGCAGCGGCCGCGCTTACCGCGGTGAGCCCAGATCGCTGGACCTCGGCCCTTGAACACCTCCCGGCGCGCGTGCGGCCGCCGCAAGCCGGCGACAAGATGCACAAGGCGGCCGATGTGCTACGCCTTGACGGTCCCGACGCCATTTACCGCCGTCTGGTCAGCCATTGGGAGCCGTCCGAGATCATGCTGCAGGCGCGCGAGCCAAAGAGCGTGCTCGAAGACCTCGCACTGGCGAAGGAGTTTCCCGACCTGATGGCGCGCATGCAGTTTCTGGATCTGGTGACCTATTTGCCCGACGACATTTTGACCAAGGTGGATCGCGCCAGCATGGCGGTGGCGCTCGAAGCGCGCGTGCCGCTGCTTGATCATCGAGTCGTAGAATTCTGCTGGCGCCTACCGCGCCACACGAAGGTCCGTGGCAATATCAGCAAGTGGCTGTTGCGGCAGGTCCTTTACCGCCACGTGCCGCCAGCGCTGGTGGAACGGCCGAAGATGGGGTTCGGCATTCCGCTCGGCGAATGGCTGCGTGGGCCGCTTCGCGACTGGGCCGAGGCGCTGCTCGACGAACGCCGTTTGCGCGAGGCTGGCCTGCTCGATGCCGCCATGGTCCGCCGCTATTGGCAAGAGCACCTCGGCGGGCGGCGCAATTGGCAATATCTTATCTGGGACGTGCTGATGCTAGAGGCTTGGCGCGAACGCTGGGGCTAATTTATTGGACTGCTTTGGTGCCGACGGCACACCAGAACGGCACGGCGTCGGAAAATTGGATATCAATAAAACCGGCATCCTGCAGCATGTGCTCGATCTCGCTTCGGGTGAAACGCTTCTCCAGACGCGTGCAAAAACGATCGTACGCGTCGGTCCGCATCACGTAGAACGATTTATCAGCATAATAGGATAACGGCAGTACCTGCGCCGAAACTCCGAACCGCAACACCAGTCGGGCGCCGCGCGCTAGCGGCCAATAGACCAGCGTCGCAATCGCCTGGCTGAGAGCAAACCGAAGCGGGTGCGGCAGTCGCGAAATGACAAGACGCGCGAGATTGCTGGTCCGCCACAGCGCCCGATACCAGGCGGGGCGATTATCAAGGGCGTAATAGAGGTAGACCAGAAACGGTGCGCCCGACTTGAGCTTGGCTGCGATTGCCGCGATGGCGGCCTTCGTGTCGGGGACATGATGCAAAACGCCGAGCGAATAGGCAAAATCCAGCGATTGCGGCGGCAATGGAATGTCCGCGACGCTGGCAGCGTGGAAGCTGACATTGTTCGCGGTCTTCAGGTTCTGTCTGGCGACAGCGAGCGCCTCATCGCTAACGTCGAGTAAGTGCAGATGCGCTACGCGAGTCGCCACCAGCATCGACCAGCGCCCGGTGCCACAGCCGACATCGATGCCGACGCCGCCAGCCGGCGGCAGCAGATGCCACGGAAAGATCCGAAAATAATCATCGAATATCTCCTGGCACTGCTGCTGCGAAAGGTGATCGGTGTCCTGCCGGAAGGTCGACCATTCGCGGCCGAAACCACGCGCGACGACAGGATCTACGTTGCCACTCATTCCGCCACGGGCGCGACGGTTTTTGAAAAGAGATGGCCGCCGGCGCGCAGGGCGAACTTCGCCCAGGACCAGGCGACGACGGCGAGCCATTGCAGCGGACCGAGAATCCCGCTCCGGCGCAATCGCGCGTAACTATCCAGTTCGCCGCGATACATGCGCCAAAGATCGGCGCTGAGGCCCGCGGCGCCGTATCGCGGTTTGAACAAAAACGCCAACGGAAGGTCTATGAACGCCGCCGGGCCATGATGGGCAACGATTTGTACCCACAGCAGATAGTCCTCAGAATAGCGCTTACCGGGAGTGAACCGTTCCTTCAGTTGGCGTCGTAGCATCACTGATGGGGTCGATAGTCGATTGCCCACGAAAAAACTTGAAAGTCCGTAGAAGCGCACCGGCACGACATCAGGCGCCTCGGGAACCGGCAACTCATTAGCTGCCACGATGCAGCGATGGCCGCACAGCATCACCTCGGAATGCTCGACCAGCCACCTGTATTGCAGCTCGAGCTTGCGCGGATGCCAGGCATCGTCGGCGTCCAGAAAGGCCAGGAAATCCTGGCTCGCGATCTCCCAGCCGGCGTTACGAGCCGCTGCGGGCCCACCATTCCGGTTCAACCGGAGAGATTTAATCGGCGGATCGCCATTTCGGATGCAGAATGCTTGGATGACATCCCAGGTGTTATCGGGACTGGCATCATCAACCAGAATGATCTCGGTCGGAAGACAGGTTTGGGCGTAGATCGAATCCAGAGCGCGCGACAAGGTGGCCGCGGCGTTGTAGGCTGGCACGATAACGCTGATCGGCAGACGCGGTGGTTGGTTTGCGGGTGCAGTCACCTGCCGCTTGCCTCTGCAGCCATAAGATAAATTGATTTGACCATTTCGAGAATGACTGCGCGCGCCGAACTCGGAGTTTCCCACCATCGCCAGGCGAATTTTTCATAGGGTGTTGCCACAACTCGAACTTGGCTGGAGGCGAAGTGGTGCTCGAAAATGATCGATGCGCGCCGCACGACATAGGGTGAAGTGATGACAAGCACCTTTAAGTCGCGTGATCCAAGATAGTTCGAAAGCGCAACGGCCTCATCACGTGTATTCCGTGACTGACCGGGCAGAAAATCGATCGCGCTATCGGGCACGCCCAGCTGCGACAGGATTCGCTTGTTCACCTCCTCTTCAGGCGTGAAAGTAATGCCACGTTCCGCGAGGTGGATTTGTTCCGGTTCAGTGACCGGCCGACTTATCGCAATGCGCGGGACGATGCCTTTTTTATAGAGGTCCGCCGCATACAGCGTTCGGTCATAGCTTCCGGCTAACACGACCGCGAGATCGGCATGCGCTACCGGCGAGCCCCCGGTTTGCAGCCAGAGACCGGCAAGCAGCAACGCGGCGATTGCTATGATGAAAACTGCGGACAAGATCCCGGCGATCCATCGGCATATCCGGGCTTGCACTCGATCGCGCGAGTCGGTCGTCATCCGCGCCAAGTCATCCAATCCCAATGCCCGGCGGTCTTGGACAAGAAACGTCCGGTGTCATCGCTGGCCCAAATATCGGTTCTGGCAACGCATAGCGGATCGTCATTTTGCTCGTGACTGCCGAAACGGCTGCATGCTGCAACCTTGAATCCGGCGTTTGCCACCGCCCCACGCACCCGTAAATCAACGGCACCGTACGGATAAGACATCGTGGTGACGGCACAGCTCAGTCGATCCTCGAGCCAAGTGCGGCTGTCTCGGAGTTCCCGCGTCAGTTCCTCGTCATTGCAGCCGATCAGCGGACGATGGCTGTAGCCATGAGCCCCGATGGTCACGCCGGGCAGTCGCGACAGCTCATTTAATTCGGCTTGCGACAGATATTGCGGTTGACCGCTGGTTACAAATCCGGGCGTCACGAATACCGTAAACGGCAACTTGGCATCCAACAGAAGTGGCGCGGCCACTGTCAGCGTATCACGATAGCCGTCGTCGAACGTGATAGCGAGTCCTCGACCAGTAACAATGCCGGCGTCGAGGTCGACGGCATCCAACCTCCCGGCAAGGCAACGCACATGGCTGGCGAAACGCTCGGGCGCAAGGCTGTAGAGATGACCCCGGTCGTTCGGGACTTCACCGCCAATGGAGTGATACAGGAGAACTCGGCAGCCCGACGAAGCGCGAATGGGGTCCAGGAGGGAATAGGCAATACTGACGTAGTCGCCGACCTTTGCCTTCCATGCGTTCATGCCGCCAACCCGCGATGCTTCATCAATAAACCAACGGCACGGGCAAGGAGAGGTACCCTCGTCCACTCCCACTCACCGAGGTACTCGACCGTGCGCGCCCCGGTACCGTGCTTAAAGTCCAACACACCCTTGTTCCTGACCGGGTCCACGCCACCGAGATCGTAATCAACGGCGCCCTCCGCTCGACACGCTTCGAGCAGGGCCCAAAGCGTCGCGTGTGACGCATAGACTTTACGCGCGGCACGTGTCGCTGCGGCCAGCAAATCCCAGGCCTGATCGCCAAATACGCCGCCGGCGCGGAAAGCCAAAAGATTGCCATCACCGTCGAGGCAACGAAAAACAAGAAGATTCTTGCCCAGATTATTGATCATGGCGCGCAGATCGGCCTCCGAGTGTTGCAGCCCAAGGCCCTTCAGCTCCTCCATTTCGCGGTACACTACTGCCATTTGGGCAGCGTCAGGACGCTCCCAGCGTTCGACCGTTAAATCGTATTTTCCGGACCGACGGAGGTTGTGACGCCAATTCGCCGAGGCAGCGAGCATGCGTTCCTGATCGGTGGGACGAAGATCAAGCTTAAGGGAAACACCGCTCGAAAGACGCATCTGGGGCCGGCGCCATCGGCCCTTAAGCAGTGCATCAGTGTCGGACGCATCGCGTTCGCCTAAAACATTCAGGCGGCAATAAGTCAGCGGTCCGAACTGTTTGCCGATGAACTCAACGAGGGAGTGGGCCCAGAACCGAAACTCCCCCGCGGGTCCTCCCGGGATCCAAATGATATGCACACCGAGGCGCCGCCGTACCAGCATCTGAGCCATGGCAGCGATCCGCTGCTGGGCGTCGCAGCCAATCGCGCGCACCACCTGCCAGCCCATTGCCTGCCGATAACGGCTCCAGGCGCTCGATTGATAAAGGCTCCATCCGGGAAGGCGGATCAGGGCGGCGTCCCAGTCCGCAGGCTCACCCCGGCTCCAAACTAGCATGAGTGAATCAGATGACGCGTTCTTGAACTTGCGCTCACAGGAAATTCACGAGCCGAAGCCTGCGGTGCCACGCGGCCGGTCGCTGCTCAATCGCGTGCGGAAGATCAGGCCAAGAAATCAATTCCAGACCGCGACGCTTGGCCCAAGATCGCATCCGCTTCAGCGTCGTATCGGATGGTGCCCAGAACGGAAAACCGTAGGGCGTGACCGATGGCGGCAATGACGAGAATACCGGAGTAATGCCGAAACAACGCGCCTTTGTTTCGGCTTCCAGATAGAGACGGCGTCGCCTTTCGATTTCCCCGTCCACATCGAGCGACGCCAGATTCGACATTAATTCGGAATGCGCCGCCGGCGGGTAGGGAATTTCGCGCTCGGCGTTTTCATCAGAAGGCGGAATGGCGTGACCACTGCGCAGCCAACGCGCCAGCCGTACCGCTGAAGTCGAGGCGTTTGCCGCTGCAATCCCTGCCAGGGGAATTGCTCGCAACCGCGCCTTCTGAGCGGTCCGAGGACTATAACCGCGGCCGGCAAGTCTGACGGGTTCGGCCAGCGATCCAGCGATGGCTTGATTGGAAACCACCAAGGCCGCTCCGTCAGCGAGAGGAAGACTCTTGCGGATGCTGAAGATTCCGGCGTCGCCCCGCATGCCAAGCCATCGGCCGTCCTCGTCGCATGACAAAAAGCCATGAGCATTGTCTTCAATCAGCACTGCGCCGGTGCGGCTGGCATAGGCACGAAATGGCGGCAAAGGCTGCGGAAAGCCGAAATAATTAACGGCGAGAACGGCGCGGGCTTGCGGCCAAGACTCGGGGGAACTCGCCGGTTCGAGGTTTTCTGCAACCGGATACCAGGCAACGTCGGCGTCAACGGCATGGAGCGACGCCAGGACATCACGACAAATAAACTCTGGAAGCAGAACCTTGTCGCCTGCCTTAAGTCCGGCCGCGCGCAAGGCCTCGACAAGCGCATGGCGACCGAGGCTGAAAAAGCGAAATGCCGCCGGTGCACATTTACTTTGCCACTGCGCGAAGTTCATTCCGGGCCAGTAAAATCTAGTTCGGCGTCAGAACGGCGATCATGTCGTTGCCGAATTTGAGCCGATCGAACTGGTCAAGAACCCGCTGCAGTCTTCTGGCTTCGGCAAAAGACGGAGCCTTGGAAAATAGTTTGGGAAAAAGCCCCACTTCGCCGGCGGCTAAGAACATGCCCGGGTAGGAGAAAGTGACAAGTGTTTCCACTGTGAACTGATGGCGACCCGCGTAGCGTTCAATATCGCCGGGCGAAAAGTGATAAAGATGAATCGGCAACTCGACGCAATCCGGAACGAGCCGATATATCAGGCCTTCCACGTTGGGTACGGCGACAACGACCAATCCGTGCGGGAGGATATGCCTTCGGACAAACTCGAAATAGCGGGTCGGCGAATGAACGTGCTCCAGCGACCAGTTCAGCCGAATAACTCCAAAGCGCGCATCCGCCGGAACATCATCGATATCCTGCCAAGAGTCGATACCGAGCTCGGCGAGAACCTTTCTCGCCCGCTCAGAAATTTCCACCCCAGCGACTGGCGTTATGCGTCGATACGCCTGTAGCGCCCCCTGCTCGCCCCAGTAATGGGCAGACAACCCGGCTCCGCAGCCGATATCTAATAGCGCGCCTTGGCCGCCGCCGGCATAGTATTGGCTTACCGGGTCAGGAAACGAAGGACGGATGTGAGGAATCAACTTCCGCCCAATTCTCGGAATCGTGCCTATGATCGTGCCGACCGAGCTATTGGCCAGACGTCTAAGTATTCTGCGGGCGAGTGCGCGGAATGGCGAAGGCTGCGCATGAAAATCATAGGTCTCGGCGTAGTACTTTCCAATCTCCAACGTCGTAGGCCGCGGATTGGTATAACGCAGGCCGCAGTTCGCGCATTGAACAACCGTGAAAACTTCCGTCGTGGTGCCATGCAGTTTGTCGGTTTGACGCGCGATGGGCGACGAGGCCGTCGAGCCGCAATAATCGCAACAGACCGTTTCCATCGTTTCCTAAAATCCGGAGCGTACCGCCGAACAATTCCGAATGCGCTTCAAACGAGATTGTAGAGGATCACGCCGCCACAAATAATGAACAGCCCGACCCACTGGCGTCGCGTCGGTCGTTCATCAAGAAACAATCGAGACAATAAAAGCACGCCCGGGTAACACAGCGCGCTCAGGGAAACCACGACGTTGACCTCCAGAACGCGGAGATTGTAAGCAGTGATCGCTACGGCAGCAAACAACGCAGCATAGCCGGCGCCGAGCCGGACAACTCGAGCAAAACGATCCCGCCACAAGTCACCAAAAGACTTCTGAGACGCTGCGGCTTTTAGCGACAGTTGTCCAACCGCCGTCAAAGCCACGGCTACCAGGGCCAGCAGATATGCGACGGTCACATTGGCCCCGACGAGGCGACCCATATTCCAATCAGAATGACCCCGCTGCCCGCGAGCCGCTGCAGCGTGACGGCTTCGCCGAACAGAAACCACCCGGCGGCGAGGGTTGCTGGATAGATCAGGCTATTCAACGGATAGGCGAATGAAAGCTCATGGCGAGCCAATACGCGCTGCCAAAGCACTGCCTGAACCCCGAGGCAGCCCAGCGCCGCCCAATAGAGGGGATGCACCAAAACATCAGCAATCCCCGACGGCGGCTGCAATAGTGCCTGCTGTTTGAGCAGCAACATAGCCGCGAGCTGGCATATCACGGATGCAAGGATGAAAGGCAATTGATTTGCCTGGAAGACCTAAGCAGCGGATTAGATTGATTGCCGCGTCGATATTGACAGTCTGACCCCGTCCATCAGAGTCATCCGACCCTTCAGCGCGCTTGCGAGAGCGTCGTGCAGAACGGCGACAGCCATGCCGTATCGGCGGTCAAGAAACGCGTTCGCAGACGCGTGAAGCGAAAAGGCTTCCCGGTGTCGTCACGCGCTTTATCAATCCATATAGTTCCGCGTCCACAAACGACCAAAGCGCGTCGGTCTTCAATTTGCCACAGCTTTCCTGGGTTCCGAATTGCAAATGATAAATCTGGGCCCAGCGTCACTTCGTCGAGAGTTATGACTTGATTGTCCAAAATAGCCTTCGCACCCAAATAAGGGAACCCTGACGCTTGCACGTGGCGGATTATCTCCGGTGCGCTCAGTCTCCAGTCGACAAAATAATCGTATTCGTCGCGCCACAAGCTGTGTGTTGCCTTCTCGTGGTCCTGCGGGCGACCGACGAGCGTACCATTTATAAACTTATCAAGAATCTCGACCGCAAGATCGACCATAGCTTCCGTTTGTAGATCGAAGATGGCGCGGAGCGACGCGCCAGGCTTTATGTGGACAATTCGGCTACCGTAGACCTTACCGTGGTCCGGGCCTTCATTCGGTTGAATGGCGGATACTCCAATGGCAGGAACGCCCAGCAACAACGCAGTAACGGTTGGCGCGAATCCCCTAAACTGTGGCAAGAGAGAATCATGAAAGACAATGCAGCGATCCAGCCCGTTCCGTAAGAGGAATTGCCATCCCACAACAAGTACGAGTCGATCTTTTTCAATGTCTGGACGGTGGGTCTCCTCGACACGCAAGGCATGGCTTCGTCCGAGCTCCGCGAGCTGATCAAACGAATTGGACACATCGCCGTCCTGCCGATAGGTCGCAATGAGCCGGGGCTTAACACCATTCTTCAACAATCCCGCTACAAAGCGGGTACCTTTGTATCCGGCGGCAAGAATCGTTGGACGAAGGATGTCTTCCGTTATCGACATTGGAATTGATTATCAGAAATCTGCTGAGTGGGCGGACTTCGGCGATCTGTTTAATCGTTCTTTAAATCGAGGTTTACGGTATCTTTTACGATATACAGTGGCCGACGTTTCGTCTCGTCGAATGTCTTTCCGATATAGATGCCTAAAACACCCATAAGAGCGATTTGAAAGCTGCTTAAAAATAGCATGGTGACAAAGAGACTAGACCAACCAGCTACCGTAGTGCCAAACAACAGTGCTCGACCGAAATAAATGAGCGCGACGAGAAAGGTAATGCCGGACATCACAAAGCCAAGAACGGCGACAACGTTCAGCGGGACCTGTGAATGAGCTAGGATTGTGTTGGTGGCCAGCCGCATCAGCTTACCAAACGTGTAAGACGATTGCCCTTCCGCGCGGGCATGATGCGGAAGGTCTATGTACGCTGTCTCAAATCCCATCCATTCGAACGACGCAGGCACAAAACGCAACTGCTCCCGCATATCTCGGAAACCTTCGGCCACGGCGTTGGAAAATATTCGAAAATTGCCAATTGACCAGTCCAACCGGACACCGGACAGGATTTTAAATAGCGCATAGAACAATCGCGAACTGCCGCGCTTGAAGTGGCGATGCCCTTCCTTCGCTCTTACACCGGTGACGACGTCATAGCCTTCGATAGCCTTCGCATAAAGGCGTAGTATATCCTCCGGCGCGTCCTGCAGATCGCAATCCATGATGACGTACCAACGGGCGCGAGCGACATCTATTCCCGCGGTCAGAGCATAATGCTGGCCGAAATTGCGGCTTAGACGAACGCCCTTAATCCGTTCGTCCCCATGCGAAACCTCACGAATAAGCGGCCACGGATTGTCGGGCCCCGCGTCATCAACCAGCACCACGATGAAGTCGCTCGTGATTTCGCTTAAGGATTCGATCAAACGGCGGCATAACTCACGGAGCATCGCGCGACCGTTATAAACGGGCACGATCACAGCAATTTCTGGGAGGGACTCGATCGGCAGATTAATTGCGTCACGGCTTTTGCTGTCCTTGGTCAGCATGCGCCCGCCCTCCATCCGATGCCGAGCATGCGGCATTTCAGCCTGTGCTCATCACTTGAAACAAGACTTTTAATCATTTCCTCGGACAAGAGAACCATACGTGAGGCCGACAAACTACTCGATGCGGTCCGTTGCGTCTGTCATCACGCCCAAATCGGATCCGCTTTTAACCTGGGAAGCGATGGATGATAAATAATCGCGATAATCGGACGTCGGTGCCTTCTTGGCCAGGGCGATTAGGCGTTCTAGGGAAATGAAACCCATCCGAAAGGCTACTTCTTCGGGACAGCCGATCTTTAGCCCAGTTCGTGCTTCCACCACCCGGATGAATTCACTGGCGTCGAACAAATTACGCGGTGTGCCGCCGTCAAGCCAGGCATAGCCGCGGCCCAGCGTATAGACCTTGAGCCGCCTCTGTTCGAGATAGACCCGGTTGACGTCTGTAATCTCCAGTTCGCCGCGGTCGGAAGGTGATAATCGGCCGACGATATCGACCACGTCAGGCGTATAGAGATAAAGCCCAGTGACAGCCTTCGACGAATCCGGCGTTTTCGGTTTCTCCACGATGGCAGTCGGCTTGCCGGCAGCGTCAACCGTCACGACTCCAAAGTCTTCGGGATTTGCGACTTCGTAGGCGAAGATACTGGCCCCTTCGTTCAGAGCCATGGCGCGCGACAATAATCGGCCGAGGCCCGATCCATAAAAAATATTGTCGCCGAGTACAACGGCAACGTTTTTCCCGGCGATCAGATCGGAGGCTAAACGCAGGCCGTCACTTATACCGTTGGGATGCTCTTGCACTAAGTATCGAATTGCCAAGCCCCACTGGCTCCCATTTCCCAGGAGTTGCTCGAACTGCGGCACTGCCGTCGGCGTTGACAGCAGCACGATTTGGCGGATGCCCGCGAACATCACCGTGGTGAGTGCGTAATAAATCATCGGCTTATCGTAGACAGGCAAGAGATGTTTGTTAGAGCCGCGCGTCATAGGATAAAGGCGGCTGCCAGTACCGCCGGCGAGAATGAGGGCTTGCCACTCAGTTTGGCGCGCCGTCATCGCGATCGGCCGCCCAAACCAAGCCGTGCCAACTGTTCGGCCGGACGGTCCATCCATCCCCGATTTGCCAGATACCATGCGACGGTGGCTTCGAGACCACTGTGCAATGTTTGCTGCGCTGACCAGCCAAGCTCGCTTTCCGTGACTGTCGGATCAGTGGCGTACCGGAAATCGTGGCCAGGGCGGTCGGTGACCATGCTGATCTGATCCGTGTAATTCCGCCCAGCTTCGCACGGCTCATGCCAATTCAGGACGTCGCAAACGATACGCACCAAGTCGATATTGGCAATCTCGGTGCGCCCGCCGAACAGATAATCCCGGCCCGGTTTGCCGCGCTCGGCAGCGAGCATCAGCCCGGCCACGTGATCGTCGACATGGAGCCAATCCCGGCGATTGCGTCCATCGCCATAGACCGGAATTGGCTGTCCTGCCAGTGCATGGCGCAGCACCGTGGGAATGAGTTTCTCCGCATGCTGGAAAGGTCCGTAATTGTTGGTGCAGTGCGAGATGATGGTCGGCAGCCCGTAACTCACGCGCCAAGCCCGGGCCAGATGGTCGCCTGCAGCCTTGCTCGCGGAATAAGGGGAATTCGGCCGGTATGGGCTGTGTTCGGTGAACAATCCGGTTTCGTCGAGTGAGCCGTATACCTCATCCGTTGAAACTTGAATGAAGCGAAAGCGTTGACGTGCGGCGGAATCCAGATTTGACCAATAGCTCAATGCCGCTTCCAACATCACGTAAGTACCTCGAATGTTGGTCCCGATGAAGACGGCAGGACCATCTATCGATCGGTCAACATGCGATTCCGCAGCGAGATGAAAAATCACATCAGGGGCAAATCGCGTGACGGCCCGATTGATTGCGCTTTCGTCGGCGACGTCGGCCCTGAGAAATGAATAGTTTGGATGGTTGGTGACATCAGCAACGGTTTCCAACCGTCCGGCATAGGTTAACTTGTCAACATTAAGAACATGCCAGCCGCAACAAATCGCGCGCCGAACCAGCGCCGAACCAATAAAGCCGGCTCCGCCTGTGATTATCGTGCGCAATGTCTTCGCTTTAGTTTATCGGTGGGCTTGCAGTTTCGAGCGCATGAGCATTGGCAGCAACGTATTCTGATAACTGCTCGATCACTTGAAATACTTTGTCGCCGATGCCGTACCACAATGGCAGGCGCACCAGCGTTGCTGAGGTGTTCTCCGTAATAGGCAATGGTCCAGCCTGGCGACCATAACGTCGCCCCGCCGGCGCGGAGTGCAACGGAATGTAATGGAATGGTGCGGTTATGCCGTTCGACCGCAACGCCGCGATCAAGCCATCACGACTTGCAGCGTCTGCGAGCCGGATTGCATAAATGTGGGCGTTGTGACCGCAATGCTCGGGTACTTGCGGTCGTCGCAAAAAACCGCGGCTTTCAAGTGGCGCAAGGGCCTCGTGATAGTTGTTCCAAGCGGTTCGCCGATCGGCGATTACACGATCGACGACCTCGAGTTGAGCGCGCAGCACCGCCGCGGTGATTTCGCTCGGCAGAAACGAAGAGCCGACGTCGACCCAGGTATATTTATCGGTTTGGCCGAGAAAGAATTGCCTTCGATTGGTGCCTTTCTCCCAGAGTATATGGGCGCGCTCAATCAAATCTTCGCGCATTAGCGTCAACGCGCCGCCCTCGCCGCTGACGGTGTTCTTGCTTTCATGAAAGCTGAAGCATCCCATATCGCCCAGTGCGCCTGCGGGCCTCCCACGGTAGGTCGAACCCAACGCCTGCGCGGCGTCCTCGACCAACATCAGATGATGGCGCTGCGCGATGTCACGCAGGACGTCCATTTCGGCGCATACGCCGGCATAGTGCACCGCGAATATCGCTCGCGTCCGCGGCGTTATTGCCGAGGCGATGACATCTTCGTCGATATTGAGCGTATCATTCCTGATGTCGACAAAAACCGGAACGGCGCCACGCAGCACGACGGCATTTGCCGTCGAGACGAAGGTGAACGACGGCATAATGACCTCGTCCCCCGGCTGGAGATCGCACAATAGTGCGGCAAGTTCCAGCGCCGCCGTGCAGGATTGAGTGAGGAGCGCGTCAGCTACTGCGAGCCGCTCCTTCAACCAGGCCTGACAGGCCCGGGTCTGAGCGCCATTGCCCTGCAGATGACGGCTGTGCAAGGCCTCTTGAATATAGTCCAGCTCGCGGCCGACGAGAGGAGCAACATTGAACAGGATGGAGCGCTTTTCGTTCATCTTGCCGACGTAGCAGACATTAGGAAGCTCATTCGAGCCTCGATATTTCGAATTCGCTGATCGAATTCAGCGATGCCGCATGCTAGTAAATCGGATCCATTCCACATATGCGGCCCACCTGCATCGATGGACTTAAGCATGACGACCGGTGAAAGCGCGTTTCTGGCCCAAGTCGCGCCAAAGCTGACGAGACGGTCGGATCGATTCTTCGCCATTCCGGGAATGGAGCAGTTCTCTTATCCTCTGAGCGCACAGGCAAGATTTTCCGAAATCGAAGACTCGTCTTTTTGGTTTCGTCATCGCAATCAGATTATTGGCACGCTTGTTCGTCGTTTTACGCCGTTGGGTCCGATCATCGATATTGGCGGCGGCAACGGTTACGTCTCCTACGGCCTATCCCAGCTCGGTTATTCGAGCATCGTACTCGAACCGGGTGCCGAGGGCGCCGATATCGCCCATGATCGCGGACTGACGGTGATACGCGCCGGCTTTGACTCCGAAACGTTCCTGCCCCAGAGCCTGTCGGCGATAGGGTTGTTCGACGTCATCGAACACATTGAAAATGCACACAAATTCCTGGTGGATTGCCAACAGGCCTTGAACCACGGCGGGATGCTTTATGTCACGGTTCCAGCGTATCGAGTCTTGTGGTCCTCGGACGACGCATTCGCGGGACACTTTCGGCGCTATTCGCGGACCTCGTTAAAGCGCGCGCTCGAGGAAGCGGGATTTGATGTGGTATTCATTACTGCGTTTTTCTCGCTGTTGGTCATTCCGCTGTTCTTCCTTCGCTCGCTTCCAAGCGCGCTCGGCTTCCGAAAGGTGAGCACTGCGGACCAAGCCGTGGCGCACCATCAAGTCGGTCGGCTGACCTCAGCGATTTTGGAGCGGTCCCTTAGGTGGGAAATAAGCGCTATAAACACGGGCCACACAATCCCCTTCGGCACGAGCCTAATTGCTGCCGCCCGAAGGCGGTAAGTTGCCATTGACGTCGCCGGCGCCCGTGTTCGACCTTCCTGACGACGAATAGGCATAGCGCAAGCTTGGCGCAATCCAGCTTATGAGCGCATTGATTTGGTTATTCTTTAATTGCTGTGTCCAGTGCCTGATGTCGTCCGGGAGTGCATCAATTCGCTTCTGAAGATTTGCTGCGGCAACATATTCGAGCGTGTTGCGCTGCGAATCATAAAGCCAGATGCCTCCGTTAGCCGGAGCGACGCCGCCGTATTTGCGGTCACGCAGGTCGCCATTCGCTAACTCGAGTCGTCGGTTGAAGGAGGCAAATCGCAGGGGCGTGTCGTTACCCAGCTGCAGCTTGAAAAAGGTCTGCACCACGTAACTCGCCGTGAAAAAGTCGATGTGAGCATAGGGCCCGAGGTGACTATATTGGTGCCGAGAAACATAAAGCAGTGTTCCTGGCGGCAGTGCCCGGATGGCTTCGTTGCCGCGGATGTTGGCACCGACCTGCGCGACCTCGCCTTGCCACTGCTTCCAGTGATCCGATATGCCGACGATCGCCAGCATCAGCACCACGACAATCGCGCTTTCGACCGGGCCGTTCATCGGCAATGCGGCCAGCAGACAGATCAGGAAGAATCCACCGTAGATCATCACCCGATCGCCCAGGCTGAACGACATCTGCGGATAGAGCCCGGTGAGAGCGAACATGCCCAACGCTCCGATGAGTATGATCGCAGCCGCGCCGAGCAGGCGACGGTCAGCTGTGCTCCGCCGCTCCGTAGCGACGTAATAAATTGTTCCAACCGCGGCCAATAGGGCAACAAGCCACCCCAATGCATCCAAGCTGGCGATGGAATAGATGATCTTGGCCCAGGCCGATGGACCGACCGCCGCATCGAGAAAACTGACCACTTGCAACGCGAATTGCTTGGCAAGCGGTATGATTCCGAATTGGCCGGTAAGCCGTTGGGTCCCTATCCTGAGTATCTGCGATGTGAACAGATAGTAGGCAACGTAAGCGACGTTGGGCAAAAACAGTGCCGCAGCCACCTTCCGTTGCCCCCGGGCGAAGGCGAGCGCAGCGAGACCTAGTGCGATTGGTGGCGAGCCGTAGCTCGACAATGAACCGATAGCTGCAAAGATTACCGATCCGCTCAGACGATTTCTGTCTCCCAAATAATAGGCGTAGAGGTAGCAGGTGAATGAGATCACCAAATAGAGGTCGGTGAACGAATAGACCACCGCATCGTAGAGCGGCAGGAATACAAAAAGAAACCCAAATACCTGCGCGCGTCGTGGCAGGCAGAAGATAGAGAAAAAGCGGCTGGCGAAGTAGACGCCGACGCCGGCATAGAGGGCCTTAAGTAGATCGAAAGCCCATGGACGATTCCCAATGACAAAGTATGGGAGTGCATTGGTGTAATGCAGCACCGGTATCGAGATGTAGGTCTTCGGCCACCAGTTTTGCGCGATTGGCTGCGTAAGTCCCTGTAGAAGGAAGACATAGTCGTCTGTGGCGAAACCTGTGCCCCAGAGCAAAAACACAACAAAGCCAAAAATCGCCATGAACGTCAAAACGTAAGAGGCTCCGGTTTTGGACGCGGCCGCAGAAACCGTTTCCGGGTGCAAAGTGATGGCTTGCTCGGTCATGCGCTGATTGGGGAGCTAAATAGAACGCGGCTTCGCGACGTCAACAATTCATCAGGCAGGACATCGCCGCGCAACCTAAGCGCAAGCGCAGCTCGCGAGGCGGGCCAGAACATCACCGCCAAAGCGAGCGCACGTGCGCTAAATTGAGGTCTCGATAAGAAGTGCTGCACGAGTGGCCATTTATTGCCTTTCAGCCAGGCGTCGCGCGCCTCCGAAAGCGCGACAACATCCATCAGGACCGCTATCTCGTGCGCGTACTCGGCATCAAAATCTGGATAGAGCTGCCGGTACCGTTCCAGCATAAGCAGCGTTTCCTCCCGGAATAGCTCAGGATGCCTGAAGGTCCAACTGCTGGCATGTACTCTCCAGCGTGCCAACGCATCGGCAACGCCATCAATCTTCCAGTCATGAGCGATACGGCGAAACAGATCTGCTTCCTCAATCATATTGAACCGCGGATCGAACCACTCGGTCCGAGATTCCAGCACAGAGCGTCGAAGGACGACAGTTTCCATGGAGAGGAAGTAGCGTCCCAGCAACTGACGAAAGCAATGGCCTCGACCTGGTAGGACGCCGCCATAAGCCCGCTTTTCATCGCCGCGTGCATTGAAAAAAATCGTGTCGGAGTAGACCAGACCTACTTCGGGATCGGTAAACAGCGGCACTTGTCGCTCGAGTTTGTCTGGCAACCAAACGTCATCGCAGTCGAGAAATGCAATGAACTCGCCGCGAGCCTCACGAATTGCCAAATTGCGCGCCTCACCGAGCGGCGTAAACGTGGGGGCGAGGAAATAGCGTAGCCGTGGATCGTTGAAATCACCGATGATCGCTTGCGTTTCATCGGTTGATTGATTGTCCCAGAATATGATTTCCCATTGCGGATAGGTCTGGGCGGTCACCGAAGCAATTGCGCCGCGGAGATATGGCGCCGCATTATGCCCATTCATGATGACCGAAACGAGCGGTGCCGGCACGGGCTAATGCAGCCTACTTGAGACTCGTTAGCAGTCGATCGCAGACCCAATCGACATCCTCGTCCACCAACCCGGGGTGCAGCGGGAGTGTGAGCAATTCCGGGTAGATCCGATCGGTGACTGGCAAAGGCGGTATTCCGGCACGAGCAAAATATGTCAGGGTGTGGTTAGGACGGTAGTGCACCCCAGTTTCGATGCCTTGCTCCAGCAAGATTCTGCGTAGCCCGTCGCGGTCGCGCAAACCTGGGATGCGGACAGGAAAGATGTGCGGTACGACGCCATTGAGGTCGCCCAGAACGGCGATAACGCGGCCCTGGTCACGCAGACAGTTCTGATAGCATCGCGCCAATGCTTGGCGGCGGTCGGCCATCGGTTCGCGGTGGGCCAACTGAGCACGGCCGATCGCGGCCATGATATCGCTCATGTGATAGCGCCATCCTTGAGCGCGCACGTCGAAATCCCAACTGCGCTTTCCCGAGAAACGCGCTGACGTGTCATTTTCCACACCGAGCAACCGCGCGTCGCGCGCGCGAGATAGAACGTCAGCATCGCTCGCGACTATGCATCCGCCCTCGCCGCTCGTGATATTCTTGATGCCGTCGAAACTGAAGCAGGCAATGTCTCCTCGACCGCCTACTGGGGCATTGCCGTACATCGAGCCGAAGGCATGACTCGCGTCCTCAACGACGCGAAATCCATGCCTATTGGCGAGTTCGTAGACTTCGGCGAGCGTGCCTATCGCGCCGGCATAATGGACCGGCATTATCGCACGCGTCAGAGGAGTGATGCGGCGCTCGGCGTCCTGTACATCCAAGGTGCAGGTCTGTTCCTCGACATCGCAGGCCACAGGCGTCGCGCCCGTGGCGGCAATAGCCTGGAAGCAAGCAACGTAGGTGAGCGAGGGCACAAGCACCTCGTCGCCGCGGCCGATACCACAGGCCTCAAGTGCAAGCTGCAGGGCAGCAGTGCCATTGACAACGCAGACGACTGGACGCCCCAGATAAACAGCCAATTCCTGTTCAAATGCCGCCACCTCGGCGCCCATGCCGAGAAAGCCGTTCTGAAGAGGACGCTGAACGGCTTGCAGTTCGGCGGCGCCTAAGCTTGCTTTGGACAAACGCAGGCGACGATCTACGTCAGTCATGCCTGCCACGGGGCATTTCCGCTGTCCCAGAGCTCTTCGAGCGTGTCGCGATCCCGCCTGGTATCCATACAGTGCCAAAAACCCTCGTGACGATAGGCCATCAGCTGGCCGATGGTCGCTGCGCGCTCCAGTGGCTCGCGCTCGAGGACGGTCTCATCTCCCGCAATAAGATCGAAGAATCCCGGCTCACACACAAAGAAGCCACCGTTTATCCAACCGTCATGAACCTGCGGCTTCTCGCTAAAAGAAACAACTTGATCACCCCGCATCGTCAGTTCGCCAAAGCGGGCCGCAGGATGCACCGCGGTGACGGTCACGAGCTTGCCGTGCGACCGATGAAACGCCAGGAGCCGATCGATGTCGATAGAGCTTAGACCGTCACCATAAGTCAGCATAAACGTCTCGGCGCCGACAAACGATGCGAGACGCTTCACACGTCCGCCGGTCATGGTTTTTTCGCCGGTGTCGATGAGGTTCACGCGCCAATCAACGGTCGCATCCCGCAACGGAACGACCTGTCCTTTTCCAAGGTCGACAGTAAAGTCACCGGTCAAGACTCGGTAGTTGAGGAAATATTCCCTGACCACTTCAGCCTTGTAGCCCAGAGCGACAACGAAGTCCTTGTGACCAAATCGAGCATAGCGTTGCATGATGTGCCACAGCATGGGGCGGCCGCCAATTCTGACCATGGGCTTGGGCAAAAGGTCAGTGTATTCGGCCAAACGGGTTCCGAGCCCGCCGGCAAGAATAATCGTTTTCAATTCAAATCCCAGGCGTAGGTGATTGCATCCACGGCGCAGCGGTCGGCTTCCGCTGGATCGTGGGGCATGTCGGCGACGTTTAGCAACATGTTGAGCCCGTCTCCGAGGCCCATAAAGCCGGTCCAGAGTCCAGGTAGAACGGTGAGTCGGGAGTAGTGACAACGCGACAGATCGAAGGCCATCGTTAAGCCTCTGCTCGGCGAGTCGGATCGGTCATCGTGAATTACGAACCGCACTTCACCGATGGGCACGATGATATTTAGCGTCATCAATCGATGTCGTTTCCATGCCTTGATACGCCGTAGTCCAACGGTCGAGAAGTAGGCTTCGCCGAAACCACAAAATCCCGGGCTGTCGGCGCGAATGCCGTGAAGGACATCGCCATCCGGATGCGGCATCACTGCCAGCGGGGTTAAGCGGACGCCGTCGATTCCTGCAGCCATCGCAATTCTCGCCGCCGCGCTGCAGCGGTGTACTCGTCAATTTGAGCGTTAGTGACGTCCAACATCCTCGCGCCGGGATGTTCATAAAATGTGCGGTACCACTCCCCGGTCATTTGCACCGTTTCAACGAAATCAAGCGTCGCGCGCCAGCCTAAAAGCGCAAGTGCCTTGTCGCAATTGAGCTTGAGCAGTCCGGCCTCTGGCTTTTCGTTGTTTGGCGCCACAATATGAGTCGCCTGCGGCCAGTGTCGCTTCATTTCGGTCAATAGCTCGAGCACACTGTGATTTTGTTCCGCCGGCGGCCCAAAGTTGAACGGCTCCCCGTGTAAGTCGGCGCGTTTCTTCAGCTCTGCGCCAAGCGTGAGATAGCCCGATAATGGTTCCAGCACATGCTGCCACGGCCGCGTTGCGTGCGGGCTACGGATCTCGACCGGTTGTTTTTGCGCCCATGCACGAACGCAATCGGGCACCAAACGCTCCGCGGCCCAATCACCGCCGCCCACCACGTTGCCGGCGCGTCCGACTGCGACACGGATTGCGTTACCGTTACCGAAGTAACTTTCGACAAACGTACGAATGACCAGTTCAGCCGCACCCTTGGACGCACTATACGGGTCCTTGCCGCCGAGCCTATCCGTCTCGCGATAGCCCCAGTCCCACTCGACATTGTCATAACACTTGTCGCTCGTGACCATTACGACCGCGCAAGGCTTCCCCAATTTGCGCAGCGAGTCGAGCAGGTGCGCCGATCCCATGATATTCACCGCCAAGGTTTCGATCGGCTCATTGTACGAATGGCGAACCAACGGCTGGGCAGCAAGATGAAAAACAAAGTCCGGCGCGGCTTTCGCAATTGCGGAAGCCAGCGCCTTCGCATCGCGAATATCAATGCGAAGATCGGCAACGTGCGCACCGAGATCGGCGCACTCGAAGTGGGATGGGCTAGTCGGCACGCCATTGGATATTCCGACGACGCGCGCTCCGAGCTTCAACAACCACGCAGTGAGCCACGAACCTTTGAAACCGGTATGACCAGTCACAACGACCGTGCGATCGCCATAGACATTATAGAACACGTTTACACTATGCTCGTTTTGACCGGCTCAGCGAATAGCATGAGCCTTGAATGACCCACGGCGCCGCCCACGGTGCAACCGTCGAGATCGCGCGGGAGATCAATAATTCGATTCGGCGCAGGCGATTCTGAAGCTGCTGGCGATGATCGGGCGAGGACACTTGCAAAATGAGCTGCCAATAGGGTGAAAATCTGAGACACTGAACATCGAAATATTCACGAAACTCGCGCAAGTGGCGGCCATACGATAAGAAGTGGACGTGACCCAATGATCGGGTTTGCTCCGCATAGTAGCGGTTGCCCATATACGTGTTCCGCAGAACATCGGCCAAGTTGCGCTCAATCGGCATATTACAAATGAGCCACTGGCTGCAATTCTGAATGCAGCGCAGGGTCGGTTGATAATTCGGCATGTGCTCGAACACATCTATCGCGAGTGTAAGGTCGAATTTCTGGCCTCTGGCAAAAGCGGTCGCCGCATCCCCCGCGATCGTTTCGACAATGAAGGGATTATTCGATCGCTGTAAGTCAAGCATGCTTGAACTAACGTCGACCGCGATCGTGCGGACATCGGCTCCCCGATGGCTGAAATACAACGAAACAAGGTGCCCTAGAACTCCGGCGCCGCCGCCTATGTCGAGGATCGAAAATTGGCCGGGCGACACTGGAATTCTATCCAGCAACGGCAACAATTGCGCGAACTTGAAGAACGAGTCGCTAACATGCGCGTCGGGATTGTATTGAAGGTAGGTCCCGTCGTTATAGATATCGCGCGCACTAGTGGGGGTCACAATAGCCCAGACCGGTTAAATGACCACCCAGCTTCTCGTTGAGGGCGACATTGGACTCGAACACCGCGCTATCGATTGCCTGAGTTATCGCGTGGTCAGGCCCCAACTCTGTTATGGAGAAAGCCGAAAGCAACGAGTTGAGGAATGGCGCAATTAGAGGACTGATAACGCGCAATGCGCCCATCGGCGAGAATCGAGCGGAAATCGCTCGAAGACATCGCAGCGCAAGTCCGCCGTCTCGGCACTTACTGTCGAAGTACCGGATGAACGGCTGGTTCGGTAACAATTGGACACCCACAATTTTTGTAGCCCACAAACGATTTAGGGCTCTAAGTAGGAAACAATCGGCTCCGTGCACGCCACGATTTCGAACGGGCGGCGGATCATGTGGCATGCGCAGCTTTGCGCCCAGCGTATCGGCGAGCTTGTGACAGAACCGGCCAAAGTCGGTATTGATCAGTTCGTATGGCAGAATGTGAACCTTGTTCGCACCGAACACAGCTTCCAGGTAAACGACAAAATTATAGAAATTCAATGTGACAGGATCGACATTCACGCCCGCGTATCTCTGCAATCGAAAACCGGCAAAGCGGCCGTTGCGAAAGCCCAGGAATGCCGAAAAACTTTCGTAGTACCCCTCCTCCAGGGCGTATCTGTAATAGCTTTTCACGAGATCAGATTGTCGACGGATGACCACCAGCAGCTCAGGTTCGTCGAAGAGTAAACGCAGTGCTCCTGCGAGATGGGGCAGCGGCAGCATATTGTCGAACGAGTCGCCGACTAATCCCTCACTGCTGACCAATATGGTGGACTCGGGATACTCTGCCACAATATCGCAAATTCGACGCCTTTCGAGCTCGCCAACGGGACTGAGGTTGATATTACGTCCTGAAAGGATGAAGTGTTCGTTGAGAAAATCGACCAAGCGTCGGTCCGCCGAAGCTGGCGAAATAACTCTGATGTCACCCGTTAATCGCGGAAAAATCTCGCGTTGCAGAAGGGTCGACGCGCATCGGGGAAATCCGATATGGATGATAATTCGCTTCTTGCTCATGCTGCCGCGCGCATAGTTCGTGGCTTGCAAGAAAGGCTCGCGATCAAACTTTGATATTTTTCAATCAAGCCTGCGCTCGAATAGCGTGCATTGAAAATCTCAATGCAGCGCTTGCTTGCCTCTACGTAGGTTTTTGACTCAGTGACATATTGAAATAATGAATGCGCCAATCCCTCGAGGTCATCGATGGGACTTATTTTGCCGTTTACGCCATTTGTTATGACGGCGCCGATGCCGCCAACGTTTGTCGAAACCGCGGGCACGCCGTAGCTCATGGCCTCCAGCAGTACCAACGGCAATCCCTCGACGTTTGAGGTGATCAGAAGTAACTGTCCTGGCCGCGCTAGATAAGGGCGCACATCGGTGTAACCCGCTATCGACACGCGTTCGCCGTCGGTCTGGTTCGTCGCAATTGCATCGACAAGTCTCTGGTAATAATCTGAATCTGCGGTTGGACCGATCAGGCTCAGTTTTGGAACGACAAGGTCCGGATGATGCGCGGTTAATGTCCTCACAAAGCGTCGGTAGACCTCGAGTGCTTTGATTTGATCTTTCCATGCAGAGATAGCGCCAATGCAAAGGATATCGGTTACTCCAACGTGGAGTCGCTCGCTGGGCTGAAGAGACGGCGGCTCTACGGCGTTCTCAATAACGCTGACTGGCTTCCCCAAAGATCGGATTTGTCCCGCCGCTTCGGATACGGCATTACTCACCGCGACAAGCGTAGCGCAGCGCCCAACGAGACGGTCCATGATGACCTCCATGGGCCGCAGGATTGTCGGCGGTCGAGTCGGCATATTGTGAATGACCATAAGGGCGTTAATGCGCCGTAGCCGCGCGGCAAATACCGCTGCCCGACACATTTCGCCGCCCGGATAACCGCCGTTATTGGAGAGAACGAAATCGATGCGGTACCTCCGAAACAATTGGCTAAGATACAGGGCTGACAAGAAAATGTGCGGATAGCGAATGCCAAGATTGAAGCAACGCACGATCACAGCGAGAATATTGTGGCCACGTCTCCTCAGGCGAACTGGAATCTCGCCGAGTTCCGCGAGCGTTTTCCAGCCATAGCGAACTAGACGGATTCGCCGCAAATCAATGTCTTTCGTCAGATTGCGATCGTCGTTTCCCCGGTTCATAAAAATAACTACATCCCATCCGGACAACTGCCTGGCAAGCAGGCTGGCCATCACATCGGATCCTCCGGAAACATAATTCTCGATGACAATGCCGAGTGTTTTGTTCATCGAACGACAAAAAAGCGCTGCGAAATGCAAGGTGGCTCAGTGCAGCGCGTCATAGTGGCCTCGCTGGGACGCCGCCCACGGTGACGCCATCTGGAACATCCCTGGTAACTACCGCATTTGCCCCGACGACGCAGTTTTTACCGATAGTAACGCCTGGCAAGATTGCAGCGCCGACGCTGATCCACGATCCTGCTCCGATCGTCACGTCGCCTTCGTAAACCAACCCCTGATCGATAATCGGCACATTCGGCGCGGAATGCCGGTGGTTCGAATCGCCGATATACACGCGATCTGAAATCATCACTTTCTCAGCAATGGCAATCTTGCGGCTTAGGCTGACAAGGAAATAGTTGCCGATATAAGAGCCACTACCCACCGTCAGCCGGGCTTGGCTGCGGCTATCAGGATCGAAGCTGATCCAGCCGTCTCTTCCCATTAAGACATTGTCGCCTATAAAGACCGAGGCTGGAGACTCGATGCGCCAACCGGGTCCAATACTGGAGCCGTGGCCGAGTCGGCCCAAAACACCGCCCCACATAGTGGTACTTAGCCGTCGTCGGGTCGAGTCGAGCCTCAACGTCAAAGCATAAAGTAGATGTCGCAACTCGGTCAGCCAATTCTCTTGCCGACGACCATAAGGTACGGCGGTTGACCCAGGCCCAGGTTGGCCAAAAAATATTTGTCGAACACATGCAATACCGGTGCCATCCGGCGCAACACCGATATGCCGGCTCGCGGGAAGAACTTGCCGTTATGTGTCAGCAAGCCATAATCAAACGCGCCGACCGCACCGCTGAAGATGATCTCCAGATTACCGATGCCTTCGCACAACTTGAAGAACATCTGATCCTTCATCATCGTCGTGTTGTGAGTCTCGATCACGCGACGATTAAAGGTGTTGTTCCAGACATAATAGAGTCCCTGAATATTGGGAATAACGATAACGGCATGACCACCGATCCGGCAGAAATCGATCTGGCGGCGGATCACCGGAGTCGGATCATCGAAATGCTCGACAAATCCGAATGAAAGGGTGATATCGAACCTTCCGAAATGCGTATCTAGCGTGGGTGAGAAGAAATCTTCATTTATTACATTGTCGGGACTCAAACCATTTCGCACGAATAATCGTCGATTGAGCTGAGCGCCTTCTTCAGTATATTCTATGCCGAATGGCGTTATGCCCAACCCTCTCGCGAGCTCGATTAAGTTCTGACCCGGTGCGCTGCCAATCTCGACGGCCGATTGGGCACCACAAGTCCGGAGGAGCGGCAAGAGAATATCATCCCACAGTTCACGAAGGTTTCTGTTTGAATTGTAGTACATTTCAATTTCGCCGAGCCGTCGCGAGACGTCATCTACTCTATAATCCGGCGACCAATCCTCTCTATTTGTGAGGCACTTCATTTCACGCGCTCAAGGATTCGAGGGCACATTTGCACGAACCAAATTTCATTTTTAACTAAGTAGTTCATTCACCCAAGAACGCGACCAATTCGGATCTCTCTTGAAGAACTGATTGAGGAATCGGTTGACTGGCCCCGAAACGTCCTGTCTCTCCCACCAAGCCTGAGGATCCTGCCAAACACGTTCTACAGCTGCCGCCGCCATCTCGACGTTGCGGAAATAGACGCCCGCGGCTTCAAGTTCGTCAAAGTATTGCTTGGCAATATCGTTAAGGACCCAAACATCAGGATCCCAAACAAGGATAGTGGGAACGTCGCTACCCATGCTTTGAAGGAAGGTTGTATTGGCATTGTCGACGACCGCCAATTTCGCCGCTTGCAGCCTTTCGTCAAACGTCTGGCTGAAATCATCAATGGTCATATCGGGGGCCCCTTGGCGTAACCGACGGACGATACCCCAACCCAATTCCTCGGGATTAGGTCGCATGAGAAGCGATGCCCGCAAATCGGGACGCAATGCATTGAAAAATTCGATTTGGCGGTCGAGATAGTCCAAGAACATCGGACCAGTGGGCACCTGCTCTATAAAAACCGGCCATCGAGGAAGCGAGGTTCCGATATAAAGAATTGGCCCATCGTTTGAGGACACCTGCTTTACCAAATAATGAGGTGGCACTGGCAGCGTCGCGTGAGAGCGAGCTTGAGCTCCGCAGCCTCCCCAACCGAGAAACCTATCGCAGACTGCATACTCAATGGCCTTGGACGCGCCAGATGTATGACACAGGCCGTAGTCCCCACCATGCTGTGTGCTTACGAGCCTCGAGCCACGCCTGAGGCTGCGAACACACCAGAGCTTGAACGCGTCATCGCCAACCCATGCCATCCCACTCGCGATCGTCTTAGGTCGAGGCGGGAATTGGGTTTCGACGACTGCTTTGAGGATATCCAACCCCTCCAGGAGGCTGATCGGCCATGCGCCCTCAAGAATTCGACAAAGAGCTTTTTCGAATGGCGTGCTGTCTAGCGTTCCCGCAATTCGCGACGCAAATTCCTGCCTCAATTCGGCTGACGGCAAGGGCCACGAAACCGAATCCAGCTTGACGAGCGGCAGCATCGCAATCCGAAAATTGCTGCGTACGGAAAGCTCAAGCGCCTCAAGTGATGAATGATTGGAGTTGTAGAGAACGCAGCGCGCTTGCCATGAGACAATTCCTAACATGCTTCTCGCGACTCTCCGCATCCACCTACTTAGGATCGATTCGCTATTTAGCGGAGGACGCGTGTGACCGGGTGCCGTTGCTAACGCTGCGGCCAACTCGTCCCTCGAATAAAGCGTAAGCGACACACCAAGCTGCGGACAGAGATCCGAAAAAACTTGATGCTGAAGTCCGTCCCGGTAAAGTTGGCCGAGCAGAGCGCTCGTCGTTTCGGGAATAAGGTAATCCGTCCGCTGCAACCCGCTGCTGCTCAAGGGGCCGTGTTGAGCAATGGCCTGCTCCAAGCACACGAAGTGATGGTGGGCCGTCTGAACCAATATTCCCAGCGTCGAACCAAGCAAGAGCATCGTCTCGCGCTCGTTAAGCTTGGTTTTCAACAACTTTGAAAAGAACGGCGCCAATCCAGATACAAGCCTGCGTGTCAGGTCTTGACAGAACTGCAGTCCTTTAATTCGTGTTTCCGCTGGCGCCCAGGGGTATGCAGCAATGTCTGCGCGCCGGGCGATTTCAAAGTCTTCTGGAAATCGGAAGCACCACTCTCCGAGAAACACATCTGGTCCCTGTACTGGCCAAGCCGATTTCAGGCTCGTCGTTGCCAGGAACCGTGGAGCGCTAGAAAGCGGGCGTGTCGTCGCGCGCGGAGGAGAACTCACTTGCCGTGCCGGTTAAACGTTGCCGCTTGCACACGAAACAACTTAACAAAAGACCTTGATCGGCGCCGAGCAAATAGAACGATGCCGTGTTACAGAAAAGATCCGATTAGGCGGCAGCAGGACTGGCCTAATCAGGTCGTTGAGACGGGTTGAACTGATCGTTCCTCAATATATCGGCGGGCAGATGACAGATGGCGCCTCGTCATCGTTTGTTGGACTAACGTGGAAGGTAGTCTGTCGGGAATATTATGGTTTTGCCGCCATACCTGTTCGTATGCATCCACCTTCTTGTAATCCATCTTGAGCATGAGCTCGCGCAGACCGAGCAGCTCTACCGCATTGAAATTTGTCGAAATCACGGCCGATATACGCGAGGCGTCACCGAGATCGAGGATAAACGCCTCCAGGTCACCGTCGTATTGTTGCTCGATTGACGAGCGGAAGGTGGTGAACCACTCGGATCCGGGATAAGGCGTCGCGAAATGCGGTTTGACCACGATCCCAAGCTGCTCCCAAGCCCGCATGTTGGCGCGAATCGACTCAAAATCTTCGGCGGGAAATCCAATGATCTGGTTGGGGATAGGTCGAATGCCGGCCTCCAGAGTCCAAAAGAAGCTGCGGATGTTGTTGGTTGGCGTCGCCCCCTTGCCTACCGTTTTAAGTACGTGCGGGGCAAAAGACTCATAGCCATAGACCAGCTGCGCACAGCCGGCATCGCGCATGATCTTCAGAATATCCGGACGGCATAATGTGGCATGACTCGTTCCGCTCCAATAGACACCTGACCAAGTTCCGTCCGCGTTTTTCTTCGGTGTCAGTCCGTACTCGTGCCAGAGTCGGCAAATTTCCTTTAACCAAGTTCGACCTGAATGCTGATCCATCGTCATCAGGTTTTCATCTATGAAAGCGATGAAATCGACCTGGTAACGATCGCGCGCATGTTTCGCCATTTTCACAATATAGTCCGGTGAGTGATATCGAATCGCGCGCGTGTAGGTCCCTTTCTGATCGAACGCGACGTTGATCTCGCCCTTAGCGTCTGTCTCGTAGCGCATGTCGCCGGTGGTGCCGAGATGGAAACAGAATTTGCAAACGAGCGAGCAGCCGAGCGATCCGTTAATGTCGATACGACGGCGGGCCATCATTCCTTCTTCCGAGAAGAGTGATTCGCTATTCTTGAAATAAACTTCCTCAAGCGGGAAAATATCCCACGCCGGATATGGCAATGTATCGAGATTATCGATGAGCGGACGCTGCCGGGCCAAAATCAGTTTCCCATCCGCGCCGCGGGAAATCGTACCTAGACACTTCGACCAGTCGCGCTCGCCAGAATCGTATAGGTTTAAGATTTCTGGAAACGTAATGAAGGCCTCTCCAATCACACCGATGTCGACTTCTGGTAGAAACGTCATCATTTCGCGCGGCAACGACGTCAACACACCTCCGCCGAGAACGATGAGTACTTTCGGGCAGAGCTTTCGCGCGAGACGGACAATTGCCCGAATGGAGTTGTAAGCAGTCGTAATGCCACCGAGTGCGATGATATCCCAATCATCAGCGCGTAATATCTGGCTCAGAACCTCTTCACCCTTTCGCCAAGCGTTCTCATCATAGACCTGCACAAGGTGCCCCTGCTTCATAACAATCGAAGCAAGGAGCGCTATCCCATATGGGATGTGGCGCGGCACATCCTCTTCGCGAACCACCGGATTGATGAACAGCACTTTAGCCATTTCGAGTCTCCAGCGTCGGGCCGTCCGTGGTCCCGGGTGTCCCGCCGACTCTACCGCGAAGAAATTCGGCTAGCGGGACAAAGTGGATCGGTCCGCCGAACAAGATTCCCCCCTCCGTACAGTTATAGGTGACACAGCTAGCGTCTGCGGCAAGTTCGAGAAAGCAGTCACGATACCATAGATAGGCTGGATCGGTAAAAAACTCGACGTCAAGATACGGATTCCGAATGCGATTAAATACGCGATCAAGGCCTTCCTCGCCGAATACGGCAATTATCTCCTTATAGTATTGAGTGTTCCGATAAGGCGTGTCGGGGTAGTAGGAAAAATCGACCCCCGTCAAAGCGACATGCCTCGTGCCAAGCACCGCATCCGCGATCATCCATGCGGCCGTGCCGACATTGCCGCCAGCGTTGATACACGGAAGGCTGTTCTTGCGATATAACTCGGTAGTCCGGCTGTTTGGCAGGTCCGGGCTGTCCAGCATCGGATTCCACCAATAAACCTCCATGCCGATTTGCAACACACGCTCACATACTTCGGGCGCAGACGAGGTAGCGAGCGCAATTCGCATGCCCTTACCATATTGTTCCAGTAGAGAGAGAATTGCCTGGTTCGCCTCATGCTCCTTCGCAAAGGAAGAGTCCATGTCCTGGCGCCGAAAATAGTCGTCGCGGGCGAGTTGGCGGTCCTCGAGTTCTGGATGTCCAAACCATCTTACCAGACGTTCGCCATGTGGATCGACGGTCACAACCAGATCAGGGACCACTCCATTCCGCAAGCAGTAGTAAATGGCGCTCTCAGTTGCAACTATAGCTCCATCATATCCAGCTGCCTTTATTTGCTTGATGGGATCATGCCGAGCGATGCTGGGCCCAGCCGCGATAACAATCGCGCTGTCGTCCCGTCCGATCTTTGCCCCTCGCAGTTCCGCAATTGATCTACCAGATGAGATGCGCGACAAATTACTGACAGCGTTTGCGAACGCCATCTCGCCGATTCGATCCCAGGTCATCTGGTCCATTTGGGCGACCAAGCGACGCCCAATATCACCTGCTAATTCCATTGGGGGCATCAAAGGACCAAACTACTTCAGGCTCGCAGGTGACACGGTACTCAGGTCTTGTCCTTGAGGTCCCACATAACTTTCTTCTTCGCCACATAGGCGATACTGCCCCCGAGGCGCTTCTTAGCCTCACGTTCGAAACGATCTTCAATGCTCTCGGGCTTCTCGTCCGAGACTTTCACTTCATTTTTTGCCTTGAAGTTCCCTTTCAGCACTTCGCTCATGATACTCCCTCTCAGCATTGGGTCTTTATCATCAGTTCCGATGACAAGTTTAGAGTGCGGCATTATTGACCGAGCCCGATTAAACATCATCATAGCAGGAATGCACGTATTACATTAAGTCCCGCCGGTCCGCTCTTTTCTGGGTGGAATTGTGTTCCAGTGATATTGTCCCGCCGTACGGCTGCCGACACAACAAAGCCTCCGTAATAAGCGTCCGCTAAACGATCCTTCGGGTCATCCGGCAAAGCCGTATATGAATGCACAAAGTACATCGAGGTACTCGGCGACACCGCATCGAGAATCGACCCTTTCCAATGGATTGCTGAGGAGCCTTCCGGCAAATTGATCTCGGTCCATCCGATATGTGGAATCTTATGACGGTTACCCGCAGTATCTGTATTCGGTATTCGGGTTACTCGACCCTTCAGCAATCCGAACCCGCGGCATTCACCGAACTCTTCACTTGCTTCGAAGAGCATCTGCATGCCGACGCAGATGCCAATCATGGGACGGCCGCTCCGTGCAAAATCGAGCACGGCGTCGAAGAGGCCGCAGTGTTGGAGAGCGCGCACGCAATCCCCGAAAGCGCCAACTCCCGGCAACGCAAGTCGCGGCGCGGACCTGACAAGATCCGGCGTGCTCGCAAGCCGGGCATTGGCGCCGCAGGCTTCGAACGCACGTGTGATACTCAGCAGGTTGCCGATTCCGTAATCGACAATCGTCACTGATTTTTCCATCATGCTACCATTGGATTGCGCACCGAAATACCCGCGCGGCCGATAGACTCGCGGATGGCGGGCAGAGCCATTCGCCCGTAATGCAGAATATCCGCCATCGCCACGGCATCGGCGTGGCCATCCCTTGCGACTTCGACCAGATGATCCGGGCCACCCATTCCACCTGATGCGATGACTGGCACCGATACAACGTCGGCGACCGCACGGACCAACTGCACGTCAAAACCACTGCGGGTTCCTTCCCGATCAACAGAAGTCAGCAGAATCTCGCCTGCCCCTAATTCGACACTACGCTTGGCCCATTCGACGACGTCGAGTCCAGTGCGTTCCCGGCCGTTGTCCGTGTAGGCCTCCCATTGATTCGACCCAACTCGTTTCGCCTCTATTGAGAGGATCATGGACTGCGCGCCGATTGTACGTGCGACTTCGCTGATCAATTCGGGGCGATGCACTGCCGCAGTGTTGATGGCAACCTTGTCACCGCCAGCTTTGAGAACGTCGCGTACGTCATCCACCGAGCGAATGCCGCCGCCAACGGCAATAGGTATGAAGACATCGCGCGCGGTTCGTTCGACGATGTCGAGAAGAGAGTTACGCCCATACAGGCTCGCCACGACGTCCATGTATAATATCTCGTCAGCACCGTCTTCGTAATACCTACGCGCAAATGCGTTCGGCTCGCCAAGCTTGCGTAATCCTTCGAGGTGCACGCCTTTGATCACATTTGGCGGCTTCACGTCGAGCCGCGGAATTAGTCGTACTACGCCCATCGGCTATGCGCGTCGCAGTCCAACATACTCGGCGTTCGCCAGTGATTCTTGAAAAACGGTGTTCCGCAACTTCCACGTATCATCCTCCTTCACCCACAGATGAGGCGAACGGAACGTATCCGCTAACCTGTCAAAATAATCGCGATCCATGATTGGTTGCTCGAACATCCTCGAAGCAACCGGAAATTCCTTCTCGGGAATTGATAGGTATTGGAAAATTTCGTTGGCAAACCGCTTCGGAAATTCGCCATCGAATCGTTTCACCAGAGCTACGGCTTCAGTACGCTCGATATCGCCCGACCTGACTTCCTGCGCTGCATCATAGGTTGCTCGCCCAATACCGAACTTGATGTACGTGGTGTAATAATGGAAGTCGTCAATCCGATCGTCGATCGAATTGTATTTAGAGTAAGTTCCCGGCGTCCGCTCAGGCGAGGCCTGGAAGCCTCCGTGCTCGACCGCGTAGTAATAGCACGATTGCGGATGCCATTTCAGATAGTAGCCGAGGTAATGAACTTCGGTGCCAATCTCCGTCAAGCGCGACGGATCCGCAGGCAAATAAGGCACCAGATCGGCGTGGCAAAGGCCGAAGTGGGCCTTAAGTTCGCTGACCGATGTGCCACCAAGGAAAATATCGTTCTCGTCCCGAGCTGTAAAGAACTCCCACGATCGCTTCGCGTCCGCTGCATCTTCTTGCGGATTGCCATATTCGGCTTCGTTTTCGCCGTAAAAAATCAAAGGAATGCGATGCAGAAGCGACATCTTCGGTGCCAGTTGCTTCTGGCCCAATATAAACGGTTGGAAGGGGTGAAATAGGTTCTCCACCGCAAGCCGCGTTAGCAATCGATGCACACGACCATTTGGCGTGCATAAGAAATTATCGAAGCCAGCGTGGATCCACGATTGAAAATTCCTCCAGCCCCAATCTGTATAGATGTGCGGCGCCCACGTCACCGTCAGCGGGTTCATGCCGAACCGGTGCTTTAGGACATGAGCAGCATAGAAACTGTCTTTGCCGCCCGACCCGGGTACGATGCAGTCATATTGACCGGAGCGGCTACGATATCGATCGCAAAGCCCGCGCAATTTTGCTTCGCGCTCGTCCCAGTCGATTTCAAGTTTCTTTTCTGCGATGCGACAAGCATCGCAAACGCCATGCACATCAAAGGCAATCGTGTGTTTCCTAGATTTGATGGTGTGCTTGAACTCGATCGTAGAATTTGGTCGCTGGTTGGAAATTACGCATCGCGCACAGTATTCCACCTTTTGCGGCAGGCCGTACTTCACCTCCGGATTGTTCTTGGCAGAGGAAAATGATGACAAATCAATGGTCGGCGGAATGGCATAGGGTTTCATTTTCGGATTCCGTCTACAGCAGCGCGCCAGTTATTAGCTTCAAGTGGTCTACCGCTAGGAAGGTAAGATCATCGATTAGTCATTCCCTAGATTGGCTTCGAGAACACACTTCGCAATAAATAAGTCGAACAACGTATCGACATCGATCGAACGATTCATTGGCATTACATATGGCACGGCGTCCTCGAAGAATGGGCGACTCACTTCAATATGTTCAGTCCGGGATATATAAATCGCCCCGTTTGGAACAAATCGTTCTCCTCCAATCTGCCGACGATCCGCAATATTGGTACTGACAATTCGGTCATGCACAATGTTCAAAATCCATGATGGATGGAATTTCGTCTTTGTGACACTGACAACATTGTCGTTCCTCGTAAAATGGATCTGGAGAGCGTTCTTGATATCGAGGCTCGTCCTCAACGGCGAGGTTGGCTGAAGAAGAACAACACTACCTTGAAACGACAGTTCCTTAATTGCGTGGCGCACGACATCAAGTATTGGGGTGTCGTCTGCCGCCAATTCGGGAGGACGCATGAATGGAACGTCGGCGCCATATTTTTGCGCCACGGCAGCAATAGCACTATCCTCTGTTGAGACAACAACCCGATCAATGAGCTCACAGGATTTGGCCGCCTGGATACTCCATGCGATAAGAGGTCGACCCCGCAGATCCGTGACGTTTTTTCCTGGGAGACCTTTTGAGCCGCCTCTGGCTGGAATGATTGCGAGAACTTGAGTCATCCGGGTGTTATTGCGCGAAGGAACTCTGAGGGCGCAGGTAGAAAGTTGGGGAGATCCCCTTAATTGGGTCACCGCATCGTTGCTTAGCCGAAAATGTCAGCAAAATCGCTTTGCGCCTTACTGAGATCGTCCAATCGTCCAATATCGAGCCAGTATTCACGCAGGGGATAGACGGTGGGGGACGCCATCCTTTGGCTCACGCGTCTGATCAGCTCCGGCATGTCGCAATGGTCGCCTCGATTGAGCAGATCGAGAACGGAGGGGTCGAGCACGTAAATGCCGGCGCTGATGAAGGCCTTATGCGTTGGTTTCTCCTCAATGCCCATGAGATGGCCGTTCTGCACGTCAACGACGCCATATGGAATTTGGAAGCTATACTCACGGAGGCAAACCGTCGCGACCGCACCATGCTCCTTGTGGAAGGAAAGCAAGCGATTGAAATCAACCGTTGTTAGTATATCGCCGTTCATAACGATGAGTGGCACTTGCGGTCGCGGCTCGATTAGGGAGAGGGCACCTGCAGTTCCCATTTGGCTCGGCTCGATCACGTAATCTAGATCGATGCCAAGTTGCTTGCCGTCACCAAAGTGCTGCTGAATCATTTCCGATTTGAAATTAAGACACAAGACGACGTGTCTGAAGCCCTGTCCCGCAACGAGATTAATCGTGGTCTCAAGCAACGGCCGACCGCCGACCGGGAGTAATGGTTTTGGTACATTCTCAGTCAGAGGATGCAGCCGTGAACCGCGGCCACCGGCCATAAGCACGACGCATGCGTTCGCGCATAGCGGCAGCATATGACCATCCACTTGCTCCAAGCCCACGACGCGACCGTTATCGTCAACAATCGGCGCGCGGTGGATGCCGATATCTCGTAGCGTATTCATAGCTGCGGTATGATCATGTCCTGCCTGAAGCGTCCTTGGTGAGGAATTCATCACCTCTTTTACAGGTTCGTCCAGCCGAACGCCGCGCAATAGCCCGCGACGTACGTCACCATCCGTCACTGTGCCGAGCAAGCGGCGGTCGATCGCAACGACAAGCGCGATCTGTTGGGAGGTGCGGTCGATAATCTCAAGCACCTCCAAAATAGGCTGCTCGGGCGAAACCAGTATTTCAGTGAAATTGTTCACTTTGACTTGTTGCGTTAATTCGGAAGCCACAATGGTTTTCAAAGACCCAGCGGACTAACTCACTGCCCTTTGTCGCAAGGGTTTCGCTGGAACTCCGACAAGAATCGCACCCGCCTCAAACTGTTGTGTAACTACCGCACCCATTCCAACCGTTGTACGTTTAGCGACGTGGATATGGTCCCGCACCATCGCTCCCATGCCAATATAAGCGTGTTCTCCCACGCTGGAGCCACCACCGAGGGCAGCCTGCGGCGCAACGTGGACAAAGCTACGAACGTCGACATCGTGATCAATTTTCGCTCCAAGATTTATGATGCAATGAGGAGCAATCCTCGCTCCCGAACAGATGGCAGCACCAGGAAGCACCACGACACCTTCTGCCAAATCAGCTGTTGGCGACACATGCGCCAACGGATGGATGACAGTTGCCCACGTTCGCTCCGGAGCGCTGATACCTTTTACGAGGGCTTCGCGGGTCGGATCTACCGACACGCACCCTACTCCGAGGATCAGTTTTGCACCTGGAAAGAGGTGGAGATCCGCGTCTACGCCCAGCCTCGGAATCGCGAGGCGTCGGATAGTTTCCTCACATGGATTCGGATCCACGAAACCGATGACATCAAAACCTTGCGCGCGCGCCGTCTCAATGACAACTCGGCTTAGCCCACCGCCACCAATAACAATGAGTGTTTCAGACACTCGCACGCTCGTGATCACGCTTCCTGTAAGTGCTGCTTAGCGGAACTGGCTCAACAGGTCGTCAGGCTCGTAATCCCGATCTGCGGGACGGCCCAGCGAGCTCCAGTATTCCATTGGAGAAATGCCGCCACCGGGCCGCTTTGCAGTAATGTTTTGTCCATCCAACAGCTCGCCTTTACGGATTTTGCACGCCGCGACTAGGCTCTTACGCGCAACCAGCGCGTTCTTGCTTTCCCCAGCAGTTGGCGCTTTTCGCCCGTCGCCGAGCGCAGCTTCGATCTGGCGTATTGCCTCGACCATGCTCTTCAGTTCGGCAGGCTCAAGCGAGGCTCGATGGTCGGGACCCGGTAGCTTTCGGTCAGTCGTGAAATGTTTTTCAATAATTGTTGCCCCTCGTGCAACGGCCGCGATCGGGACTGCGATTCCGAGCGAGTGGTCAGAGAGACCAACGGGTAAGCCGAAGGCGTGTCCAAGGGTATCCATTGCTCGCAAATTGACTTCCTCGTAAGGCGCCGGATACTCCGACGTACAGTGAAGCAGGCTAACGCGCTCTCGAAGAGCCGCATGTCCCTCTGCCAGGACTCTTCGAAAACCTTCTGGAGATGGGCCAATGCAACCGAGATAACCAAATGCGAGGGCACCCAAAGCAAGCTCTACTTCCTCAAGCGTGCTCATACCGGTCGATAAAATGACACGCCTGCCCGTTTGCCCAATTTTAAGAAGCAATGGACCGTTGGTTACTTCACCTGATGGGATCTTGATAATAGGCAAATCCAATTGGTTCACAAGGAAATCAACGCTTTCCGAATCGAAGGGCGTCGAAAGGAAGGTGATACCGCATTGCCGAGTGTGATCGATCAACGCTGAGTGTCCCGCCTCGTCGAGCTCAAGGCGCCGCAGCATCTCAAACTGGCTCTCCGTGAATCCCGTCGTTTCTTTCTGATATTCGGCTTTCGCGGCATGGCGACCGATCATACGGTTGGCTTTGAATGTTTGGAATTTTACAGCATCGGCGCCAGATTCCGCTGCAACGTCGATCAATTTCTTACCTAGATCGAGTGAACCATTATGATTCACGCCCGCTTCGGCGATGACGAAGGTTCTAGGTAAGGTCATGGAAGACCTTGCGGGTTAGGTCGTCGAGCTGGACAGACGCGAGCGTGCCGCAGATGCGGCGCGCTGCATCGCCCGAGCCGTAGGCCGGTGTGGACGCTTTCGCCTGAGCGCGAAATCCAGGCGTTAGCGCACGGTGGATTGCCGACGCAATTTCTTCCCTCTTGTTCGAGCAATCAATTATCGATGCCGACCGCAGCCGGCCTTTCTGCCGGTCGCCAATATTCACCGTCGGAAGGCCGGCGGCCGGTGCCTCGATGAGGCCCGATGAGGAATTGCCCACCATCGCTGAGACGTGCGCGAGGGCGCTGCGATACAGCGCATGCCCGAATGAGAGACGCACTATCGCGCGATCGGAATGCGCGGCGACGTAATGTTCGATCTCGGTCAGGATTGCGGCGCCGCCCGGATCGGCGTTCGGGCTCGTGAAGATGACGCGCGTCTCCGGAACGGCATCCAGCGCCGCGAGCAGTGCACGGATGCCCTGTTCCGGGTCACCCCCTAACGTCTCCGGATGGTAGGTAACAAGTAGCGCACACGAACCGAGTTCGAAATTGAGTTCCCGCTCGAAGTCGCCTCGCGACAATGAAGGTGTGCGCAGCACGTTATCGACGCCGAGCGCCCCAACGTTAAATACGCGGTCGGGATCTTCGCCCATCTGAATGACACGCAGCCGGTATGGCTCCGCAGCGACGAAATGCAGATGTGCCATCTTGGTGATCGCGTGCCGAATCGCATCATCGATCGCGCCTTCGGTCAATTCACCGCCATGAATGTGCGCAACCGGAATACGGGCGAAAAGCGCAGCCTCGACAGCGGCGAGAATTTCGAAGCGGTCCCCGAGTACGATCACGATGTCTGGTCGCAGGCGCGCCAAGGCCTCGGCAAATCCAATGACGCCGCGACCGACCGATGCGGCAACACCGAGCCCGCTGTTGTCGTCGAGGTCGATGTCGACCGTAGCATTGATCGCAAAGCCGTCCGCCTCAATTTCGCTCACGGTCATGCCGTAGCGCGGAGAAAGGTGCATGCCGGTGGCCGCCAACTGCAATTCTAGGTCCTTATCGTCTCGAATTTCGCGAAGTAGCCCATGAAGCAGTCCGTATTCCGCCCGGCTGCCGGTCACCACGCAAATCGGTCTAGCCATTACGCAAACTTCGCGCTCGACGGTAGGTTGACAATGCGCCGTTCGAGGTCTTCCGCCACGTCGAGCGGTCCGCGCGGACAGTCGTGGTACATTGGCAGGCGGTGCATCAAGGTCCAGACCGGTCGCGCCATCAGACCGTCGTTGTTAAGTGCGGCGAGCAGCTCGTCGCGCCGTTCCGGATCCTCGACAATCAAGGTGTTGAGCCAGTAATTGCTGCGAGCGCCGGCCTGCTCGACGAAGACGGCAACACCCGCGACAGTCTCGAATGCGCGGCGGTAGCGCTCGGCCAGGCGGCGCTTTTGCTCGATGAAACGGTCGAGCTGCTCGAGCTGAGCGCAGCCAAGCGCCGCGTTGATGTTGGGCAGGCGGAAATTATAGCCAACCTCGTCGTGGATAAAGGCCCAGCGGTGCGGCGCCTTTGCCGTGGTTGTGAGGTGCTTGGCGCGAGCCGCCAGCTCGTCGTCATCGGTCAGGATAGCGCCACCCCCTCCGGTGGTAATGATCTTGTTGCCGTTAAAGCTCAGTGCAGAAAGCAGTCCGAACGTACCAACATGGCGGTTGTGATAAAGCGAGCCGAGCGCCTCGGTCGCATCCTCCACCACCGGAATGCGCCAGTCGGCTGCGACTGACTCGATACCTTCGACGTCGACCGGATGACCGAAGGTATGCATCGGAATGATCGCTGCGATTCGTGCGCCAGTCTCGCGATTGCGTACGCTCCCATTGGCTCGCTCGCCGATCGCTGCGAGCCGCTCCGACAAGGCTTTTGAGCCGATCCCCAAGGTCTTGCGCTCGCTATCGACAAAATGTGGCACCGCGCCGATGAAGCTCGCGCTATTGGCCGTGGCGACGAAAGTCAGGGCGGGCATGATCACTTCGTCGCTCGATCGAACACCCGCGATCTGCAGTGCGACCTGCAGCGCTGCAGTGCCGTTCACGCAGGCAATCGCGTGCTTACTGCCTGTAACCTGCTGAAGCATCATCTCAAACTTGCTGACATAGACGCCAACCGTAGAGACGAAGGTCGATTCGATGCAGTCGGTGAGATAACTCTTCTCGTTGCCTGAAAATTGCGGCTCGTGCAGCGCGACCACGCCTTCCTGGCCCACCACGTCGCGCACTGCAGCGACCACCTTGCCGATGTCGAGAGATCGCATCAGACGTTATAAATGTCGTGCTTATAGCGTGAGAGGTTTTTTGGCTCGCGAAACCACGCAATTGTTTTCTCAAGGCCGCGGCGGAAGCCGTCGAGTCCGCCATGCGCCGGACTCCATCCCATGCGCTCGCGCGCACGTTCGTTGGAGGCGAGGAGCCTCTCGACCTCGCTGTTTTCTGGTCGCAGCCGTTTTTCCTCCGAAACGATCTGGATCGAGGCTTGCATCAACTCGGCGATGAGATACGCCGTCTCGCCGACGCTGATCTCGAAGCCTGCGCCGAGATTGGTGACCGTCCCAACCACGGACTCGCTCGCTATCGCCTTGACGAAGCCGTCCACCGTATCACCGACGAAGGAGAAGTCGCGCGTCGGGGTGAGCGCGCCCAATTTGACCGTGCTCGCGCCGCTCTCGATCTGACCGATCACCGTCGGAATTACTGCGCGCGCTGACTGCCGCGGCCCATAGGTATTGAAAGGGCGGATCACCGCGACCGGCGTGCCGAACGCCGCGTGGTAAGACAGTGCGATCTGGTCGGCGCCGATCTTGGTCGCGGAGTAGGGCGACTGCCCCTGGAGCGGATGCTCTTCGGTGATCGGCACGAAACGCGCGGTCCCGTACACCTCGCTTGTAGATGTATGCACAACCTTTTCTGCGCCCAGCTCGCGCGCGGCCTGCACTACGTTAAGCGTTCCGCGGATGTTGGTCTCAACGTAAGCGTCTGGCGAGCGGTAAGAATACGGGATTGCGATCAACGCCGCGAGATGCAGCACGATTTCACGGCCGCGCATGGCGTCGCGTACGCAATGGAAATCGCGTACGTCTCCCGTGACGACGTCGAAGCCGCCGCGCACGTCGTCGTCACACTCGTCCAACCATCCCCAGCTGTTATTGGAATTGTAAAAGACAAATGCTCGAACATCGTAGCCCATTCGCACAAGGCGCTCGACGAGGTGAGACCCGATGAAGCCGTCCGCTCCTGTAACGAGAATTCGTTTCACGCCCTGACCGCTGGTAGCGGGCCTGAAGCCGAAGGTAATTTCTGAACGCGCCCTTCGTGCAACCGAAATGCACGATCGGCGATACCGACTATGGCGGGCTGGTGTGACACAGCAAAAAGCGTCATCTTCCCTGCAAGCGCCCTCAGCGTGAGGCAGACTTCATGCTCGGTATCCCTGTCGAGCCCTGCCGTGATCTCATCAAGTAGGAGAACGGCGGGACAACGCGCAAGCGCACGGGCCAAGGAAATGCGTTGGCGCTGCCCGCCCGAAAACCGTCCCCCGCGTTCCCCAACTATCGTGTCCATTCCTTCAGGAAGATCGGCAATTAGGCGCCACAGGCCAGCTGCAGACAACGCCTCCCTCGCGTGCTCTCTTGAGATCGCTTGGTCGCCAAGAGAAATGTTTCTATAAATGGTGTCATGCAGCAATAACGGTTCTTGCGGAACGTAGCCAAGTCGCGTACGCCATGGCCGCAAATCCATTTCCTTAAGATCCACGCCATCGACGAGCACTACCCCGGATGCGGGAGTCAGAAGGCCACTGATCAAATCGAGCATAGTGGTCTTACCAACGCCAGATTGGCCTGTTATGACGATGAACTCTCCCGGCTTAACTCGGAGGGAGACCTCCTGCAATACGGGGTGTACTGCGTAGCGGAACGAAACTGCGTCAAATTCGATGCAGGGAACTGCATGTGAAATCAGACCGCGCTTCGAGCTCCTCTCGGCCTCTCTTTCGGCTTCTGTGCCCAGGCTCCGCACTGACCAATAGGCGCTCGCGCCAATACCGATTTGCTGATAGATTTCCTGCATGACTTGGAAGCGGTTGAATAGCCGATAAAACAGAAGTGCAGTTATCATCAGGGTCGGTATCGATTGCCCCTCAATCTCAATTGCACCGTAGATTCCCAAAGCGAGGATCGCGACTAGCAAGGGTTCCTGGGCCACCCGTAGCAGTTCACCGGACCAGACCTGGCTTTTCTGAGCATCATCAAGTTCGTTGATCTCCTTGTCTAGAAACGGAATTGCCGACTTTTCCGCGCCCATTGCCTTGATGGCTTTGATACCTTGAAGTGTATCGGTCATGCGCACCGCAAGCGACTTCATAAGGTCTGTTTGTCGCTCACCAGCATTGTGGCCGATCGAAACAACCCTCCGAAATATTATGGCGCCACCAGTGCCGGCAATCAGCGCAAAAAGTGCAATTTGCCACGAGACAACAGCGGTGGCCGCTGCGTATATGACAGCTTGAATAAATGCTGCGGCAAGACGTGCTGACTGCTGGTAGCTAACTCCAGCCCGAATCGCCTCCGCACAAATAGCATTTGCAAACAAGCCGAGCGGCCGCGTTAGGAAGTAGGACCACCGCGCTTCCATTAGGGCTACAACCAGGCGCCTTCGCAGATCAGTCATCATTTGACCGACCGCATAACCAACTTCTTTCATTGCAAGCAATGTCACCGCCGCTTTGAGCAGAGCACCAATGACTATTAGTGTCAGTAATGAGCCTACTGAAGGAGCAAGGCCAAAGAGCGCAAGGCAAGCACTGATCCACTGCCATACATGGCCAGCATGAGCACCGTTACCCGAAAGCGCGAGCTGGACAAATGGCAATAGAGCCAGCACGCTGAAGCCCTCCGCTAACCCAGCGACGGTCAGCAGAGCGACCACTATCAGCGTGCGACGTCGATAGACCTTGAAGAAGTGCCACAACAGAGCTGGCACATCCGTGCGTGGTCCTACTGTGGTCTGCTGAACTAATCCGTTCATACGCCAAATCGGCTGATTTTTGCGCGATGCTTGAAAGCAGCCTTATGAGCCGTCACGACAACATGCCGCGTTGCTGCATGAAATCGATAATGCGATCGGCGAGACCGTCGGGACTCTCGTTGAGTGCATCCAGGACCAATTCGGGATTGGTTGGCGGTTCGTAGGGCGAATCGAGGCCGGTGAAGTTTTTTAGTTCGCCACGCCGCGCCTTTTTATACAATCCCTTTGGATCGCGGCGCTCGCAAGCTTCCAGTGGCGTGTCGACGAATATCTCGACGAACTCTCCCGGTGTCACTAGCGCCCGCGCCATCTCACGCTCGGCGCGAAACGGCGAGATAAAAGACACAAGCGCGATCATGCCCGCTTCAACGAAGAGTTTTGCGACTTCGGCGACACGACGGATATTCTCAACACGATCGGCCTCGGTGAATCCGAGATCGCGATTGAGGCCGTGTCGAACGTTGTCGCCGTCGAGCACGAAAGTGTGCTTGCCGAGTGCGTGCAGCTTCCTTTCCAGATGGTCGGCGATGGTCGATTTGCCGGCGGCCGATAGGCCGGTAAACCATAACAACGCAGGCTTTTGAGTTTTTAGCTGCGCCCGTGCCGCTTTTGTCACCTCGAATGACTGATAATAAGTATTGGCGGCGCGTCGCAAGCCGAAGCGGATGAGGCCCGCCGCCACGTTCGCGTTACTGTGCCGGTCGAGTAGGGTAAATCCACTGGTATCTCGATTCTCCTCGCGGGGATCGAAGCTGATCGGCTCGGTCGTCGCGATATTGACGAAGGCGATTTCGTTGCGATGCAATTCCTTCGCTGCTAAGCGCTCGAAGTTCTCAGTATTGATGCGATATTTGAGCTCAGTCACCGTTGCCCCAACGGCCTGGGCGCCGGCTTGCAGCGAATAGCCGCGGCCGGGAAGAAGCGGTGCTTCCGACAACCAAACGATGTGCGCGGCGAAGGCGTCTGCGCGCTGGTCGAGCTTTTGCGTCGAGGTATCACCTCGTGACAAAGTAGCCGTATCAGCCACGATCGCGGTACCGGCGTTGGACGTCGATCTGCCACGGTACTCGGCACGGTTTTCCTGCTCGGGGACGGAGTTCAAAGTGGAAACATCCGCCGCGAATTCACGTAGCACGTGAATTGCTGCCATGTCTGAGCTGTGCAGATCAGTCGGCGAGGTCATAGTCAAAAGATCGGGCGAGCAGATCGTCAGCCGGTGATTGACCGATCAAATGCAACAATGTCCGCTTCTGCGGGCCGCGGGATCAAACTACGCATTGACGTTTAGCCACGCTACCGCACTTCGGGTGAAATGACGCCACCCGAACTACTCATCCAACGATCGACCACCCGACGCTGGACCAGCGTCAGGCGGCCGCAACCAAATCGCTGTCCAGCACGACCCGTACTTTGCGACCGAGTAGATCGAGAAGAATCGCGATACGATCGCGTTCCGCCATTCCTTCGAACAACCCCAGGCACGACGTGAAGACGCCATCGAGCACGCGGATCTTGTCGCCAGTACGAAATCGAGGCCCCTGAATGAGCTTGATAAAGCCGTTAGCGTCCTCGCGCTCCCTGAGGGCCTCGACAATCCCGTCGGGCACCGCGGTCGGCTCATCGCCGTTGCAGACAAGCCGCGTCACGCCGACCGTCGAATAGATCGAGCGCCAGCGTTGCGCAGTCAGATCGACAGCCACGAACAAATAACGGGGGAATAGCGGCGCAGCGACCGTTTCGATGCGACGGGCATGCCGCCGCCGCTTCAGATAACGTGGAAAATAGATTTCAAATCCCTGACGATTAAGATGCGCCGTCGCCTTCGCTTCAGCGTGCGGATGCGTGTGGGCGACATACCAGTGCGGATGCAGCGTCATGCGGCGCCCTCCGTTGCGCGATCGAGGCGTATCCCGAGTAGCGCTGGCAGCAAGACGCGGTCGGCATCGAGCAGGTTGACCACGGCTTGCACCGATTCGCGCGTCGCTTGGAGATCGGTGATGACTACCGCGTCAAAACCTCCCGCCACTGCGGCGATCGTATCGACAACCGGAGTGCCAACAAAACGGGCATTTTCTGATTTGCTGTCAACCACTGCGACAATGGCGATCCCCTGCTCCAGTGCACAGATCGTTGCAATTTCGGCAAGATCTGAAACGCCGATCAGCGCGACCCGAGTCCAACCGCGCGCGTGAGCGGCTTTGAGGACCGCGCCGCAGTCCTCGCGAGCGCGGCGGAAGAACGAAAAGGAGCTGGACAGATATTCAACGGTGAGCCGCGACTTCTCGGCGAAGCCGTGCGGGGTCAGATAATAGGCATAGCGTCGCGGCGGGGCCTGGCCGATCTTCAATAGGCCCTTCTTAACGCAGCGTTTGAGATAGGCGTTGACGAGACCAAGTGCGATGCCGAGATCAGAGGCGAGCTTGCGTTGCGACTGAGCACCGTCGCGCTCGACCGACTCAAGCAGGCCGAGAACGATTCTGGCGTTGTCGGGTTCCTCATTGCGGGCCGCGTGCGGCATCGCTTAAGCCCCTCCCATCCGAGGCCTAGCAGTACCGCGTTCACGCCATGAACGTCAAGCTCAATGTTCACACGATGAACGTATTATGCTATTGATAAATATAGATGATTTTATTGCGACTGACGCCCATCACCGAATAAATTGTGTTCCACTAGGCCGCAGATCGCGTGCGCCGCGACAATATGAATTTGCTGAATGAGGGGCGTTTCGATCGATGGGGCGGCGAGGCAATGGTCACAGAACCGCTGCATCGTCCCATTGGCGACAATGCCGGTAAAGCCGATGGTGGTGAGGCCCACATCGCATGCCGCTTGAAGCGCCGCGACGATATTCGGCGACCGTCCCGACGTTGAAATGGCGATGAACACGTCCCCCTTTTGGCCGAGGCCCCGCACCTGACGCTCGAACGTACGTTCAAAGCCATAGTCGTTGCCAATCGCGGTCAAGACCGAACTGTCGGTGGTCAACGCAATCGCCGGCAACGGATTACGGTCGAAATTCAAGCGCGATAGGAATTCGCCGGCAATATGTTGGGCGTCGGCCGCGCTACCGCCATTGCCGGCGATGAGGAGCTTTCGCCCGGCACGAAACGCATCCGTGATCGCATTGGCGATCGCATGGATGGCGGCCCGCAATTGCTCGTCTTCGGCAGCGCGGCATAGCGTCTCGCACGAGCGGCGGAAATGCTCCGCCACCATATCGTTCTGCACATGCGAATCCCTGTTGCGATCGACCATGTTCCATTCCTGCGCCAGCGGTGGACCTAACATGTTTTTATTGTGCTATGAAAGACCGTTGACACGTAAACTGAAGAAAAGATCGGAACGATGCGTTCCCTTGAATATCCGCTCAATGCCGACGGGGTGTGGTGCGAAATAATAAAGAAACCTCCGTCCGGCCACGCAGCGCTTTTTTTGGATCGTGATGGTGCCGTCGTCGAGGACACTGAATATCTGTGCCGTGTTGAAGACATCGTTATAATACCTGGCGCTGCCGACGTTATTGCCGCCGCCAACAAACGCGGAGTCGTTGTCGTCCTGGTGACGAACCAAGGTGGCATCGGCCGCGGCTACTACGGCTGGGCGGATTTCAAGCGTGTGCAGGAGGCGATTATCGCGGCTTTGGCCGAAGGGGGCGCGCAGCTCAATGCCGTCTATGCTTGCGCGCATCATCCCGAAGGCCGCGACCGATTTGCCCATCCGAACCATCCAGCGCGCAAACCGAATCCGGGCATGCTGTTGCTGGCGGCGTCCGATCTTGCAATCGATCTCAAAGCGTCGTGGCTTGTCGGCGACAAAGCCAGCGATATCGAGGCGGCAAAACGGACCGGGCTCGCCGGCGCCATGCAGGTCGCGACTGGCCACGGTATTGCCGAGCGACGATCCATCGCAGGACTTGCGACACCGACGTTCGAGGTCCGGTTCGGCCGGTCGATCGCCGACGCAAAGGCACTTCCGATTCTGTCCATCTGAGGTGATGTTTTGATCACGTTCGGAGCAAATTCACCGCGCTTACTCTATGTCGTCTCCGAAGACTGGTATTTCATTTCGCACCGGCTGCCGATGGCCCGGGCAGCGCGCAATGCTGGTTTCGAAGTTCACGTCGCAACTAGGGTCAAGGATGATGCCGCGGCGATCGAAGCAGAGGGATTCGTCCTGCATCCGATTCCTTTTGCGCGGGGTCGACTCTCACCGCTCGCCTCATTGGCCACGATTCGTGCCTTACGCCGCGCTCATCACGTTGTAGACCCTGCTCTCGTCCACCACGTCTCACTGCAAACATCAGTACTCGGGTTGATTGCGGCATTCGACCGGCCGGTTCCGAAGATCAATGCACTTACTGGGTTGGGCTATTTGTTTACGTCAACCGCCGCAAAAGCACGGTTTGCGAAGCCGATCTCGGAAGCAGCGCTGCGGCTGTTGCTTAATCGTCACGGGATCTCCAACCTCGTACAAAACATCGATGATCGCGCGGCGTTAGTGGCATTGGGTGTCGAGCCATCGCGCATCGCGCTCATTCACGGTTCTGGCGTGGACACAAGCCGATTTTTACCTCTTCCAGAGCCGTCCGGCCCGGTGACGATCGCTTTTGTTGGCCGACTCTTGGAAGACAAAGGAATTCGAACGCTTGTTACCGCTCATCGTCTATTGCGCGCCAAGGGAAGCGATATTCAGTTATTGATAGCGGGAACGCCCGATCCGGCGAATCCCGCCTCGATTACTGAACAAGAAGCGATGTCTTGGAACAAAGAGCCAGGCATCTCTTGGCTCGGTCATGTGAAAGATATTTCAGGTTTGTGGAAGCGGGCGCATCTCGCCGTCTTGCCGTCACGTCGCGAAGGGCTTCCGCTGTCGCTACTCGAAGCGGCAGCCTCCCAGCGCGCGATGATTGCGTCAGATGTCCCGGGCTGCCGTGAAATCGTTGTCCACGAACAAACCGGTCTGCTTTTTCCGGCCGACGATGCTTCCGTACTATCGGCAGCGATTGCACGACTCAGCCAGGCCTCGGATCTCCGCGCCCGCTACGCCGCCGCAGCCAGAAAGAAAGTCGTTGAAGAATTTAGCGCCGATGTGATTGGCGAACAGGTTGTGCAGCTTTATCGACGCATTCTCGATCCAACATCGCAAGCGAATCAACGAACCACAATCCGGTAGCTGCCATCTGCCGCCGCTTGCCCCGAGAGCGCAACGCCAGCGAGTTCCTTGGCAAGCCGCGTGGCGATCGGCACCCGATAATGCAGGTTGTCCCAATAATTAAAATCGTTACGAGTGAGTACCGAAGGAATGCGCCAGTCGATCATTATCGCATCGCGTCTTTGGGCGATTGTAGCAACGCGGGCTTTGCATTCCGCCTCCACCTGTGCGGCGTGCGTACCCGGCGCCGGCTGGGCCGCCACATGCACCGGCATGAACGCCAGAATCTTCATGTTGGGCGCCGGGATCCGAGCTAGTGCGTCGTCCAGCCACGGCAGCGCTGGGAATTTGAGCTTCCGGAGCTCATCCGCCATCAAGGGCGGCGGCAGAACGGTCGGTGGCGGGGGTATACCTCGCCAGATATTGGCGTGCGCTCGAGCCGGATCGTACTGCGACTCCGGCGGAACAAAGACCTCGTAGCCGTCATAACGAACACGCTCAGGATAGACGCCCAGCTGGTAGCCTATCAGCCGCGCCGCGATCTCGAGCGTGCCGTAATTAAACAGATAAAGGTAATCGTTCCATGGATTATCGTCGTACAACCAACTGGGAAAGCCGCGAAAAGTGATCCGATTGACGTCGGCATTTGGATCGCACCAGACGCCGTCGAGACCCACAATCAACAGTTTGGGCGGTCCATCCGTGCGCAGGAATAAGCTCAGCATCGTTTTCTGCTCCCAGGCGGTTGCCGAATCCATAGCAAGATTGGCAATACGTACGTGGAACAGCCGGTCCAACAGTTGCGGCTCAAGAAGACGCGACGTCGAAGTGCCAATGATCAGTGAATCGAAGCGTTTGCTGCGGATGACCTGTGGATACATGAACCGCTGGCTGATGCTGACGATGGGGCGATCGATCCGCAGCGAGAACGGTATTATGTCGTATGGATCGACAAGAAGGATAAACAAATATGTTCCAACGATGAAACAGACGAAAGCCACCAGAAAAAGCGAGACGAATCCGCGCCAGTCGGCAGTCTCGAATGCGGGGGATTTGATCTCTCGTTCGAGCACAACCAAGCCTAAAACTGGAAATATATGAAACTGACTGGCGCGCCCTCACCGACTTCGAGCAGGCAGAAGACCGCTAGCGCAGCCGCACCAACGGCGAGTGCTGGATAGGGAATTTTGAGACCATCAATTATCTCATGCGCTGACGGGATCAGCGCCGATGCGAGCGCCGCCGCGATCAGAAGCTTTATTTCCTGGAGGTTACCCACCGTTCCGCCGCGACCTAGCAGTGACATTAGGACCGAGATGGCAACTGCGAAGCTGCGCGCACGAAAAATCACCCAGCCGATCAGTACGAACAGCATAGTGACAAGCCAACCGAGAGCTTTGGGCATTGGCCGCTTGAGTCGCTGCCAGGCATGGCAGATCGAAAGACCCAATCCATGCCACAAACCCCAGACCACGAACGTCCATCCCGCGCCGTGCCACAATCCGCACAGTCCCATGGTTACTATCGTGGCGAGCAAGTAGCGCCACGCTCCATGTCGGCTGCCGCCTAGAGGGATGTAAAGGTAATCGCGGAGAAAATTTGACAGCGAAATGTGCCAGCGGCGCCAGAATTCACGGATGTCAGTCGCAATGTATGGGCGGCGAAAATTCTCCGGCAAAATCAAACCGAATACCAATGCCGAGCCGATCGCCATTTCGGTGTAAGCTGAAAAATCGAGAAACAGTTGGAACGAGAATGCAAGTACTGCAGTCCAGGCCTGGCCCAAATTGAGGGCGTGCTGGTTCGCCTCGGCGAACAGCGGATCGACGACGGTGCCGAGTGGATCGGCGAGCAGCACCTTTTTTGCAAGGCCGATCGTGAAAATTAAAAGCCCAATCCCGATTCGGCGCCACATGCCGTCGCGGCGCGGCTTGAGCGCAAATTGCGGCACCAGTTCATTGTGCCGAACGATCGGGCCGGCGATGAGGTGCGGATAGAGCAGGACGAATAAGGCAAAAGGCCGGAACGGATAGATTGGAGCCTGACCACGCATGCGATCGACCAAATAGGAGATCAGCTGAAATGTGAAAAAGCTGATGCCGATCGGCAGAATGATCGATGGCTGCGGCAGTTTTACGCTGAAAGCGGATCCGACGATGTTCAGGACGAAATCCAGATATTTGAACGTTCCGAGCGAGAGCAGATTAAGCGCGACGCCAGCAACCAGTAGACTGCGCCGGCCCGTGCGCTCGTGCGCCAAGGCTAAAAGCCACGTCATTGTGACCTGTGAAATCGGTAGGACGACGAAACGGACGTCCCACCAGCCATAAAAAACCAGTGAAGCGCCAATCAGGAGCCATTGTCGCGCGCGTGGAAGATCGGCGACGGTGTAATATGCGAGAGCCACCGTCGGCAAGAACAGCAATATGTACAACTGGGATTGAAACAGCATGCCGGCTCTCGTTGCGGATAATGGCAAAAAGAGTCAAGTCGCCTACGAAAACAAGGCTGGAATCCGCACTTCGTTGCGCATTTTCGGCTGCTGAGTTAATGACCGCCCTTCGCTCCGAGGAAGTATGGTTCGATGAGCCGCCTACTCATCATTGGCGCATCCGGCTTTATCGGTCGTTTTGTGACCGCGACATTTGCCTCTGAAGATTATACGGTCCGCGCCGCCGTTCGGGATCCTTCAACGGCGTCGCACCATGACGGCGTCGAAGTCGTGCAGTGCGCTGACTTCGAGCAGACGGCGGTCGATTGGCGTCCCCTGGTCGAAGGGGTCAACACGATCATTCATCTCGCCGGCCTTGCGCATACGAGGGGTGGCTCCGATGCTCTCTACGATCGCATCAACCGAAGGGCGACCGCAGAGCTCGTAGCGGCTGCGGCAAAGGCCGGCGTTAAGCGCTTTGTCTTTGTTTCGTCGGTGCGCGCACAAATCGGAGCCAGCACTGACCACGTTCTGATCGAAAGCGATCCCGCGCTCCCAACCGATGCTTATGGTCGTTCCAAGCTTGCCGCAGAAGCGAGCGTACGTGCTGCGGGCATCCCTTTCACAATCCTGCGTCCAGTTCTGGTCTATGGCCCTGGAGTGAAGGGCAATTTTAGTTGGCTCATGCGCACGGCCAGTACACCAATGCCGCTGCCAGTAAAGAGTTTTACCAACCGGCGCTCGCTGCTTGGGATCAACAATTTGCTGTCTGCATTGCGCTTTGTGCTGGCGTCGCCGGCCACCATCGGCGAAACCTATTTAGTCGCCGATCCAGGTGAAGCTCCGACGCTGGCCGAAATTGTCGCCGCGCTGCGCCGGGCAAAGAACCGGCCTCCCCGTCTCCTGCCCATGCCGCCGCGTTACATAGAGATTCTTCTTTCCGTTCTACAAAAGCACGAGCTTTGGGAAATCATCGGCGGCAATCTGCAGGTCGATCCTGCCAAACTCATCGCTGCCGGCTGGCAGCCAGTCCATAGCTCTCTCGTTGGACTTACAATGCTGGCTCACGACGATGCGTCCGGCGTTTCATCGCGTTTTCGCAGCAGCATGCCGCCCAATACACCCACCCCAAAGACATAAAGCCACCCGTTGTTGAAATCGAACAGGTGTGAGTGGACGGTTGAAGAGACGATGTTTTCAACCACGACCACTGTGCCAAGCCAGGCAACAATGCTGGCGCCGCGAAATAACAGGAAATGCGCAATCCACATCGCCCACAGTAAAATGGCGCCAAGCATGCCGAGTTGAATGGCGATTGCGAAAGTCTGATTGTGAGGATTAACCGTAGCCTCGGCCGACACGCCCGTTTTTCCAGCGGCAATCTCGCGAAATTCGCGACCTATAGATCCGGTGCCATGGCCGAGGATCGGAGCCGTGGCAACGATCGCCAAGGACTCCTTAAGGAAGGCGACATGTTCTCCGATCGGGGTCGCCTCATTCGTGGCGAGATATCCCCGGACTTCCGCCAATGACGTCTCCAAGCGCCACCGTACCATCGGCGATGTCACCCAAGCGGCAGGGCCAATCAGCACCGCGATAAGACACACCCCTAATAATCCTTTCCAGCGCAGCCACTGCCATCCCAAGAATGCAGCCAGCACCGGCGCGACTACGAGGGCGACGCGGCTGAACTCGGCAAACCCAAAATTTGCGAGGAACAACGCTCCTATGGGGCCGAACAGCACTGCATTGCGCCATTTGCGCCTGCCGCTCTCAATGACCGCGCAACCAAGCGTCCCGAAGCCACAAATGAGAAACTCAGAGCCCTGGAACACGTCATCGTGCACCGGCACGCCGACGACGCCGCGGCCGCGCCAAGTCAGGCCAGGTGCGAGCACCAAGAAGTATGAGGTGAGCAGCAAAAGAGCCGACGAGACGAGGAATCCATAAATTACCCAGTTGCCCCGCTCGGAGCGGCGGAAATGTGCCAGCAATAATGGAATCAACAATAGCCGGTTGAAGCCGCCGAGGCCGCCGAGGCGTCCGGCCCAGCTGACATCCGCCCACAGCATGCCGACAGCGCCAAGACACCATAGCACAACCGGCAGGGCGCCCGCGGCCGTAACGAACTCGCGCTTGAGTGCGGCGGGATCCATTGTCAGCAACGCCACGACGAGCCAAAGCGCAATGAAGATTCCCGTAGCGCTGGTTGACCATGGCAGCGCTACCGCCACGCCAACGGCGAGCCAATCGGCGAGGGGCGCAAATGACGCTCGATCGAATTGCGGCGTCGCGGGCAATGCCGTCATTCAGCAACACCGTTCTTGAGGCGGCGCAACATCCTGGAAATTGCGGCGGCGGGCAAGATTTTTATGCTAGAGCATCCAAGCGTCAAAAGGCGAATTCAGGTGTGCGGATGAAGGGCGAACTGTCAGGGTTCTGGGCGGCGGGCGGGCCCGTGATCCTCGCCGCCTCGGCGCTGCTCAGTACATTATTGATCCTCGCGTTGCATCCTGTTCTCAAGCGCTATGCGATGGCGCAGCCCAACGCCCGTTCGTCGCATAAGATTCCCACGCCGCAGGGGGGCGGCATCGCTGTCGTGATCACCGTCATCGCCGTCTCCTACGCTGCATTTTCCTTCCTGCCGCCCGGCGCGGCCGCCATGCTCCGGTTTCCAATCGTATCGGGCGCCGTCGTTCTGATGGCCGGAGTGGGCGTGATCGCCGATATTCATCCGGAGAACGTCGCCTCGCGATTGCTTCTGCAAGCACTCGCGGTCACAGCCGTAATACTCGTGCTTCCTCCGGGACTGCGGATTGCGCCGGCCTTACCCCTACCGCTCGAACGCATTGGGCTCATCATCGGTGGACTATGGTTCGTTAATTTAGTGAACTTCATGGACGGACTCGACTGGATGACAGTAGCGGAGGTCGCTCCGATCGCGGCCGCACTGGCTGGACTCGGCTTGATTGGCGCTTTGCCGGCGCCGGCTATTGCCGTGAGCCTTGCCCTCTGTGGCGCCATAATCGGCTTTGCGTATTTCAACCGTCCCGTCGCGCGGCTTTTTCTCGGCGACGTCGGTAGTCTGCCGGTCGGACTCATTCTTGGCTGGCTCCTGCTTTTGCTTGCCGGTGAGGGTGGTCGGGCCGCGGCAATCCTACTGCCACTCTATTATCTCGCCGACTCGACTATCACGCTCTTTCGTCGTGCCGTTTACGGAGAGAAAATCTGGCAGGCACACCGTTCGCATTACTATCAGCGTTCCACCGATCGCGGATTTTCCGTGCTCGAGGTCGTCGCGCGGGTCTTCGCGATTAATCTCGTGCTGGCGGCGCTTGCATTTGTGACCATATTGTTTCCCTCTTTTGCAACGAGTGTTGCCACGCTTTTATGCGGTGTCGCACTGGTCGGGGGGTTGCTTGTCACCTTCGAACGTGGCAAGCGATAGGCGATCCTTAAATTGCGATTTTCCAATTGAACCATAGGTCGAAGCCCACACGGACCTGCCAGACTCACGACAACTGAAGACACAGTGGTCTTTGACTAGATGCCCCAACTCATTCTCACTGCTCATTCCGGTATTCATGACGCCGGCGCCGCATTATTCGAAGATTACAGGCTGCTCGCCGCGGTTCAGCTTGAGCGGCTAACGCGCGTCAAAAGTGACGGACGTGAACACCCCGATCTCGCCATGGACGAGGTTTTGTCGATCGCCGGCGTAACGCGCCAAGACGTCGACGTTGTCGGGTTCAGTCGAACTGAGTTCCCTACCGTTTTCTATCGCAACATCCGCGGCGTGCGCTGGGTACGTGAGAAATATCGGAAATACGTTGAAAAGAACACCCGGCGCTACATGCCGCGCGAGTTTCTGCGCTACCACACGACCCGCATCGACGACGTTTTCAAAATCGATAAATTTCGACGCGCGAGCGGCTTCCGCGATGATGCAAGAATTTATTTTTACAACCACCATGAAGCACATGCGCTGGCGCCGTTATTCTACTCTGATTGGAATGATGCGCTGCTCGTCACCGCGGACGCCGGCGGGGATACCGTCAACTATAGCCATCGCCTGTTCTCTGACGGGGCCCTAAAGACGATTTACGGTGGCGAGGAATGTTTACTCACGCCACTGCCGATCGACAGTATCGCCTATGCTTATATGACAATGACAGCGGCATTGGGTTTCATCCCGCTGCGCCACGAAGGAAAACTCACCGGGCTTGCGGCGTTCGGTAAGCCGATTTTGTCTGACAAGATTGCAGCTCGATTTTCTATAGATGACTCCGGCCGTATTCTATCGGACTTTCGTGACTATCCAGAGGTGGTGAAATTCATTCACGGTATAGCCGCCGGCGTGAGCAAAGAGGACGCGTCGGCGTCGATCCAGAAAGTTCTGGAAGATAAAGTCTTACACTCTATTTCCCGTCTTCTGGAAAAAAACAAAGCGCGGCACCTTGGCGTAGCCGGCGGCATTTTTGCCAATGTGCGCCTTAACCGGCTTCTCGCCGAGGAGCTCCCGATTGATGAGATCTTCATCTTCCCTGCGATGGGTGACGAGGGCATGCCCGCCGGCGGCGCCCTGTGTTATCTGCTGCAGCGCGATGGGTTACCGAAGTGGCTGTCACAACGGCACCGGCTGCGCGACGTCTATTTAGGCCGAGACTACACGAACCTGATCGACGATGCTTTAAAAGCGTGTCCCGCGATACGCCGCACCGCCGAGGCACCGATCGAGGGCTCAGCTAAACGGCTCAATGCCGGCCAGCTCGGCGCCATTTATGTCGGACGCATGGAATACGGTCCGCGTGCCTTGGGTGCACGTTCGATCCTTGCCAATCCGTCGCGGCGAGAAACCCACGACCTCCTTAATACTCGACTTTCTCGTTCGGAATTTATGCCCTTTGCGCCTGTTATTACTGCAGAGAATGCAGCAATGGTTTTCGACATCAATCATGTCAATGCGTACGCCTGCCGGTTCATGACAATCACCTGCAACGTAAAGCCGCAATGGCGCGATCGAATTCCGGCGGTCGTTCATATTGACGGTTCGGCGCGTCCACAAGTCATCGAACGAGAAGCCAATCCGCTGTATTATGATATTTTGACTGCGTTCGAGCGCGAGAGTGGCCTCCCTGTGCTCGTGAACACGAGCTTCAATGTTCACGAAGAGCCCATCGTGAACAACCCATCGGAATGTCTCAAAGCGCTTTTGGACGGCCGCATTGATTTTGTCGTGACCACGCAAGGGATTTACGAGCGGATGCCTCCAACATCGGATCAGGTCAGCGGGTCCTAAAAGCTCTGCCGTGCTTTGCCCTCCTGAGTTAGCGATGACGCCATGAACAATGTCCTGAAGCGTATCGAGCACGGTACGATCAAACCATGGCTGCGACGGCTGAAGCCTTGGCAATACGTCGACTATGGCGGCATCCGCGTGCACTACAAGGGTCATTTGGATGGGGGCGGCCGCACAAGTGGCCTCGATTATTTGCCGCTGTTCCGCGATTTCGGGCTGCCGCGGCAGCCTCGCGTTTTCGAGTGGTGTGCGGGGCCCGCGTTCATCGGGTTCGCTCTGCTTGGCTACGAGTTTTGCGAAACGCTATGTGTCGCCGATATCAATGCGGAAGCAGTTCAGGCGTGTCAGCGTACGGTACAAGAGAACAGGTTGGCGGATCGCGTCGCCGTCTATCTTTCGAATAACCTCGACGCCATTCCCTCGACTGAGCGTTGGGATCTGGTGGTGGGCAATCCCCCGCATTTTCCCGACACCTCGCCAGGCCAACTGCGCTATCACGATGCAGATTGGCAGTTGCACCGCAGATTCTTCCTGGGCGTCGGCCACTTCCTCAAACCGGGTGGCATGATCGTTCTCCTGGAAAACAATCAAGGTTCCACGGCCAATACATTTCGCGAGATGATCGAGGCGGCTGGATTGTCGATTGTATTCGCGCACGGTGATGAGGGACGTCGCACGCCCTATCCGCGCGTCTATTTCATCGGCATCGCTCGTCGCGGTGAAAAAGCGCCGGAATGGGCCGTCGCGCGAAACAGTCAGACTTTTCGGAGCGCAGACCATTTAGTTTAGTAGCTGAGCGTCCAAACGACCTCAGCGGTGTGTCCTCGCTTTTAGGCGAAACAGACTTTCCGCGAATCTAAGCGACACCAATGAAATATGCGCATCGCTTTTATGCACATTGTCTATTTTATGAGGGAAGGAATTCGCGATGTCATGGACTGAAGATGCACTGATGTACCTTGAGAAACACAGGGATTACGTGAAGCGGGACCTTGAGGCACTTCGATCTGGCCGAATTAAAATTAGCGATGAGGGAACGGACGCGACTGCAGCCTGGATAGGACGCTATGAGCGCCAAATAGAACACTTAGATAGAATAATCCAAGCGTATGGAAAGCCCTAAAGAGCACGAACATTGGTTTGAAAGGTCGCGCGCATGGCAGAGAATATCGCCCAGCTGCCTTAGATGCGCCCGCAAAGTTGCCTAACGGCGCATCGGCCGGCCTAGCCTACCTGCTTTCGCCATGAGCGCTCTCCTCTCGAAGCTCCGAGCACTCTCCTATAATGTGGCGAACTTCGATTCCAGACGACTAGCCGTTGAGACCGCTGGCCAAGGAGGCGCCACAATCCGGTGGTCAAGGCGTCTGCCAGCGATATAATTGGCCATCACCCCGCCAGCACAGCGAATGTTCGATGCAGATGCAGTCCAGATGGCTACGCTTGCCCTTATGCGCCATTCTCTTAAGCGTCCTGTCACTCTCGATCACTAACTGTGGCCTCAGTGAGGAAGGGCCTGGCGGACTCTTTGTAGATCCGGGCAAGTATGCTCTCTATGGCTGCAACGATCTTGCCCTCGAACGGACGAAATTGATCGCGCGCGAGAAAGATCTTCGTGCACAAATCCGAAGGGCCGATGAAAGCGCCGCCGGAGCCGTGATTGGGTCTCTCGCCTATCGAAGCGATTATGAGTCTGTGCTGACCGAAGAAAAGCTGGTTCAACGAAAGGCAGAAGATAAAAAATGCAGTTTTGCGTTTGGGCCCGATTATCAGAGTGACCACACTATTCATTGAAAAATGCGCATGAGTATTGGACACCTTTGATCTCGCGAGCACCACTATTCCGCCGCCGGCGGGCGATTGTGCTGTCGAAGCCGCGGTCGAGCACCTGCTTGGCCATGCGGTTCCTCAGCAATTTGATCAAGCCAAGAAGGCAACGCGAGGTGGCAGCGGGCATTGAAAGCTAGCTGCACGCGTAATCTTGACCATATGCCGTATTTCGCCGGCCACATAAGTGACGGCGATGCGCGAATGTTCAACCGCCCGGCGCGCGAGCTGACCATCGTTGACCACGCGAGGTTCAAACGCTCATTCGGCCCCGGCCCAAAGGCATTCCCATTGTGTCGTTTTTTCAATGAGTTAATGAGTGCGGCCCATGAAAATTTTTGCACGTTGTTGCGTTTGGGACACAGCCTGGGGGCGGCAAATCGGATAGGGTCGGGCAGGGTTTAGGGGAAATCGGGAGTCTCCGAATGAAACGAATCATCCTCACAGCGATGCTGTCGCTTGCCGCCACGGGTGGCGCGCTCGCAGCCGACTTGCCGCAACCAGCACCCCTGCCGCAGGCGCCGGCTGCATATGTCCCGACTGTCGCTCCGGTCTACAATTGGGGCGGCATTTATCTCGGTATCAACGGTGGCTGGGGCTGGGGACAGACCAGTTGGACGACGGGTACAAACGCTGCCGCAACGTTTGGGACGCCGCTCTCGTGGAACACCAGTTCTAACGGCGGCGTCGTCGGTGGCACGGTCGGCGCGAATTTCCAGTGGGATGCTCTCGTCCTGGGTGTAGAGGGCGACTGGGATTATTCGGCTATCAATACGGGCACTAGCTCAACTATCTGCAACGGTACCGGCGCTTGCCAGACCGGTAATAACTGGCTGGCCACGTTCCGGGGCCGAGTCGGATGGGCGGTCGATCGCGTCCTGTTCTACGCCACCGGCGGCGGCGCTTTCGCCAACGTGCAAACGACATTTAACGGTATTCAGAACACCAGAAGCCAGGCCGGCTGGACGGCTGGGGCGGGTGTCGAATGGGCCTTTGCCGACAACTGGACGGCCCGGGCGGAATACCTCTACGTCGATCTCGGTAACTACAACGGGACCTGCACCACGGCAGCCTGCGGCCCAGGCGGTCTCCCGTTCAGCGCCAGCCTAAAGGAGAACTTGCTCCGCGCCGGCGTAGACTTCAAGTTTAGGTAACGGGGCGGCGTCAGTGGGTGCTGACTCTCGACATGCCACGCGAAATTGTGGAAGCGCTAGAGTCAGCCGCGGCAGTAGATCGTTCGTCTCGCAATCCTGACACCCCCAGAATACAGAGCGACAAGCGCGCCGGCATTCAGGCGTTGTTGTGGGCGCTTAAACCGCTCTTAAATTTGCGTGGCTCCCGATCGATTCCACTTCCCTTTGCAATTGCGTTTTTAATAGTCGCTCTTGATGAGGGCAAAGGGAATAACGAGTATGCCCGGATGATAGGCATCGAGCGCCGCAAAATGACGAGATACTTTCGCGACATCGGCCCTCGGAGCCGAAATGGCGGGGCCGGCCTTGGCCTGATTGCCATCAAGCCTCTGCCGGGTACGGGACCGCAGCAAAGAACCCGGATCGTCTTAACTCCTAAGGGTCGGGCTATCGCCGACCAAATGTTTCGTGAATGGCGACGACTGCCTAATTGGTTAGGCAGTTGAAACAAGTGTTACGAAACCCAGTTGCTGGGTGCCCGCGCGTATTACGCCAACTATCGTTTAACCGGCGACCGACGGCCCTAATGTACCGGCGCCGGCTTTTTTCTGGATCAACCAGATAGCCAAATGCGCTCAGTTTTCACCGGGCTGCGGCAAGCCGGCCGATCGCGGCGCTCGCTTTTAGCATCTTCGCTCGCCCATATCCGACCGCGAACGCTGCTTTCGTTCCTGCGGTTTGCGGCGATCGAGAGCGTCGAGCGTCACGAGCAATTGGTCGACCTGCCGCCAAAGCGCAACTTCATAGCGGCTAAGCCGATCAAGGACGAAGCTTGGCAAATTGGCCAATCGCAGAAAGCATCCCGCGAGCTCGGCTGAGGGAGTGACGGCAGAAGGCATATGTGACGCTAAATCAGAGGCTATTTGTGCCGGTGCATGGGCAGCGGTTCGGCCGAAAAGCGCATGGAGAATGTCTTGCGATGCTGTTGGGAGTTGCTGGCGCGCGTTGCGAAACTCGCTGAGATGCTCGGCTTGGATCTCGAACAACCCGGTTTCCATCGCTGCAGCCCTCCGTAGCCGCCACAGCAGGCTTGCCAACCGGAGGACCAGCTCGCGTTCCACAGCCGATTGAGCATCATAATCGGCGACAATCGTTGCTTCGAACGCCCGGTAATCTTCGGCATCCTCGAGCGCGCCGATGACGGTCTCGGCGGTAAGTCCATGGCGAACCGCGTTGCATCGGGATCTGGCCCTGCCGTCCGGGGTGACGGGCCCCGTGCTTTTGCGTGCATTGCGGCGGTTGGCTTCAATCTGCCTAAATGAGGTCATCAAGCGTTGACCGGCGAAATTGGCTTTGTTTCGTAATTTGGTGCTGGCCGGTGACGCCTCGGCGGCGATAATGGCCGTGTCTTGAGCCATAGCGCCCGTGCCGCATCCGCCGCATCAATTCCGGTCTTCTGCCACCAGGCGGCTTCATCGCCGCAGTGATGGACCTCGCGATGATGTCCGCGGCAGAGCGGAACGGTGAACTCGTCACTGGCTTTGCGCCCGAGCGCTTTGTTCTGAGTGAAGCGCAGGTGGTGAGCATCGCAAGGCTTGCGGCCGCAGATCAGACAGGACTGTTGGGCGACAAAGCGCACGTGATCGCGGTCGCGAATGCGCCGCGGCTCCGGAAAGGCCAGCACACTCTTGTCAATGGATTTGGACCGAGATCGCCTTGGTCGCTTCGGCTCAGACAACGATGGCGTCTCCGGCACTTCCTTCGTGGCGAGGGTTGCCAGCAAGGCTTGAAAGGCTTCCTCTACGCGCTGGGCGTCAGCGACCGTCAGACTGTTCTTGGTCGCCATGACGCGTTGTGCCCATAAGGCGGCAGCGTCGGCTGACTCCAGTGCTGTCAACCCTGACAACAACAGATCGCGCCGCAAGGCCGATTGCTGTGGGTCGAGTGACTGCCGTTCGAGCGAAGGGACCGCCTTGCTATGGCGCGCCATCGGAAGTTTCGTTGCGCCCGAGCCATTACCGTGGCGCGTGGCTTTGTCGTCCGTCCGGCGCGCTGGATGTTCAGACCTTGCCACTGGCGGTACCACCAGATCCGGCGCATCGAGATCGTCCTCGCCGGCGATGCCGACCAGCGTGAACAAGGCGTAACGGCGGGCATAGGTCAGCGCCGCGCCCATGCGATGCGGTTGTTCCGAATCCGCGATGGTGCACACCGGCCAGTCGGAGGAAATCCACTCGCCGGAGGCGTGGGCCAAGACCGTGGTCAGATTGACCGTGCCGGCTGCCTGGTCGATGGCGGTCGTCTGCACCGTGGCGATCTCATGCTGACCCAGGGTCTTGCGCACAATATCGAGACCACTGGCCAGCGAGGCGTAGCGAAAGACCCGCTCGGTGCCCTCCGCCGATCTTGACCCGGACGCAGCCTTAATGGTCCCGAGCAGCGATTTCTCTGGGTTGGTGAGGGCGATTTGGGCCTTGGCCAGAGCTGCAGCCAGCGAGGCGAAGGATTGACTAGAGCGGTGCATGGCTTGCCTCCCCGCTCTGCAGAAGTTCAAAGCTGATCGCCCCTGACTTGGACCGCTTGGCGCGCACGCCGTGGCCGCTGGCTTCCTTGGCATCCTCCGGCATCAGGCCCTTCAGTTCGGCCTTGGCAGTCTCGTGGTCGAGATAGGCTTGGCGGGTCCTGGCAAAGACGCCGGCGAATTCCGCCCAGGCATTGGAGGTCGACATATCGACAATGCGGATGGCCTCGATCCGCGGCTTGGGCGGTTCGACCCCGAACACCTTGGGTTCTTCGCCGTTCTCGACGCAGCGCCAGAACTTCCGTTCTGCGGCGACGATGAGGTGCTGATAGAGCGGATCGGCATGAGCGAGGATCTCCACCCACTTCCCTCCTCCCGTAATGACCGAGAGCACCGCGTTTCTTGCCGCCAAAACCCACATATTGTGCTGCAGCTGCGGCATGTACTTCGATGCTGCCCCCTCCTCCGAGAATGACCATGGAAGCATGAACTTGGCTTCGAATACCGCGTCGCTGCCCGCCACGCGGCCATCCAATGTCGCTGCCATCCATTTGAGTGCGGGATGAAACACCCGCTTCTGGATATCGGTGATGACCTGCCCGGTATTGGCCTCGTACCAGCGCCGGTTCAGCTCCTCGGTCGCCAAGCCCAGCTGGACGATAAGATTGCCCGATAGATCCTCGGGCTCCGCCTCCCCCCGCTTCTCCCGCCACAGCCGTACCAAGGCCGTCTCATCGTCCCCCATGATGATCCGGGCGTCCGAGCCGCCAACAAAGTAGCGACGGTTTTGAACGTTCTGGATATATGTTCTCATAGGCTATCTCCGTTAACTTGCGTCCTAGGGCATTGGTACACTGTACAAATGCACTAGGACGTAATCGATACAATGTCAACCTGTATTTGGACAATGCACCAATGAGAGGCATTCAAGTGCGAATGGCTCGGGCTGCTTTGGGATGGGGCGTGCGGGACCTTGCTAAAAAAGCCGGGGTAACTGCCAATACCGTCACGCGCATCGAAAACGGCGCCGATGCGAAGCAATCGACAATGGACGGCCTGCAGCACGCCCTCGAGGTAGCGGGCGTCGAATTCATCGACGAAAACGGGGGCGGCCCAGGGGTCCGGCTACGGAAGCGACAGCATAAGAGAGAATAAGCCCTAATCGGAGACTCTACGGTCGCTCCCAACTCCGACTGCGCCTAGCTGAAGGCGCATTAGCGAAACGAACCCAATTTCTTATGCGCCCGAACGGCTGTTGCGCAGAAGCAAACATCAGCAAGCGGACAAATGGCCCGGTCCCAGAACAATCACTTGATACCTTGAATCAGCTTACGAGATTGCCGTAGCAAGACCTGCAGTTGCCGGCGTTCTTCGAAAGCTTGGCGTGTATACCGTCCATGCTTCAAAGCGTTTTGATTGTCACGTGGCGCGCCCGATCCCGGAGCACCACCGTGCATCCGGCAGCGTCTTTTTCCGCTCACTGCCGGCGACCGGCAGGACCCGCCAGAGCGCGTTTTCGCCCCACACCGTTGGCTCGACAGCATCGGGCCGGTATTACGCGGGTGGCCGCCCGTCATTCGTTCGCCCTCGCCGCAGAGGAACCCGCGCACGTTTCGGTTCGATGATCGGCATTGCAGGTTGCCGAGCATCAGTCAAAGCCGGCGTTAGGTCCGCTGGCTTCTCCAGTGCCGTATTGCGTGTAGTCTGGGTTACGTTGCCGACAATTGCTTGGCCACCCTGACCCACGGACACGTTCTGGACGGTAACGCTCTGTTCACCGGTCCGGGAACGCGTCAGCGCCTCGAGCTGCATTGTGAAGGTGCGCGACAGCTTCGTCAGCGCAGTCGCGGCGCTGTCCTGCTGGGCAATTTCCTCGACTTGCGCTAGTTGCCCGACGAGCGTCATGGTTGCCATGTGAACGGCAGCCATTTGCGCCGCAAGCATCGCCTCGAGACGATTTCTTGGTTTTAACTCCTTGATTACGGCCAGCATGAACTCGACTTCATCACTGTCTTTAGGACTCGCGCGACGGAGCTGTCGGAGCAGGCCATAATTAAAACCACGATCAGTCGTGCCGAACACTTCGGTCAGTGTCTCGGCGTCCAAATGGTACTCACTTTCGGGCATCTTTTCTCTCTCCTTGATGGACCCACGTTCCACCTGAGAGCGCCGTGTTGAGCCCTTCAGGCGCCTAACCGTGCGACGGTGCAGCGCCCCTGTGATCAGTCCGTAGCTCGGTCTTTGCCTTAGTGCACCAACATGTTGTGTGACTGAATCGCTCCAAATACTTTGCGTACTTTGCATGGGGTTGTTTTTCAAAAATTACCCACCCTCGGCTAACCCAGCCGCGAGGTGAGTGACTGGCGGTGCCGGCGTTCATCGAGGAGAACGGCGGCGGCCCTGGGGTGCGCTTACGCAAGCGGCAGGGCGGTAAGGGTTCCTAGACAGCAGCTCGCCTGCCGCGTCTGTCGCCTGTCGCCTCGACGCGGTAATCCTGTATCGTGCTGGGCCGCCTATGGCATTATGGCTCTATCCACGCGGACCGATTTTGGTCGGGTTGACGGTCGGCGACGCGACCATAGGAGTTTCCCGTGCCAGGTATCGTCCCTCCGAAAATCCCCGCAGTCCCAGGCAAAAGAGAAAGAGCAATTGTGTCCGGCAAACACGCGTCACAGGCTTCCGCGCGTCACGCGGCGTGGGAAGAGGAAGGCGAAAAGAACGCCACCGACATGGGTTCCGAACGCAAGAAAGCGTTTCTAGAGGCGATGGCGCACGCCGCGCAGGAGGACAAGCGGGTAACCATTATTTGCCGAAATGGCGCACACCTGTTGCTCTTGCCCCCCATCATTGTCGAGGAAGATCATATTGCGTGCCGCGCTCATGCGATCGACGGCATTCGATGGACCAAGATCGGGTTTGTTGAAATCGAGAAAATCGTCGAGAGCTGAGGCCTTAACCCGACGAAGACCATATCCCGCACCGGTCCGCGGCAAGTTATGAGCGAGCGCCGTGCGTGTTGCGCCATAGCTCGCCGGAACACCACAGCCGCGAGCGCCTTTTCGGCGAGCCGGCGTGGCTCCAGGAAAGCCGGGAAGTTTCCGCAGTTTGGGTGTCAAACGGCGTTGGATGGGGACCCCTTGATCGGCATCCAAAAGGGACCCCTTTGATCGACGGGTCCGGGCGGTAGCGGTCGCGCCCGTCGGGTCGGGGTTGCGGAGACGGCGCGATCGCGGCTGGTGTGATCCTCGGCCCGGCTGTTGAAGCGCCAACTGTCGTTGCCGGTTTCGATGATGTCGCAGTGGTGAGTGAGGCGATCCAGCAGCGCGGTCGTCATTTTGGCGTCGGTGAAGACGCTGGGCCATTCGCCGAAGGCCAGATTGGTGGTGACGATGATCGAGGTACGCTCATAAAGCCGATTGATGAGGTGGAACAGGAGTTGGCCGCCGGCCTGGGCGAAGGGCAGATAACTGAGTTAATCGAGAATGACGAAGTCCATGCGGGTCAGGTGATCGGCAATCCTGCCCTGTCGACCATTGCGGGTCTCGGCCTCGAGCCGGTTGACGAGATCGACGACGTTGTAGAAGCGGCCCCGGGCGCCGGCTCTGATACAGCTTCTGGCAATCGCGATGGCAAGATGCGTCTTTCCCGTGCCGGTGCCTCCGACCAGGACAGCGTTGCGCTGCTGGACGAGGAAGCCGCCGCTGGCGAGATCATGCACCAGCGTCTCGTTGATCGGGGTACCGTCGAACTGGAAGTCTTCAAGGTCCTTGGCGAGTGGCAGCTTGGCGATGGTAAGCTGGTACTTGATGGAGTGCGCCTTCTTCTCGTTGATCTCGGCGGTGAGCAGGTCGCCGATGTTGCGCTGCGGTTCGTGCTGGCGTTTGATCGCGGTCGCCATGATCTCGTCGAAGGCAGCCTTCATTCCGTAGAGCTGAAGCTCGCCCATGAGGTCGAAGAGCTCGGATCGTTCCATCAGGCGGTTCTCCTGAGGTTGTTGTAGCGGGCACAATCGGCAATCGGGGCGGGGAGCTGATCGAGCGCGGCCGGCGTCATGATGGCGGGAGGCGGATCGGGATTGCGCTGGTGGGCCAGAATGTTGAGCACGACGTCGGCGGAGTGGACGCCCTGTGTAATCGCCTCGGCGTACGCCGCTTCGACCGCCGGCAGCCCGTCGGTGAGCACCGCGGTCAGGATGTTGACCATCTGCCGATTGCCATCATCGGCGCCGGCAAGCTTGCGCCGGATGCGCTCCATTGCGGCCGGCAGCACCCAGTCCTTGAAGGGAGCGCCATTGCGGAGAGCGCCGGGCTTGCGGGCGAGAACCGGCACGTAATGCCAGGGATCGTAGATTGCCTCGCCGCGGCCGAAGGAACGCCGGTGCTCATCGGAGACGCGGCCGTTCTGGCGAATGACGATGCGATCGGCATAGGCATAAACCTCGACCGGCCGCCCTACCGCATTGGCAGCCACCGAATATTTGTTGTTGTCGAAACGCACCAGGCACGCGTTGGAGATTGCCGCCGGCATCGCGTGGAATCTATCGAAGCGGCCAGCACATGCAAAACGCCTTAAAGAGCTGGCGTCGAGCTCATCGACGAGAACGGCGGCGGACCTGGCGTTAGACTGCGAAAGCGGCAGCACAAGAAGGCCTAGAAAAGCTACTGCGGCTTTGAGCTCGGGCTCGCCTTGCAGCTGTCGACCTCGGAATCGTCCTCGCCGCACCGGCCGACGGCCATTGGAGAACCGCCCGAGTTGCCTTTAGGCGGCTACGAGGCCAAGCCCCAAGCGTGGCCGCGACAGATAACTGAGCGCCTGCGAGATGGAATCGACCTGGTCGTCGTGGGTGCCGTGCGGAAACGCCAGGATTTCGCTGCGCAAATCGTCGAGCCAGGGCGCGCGCCGCGGCAGGAAGACGGCACCGCCTTCGATCTTGGCCGACTGCGCCGCCATCCGTACCACCTTGTCGTGCTCTGGACGGATGGCGATGGCGGGGATCCGCTCGGCGTGGAGATCCTGCAGCAGGCTGGTGCCGGAGCCGGCATCCTCGATGAGCAGCGTTGACTTGTTCCAGAGATGGTACATCTCGATGACCTTGCGGCGCAGGTCGGGGTAATTGAGCTTCAGCCGCACCACATCCAGCAAATAGTAGAAGTCGCAAAACCGCCCCCACACCGTGGCCACCGAGTAGTCCGCGAGCTCGGTCTGCTTCATCGCGGTGTCCCAGCTGATGACGGTCTCCTCAAACGGCAGCGCTGCCGGCCCGTCGTACCATTTGAACCAGTCCCAGTTGATCATGTGGCCGCCGTCGGGCACCGGCGTCTGCTGATACTGTGCGGCAAAGGTGGCGGAGCCGATTTCGCTCCTGATCCGCGCCAAAAGGTCGAGCGGCTCGCGCTCCGGGTGCAACGCTTCGCCAATGCGGCGAGTGTGATACTGCGCCGGCCCGATCGCGATACGCTCGTCGGTCTCGGCGATCGCCGCCAGATTGAGATGGGTCCAGCCCTCCTGTTCGAGCAGATAGCCGATCAGGTCGTCGACGTGGAGCCGTTGCATGATCACGACGATGGCGTCGATGAGCTTGTTGTCGAGTCGCGTTGACAGCGTGTTGCGATACCACTCGATGACCGCTTCGCGCTTGGCGACCGACATGGCGTCGGTCGGCTTGATCGGGTCGTCGACAATGAGGCAATTGCCGCCGCGCCCAAGCAGTACCCCGCCCACCGATGTCGCCAGCCGGAAGCCGCGCGCGGTGGTAATGAATTCGTCTTCGCTGTTTTTCGCCGGATCGATCTTGGTGGCCGGAAAAATCCGCTGATACCAGTCACTGTTCATCACCGTGCGACAATCATTGGCATGCTTGACGGCAAGCCCCTGCGCGTAGCTGGCGCAGATGATGCGCCGGGTCGGGTCGCGGCCCAACAGCCAGGTCGGCAGCGCCACCGACGCGCAGATCGATTTCAGATAGCGCGGCGGCATCGTGATCATCAGCCGTTTGATCCTGCCCGCGGCGACCTGCGCCAGCCCGTGGCAGATGGCGTCAATGTGCCAATTGGGAACAAAGCCATGCCCCGGGGCGACGCAGGCGAAGACCTTTTCAACGAAGGCGGCGAGATCCGAGCGCAGGGTGGCATCCAACAGAAGCCGTTGCTCGACGGGCAACGACAGAATGGTCGCGGTCATTGCGGGGTGTCATCGTCGTCATCGTCGTCATCGGTCGCAGCGGCAGCGCGGGCGCGCCGTTGCAGCGCGCGCTCGAGCACCGCTTCATCGTCGGCCGGCAGTGGTGTCAGCACATCAGCTCCCGGCTCAGCGAAGGCGTCGAGCCGGTTGGCAAGGTCGAGCAGCACTTTCATGGAAGCGACATGGCCATCGGCTGCCTTGGCGGCTTGGGCGAGCAGTATCGCTTCCCACAGCGTCGTCTTGCGGGTCTTGTCGCCCTCGGTGACGGTCACCGTCTTGGACAGCACCCGCTCAAGCGCTTTTTTGCCGTTAAGGCTGTTACGGCTGCCTTTCGGCCGACCGCTCGGATTGCCCGACTCGCCGGGCTTATATTGCCACTCTTTCGGCGGCCGGCCGCGGCCGACCGGATAATCGCCGGTCGGCTGGGTCTTGGTCTTTGCCGCAGCCGTCTTCGACTGCTTCTTGGTCGTGTTAGTCATGGCACTCCTTTCCTCTAGTTCTGGGACTTGTCGTCTTGCTGTGGTGCGTTTGACGGCGCTGGCGCTCGAGGTCGGCAAAGCGCTGCCCGGTGGTGGCCAAAGTGGCGGCGTCGCCGGTTAACGCCTGCCACCGGCGAATGAGCTCATCGAGCGCGTGATCCGGCGCCGGACCACAGCACAGCCGATGGGCGCCAAGCCGCCACTCATCCCCGGCGGCGCAGACCACATCCGCCGGCGGCGCGCTCGTTTCCGCCGTGGCGACAGCACTAGCCGCCGTGCCGCCATGGCTCTTGCGTGGAATGACGTGCCGGTCCTTCAGCGTGAAGCCAAGCGGCGCAATGTCGACTTTCAGATTGACCAGCACTTTCAGCTCATCGGCGACGATCTGGCGGTCCCAAACGCTCCCTTCCACGAGCCGATTATCGGCGAGCCGGTAAGCGCGCTTCTCGGCGTCCGACAGATGCACCAGCCGCAGCGTCGGCACCCGACATAAGCCCAAGAGCTTGGCCGCCGCCAGCCGGCCGTGCCCGGCGATCACCTCGTCATGCTCGTCGATCGCAATCGGTGCGTTAAAGCCGAGCTGCGCGATGCAGTCGGCGAGCTTTTTGATCTGCGCCTTTGGATGTTTGCGGGCATTGCCCTTGTAGCCCTTCAGCCGCTCGATCGGCGTGTGCTCGATCCGGCAATCATTGCGCGCCAGCAAGCCGCGCAGTATCTGTGCCGGGAAAATCGCCTCGCGTTCCGCGTCCGCTGCCGGTCCGGCCGGCGCTCCGGCCGCATCGGCCGCAGCGGGTGAAGCGGCTGCGGCGCCATCGGCAGCGGCCGTGCAGAGATCTTCAGACATCGGGTCAACTTTCTCGTTGCGCCCCCCGACAGGGGGGCTATATAGACCTAAAATACCATCAAACGCAATAGCTATGAAGGTAATATATATGAAGTCTGGAAAACCGCCTAGACTCAGGCACTTAGTGGACCGGTTCCGTACGCCCAGCATGGACCTGCAGGCCATTCTCGAGCGCATCGATCGCCGCCAGCGCATCTTGAAGCCGGCCGGGCGGCCGGTCGGGGCGCTGTCCGACCGTGCCACCAGTCTCGCCGCGGGGATGTCCCCGCAATACCTCACCTCGCTGCGCCGCCAATTCCGCATGGGCACCCAGCACGGGTTGACGACGCCGGTGCTCGAACGATTGGCGCGGGCATTGCAAGCCAACCCGGAATGGCTGTTGTTCGGCACCGGACCCGAGGAAGCGAGCAGCGCCAGCGCGGAGGCGAAAGCCGCCGGTCAAGCCGACAGCCAGCCGGCGCCGCCGGCCCTTGCGGTGTCAGGCGCCATCGCTCCCGGTCACTGGCTTGAGCCGGACTCCCAGCCCGCCGCGCTGCCGCAGATCCTGGTGCCCGCCGATCCGCGCTATCCGGCTGCCTACCAATATGCGCTTGAGGTGCGTGGCAGCGCCATCGACCGCATCGCCCGCCCCGGCGACTTTCTCATCGTCTTCGACCGACCGGTGCCCGCCACCGACCCGCGGCCCGGCGACCTCACCATCGTCACACGGACCAGAAATGGCCTGCGCGAAATGACCGCGCGCCGTTTCCACATAAGTGGCTTCGGCTTTGAGCTCAGTTACGATTCAACCGACCCGCGTTATGCCAGCGAACCACCCCTGCGCTTTGCCGCAAACGAACATCGGATCGGCGACACCGTCATCGCATTCGACGGTGTCGTGCTGGCGGTGTATCGGCCGCTCACCACGACGTCCTACTAGGATCAGTCTTCTCCGCATTTGACCTTGCTGTCCTGTCGGTTTCATCGATCGCGCCAGTACAACGGGCGTTGTTACGCGCTTGGACGGCAGGTCCGCGCCCGCTCTTTGCCCTCTCGCAATACCAATTGGCTGTTCGACGAGACCGATTGCCTGATCCGCGCAAACGAATTCACAGATCGCGCCTGATTAGGGAATTCAGCGAAAGCCACTGAATTTACAAGCAAAATCGCCCTCGCGGGGTCAAATTGGCCGATTTCGGACCTGCTTTTCTGTAAATTTCGCTGCTGCCAGGGAAAAGCATCTTCCGAGCAATAATGGATTTTAGGACAAAGCCGTGAGAGGACGGTTCTGATCAAGCATTCTCTACTGGAGCCTTGCGCTGGTCAAAGCGCCGATCGAATACATGTTCGGCGATGCGGTTCTTCAGCATGTCCATCGAGCCGCCGGCAATCATCCAGCCGCTTGGTGCGCCGCCCTGGCGAGCACCGACGATTCGTCAGAGCGTATGCGGTGGCCCATCGAGCAGTTTGAGCTTGGCGCTGAGCGCAGCAATCCTGCAATCGGCCTCGGTGCGGCTGAGCTTGGACTTGAATGCGTCTAGCTCGTAAGCGGCTTCTGCCAGCAGCCTGAGCGTTGCTGCCTGCTCGACTGTAATACTGGGGATCGACAGCATCCATCCCGGTTCGGCGGTCCGGAGAGGTGGGATGTAACCGGTCGCGCGCACCCTAGCTGCGGACCCGATCTCCTGTGCCTGAAATGCTACGATACTTGGGTCCGGCACGTGCTCAATCGGCGCGGTAAACGTAAGCGGCATGATCACAAGGCTCCGCGTTCGGCCCTTGCCAAGGTGCAGCCGAATATCTTTTGCCGTCAAGGAAGCACTGCCCGCCTTTCCCCACTCTTCTTCGTCTAGGGCGTTCTCGAGGAGCAAGTGCCGCACAGCTGAGGTGCATCACTGTGTTGCGCCCTCGGGACGCAGCTGGACGCAGCTGTAGCGATTGCGGAGGAAGACGAGAACGTCGCGCAAGCGAATTGGTCAGGGAAGCCCCTAGTGACCGTTTCGACGGTTTGCTCTAAACGACGTCTCCTATGAATTTTAGATAATCCACCGCGAATTCGAGCGTCGCAGTTAATCCGACGCCAAGAGATTATTCGTCATCCTTGACCAGGAATGGCTGGTGGGCGCTCAGATCACGGCTGGGTAGAACATGACAGTCTTAGTGGAACGACGGCAATACCCGCGCCAGGAGCTGGGGCGGGTCGCGAAGATGACAACGGGCGACGGAACTGCGGCCCGCTATTGCCTCGTTGTTAATATGTCAGAGGGTGGCGTGCGGGTCAGCACCCGACATTTCGCAGTGCCGGATCGATTTATGTTAAGCTTTCCCGGCATCAGTTCAGAGGAAGATGGGGCATATAGGGTGATTTGGCGCGTCGGCGGCGATGTGGGTGCGATACGCATCGATGGCAGTAAAGAGCCGCAATTTCCGAACAGCTGACCGCGCTCCTGACGCGCGAGCATGATCACGACTGGGCCGACGATCATGGGACCTCCGAGCAAACTAACAGCAAACGGCTACTAGCGGCTCGAAAGAGGACTGTGCCCGGCGGCGCCGACATGCCAACTTGTCGATGCGGTAAAGAAATGCACCGTCCCGATTCGATGGCCGAAAAGATTGACACCCTTATTCGCGTTCATAAATGCCCCGCCCTGCGATCATGAAATGTGGCTGACGATTTGGGGATCGGGCGACATAAACGACGACGCATAAGATTTTTTCGGCTGTACCGTTGGGCTAGCTGCAAACCCGCTCATAAATCATGGAGGCGGCGGCAGATTCATCAGATAGTTGATTAACTGATCCCAAGTCGTACGTTCGAGCCGTCGCAATGCACGTGGTGGCGTTGTCGGGAATTGTTGGCGTCGAAGGTACCGCAAATCGGCGAACGCGTTCACAACAACACGATCGGCCGGCTCAAGGCGCTGCACAGGCAGCTTCGCACTGCTTCTTTCGCGCCGCGCCATTGACGTTCCCCCCAAGACCAGAGTGCACCCAAAGAGCGTCCTGCGAAAAAGGGTGCCTTGATCCAAGTCAAGCTTGTCTGCTCCTTTTTGACTAGGCCCTAGGGGAGCGTGTTTCCGATTTGTTCTCTGAGGATCCCGGGAGGAGGTGCGCCGATCCATCCCCAGCAACAGCGCACGGGGCAGCACTGCTGCGGGCAAGCGGATCTGTAGTGGCTCTGCCCAACAATTAGTCTGGAGTGGCGGCAGGCACGACGCCGCGGCATTGATAAGGTCTCAGCAACCAGTTTGGGCGATCATGGAAAGGGGGAAGTTCGGGCGCCGAACCATGTGTGGGGGTCTTTCAGTGTCTGCGTACAACCACTACCGCGCTCGCGCGGCGGAATACCAGCAGAGAGCAAAAAACGCTCGAAATGAGGACGACAAATTTAGTTGGCTCGCACTAGCTGAAAGCTGGCTTCAGACCGCCGAGCTTTGCGAGCAATTGACACTTCAAGAGGGGACGCTCACCAATCCCTAGGTCACTACGCATCGTCATTCCTCATGCGCCTTGACACAGTCAGCACGGATCGACTGGCGCAGTGCCCGAGTTGCGGCAAGTCTATGCGATTTGCGCGATTCCGCACCGAAATTGGCGCGGCGGCACCGTTGCAACTGTTTGAGTGCAGAGATTGCCGCCTTGAGGTCACTGCTGAAGACGTACTCGAAGTTTCCCCAAAGAGCGGGACCGTCCATTCTGGCGTGATCGCGCGCGGTCTTGCGTGATAACGGCCGGATCCTCATCCGGGGGATGGAGGAACTTTGGGTCCCCCGTGCCGGGAAAAACCGAGGCGGGACCCCAATGGTCGAAGCTATCTGATTTTGCTTCGCTTTGGTCACCGCGCTGCACGCTTACGCGATTCAGTGCTTCGCCCTTTCCTCCTTCGCAAAGCA
>Ga0335081_10000416_pt1 | contig 76233 bp, 67 predicted proteins | sample Lox_Sample_35_FD_206713 | JGI IMG/M metagenome (GOLD analysis project Ga0335081, IMG submission 206713) | Soil microbial communities from Loxahatchee National Wildlife Refuge, Florida, United States - Lox_Sample_3.5 | ecosystem: Environmental > Terrestrial > Soil > Wetlands | place: USA...
CGGTCTCATTTTCCCGCTCATTCCCGCGCAAGCGGGAATCCAGACTCTGGGTCCCCGCTTTCGCGGGGACGAACGGATAACGAGAGTACTCGTAGGGTGGGTTAGGCGCGTAGCGCCGTAACCCACCATCGGACTCGCGGCAAGTGAAGCGGTGGGTTACGCGCCTTCGGCGCTAACCCACCCTACGGGCTGTTTCACAGCAAGGAACTCGATCGGCTGGGGAGGAAATATAAGAAGAGATAGTCGGTATTATGCCAGTCTTTCCCGCTCATTCCCGCGCAAGCGGGAATCCAGTTTGGGAATCTGGGTCCCCGCTTTCGCGGGGACGAACGGAACACTCCGTCATGCCCGCTCTTGTCGCGGGGATGCATCAGTCTCTATTTTCAAATATTCTTAGAGAAAAACTGCTGGCGGATGGGAGGTTATTTTGGATATTGCAACCGCACTGACATTGCTGGGGCAGGCAACGAGAATTGTAAAGGACTTACGAGAGATAGATAAGGGCTTCGATTTGGCCTCACTTAAAGCTCAAATGGCAAACCTCTACGGAACCCTTGCCGACGTGAAAATTGCTCTATCCGATGCGAGGGAAGCAATTCATGAAAAAGATCAAAAGATCAAAAGGCTTGAGGACAAAATAGCAGCCCTAGTGTCGGGCGAAACTTGCCCCATTTGTAACGAAGGTCGAATGAAAGTGGTGGCGTCTCGGGAGCATCCGCATTTCGGTTTCGCCGGTGTCCAAGAAAGAACCCTCAAGTGCGACAAATGTGGCCACAGTGAAAAACGTCTTCATGATCCCGACGGTCGAACGAAAAGCTAACCAAACTAAGAAGACGTGTGCCGTTAATCGCGACTATCAATAAACCGCACGTGGTACGCCCCTTTCATTTGCGGATTGCCGGTTCGGAATTCGTTCCAAATGCTGTCAGCGGTCCAATTGGGCCACAAATGATTTATCAAATGGATATGAGAACCGCCGTCCCAGTGGTTGTCATGCCGAGCCATGTCTCTTTGGTCGAAATACAAGAGGTGCCAGTTCGACAGATCGCTGCTGAAAAAAAGATGGCCAGATAGCAACCTGCGCTGATCAAAGATGGAGGAAATTTTGCGCATGAATTTCTGCGCAGCCGAAGTGAATCGACCGTCTGCAGTCAAAGAAACGCCGCCATCCGTGCTAGGAATTAAGTGACTGGGGACAAATTCACGGTGGTGTCTTTGATGTGCCCAGGGCGTTACGCCGCTGATAGAGCCAACAATGAAGTCTGCCAGTGCTGCCTTTGTAACAGTCGTAATTCGGCAGAGTTTCTTCAATTCGCTTTTTTTATGGCAAAGAAAAAGCTGCAACAGCCCTTCGATCCCGGCCGTGGTATCAGTATCCTTCACTCCGCCGCCTCAATTCTTTTCCGCGGCTTGTTGACCCGCCGCTCCAGCACCGGCTTCAAGAATGCGCCGGTATAGCTCCGCTTCACCTTCACCACGTCCTCCGGCGTGCCCGCCGCGACGATCTCGCCGCCGCCGTCGCCGCCTTCGGGGCCGAGATCGATGATCCAGTCCGCGGTCTTGATCACTTCCAGATTGTGCTCGATCACGACGACGGTGTTGCCCTGGTCGGTGAGCTCGTGCAGCACTTCCAAGAGCTTCGCCACGTCGTGGAAATGCAGTCCCGTCGTCGGCTCGTCCAGAATGTAGAGCGTGCGCCCGGTCGCGCGCTTGGACAATTCCTTCGCGAGTTTCACCCGCTGCGCCTCGCCGCCCGAGAGCGTCGTCGCCTGCTGGCCGACGTGGATGTAATCAAGACCAACACGATGCAGTAAAGCCAGAACGTCACGGACACGCGGGACTGCTTTAAAAAACTCCAGCGCCTCCTCGACCGTCATGTCGAGCACGTCGGCGATCGACTTGCCCTTGAACAGCACCTCCAGCGTCTCGCGGTTGTAGCGCTTGCCCTTGCAGACATCGCAGGTGACGTAGACGTCCGGCAGGAAGTGCATCTCGATCTTGATCACGCCGTCGCCCTGGCAGGCCTCGCAGCGCCCGCCCTTGACGTTGAACGAGAAGCGCCCCGGCTCGTAGCCGCGCGCCTTCGCCTCCGGCAGGCCGGCGAACCACTCGCGGATCGGCGTGAACGCGCCCGTGTAGGTCGCCGGGTTCGAGCGCGGCGTGCGGCCGATCGGCGACTGGTCGATGTCGATCACCTTGTCGAGATGTTCGAGCCCCTCGATGCGGTCGTGCCGGGCAGGGGCTTCCGACGCGCCGTTGAGCTTGCGCGCGATCGCCTTGTACAGCGTGTCGACCAAAAGCGTCGACTTGCCGCCGCCCGACACGCCGGTGACGCAGGTGAACAGGCCGAGCGGAATCTCCGCATCGATGGTCTTGAGGTTGTTGCCGCGCGCGCCGACGAGCTTGAGCGTGCGGATTGGATTGCGCGGCCGCCGCTCCGGCACCGGCACGAACCGCTCGCCGGAGAGATATTGCCCGGTGAACGATTTCGGCTCGCCGATCAGGTCTGGCACCAGGCCCTGCGCCACGATCTGCCCGCCGTGGATGCCGGCGCCCGGCCCGATGTCGAGCACATGGTCGGCAGTGCGGATCGCGTCCTCGTCGTGTTCGACCACGATCACGGTGTTGCCGAGGTCGCGCAGCCTTTTCAAAGTTTCCAGCAGCCGCGCGTTGTCGCGCTGGTGCAACCCGATCGACGGCTCGTCCAGCACGTAGAGCACGCCGGTCAGCCCCGAGCCGATCTGCGAAGCGAGCCGGATGCGCTGGCTTTCGCCGCCGCTCAGCGTGCCGGATGCGCGCGCCAGCGTGAGATAGTCGAGCCCGACGTCGACCAGGAATTTCAGCCGCTCGCGGATTTCCTTCAACACCCGCACCGCGATCTCGTTCTGCTTCTTGTTGAGCTCTTTCGGCAGCGCGGAGAACCATTCGCCCGCGCGCTTGACCGACATATCGGCGACCTCGCCGATATGCTTGCCGGCGATCTTCACGCACAGCGCCTCGGGCTTCAGCCGCGCGCCGTGGCAGGCCGCGCAGGGGATGTCGGTGAAATATTTCGCCAGCTCTTCGCGCGCCCAGTCGCTTTCGGTCTCGCGCCAGCGCCGCTCCAGATTGGTGATCACGCCTTCGAACGGCTTCTTGGTCTCGTAGGCGCGCATGCCGTCGTCATAGGTGAACTTGACCGCCTCGTAGCCGGAACCGTGCAGCAGCACGTCCTGCGTCTTCTTCGGCAAGTCCTTCCACTTGGCGTCGAGCGTGAAACGGTAATGCTTGCCGAGCGCCTGCAGCGTCTGGATGTAATAGGGCGACTGCGACTTCGCCCATGGCGCGATCGCGCCGCCGCGTAGCGTGCGGTCCTTGTCGGGGATCACCAGATCGGCGTCGATGTGCTGCTCGACGCCCAAGCCGCCGCACGCCGGACACGCGCCGAACGGATTGTTGAACGAGAACAGCCGCGGCTCGATCTCGGGAATGGTGAAGCCCGACACCGGACAGGCGAATTTCTCGGAGAATACGATGCGGTTCGCATCCGACGCTGCCGCGGCGGCAAGCTTTGTTTTCTTACCCTCCCCTGAAAGGGGAGGGTCGGCGCGCAGCGCCGGGGAGGGGTCATCTTCAGTAGCGCGACCCTCACCCGACCGCTTCGCGGTCGACCTCCCCCTTTCAGGGGGAGGTGAAGCGAGGGCGGATGCGGCATCCGCGAACTCCACCACCGCCAGCCCGTCCGCCAACTTCAGCGCCTGCTCGAGCGAATCCGCGAGCCGCGTGGCCATGTCCGGCCGCACCACCAGGCGGTCCACCACCACGTCGATGTCGTGCTTGAATTTCTTGTCCAGCGTCGGCGCGTCGCCAATTTCGTAGAATTTGCCGTTCACCTTCACGCGTAGGTAGCCGCGCTTGAGGTAGTCGGCGAATTCCTTGCGGAACTCGCCCTTGCGCCCGCGCACCACCGGCGCCAAGAGATAAAGCCGCGTGCCTTCCGGCAGCGCCATCACCCGGTCGACCATCTGCGACACGGTCTGGCTCTCGATCGGCAAACCCGTCGCGGGCGAATAGGGCACGCCGATGCGTGCCCACAATAGCCGCATGTAGTCGTAGATTTCGGTCACCGTGCCGACCGTCGAGCGCGGATTGCGCGAGGTGGTCTTCTGCTCGATGGAAATCGCCGGCGACAGCCCGTCGATCTGGTCGACGTCCGGCTTCTGCATCATCTCCAGGAACTGCCGCGCATAGGCCGACAGCGACTCCACATAGCGCCGCTGACCCTCGGCATAGATCGTGTCGAAGGCGAGCGAGGATTTGCCCGAGCCCGACAGCCCGGTGAACACCACCAGCTGGTCGCGCGGGATCTCCACGTCGATGTCTTTGAGATTGTGCTCGCGCGCGCCGCGGATCGCGATCACGCGCGCCTCCGGGCCGGGCTTGCTCCTGTTGGACGGTTCATTCATCGGATAGCGCGGCGCCTCTGAAATGTCCGGCGCGCGCATCAGCCATCGCGCACCGAGAACTGGAACATAGGAAGAACGGGATGATTTCGCCAGTGCGAAAATATTTCGGCATAGTCATGCGACTGATTTTTGCACAATCCGGCGGGAAATCTTGCGCCCGAAGCAAAAGCCCCGGCTTTGGGCCGGGGCTTGTTCAATTCCGATTGGGCGTTGCGGATTACTGGAACTTGTAGTTCACGCCCAGGCGAATGACGTTGTCGTGCAGGTTCGAGCTGACCGGCAAAGTGGTGCCCGCGAAGAACGTGCGCGATCCAAGATCGATGTAGAGATATTCGATCTTGGCCGTCCATTGCGCCGCCACCGGGGCTTCGACGCCGCCGCCGATCGTCCAGCCCCACTTCGTCACGCTGTCGGACATGGAGACGGTCGGTGTCGTGATCTCGCTCTTAGTTTGTCCGTAGGCAAGGCCGCCGGTGAAATACAGCAACCAATTATCGGGAGCGTAACCAATCCGTCCGCGGACCGTTCCGAACCATGGAAATTTCCAGGCGTTGTGAACCGCAGTGCCGGCTACAGGCAAGCCAGCGAATGTGAACCCCGCAGCCGTGACCCAATCCGTCGATTTCCGTTCACCGGAGATTTGAATGTCGGCTTCAAGGCCCAGCAGCCATCGATTGATCTGCATCCAGTTATAGCCGAGCTGCAGGCCCCCGATCATGCCGTTCACAGAAGGCGAATCCGAACCATTGACGACGGCGCCGGTGCTGTCCCACTTGCCCCAGCTGTAGCCGATGTTGCCGCCGGCATAGAAACCGTTCCAATTGTACCCCACGGGGCGCGGCGCAGCGCGCGCCGTTGGCATCGCCGAAGGTGGAAGGTCGCTGGCAAGCGCCGGCGTAGCCAACAGGGCAAGCGCGGCTGCGGCGGTCGCGAAAAGTGCTCGATGCATAAAGTCCCCCGTCTCTTTATGGGCCTCTAAATAGAAATCCGCTGAATCGGCAGAATACACCATGACAGGAGCCACTGAAGAGTCGCCACCTCCGTTTTGCCCATTTTCCCGGCGTGAATATCGATCCACAAAGGCGATGTTGCTTATCAAAAACCCGCGCTTGTTTATTCAATTATCGAAGGAATTTGAAGTTTAGGCTCGCTGGGGCAAAAATATTTCCGCATGTTTGCGCGACGCCTTGCATAATCCGCCGAGAAAGCTTGCGCCCGAAGCAAAAGCCCAGGCCTTGCGGCCGGGGCTTGTTCAATTCCGATCAGGCGTTGCGGATTACTGGAACTTGTAGTTCACGCCCAGGCGAATGACGTTGTCGCGCAGGTCCGAGCTGACCGGCGTGGTCGTGCCCGCGAAGAACGTGCGCGACCCAAGATCGATGTAGAGATATTCGATCTTGGCAGTCCATCGACCCGACACCGGGATTTCGACGCCGCCGCCGATCGTCCAGCCCCACTTCGTCACGTTGTCGGACAAGGCAATGCCGGTCGTCGCAAGTTCGCTCTTGACCTCGCCGTAAGCCAACCCACCGGTGAAATAGAGGAGCCAATTATCCGGCGCATAACCGACGCGGCCGCGCACGGTCCCGAACCATGGGAACTTCCACGAATTGCTGGCGGCAACACCTCCCAAGGGAGCTATGCCAACCACGGTCGTTACCGGAGTTGTCCAATTCGTCGATTTCTGTTCGCCGGAAAGCTGAATGTCCGCTTCGAGCCCGAGCAGCCATCGATTGGTCGTCATCCAATTGTAGCCGAGTTGAAGGCCGCCGATGACGCCATTCACCGAAGGCGAGTCGGATCCATTGACGACGAAGCCGGTGCTGTCCCACTTGCCCCAGCTGTAGCCGATGTTGCCGCCGGCGTAGAAGCCGTTCCAATTGAAAACCGCCGCGCGAGGCGCCCGCGCCGTCGGACTCGCATTCGATGGAAGATCGCTGGAAAATGCCGGTGTGGCGAGAAATGCAAGCGCAGCTGACGCGCTCGCGAAAAATACTCTACGCATACTCTACTCCCGTGCCTCCCATGGGCCTGTAAACAAGACCCATTAGACCGCACCGAACAATACAACGCGGTCGAAACCGGCGTAATCAAGCGTCTCCCGATTTTGCCTATTTTTCTGGCGCCGTCGCCAATCCGCAACAGGTCCCCTCATTCACCAAGGACCGCGTTGAACCGGCGTGAAAATTGGGACTGGGTGTCCATAGCCACTTGCGTCGATAGTCCACTTGCGCTAGAACATAACAAGAACAATATTCCGACCCTTGGTCGCCCCGAATCAGACCAGCCGGTTGTGGGTAAGCAGCTGGGTAAGCGGCGAAGACGCTTGCTGGCGGCAGGGGCAGGGCTAGGGTGGCTCGCAGATCAACGCGGAGTGAGGATCATGGCAGGCAGCGTCAACAAGGTCATTCTCGTCGGCAATCTCGGCGCCGACCCGGAAATCCGCCGCACCCAGGACGGCCGTCCGATTGCGAATTTGCGCGTGGCCACGTCCGAAAGCTGGAAGGACAAGGCCACTGGCGAACGGCGCGAGAAGACCGAATGGCATCGCGTGGTGATCTTCAACGAAGGTCTCTGCAAGATCGCCGAGCAATATTTGAAGAAAGGCTCGAAGGTTTACCTCGAAGGCCAGTTGCAGACCCGCAAATGGACCGACAAGGAGAACATCGAGCGCTACTCCACCGAAGTGGTGCTGCAGGGGTTCAACGCCCAGCTCACCATGCTCGACCGTGCCGGCGACCGCAGCGGCAGCGCGCCCGAAGAGATCGACGACAACGGCTTCGGATCGCAAGGCGCGACCGCCTCGCGCAAGCCGGCGATCGCGGCCGCCGGCGGCAAGCGCGGCGACATGGACGACGAAATTCCGTTCTGACGCGAGGCCTCCGGCGCATCGGCTTCACGCCGGCGACGCGTGCCTACTTCGGCGGAAATGCCCCCGAGAGGCTTTTCACCAGCTTCGTTCCGGTTTTCGGCTGCGCCCACACCGGTGCGTTGGTTGGATCCGGCGCCCAAGCCTGCGGCGGATTGCCATTGTTGACCAGTTCAAGCACGCAGCTATAGGAATTCGCTTGCGAAATGCGCGCCACCGACTGGTTTGGGTAGAGGATATTGACCGGAACCGTCACCACGCCATCGAAGCTGCCCGAAGTCGGAATCTGCGTGGTCGTATAGCCGTGCATGATCGGCGCCGCGGTCGATTGCTGCACGATGCAATGCACCCGGATGTTCTCGACCTCCGGCATCAGGTTTGAGACCTTGACCGCCACCCGGAACGTGACCGGCGGCGTGCCTTGGATCATGGTTTCGCCCGGCCCCAATGATTGCCCGCGCGCTCCCGTCACCGAGGCAGCCATCATCCACGTGATCGTCAGTGCACAGGCAAGGGCGGCTGATGTACGGCCGATACGCATAGGGCTGGTCTCCCGGGTTGCATGAAACGTCACGGTGTAGCGCTTCCTGTCATCGTCAAAGTGCCGATCGCGTATGTCGCGGGCGGCGTCGACAGGCCCACGACCGTCAGCGTGCCAATCGAAAAGATCAGGCGGGGTCGGCCGGAAAATTGCAGCGTGCCGATCCTGTAAACTTGGGGCGTACGGCCCGCCATCTGCAGCGTCCCGATCGTGTAGGTCATCGGCGTCTCTGCTGACGGAAACATGGGCCGCGCGGCGGATTTCGGCTTTGCCTTTTTTGTTTCACCCTTCTGCCCATGGGTCTTGGGCGCGGCGCGTTTGGCCGCGGTGTTTTTCTCAGGCGCGCTTTTGGAGGGAATGAGCCCGGGCGGTATCAGGTGTTCGAGCTGCGCCAAGGCGGCCGGCGCAGCCGTTGCTACGCCTACGCCAATCGCCAGCAGGATTGCGAAGCCTTTACCGTACGTCATATCTCGTGCGGCTCGCGTGCCACCAATAACGAAGAGCAGTGCACGTTGCCATGAACTATAAGACACGCAGCGGACCTAAACCAATCCCTGCGCAGGGCTGCAACGTTGACGCGGCAGCCGAATGTCTTGACCATTGAGCCTTGCACTTTAGTCGTAATGATGACGCTCTATTACACCCTCAAGCTCATCCATGTGCTCGGCGCCGCGATTCTGTTCGGCACCGGGCTTGGGATTGCGTTCTTCATGTGGGCGGCGAACCGCACGCGCGATCCCGCTGTCATCGCCCATACCGCGCGGATCGTGGTTATCGCCGATGGCCTGTTCACCGCGCTTGCGGTCGTGGTGCAGCCGATTTCCGGCATTGCGCTGGCGAACTACGCCGGCTTCCTGCTGTTCGAATTCTGGATTTCGCTCACGCTCGCGATTTACTTGATGGTTGGACTTTGCTGGCTTCCGGTTGTTTGGATCCAAATCCAGCTGCGCGATCTCGCCGCCGCCGCCGCACGCGACAAAACCCCTCTGCCTGAACGCTATCAGCGGCTTTATCGCGTCTGGTTCTGGCTCGGCTGGCCGGCTTTCGCCGGCGTGATCGTCATTTTCGCGCTGATGATCTGGAAACCGACTTGAGGACGCACGGACGTACCAGGCGCCGGCACTTTGGAGATCGAGCACCATGTCACTTGCACCGCTCCTGAATGCATCTTCAGCGATCCAGCTTCACGCTTTCGCCGCCATGACCGCATTCGTGCTCGGGCTTGTTCAGCTTGCCGCGCCAAAAGGCACGCTGCCCCATCGCACCGTGGGATGGATTTGGGTGACCCTGATGATCGTGGTCTGCGTCACCGCCTTCTTCATCCATCAGCTGCGGATTTGGGGCCAATGGAGTCCGATCCACCTGCTGGCGATTTTTACCCTCGTCATGTTGCCGCTCGGGGTCTGGCATGCGCACCGCCACGCAGTGCAGCGCCACCGCTGGACGATGATCGGTATTTTTACCGGCGCGCTGCTGATCGCGGGCCTCTTCACCTTCTACCCCGGGCGGATCATGCACGCGGTCTTGTTCGGGGATTGATCGTCGACGCGGCAACGATCAGACGATGAGATTGATCGTGCCGGGGCTTGTGTTTGAGCCATCGACTGGCGCAATCGCGTTGGGATCGGGTGGAGGACTGCCGCCGCCATGATGATGGTGATGATGGGCGTGGTGATTGCCTTGAAGTTGCTGCTGCAGTGACGCAAGGGCCTGTTGCGCCCCGGAGATGTCGTTGGATTGCAGTGATTGCCCGATCTGGCTCATCGCCTGCGAGAACGGTCCATCACCACCATTGCTGCCCTGAAGCTGCGTGAGCGAGGAATAGTCGGTCTTCGCTGCGTCCAGATTGCCGGATTGGATGTCTTTCACCAGCTGCATGAAGAGCTGGCGCAAATTTTGCGAATTCGCCGATTGCGAATTGGAAGCGGTGGCGGAAGAAATGCCTGATACGGCCATGATGCAACGTCCTGCCAGGATTCCAGCGAATCCCGATGTGCAACGTCGCCCTGCGCATGACGCTAGATCAACGTGGTGAATTATTCGCTAAACCGGCTAGCGAACGGCTTTCGCTCACCTACAAATGACAGCGGTGCAAATCGTCGAGAAGTGCACTGCAAGCCTTTGAAAATTATCATAGAAATAGTCCCAGAAAATTGCCTTTTTGGTTGGCGCCGATGGCTCAAATCCGCTAAGAGAATTCGACAGATTCGTCCGCTGATACGACCGGAAACTCAACCTTGTCGGACACCGAAAATCCCTCCGCCGGGGGGGTACCGCCGCCCTCGGACGTGCGCCCCGTGTCGATCACGGAGGAGATGAAGCGCAGCTACCTCGATTACGCCATGAGCGTGATCGTGGCGCGCGCGCTGCCCGATGTGCGCGACGGTCTCAAGCCCGTGCACCGGCGCATCCTGTTTTCGATGCACGAGCAGGGCCACACGCCCGACAAAAAATACGTCAAATCCGCCCGCGTCGTCGGCGACGTGATGGGCAAATATCATCCGCACGGCGACCAGGCGATCTACGATTCGCTGGTGCGCATGGCGCAGGATTTTTCCATGCGCCTGCAGCTTATTGACGGGCAGGGCAATTTCGGCTCGGTCGACGGCGATCCGCCCGCGGCCATGCGCTACACCGAATGCCGGCTGGCCAAACCCGCCATGTCGCTGCTTGGCGACATCGACATGGACACCGTCGATTTCCAACCCAACTACGACGGCAACGAGCGCGAGCCGGTGGTTCTGCCCGCGCGCTTTCCCAATCTCCTGATCAACGGCGCCGGCGGTATCGCGGTCGGCATGGCGACCAACATCCCGCCGCACAATCTCGGCGAACTGGTCGATGCTTGCGTGGCCTTGATCGACAATCCCGCGCTCGGCATTGACGATTTCATCAACATCATCCCGGGGCCGGATTTTCCGACCGGCGGCATCATCCTCGGTCGCACCGGTATCCGCTCCGCCTACCATATCGGCCGCGGATCGATCGTGATGCGCGGCAAGGTCGAGATCGAAACCCTGCGCGGCGACCGCGAAGCCATCATCATCAGCGAAATACCCTACCAGGTGAACAAGGCCGCGATGGTCGAGCGCATCGCGGAGCTGTGGCACGAGAAGAAGATCGACGGTATTTCCGCACTGCGCGATGAGTCCGACCGGCACGGCTACCGCGTTGTGATCGAACTGAAACGCGATGCCGCCTCCGATCTCGTGCTCAACCAGCTCTATCGCTTCACGCCACTGCAGACGTCCTTCGGCGCCAACATGGTGGCGCTCGATGGCGGCCGTCCGCTGGTGATGAATCTGAAGGACATGCTGTCGTCCTTCGTCACCTTCCGCGAGGAAGTCGTCTCGCGGCGGACCAAATTCCTGCTCAGCAAGGCGCGCGAACGCGCTCACGTGCTGGTCGGCCTCGCCATTGCGGTTGCCAATATCGACGAGGTGATCAAGCTGATCCGCGCCTCGGCCGATGCCAATGCCGCGCGCGAGACGTTGATGGAGCGCGACTGGCCGGCCCGGGACGTCGAGGCGATGATCACGCTGATCGACGACCCGCGCCACAAGATAGCGAAGGACGGTACCTACAAACTCTCCACCGAGCAGGCCAAGGCTATTCTCGACCTCCGCCTGCAACGCCTGACCGCGCTCGGCCGCGACGAGATCAAGGATGAGCTCGACAAGCTCGCCGTCGAGATCGCCGATTACCTCGATATTCTGCGCTCGCGCGCCCGCATTCAGAAAATCGTCAAGGACGAACTGCTCGAGATCAAGAAAGAATTCGCCACGCCCCGCCGAACTGTGATCGCCGAGCAGGAGGGCGAGATCGAGGACGAAGACCTGATCGACAACGTCGACATGGTCGTCACCGTATCGCACTTGGGCTACGTCAAGCGCGTGCCGCTCTCCTCCTACCGCGCGCAAAAACGCGGCGGCAAGGGCCGCACCGGCATGCAGACGCGCGACGAAGATTTTGTCAGCAAGCTGTTCGGGGCCAAAAACCTGACGCCCGTGTTGTTCTTCTCTTCGAGCGGTCAGGTCTACAAGGAAAAGGTCTGGCGACTGCCCGAGGCCGCGCCGCAGTCGCGCGGCAAATCGCTGATCAACATTCTGCCGCTTGACCAGGGCGAACTGATTACGACGGTCATGCCGCTGCCCGAGGACGAAAGCACCTGGGCCAACCTCGACGTCATGTTCGCGACCACCAAGGGCACGGTGCGCCGTAACAAGCTTTCTGATTTCGTCGACGTGCGGCCGTCGGGCATCATCGCCATGAAGCTCGCGGAGGGCGAGGCGATCGTCGACGTGCAGATCTGCACCGAAAAGGACGACGTGCTGCTTGCCACCGCCGAGGGCCAGTGCATCCGCTTCCCGGTCACCGACGTGCGCGTGTTCCAGGGTCGCACCTCCATGGGCGTACGCGGCATCAATCTCGCCGAAGGCGACAAGGTCATATCCATGTCGATTCTCGGCCACCTCGCAGCCACCGCCGACGAGCGCGCGGCTTATCTCAAGCGCGCCAACGCGGTACGCCGCGGCGAGGCGGAAACCGCCGAGGAGGCGTCGGCCGATGCCGAGGAAGCCGCAGGCCAGATCGAGCTCGGCGAGAAACGCTACGTGGAAATGTCAGCCGCCGAGCAGTTCGTGCTGACGCTGTCGGAGCGCGGCTACGGCAAGCGCACGTCGTCGTACGAGTACCGGACCACGGGCCGCGGGGGCAAAGGCATCGTCGCCATGGCGATCACGGCCAAGACCGGCCGCGTGGTGGCCTCGTTCCCGGTCGAGGAGGCCGACCAGATCATGCTGGTCACCGACGGTGGGCAACTCATCCGCTGCCCGGTCAACGGCATCCGCATCGCCGGCCGCTCCACGCAAGGCGTGATCGTCTTCACCACGGCCGAGGGCGAACGGGTCGTCTCGGTCGAGCGGCTCTCGGAGGAGGGCGAGGAGAACGGGAATTAGGCATGGGCCGCTAGCCAAGCGGTAGCAACCATAGCATGATGGCGCGAGTGTGCCGGAGGACGTGCTATGAAACTCTTACGCCGTCGATTTTTGCACCTGGCAGGCGCCATCGCCGCTTTCCCCGTCGTCTCGCGCGTCGCATTCGCCCAATCCTATCCGGCGCGTCCGGTGCGGTTGGTTGCGCCGTTTCCGCCGGGGGGCTCGATCGACCTCTCCGCGCGGCTTGTCGCGCAATGGCTGTCGGAACGGCTCGGGCAACAAGTCGTGGTCGAGAACCGCCCCGGCGCCGGGGGCAACGTCGGCAGCGAAGCGGTCGCAAACTCGCCCCCCGACGGCTACACGCTGCTTCTGTCCAGCGTGGCGAATGCGATAAGCGCCACGCTCTACGAAAAGCTCGCTTACGATTTTGTCCGCGATTTCGCGCCCGTCGCCGGCGTCAGCCGCGCGCCCAATGTGATGGAGGTCAATCCATCGGTGCCGGCCAAAACCGTTCCTGAGTTCATCGTCTATGCCAAGGCCAATCCGGGCAAGATCAACATGGGATCGTCCGGCATCGGCACGTCGATCCACGTATCGGGCGAGCTGTTCAAGATGATGACGGGCATCACGATGCAGCATGTGCCCTATCGCGGCTCGGCGCCGATGCTCACCGATTTGGTCGGAGGTCAGGTTCAGGTGGCGTTCGACAACCTGCAACCGTCCATGCCGCTGATTAAGGCCGGCAAGCTGCGCGGACTTGCGGTGACGACGACGACGCGCTCGGAAGCGCTGCCGGACCTGCCGCCGGTTTCCGATTTTGTGCCGGGCTACGAGGCCAGCACGTGGAACGGTGTTTCCGCGCCGAAAAATACGCCGCCCGAGATCGTTGCGAAACTCAACAGCGAGATCAACGCGGGGCTTGCCGATCCGAAGATGAAGGCTCGGCTCGCCGAGATGGGGGCCTGGCCGATTCCGGGTGCCCCCGCCGACTACGGCAAACTGATCGCGATCGAAATCGAAAAATGGGCTAAGGTGATCCGCGCCGCCAACATCAAGGCGCAGTAAGCACGTTATAGATCCATCGTGCTCGGCGCGAAAATTTCCGCTAGGCCCACCCGCCGCGGCGTCAGCCCCTGGTCGTGCACATATTGCGCGATCGTCTCCAGCACGTTGCGCGCCGCCTTGATGCCATAGGCCATCGGGTCAGTTGCGAATGCGCGCTTGGTGTCCTCGCCCAGGAGCCCGGTGACGAAGTATGACCGCAGCATCTCCTGGCCGCCGCGGATGACGTCCGCGCGCGCCGCCACGAATGCGGAGTAGAGATTCAATGCAAGCCAGGGATGCTTTTCCAGCAACGCGCGCCGCACCACCACCGTGTGGTTGATCGGGAACAGGCCGGTCTGGGCGAAATAACGCCAGCCTTCCGCTTCGCGGTCGAACAGCGGCCGCACGCGCGCATCGCCGGACAAATCGAGGCGGCTGCGGTCAACCAGATTGCGGTGTGTGAGGTAGAGCAGGGTGGCATCAAGTTCGCCGCCGACCAGCATTTCGCCGATATTGGTCGACGGCGGAATGTACGAGAGCCGGATTCCCGCCGGCGGCGCGAAACCGGTGGAGCCGCCGTGGCTTTTCTCCGGCGCACGTTCCATGAACCATTCGATGTCGCGCGCATTCACGCCGAACTCGTGCTGCAACGCGCCGCGTGCCCAGATCGCCGCAGTCTGCTGATACTCCGGCACCCCCACACGCTTGCCCCGCAAATCGGCCGGCTTGCTGATACCGGCGTTGGCGCGCACCAGAATACGGGTGTGGAAGAACTCGCGGCTGGTGAACACTGGCAGCGCCACCCACGGCGTCGGGCCGCGCGATGTCGCGATCAGGAGCGACGACATCGACATTTCGGAGACGTCGAACTCGCCGAACTTCAATTGCCGCCAGAACATCTCGGATGGATGCACCGCGGTCGGGATCAGCCGGATGCCCTCCGCCTTCACCGTCCCATCGAGCAGCGGACGCGTGTTTTCGTTTTCGGACAGCGCGAGGCTGAGCTCCAGCGTGGCAGCGGTCATTTCGATCCTTGGCTTTCCGGGTTGCTCGAGGGTTACGTCTTGGCGTCACCGTCCGCCCGCGGCTTCGATGATGCGCGCCATTTCCGAATAGCCGCGCGTGCGCGCGGCCTGTAGCGGTGTCGTGCGTTGCCGATCCGCAATGTTGACGTCGGCGCCGGCATCGACCAGCGCCTTGACGATGGCCGTGTGATTGGCGCCGCCATTGCCGAGCACGATCGCCTCCATCAGCGCGGTCCAGCCGAGGTTGTTGACGTGGTTGAGCGGTGATTTTGCCGCGATCAACAATTTCACGATCTCGACGTTGCCCTTATGCGCCGCCGCGATCAGCGCGGTGCCGTTGTAGCGGCTCGTGATGTTCTTTGCGCTCGCCCCACCCTCCAGCAGTATCTTCAGCATTTCGACGTCGTTCTGCACCGCCGCGATGGTCACGGGATCGTAGCGTTCGGCATCGAGCGCGTTCGGATTGGCGCCGCCTTTGAGCAGCGCCCGCGCCGCATCGTATTTCTTGAAGAACACCGCGACATGCAGCGGCGTGCGGCTTTTCGAATCCTGGAGGTTCACCTTTTCGCCAGCCGCAATCAGCCGCGTGATTTCGGCCGCGTCTCCTTTGGCGGCCGCTTCATGCAGGCCGGCATAGATTTTCAGGTCCTCTGGACTGGGGGGCGTTTGCGCGCGCGCCGCACCAGTGGCAACGGCGGCAAGCAGTGCGAAGGCGAAAAGGAATCTCATCGCGACTAGTTGGTTTTCAAGTTGAGCGATTTTACCACCGGGGTCCAGCGCGCAAGATCACTCTTGATCAATTCCACGAAATCGGCCGGCGTGCCGCCCAGAGGTTCAACCGAAAGTTTCGTCAGCAAGGATTTGAGTTCTGCCGAATTGAGGCCGGCGTTGACCTGGGCATTGATCTTCGTCACCACCGCGGGCGGAGCGCCGACCGGCGCCAGCAACCCGGTCCAGCTTCGCGACACGACGGCTGGATATCCTGACTCGATCATGGTCGGCAGCTCGGGCAGGACGGCACTGCGCTTCGGGCTTGCGACCGCGAGCGCGCGCAGCTTGCCCTCGCGGATCAGCGGAAGCAGCACGCCGGTATCCTCGAAGGTCATTTGCACGTTGCCCGCGACCAGGCCCTGGATCGATGGTGCGCCGCCGCGATAGGGCACATGCACGATGTCGATCCCGGCCGCAGCCTTGAACATCTCGCCCGTAAGATGCGGCAGCACGCCGATGCCGCCGGATGAAAAATTGATCTTGCCGGGGTTGGCCTTGGCGTAGGCCACCAGCTCCTGCACGGTGTTTGCCGGCACCGACGGATGCACCACCAGGATCAGCGATCCGGTGCCGATCGCGACGATATGCGTGAAGCTGGTGAGCGGATCGTAGCCCGCATCCTTGTGCAGCATCGGCGCGAGAATAAGTCCGCTGACGCTGGAGCAAAGCAGGGTGTAGCCATCCGCGTCCGCCCGCGCCGCTTCCCTGGAGCCGAGCGTATTGCCGGCGCCCGGTCGATTGTCCACCACCACGCTCTGGCCGAGCGACGAGGTCAGGTAGTTCGCAACCACGCGCGTGATCACATCCACCGGTCCGCCCGGCGGCGTCGGCACGATGATCTTGATCCCCCGGTTCGGATAGTCCTGCGCCTGAAGGGGAGTGGCTGCGAGTGCAAGCCAGAGTCCCCCAATTACGAGCCAAATACGCATGCCGAACATGATCATCTCCCGGTTGCCTTTCCCGCCATGATAATATCATTACGGCGGATGTGTCCCAAAATAGGCAGTGCACAAATAGCGTCGCCCGCCGCCGCTTTCGCATCGCGCCACATGATTAGCGCCGGACCATGCTGAGCAAAGTCGCAATCATAGGCGGCGGCATCGGCGGGCTTACCGCCGCGCTCGCCCTGCTCCGGAGCGGCATCGATGTCGATGTCTACGAACAGGCGCCGGAGCTCAAGGAGCTCGGCGCCGGCGTGCAGATCAGCGCCAACGGCACGCGCGTCCTTTATGCACTGGGGCTGGGCGCGGCAATCGAGCGCGTCGGTGTCATCGTCGCCGGCAAAGAGATCCGGCTCTGGAATACCGGTCAGACCTGGAAGCTGTTCGACCTCGGCGCCGTTTCCGTGCAGCGTTATGGCTTTCCCTACATGATGTTCCATCGCGGCGATCTGCATGGCGTTCTGCTTGACGCGATCAAAACCCAAAAATCCGATGCCATCCGCCTCGATCACAAATGCATCGGCGTCGAACAATCGGTCGACAGCGTCGCGATGACATTCGAGAACGGCAAGACCGCTCACGCGCCGATCGTCATCGGCGCCGATGGCGTGCAATCGCGGCTGCGCGCATGTCTCTTCGGCGCCGACCGGCCGGAATTCACCGGCATCGTGGCCTGGCGCGGACTGATCCCGCGCGCCGCCGTACCGGCGAGCGTGAAAATGGATGTCGGCACCAACTGGGTCGGCCCGGGCGGACATGTGGTGCATTATCCGGTGCGCGGCGGCGCGCTGCTCAATTTCGTTGGCCTGCTCGAGCGCGACGACTGGCGGGTGGAATCCTGGACCGTGCGCGGCACCATCGACGAGTTTGCCAACGATTTTCGTGGCTGGCACGACGACGTGCAGGCCATGATCCGCTGCGTGGAGGTTCCCTACAAATGGGCGCTGTTCGCGCGTCCGCCCATGCCGCGATGGACCAAGGGTCGCATCACGTTGCTCGGCGATGCCTGTCACTCCATGCTGCCCATGCTGGCGCAGGGCGCGGTCATGGCGATCGAGGATGGATGTGTGTTGGCCCGATGTCTGAAGACCGATGCGGCCGATCCGCTCGTCGCGCTGCAGCGCTACGAAGCCGCACGGCGCGAACGCGCCAACAAGGCGGTGCAGGGTTCGGCTGAAAATGCCAGGCGTTTTCACAATCCCGAGCTCGCCCACGCCGCCGGCGCCGACGCCTACGTGAACCGCGAATGGCAGGAGGAGAAGGTGAAGCAGCGCTACGAGTGGCTGTTCACCTACGACGCCACGACGGCGGCAATTTGATTTGACCATTGCCGACGGGCGACCGCCCATCGCGTCGCGCACACGATGTCGCGCACACGATGCAGACTTGCCATGACGTTGGTTGAGGCAGACAATTGTTCAAAATCGTCGTGCCGGGCAAAAAAACTCGAGAGGAATTCTTCATGGTGGATTTGCAGCGGGTCAAGATCGCGCCCAAAGGCATGGGGCTCAACGATTTCGTCGCCTATCAGGAGGGCTTCTTCGCCGCCGAAGGTCTCGACGTCGAGCTTGACTGGAAAACCTTCAAGGGCACGCAGTCGAGTTGGAAGGGCATGGAATATTTCCAGCGTCCGCAGGACCAGCCCTACACGGAATCCAAAGAAGACGTGATCCAGGGCGCCTGCGTCTGGGGTACGATCTGCAACGCCTCGGCCGGCATGGGGCGCATCGTGGCGGATGCTTATGGCGATTCACCCTGGGCGATTTTCGTGCGGCCGGATTCGAAAATCCGCAAGCCGGAAGACCTCAAGGATGTTCCCATTTCCGTCGGCATGCGCGCCGGCAGCCATTTCAACGTGCCGTTCCGATTGGAAAAATATCTCTCGCTCGAACACATCAAGGTGGTCAACATTGGCGGCTTCGGTGCGCGCCTGAAGGCGCTGCTCGACGGCGAGGTGGAGGCCGCAAGCCTTCTTCCTCCGCAGATCGCCATGGCGGAACAATTGGGCCTGCGCCAGATCATCGCGGACACGTTCCATACGCTGTGGTGGGTTCCGCAAAATGCCACGCCGCAAATCGTGCGTAGCTACCTCAACGCGCTGCAGCGCGCCGAGGAGGCGATGAACAGAGACGAAAAGAAATATCTCCCGCTGTGGCAGCTCTCGGTGCCGGCCGAATTCGCCGACTACCATCCTTGGGATTTCTCCAAGTTCGGCCGCGGCGAGCGCTTCGTCTACAAGCGCATCCCGCAGGCCGAGTTCGACGACACCATGGCGCAGGTCAAGCGCTGGGGACTCGATCAATTCCTGAAGGAGCGCGATTTCGGGAAGCTGACCGCCAAGACCGCAGCTTGACCGCTCCGTTTGCGCGATGGCTTGCTTCTTTCGCCTGCACGATGACGCGGCCGGTCATGAATTCGTGGAACGAGCAGTAATAGTCGTACGCGCCCGGCTGCTCGAAGACATGGGAGAAGGTCCCGCCCGGCAAAAGCGAGTCGGATTTCACCGAGCCATCCTTGAATGTGACCGTGTGGGGCGCGCCATCGTTATTGATCCATGTTACGCTTTCACCCGCTTTGATGGTGATCGTGCCCGGCGCGAACGCGAAATTCGTGATCGAGACGTTCCCGGCGTGACCGGCCGCCGCGGATTGCACCACGACTTTACGAGGAGCGTTACCGACTGCGATCGTTTCGACCTTCTTGCTGGCCAGATCGACGATCGAGAGATCATTCGACCCTTCGTTCGTCACGAAGGCGGTTTTTCCGTCGCCTGACACGGTCATCCAGTGCGGCTGCCTGCCGACCGCGATCGTGCCCAGCGCGACGTTTTTCTTGGGATCAAACATCTGCAGCACGCCGGGGCCTTGAACGACGGCCAAACCGAACGCCGTATGGGCAAACCAATTGACGTAATGCGGCGACACGCCGGTCGGAATCTCGGCCACGACCTTGTTGGTTGCAGGGTTCAAAACCTCGACCGCATCTTGCCCCGCGACGGTGTAGTAGAGGGCCTTGCCCTGAAATCCGAATTCAACATCCCGCGGCGCTTTGTCGAGCGGGATCGTACGCGTGACGGTTTGCTTCGAAAGATCGATCACCACCAGCGCGAAACTGCCGGGTTGCTGCGAGCTGACATAGGCCACCTTGCCGTCGGGACGAATGGCAACCGTGTGCGGTTTTGCCACCGGCACGGACCCGACCACCTGATGCTTCGCCGTGTCGACGAATGCTATGCGATCCTCGCCGTTGACTGCCACCAACAGCCGTTTCCCGTCCGGCGTCAACGTGAGGCCATGGGGCGACTTGCCGACGTCGATGGTCTGCACGACCTTGTCGGTGCTGGTATCGATCAAACTGACCTGCGCGGAACCATCGCCGGCGACATAGACCCATCGGCCATTCCGCGTGATCGTCATTCCGTGCGGCCCCGCTGCGACGGGAATGGTGGCCACCACCTTGCCCATGGCCATATCGACCACGGATACGGTGTTGTCCTTGAAATTGCCCACATAGACCTTCGGGGCTGCGGAAGCGAAACCGGAGGCGTTGGCGACCAACGCTCCGGCAAACAGGAAGGTGATGGTTTCACGTCGAATATCGAAAAACATTCGGGTCTCCCGGGTTGACGACGGTGACACGACCGATAGACCGTGCATCCGACCGGATACCGGCTTGACTCCAGAATTGCCGGGCATATTCCCGGTTCGGATGAAAAGTTCCGGTTCAATAAGGTTTGATGGTCCAGCAGGAATAAAACGGAGCCTGTGCGAGTCTGTTACATGGGCTCGCCTTCGAATGGCGGTGGCACGGTGAATGAGGACGAAAGAGCTCGCTTTGAGCACGTTGTTGTTCCGCATCTGCCAGACGCTTTCGCAATGGCTCGATGGCTTGCCGGCAACGCCAGTGATGCCGAGGACATCGTGCAGGAAGCATGCTTGCGGGCCTACCGCGCTATTGGAAATTTCCGCGGCGATAGCCCGCGGGCCTGGGTGATGACGATTGTACGAAACACCGCATTCACCTGGCTCAAGAAACACCGCGAACCGGCGTTGGTGAGCATGGACAGCCACGGCGATCGCGGCGAGGACCAGAAATTGGATCCCGTGGATCCCGCAACGCCGGAATCGACGCTCATCGAGCAGGCGGAGGCCGCCCGTCTGGAATCCGCGATCGCGGGATTGCCGCCGCTGTTTCGTGAGACGCTGGTGCTGCGCGAGTTGCAGGGATTCGACTACCGCGCGATCGGGGAAATCACCGGCGTGCCGATCGGCACCGTAATGTCGCGGCTTGCAAGGGCGCGCCGTCAATTGATGGCTGCGCTCGGAACGGATGACAAATGAGCACGACCGGAACCGATGATCGCTATCTTCTGGTGCACGCCTATTGCGATGGCGAACTCGACCCCGTCAACGCCAAGGCGATCGAGCAGCAGATTTCCGCCGATCCTAGCCTGGCCGCTGAGCGCGACCGGATCATGGCGCTGCGACGTGCGCTTCATGGCAATTTACCGGCGCGCCCGCTGCCGCGTGGATTGCGCGATGATGTGATGAAATCAATCGGCCGCCCGCGGCACGATGTCCTGTCCGCCTGGAACAAGATCGCGGCTTCGATACTGGTTGCAATCGCGCTTTCGGCGGCAGGCGCCTGGTATATCGTCGGCCGGGGCGAGGATGACATCTTCATCCGCGAACTGACGGCGAGCCACGCCCGCGCTCTGATTGCCGCGCGGGTAACCGACGTCAATTCGTCCGATCAGCACACGATCAAGCCGTGGTTCAGTACGCGAACCGCACAGGCGCCGCGCATCGTCGACTTGACCGCCGAAGGATACCCGCTCGTTGGTGGCCGGCTCGACGTGATCGAAAAAATACCGGTGCCGACCCTCGTCTACGGTCACCGCGAGCATTTCATCAGCCTGACGGAAATGCCCGCATCCGCGACGACGGGAACGCCGCTCGGAACGCACGCGATGACCGGCTTCAACATCATCGGCTGGGCCGAGGATGAAACGTCCTACTGGGCTACGTCCGATATCGAGCTCGCCGTACTCAAGATTTTCGTCGAAAAATTCCGCGCGGCTGAGCGCCAGCGCTAGCCTTTGAACGTCGATCGCAAGCGAAGCGGAAGCTTACGGACGATCGGTCGTGACCGTTCGCAATATTCTTGCCGGCATGAGCTGCGGGCGCAGATCAACCACGCAATGCGCTTCATAATACGGCCACCCGCGCTCGAAGCATCCGGCACCGGTGGACTGATCGCCGCCGGCTACCGGCGCAACGATTTCGGCCTGTTGGGCCGTCGCGGTGAATATCGTGAACGCGCAGGCGAGCACGGCCGCTGCAATAATGGCCAACACGATTCTGTAAAGCGGATCGGATAGCAAGCTCGACATGATTCCCTCCGCCGCAGCCTTTACCGGCCGGGCACGCAAGGAGATAACGGGCAACGCTCGCCACAGGCTTCACGCAATCGCTACAATTTTCATGATCTGCCAGGGGCCGGTCATGTTCCTTGGAATTTGAGTTAATCCCCCCTGAAATTCCCAACCGGCCTTGCCCGCAGGGGATTTTCCGGGTTAGACCCCCTTCATGCCGCGCACCGCGCTCTATGCCGGGTCGTTCGATCCGGTAACCAACGGTCACCTTGATGTTGTGCGCCACGCCGTCCGTCTGTCCGACCGGCTGGTGCTGGCGATCGGCGTGCATCACGGCAAGGCGCCGCTGTTTTCCGCCGATGAGCGGCTCGATCTGCTGAAGGCGACCTGCACGCCGCTTGCCCGCAAGGCCGGGTGCAAGCTTTCGTTGATCACCTTCTCCGGATTGGTGGTCGATGCCGCGCGCAAAACCGGCGCCGACGTGTTGATCCGCGGCCTGCGCGACGGCACCGACCTCGACTACGAAATGCAGATGGCGGGCATGAATGAGGCCATGGCGCCCGATATTCAAACCGTCTTTTTGCCGGCCTCGCCGATGGTGCGCCCCATCACCGCCACTTTGGTGCGCCAGATAGCGGCCATGGGCGGCGATGTATCAGGCTTCGTCCCGCCCCAGGTCACGGCGCGGCTGAAGAAAAAATTCGGCGGCCGCCGATCCGGCAGATGACCCGAATAGGACCGCGATGAATATCCGCGCATCGATCGTGCCGCTCGGTTTTGCCCTGTGGGCTGCACTCATGTCCCTGTCGGCCTGCGATCAGTCCGCAAATCTGAGCGGCCCCAAGACCGAGGGCGATGCCGCCCCACAAAACGAAAACATGCCCGCGGTCTATCGGGCGCGCTTCGAAACCAGCAAAGGCGTTTTCGTAGTCGAGGTGCATCGCGACTGGGCCCCCAAGGCGGCCGATCGCTTCTATGATCTCGTCAACAGCGGCTTCTACAACGACGCGCGCTTCTTTCGCGTGGTCAAGGGATTCATGGTGCAATTCGGAATCAGCGGCGATCCAGCCACCATGGCCAAGTGGCGGGATGCCAGGATCGCAGACGATCCGGTCAAGCAGAGCAACAAGCGCGGCTTCATTACCTTCGCGACCTCGGGTCCGGACTCGCGCACCACGCAGGTATTCATCAATTTCAAGGACAACGACCGTCTCGACAGCATGGGCTTCTCGCCCTTCGGTCAGGTTGTCTCCGGCATGAACGTCGTCGACTCCCTGTTCGCCGACTATGGCGAAGGCGCGCCGCGCGGCAGTGGGCCCGAACAGGGCCGCATTCAGACCGAGGGCAACGCTTATTTGACCAGGAGCTTTCCGAAGCTCGACTTCATAAAGAAGGCCACCATCGAAAAATAAAATTGCCTCGGATGTTGCGCCATGCGTGTTTTGATGCGGAACGGCTTGCTGATCAGTTTGTTGGCCGCTGCGGTCATGGATAGCGCCGCCATCGCCGACAACGGCGCCAACCGCCATCAGGTTTTGCCGTTTTTGGTCCAGGCCAAGCCGGACGGCAATCCGGAGCGCAAGAAATCCGGGCCGGAACTCAAAACCCTGGACCAGTTCGGCCATGCCATTGCGGCCTGCTGGAAGCCGCCGAGTCCTGCCGTCGCGCCGCAGGACATCATGATCACCGTGAAGCTTTCTTTCACGCGCGATGGCGAAGTTTTTGGTAGACCCACGCTCACCTACATCACGCCCGGCACGACGCCCGAACATGAGCTCGCCTACCGAAAGGCCGTTGCCGATACATTCCTGCGCTGCACCCCGCTGAACCTCAGCAAGGGACTGGGCAATGTTATTGCTGGCCGTCCGTTCACCTTCACCTTCGGCAGCGAAAAAGGCCGCAACCGCGCGCAGCGACTCGATCTCTCATTGAGTTGATGACACGCGTGACTTATATCTCGTGGATCAATAACCCCCCCAACCAAAGTAAAACCAGTATCGGTCAGGCAATCTCATGGCATCTTCCGAAAACACGCTGATCCTCGAAACCACCAAGGGCAATGTCACCATCGAGATGCGCCCCGATCTCGCGCCCGGCCACGTTGCCCGCATCAAGGAACTGGTGCGCGACGGCTTCTATGACGGCATCGTGTTCCATCGCGTGATCGACGGCTTCATGGCGCAGACCGGTTGCCCCCACGGCACCGGCACCGGCGGCTCCGGCAAGAAACTGAAAGCCGAATTCAACAAGCAGCCGCACGTGCGCGGCACCGTGTCCATGGCGCGCGCGCAGGATCCCAATTCCGGCGATAGCCAGTTCTTCATCTGCTTCGACGACGCGCCCTTTTTGAACGGTCAGTACACGGTATGGGGCGAGGTGACCGAAGGCATGGAGAACGTGGACAAGATCAAGCGCGGTGAACCGGTGCGCGATCCCGACAAGATCGTGAAGGCCTCGATGGCGGCCGACAAAACCTGAGGACGCGCGGTTGAGGCCGAAGACAAAGGGTCGGCATCCAAGGCCGGCCCTTTTGGCCGTTGGGGCTGCCCATTGGTCAGGATGGAACGACGGATGCACCGTTCGACGTCAGAGGCAACCGCCATTGACGCGTTCAGCGATTCCAGGTTCCACGGCAAACCGTGGTGGCTGCCGCACCTGACGGCGCCGCGAATTTCCGCAAAGATGAGCAATGCGAACTGATTTATTCGATTTCGAGCTGCCGCCGGACCGCATTGCGCTGCGGCCGATCGTGCCGCGCGACGCTGCGCGGTTGCTGGTGGTGCGCCCCGGCGCCACGCCGGAGCTCGACGACCGAACCGTGCCCGACCTGCCGGAATTGCTCCGCCCGGGCGATGCGCTCGTGGTCAACGATACGAAAGTCATTGCGGCGCGGCTCATCGGCCGCCGGATAGGGCGCTCGACCGAGGCAAAGATCGAGGCAACCCTGGTCAAGCGCATTGATGGTTCACGTTGGCGCGCTTTCGTGCGTCCGGCGAAGCGGCTCGCACAGGGCGATACGATCCGCTTCGGCGCGGAGGGGAGGGTGTGTTTTCTGGAACAGCTCGATGCCACGGTCGAGGACAAAACCGGCGGCGAAGTGACATTGTCTTTTGCCTTCCACGGCCCCGTGCTCGATCAGGCCATCGCCGAGCGCGGCGACATGCCATTGCCGCCTTACATCGCTTCCAAACGTGCGCCTGATGACCGCGACCGCGACGATTACCAGACCATGTTCGCCCACGAAGAGGGTTCGGTCGCCGCGCCAACGGCCGGCCTGCATTTCACCGACACCTTGCTCGCGCGCTTGCAGGCACGCGGCATCGCTTTGCACAAGGTGACCTTGCACGTCGGTCCCGGCACCTTTCTGCCCGTCCATGCCGACGATACCGAGGTGCATGAGATGCAGCCCGAATTCGGTATCGTGAGCGAGGCAACCGCGCAGGCGCTTGATGCCGTGCGCAGCCGAGGTGGCCGCCTTGTCGCCGTTGGATCGACTGCACTGCGGCTGATCGAAACAGCGGCCGAACCGAATGGCACCCTACGCGCCTTTTCGGGCGAGACCGCTCTATTCATCACCCCCGGCTATCGCTTTCGCGCCGTCGATGTGCTGATGACCAACTTCCACTTGCCGCGCTCCACACTCTTCATGCTGGTTGCGGCATTCTGCGGCCTCGATGTGATGCGCCGCGCCTATACCCATGCAATCGATGCTGATTATCGTTTCTACTCCTATGGCGATGCCTGTCTGCTGTTTCGCGCATGACCATGTCTGACGCATTCTCCTTTCGGCTGCTGGCGACCGACGGCGCCGCGCGCTTGGGCGAGATCGCAACGCCCCACGGCGTCGTGCGCACGCCGGCATTCATGCCGGTTGGAACGCAGGCCGCGGTCAAAGCCGTCGCCCCCGATGAGCTGCGCCGCTCGGGCGCCGACATTGTGCTGGCGAACACCTATCACCTCATGCTTCGGCCGGGGGCCGAACGCATCGCCGCGCTCGGCGGCCTGCACAAGTTCATGAATTGGCCGCGGCCGATCCTGACCGACTCCGGCGGCTTCCAGGTGATGTCGCTTTCTGAATTGCGCAAAGTCAACGAAGACGCTGTCACGTTCCGCTCGCACGTCGATGGCGACATATTGAGGCTCTCGCCCGAGCGCGCGATCGAAGTTCAAACCTTGCTCGGCGCCGACATCGCCATGCAACTGGACGAATGCATCGCACTGCCGTCGCCGCGCGCGGAAATCGAACGCGCCATGCAATTGTCGCTGCGTTGGGCCGAACGGTCCAAGCGCGCCTTCGAACATGCGCCGCGCGGCCGCGCCTTGTTCGGCATCGTGCAGGGCGGCGACGTCGCGCAATTGCGTCGCGCTTCCGCACGCGAACTGATCGACATGGGTTTTGACGGTTATGCGGTCGGCGGACTCGCCGTCGGCGAAACCCAGACCGTCATGCTCAACGTCATCGAAGACATAGCGCCGGCTTTGCCCGCGACCGCCCCGCGTTATCTGATGGGTGTTGGCACTCCCGCCGATCTGCTCGCAGCGATTTCACGTGGCATGGACATATTCGACTGTGTGTTGCCCACGCGCAACGGCCGCCATGGCGCGGTTTTCACCCGTTTCGGCATGATCAACTTGAAGAACGCGCGCCATGCCATTGATCCGCGGCCCCTTGACGAGGAGAGCGCGCATCCTGCCGCACGCGATTATTCGCGCGCCTACCTGCATCATCTCGTGCGCGCGAACGAGATGCTCGGCGCCATGCTGCTGTCGGCCATCAATCTGTCGTATTACCAGGACATCATGGCCGGTATCCGTGCAGCCATCAGGGAGGGCCGCTTCGCGGATTTCTGCGCCAAGGTGCGGGAAGGATGGGAGAAAGGCGATCTTCCGGCACTGTCTTAGTTGCAGCGCAAAAAGCCTCGACGGCGCGTCAAAGTAGCAGCAGAATACGACCCAATGACCGGAGCGCCTGGCTAGTGCTTCGGATGGGGAGGCACCATGGCCATCAATCTCAAGGTCAACGGCCAAATTCGCCGAACGAATGCCAAGCCGGACACGCCACTGCTTTACGTGTTGCGAAATGATCTCGCGCTCAATGGCGCGAAGTTCGGGTGCGGACTCGCGCAATGCGGAGCCTGCACCGTCCTGATCGACGGCAAAGTAGCGCGCTCCTGCCAGACGCCGATCGAGTCCCTCGCCAACGCCGAGATCACCACCATCGAAGGCATTGGAACGGTCGACAGGCCGCATCCGCTGCAGAAAGCGTTCATCGACGAGCAGGCTGCGCAATGCGGCTATTGCACCAACGGCATGATCATGGCCGCGAAGGATTTGCTCGATCGCAATCCGCACCCGACGGAAAAGGATGTGCGCGAAGCGCTCGCCGGAAATCTTTGCCGGTGCGGCACGCACGGCAGGATCATCCGCGCAGTCTTACGCGCGGCTCAAACCGGGGGGAGGACGTCGCCATGAATGCGCCGACCCTGAATCGCCGCACCTTCGCCAAGGCATTGGGCGGCATTGTGCTCGCCTTCACGCTCGACCCGCGCCTGCTGCGCGCGCAGGAGGCTCGGCTTCCCGGCAGTCTCAACAACAATCGCATGCTGGATGCCTGGATCCGCATCAACAGCAACGGCACCGCGACCATATGCACCGGCAAGGTCGAGCTCGGCCAAGGCATCCTCACCGCGCTCGCTCAGATCGCGGCCGAAGAACTCGATTTGCCGCTCAGCGCCATCAAGATGATTTCCGGCGACACGGCTGCAACGCCGGACGAAGGTCAGACCGCCGGCAGCCAGTCGATCGAAAACAGTGGTACGGCGTTGCGCCTTGCCGCGGCCGAAGTGCGTTCCATCCTGCTTGATTTTGCGGGCAAACGTTTCTCGATCGCGCCCGAAACGCTCACCACGAGCGACGGCATGATCCATGCCCCCGATGGCCGCTACATCAGTTATGCCCTGGTGGCCGCGGGCGCCAACCTCAAGCGCGAAGCGACAGCCAAGATCACGCCGAAAAATCCGTCAGCCTACAAGATCGTCGGCAAGCCGGCTCCGCGCGTCGATCTCCCCGCAAAAGTCTTTGGCGTGGCTGCATTTGTGCAGGACATGCGGCCTTTTGGCATGCTGCACGGGCGTGTGGTGCGACCGCCGCGCTACGGCTCGACGCTTGAGAGCGTCAACGACGCCGCAGTCAAGGCCATGCCCGGCGTCATCGCCGTGGTGCGCGATGGGTCCTTCTTGGGCGTCATCGCCGATCGCGAAGAGACCGCGATTGCCGCGCGCCTCGCATTGGCCAAGAGCGCGAAATGGAATCTCGGACCCGAACTGCCCGATCCCAATAACATTTACGAGTATCTGAAATCGCTGCCGAGCAAGGACAATTCCATCGGCATCAAGGAAGCGCCGCTGCTCGCAGGCGGCCGCATGTACCAGGCGATCTACACCAAGCCGTATCTGGCGCACGCCTCGATTGGTCCGTCCTGCGCGCTTGCCGAGATGCGCGGCGGCAAGCTGACCGTGTGGACGCATTCGCAGGGTGTATTCCCGCTGCGAAGCGAGCTGGCGAAGACCTTGAAGATGCCGATCGCCTCCATCCGCTGCGTGCACGTCGAGGGATCCGGCTGCTACGGTCACAATGGCGCCGACGATGTTGCCGTCGATGCCGCGCTGCTCGCGCGCGCCACGCCCAATCGGCCGATCCGGCTGCAATGGATGCGCGACGACGAATTCGCCTGGGAGCCCTATGGTCCGGCGATGGCGATGCAAGTGAAGGCCGCGCTCGATCCGGAAGGCCGCATCTACGATTGGCAATATGAACTGTGGAGCAACACCCACACCACGCGCCCGCAGTCGACCAGCGGCACCAATGTTCTCGCCGCCTGGTATCTGGCCGAGCCGCAGAAAATGGGACCGCCCACCAGCCCGCCGCAGCCGGCCGGCGGTGGCGACCGCAATTCCATTCCGTACTACGAGTTCGCCAATCAGCGGGTCATCCATCACTTTGTCCAGGACATGCCGATCCGTGTATCGGCACTGCGCACGCTCGGCGCCTACGCCAACGTGTTCACGATCGAGTCCTTCATCGACGAACTCGCCTATGCCATCGGCGCCGATCCGATCGCTTTCCGCCTCGCGCATTTGAAAGATCCGCGCGCGCGCGCGGTGATCGAGAAGGTCGCGGCCATGGCCGATTGGAAGCCGGGCAGGCTGGGTGAGGGTTCGCGCGGCCGTGGCATCGGATTTGCCCGATACAAGAATCTGCAGACCTATGTGGCCGTTGTCGCAACCATCGAAGTTGATCGCGCCTCCGGCCGCTTGCGCGTTCCGCAAGCCTGGGCCGCGGTCGATTCCGGTCTGGTCATCAATCCCGACGGTCTCGTCAACCAGATCGAAGGCGGCATGATTCAATCGGCGAGCTGGACGCTGTACGAGGAAGTGCAGTTCGACAAGAGCGGCATTCTCTCGCGCGACTGGGCGAGCTATCCGGTGATCACAATGCCGGATGTTCCCAAGATCAGCGTGGAACTGATCAATCGACCCGGCGAACGGCCGCTCGGAGCCGGCGAGGCCTCGCAAGGGCCGATGGCGGCCGCGATCGGCAACGCGTTTGCGAACGCCACCAGCAAGCGCGTGCGTTCGCTGCCGCTCAGCCCGGAACGCGTGAAGGCTGCGCTCGAAAGCAACTCTTCGTCAGGCTGAAATTATTTCACCACCGTCAGCGTGATGGTCGAGCTTGCGGTGCGACCTTCCTTATCCTTCACATCGAGACGAAGCACATGATTGCCGGGCGGAACCTCGGCCGCAGCCATGGTGATGCCGTCCTTCGTCACATAGGATTTGATGCGGTCGGACAGGTCGACCTGCGGAACCTTCAGATAGGTCAGCTTGACGCTCGCGGGATCGACGTCGACGTTGTTCCGCGCGATGAACTTGATCTTCAGCATCATCGGCGATTTCACGGTCGTCGCCCCGAGGGCCGGCGATATTTGCTCGATGGCGGGGCCGCGGGTGAGACCGCGGGTGACCATGCTGGCGTCCTGCGACGGCGGCAGCTTGGCCTCCGACTCCGAAATCAGCATCTGCGCTGCGGATACGCGCGGAACTGCAAAGCTCAATAGCAATGCGCCGATGAGCACTGTCAATTTGGGACGCCACATGGTGGATGATCTCCCTTGTGCCGACCGGCTAACGATCGGATCAATCAACGTCGCCCGTTGCGTTCCAGAATCGCTCAATTTTGGCAAAATTTCAACGCGCCGAATTCTTCAGGCCGCTCCGTAGGATAGCTATTTCAGGAACTCCCAAAGTCCGGTCACAATCGAGATCACCGCTGAACCGAAGCCCAGTATCGAGGAGACCATTGACCGCACCGACTTCAAGGTGAATTTGGGCTTGCCTTTTCCATCCCCGAATTGCTCCACCAGGAACCGGGCAATCCATTCGATCACGAAGTTCGGCTTTGCCGATGGCGAGTAGATTGCGATCAGCATGTGTCGGCTGATGACTCCAGTCAGATATCCGAATGCGATACTCGAGCCGTAGATCGCATCCTCCCTCCATTCATAGGCATTCGCCGGTAGCCACGGTTTGTTATCCTGATAGGCCACGACGGCGTCACCCGATAGGATTGCGGCAAAAGCGACCACCATTGCGCCGAGTAATTCATAAACGAGATTGGATTTTTCCGATTCTCGACAAGCCAAACCAAAGAAAAAGGGTATCGCCATCCAAGCCACCCTCAAATAAAGCAGCTTTGAATCCGCGACGATGATGATCAAAAAGTGCGCCGCCAAAAGACCAATATAGGTCAGCGCATACGATTCCAATGGAGTGAACGCGGGCCCGTGATGCCGCGCCGCCGCCCGGTGCATATGACTTTCGATCTCGGGTGCGAGGTGCTCGGCGGCATTGTCGAGCGCCGCAATGCGGGCGCTCATGACGTTGATTTTCTCGAGCAGGGGTTTGACGACAAACAACTCGCTATGGCAGTGCTTGCAGACCACTGCCTCATCCTTGACTTCTTCCGCGCAGTAAGGACAGCGCATCGGCCCCCAATCCGCAGGCTGGCGAGTTTTGCCGGCCGGCATCCGCGATTCGATGATGGTGCGAATTTATCCCAATCACCAATGAGTTGACGGAATATAGCGCAGAAAAAGCTGCCGCCAAATGCAAAGCAACCATGCCGGGCACGATGTGTTCGACATCGCACCGCGTCTCTATTCTGCCGGTCCCGCGATCGTCTGCTTGCGGTCGTTGCTGTGATAACATGCCGCGTATCGGCGCTCTGGTCGGGGTCGGCGCCGCCCTTTAAGACCTGAAGCCAACAGAGGGAGTGAGGGAACGTATCATGATCGTAACAACGCGTACTGCAATGACGTGGCTGCGACGGCGGGTTGGCCTCATGCCGGTCATCGCGGTCTCGCTGATCGCCGTTGCGTCATTTTCGGACGCTAAGGCCCAAGGCGGCTATCCGAGCAAACCGGTGCGAGTGATTGTGCCGTTCGGCCCGGGCGGCGTCGCCGACGTAACGACACGGCTGGTTTCGGAAAAACTCAGTGAAAAGCTCGGTCAGCGTTTCATCGTTGAAAACGCTCCCGGCGCCGGCGGCATCGCCGCGGCGCGGTCGGCCATCTCCGGCGGCAACGACGGTTACACGATCATCCTTCTCACCAACGGCACCGCCATCAGCGTTCCGCTGTTCAAGAGTCTGCCCTATGACCCGGTGAAGGATTTCGTCCCGATTTCCACCATCGGCTATTTCGACACGCTGTTCATCGTCAACGGCGAGTCGCCGTATAAGACCCTGCAAGACTTCATCAAGGCCGCCAAGGACAATCCCGGCAAACTCAATGTCGGCACCATCAATCCCGGCAGCACACAGCATTTGACGTCCGAACTGTTCAAATCCTCTGCTGGAATAAATTTTGTGAACGTTACGTTTCGCACCACGGGCGAAGCCGTCGTTGCCCTGTTGCGCAATGACGTCCAGATGGTGATCGATTTCTACGCCGCCCTCAAACCGGGGCTCTCCGACGGCAAAACGCGCGCGCTTGCAACCGGCGGGCTTACGCGTTCGCCAGCGCTACCCAACGTTCCGACCGTCGCGCAAAGCGGCGTTCCGGGTTTCGAAGTGGTGGCATGGAATGCGCTCTATGCGCCGACCGGCACGCCCTCGGCCGTCATTCAAACGCTCAATGCTGCGTTGCGCACCGTATTGAACGATCCCGAGCTGAAGAAACGCGCGCTCGATCTCGGGATCGATGCCAAGGCGAGTTCCCCGGCCGAAGCCGAGGCGCGCCTGACATCGGATATCAAGAAATGGGGCGTGGTGATCGAAAAGGCCGGCATTCCGAAACAATAGCGTCGGACGCCAAAAGGTAGGAACCCGCCGGTGCGCGGCGGGTTCCACAGTCCCGGCCTGGTGGGTACGCGATCACTTGACCACTTGGCCGCGGATCTCGCCGGCGGGGAAAGCCGCCGTATGCAGATTGACATACCAGCGGCCGGCCTTGAGGTCGGCCGCTTGCGCATCGGTGAGATTGGCTGACCCTTCGAAGGGCGAAAGCAGGTTTCCGCTCACGATCGGGAGCGCGATGCCCGCGTTCTTGCTGAATGTCGCGGGCCCATGGAAATGCGCCGCCGTAACCGGGCCTGAAAGTCCAGTAAAACTTCCCTTCCACGACAAAAATTTTTCAACGGTGTCATAGGAAATGGTGACGCTGCCCGTCGCCTTGCTTTGATTGGGTGGTATCTCGTAGCTGGCCTTGAGTTCGGCCTTATAGGCAATCACTTCGGCGGCAACTGGCATTCCACCAGCCGCAACAACGGCAACGGCGAGATAACCTAATGCGTCACGTAAGAATATTCGCACCTGTATTCTCCCCCGGCCAGCGAGGTGAGACGCTTGCAACCAACAAACACCGAGTATCGGGAACCTATTCCAGGCCGCGTCTTTCATTGGTCTGGTGAAAACCGCGGAGCGACTGATTTTCGACGAAATCGAACCGCGGTCTGGAACGCATGCCCACATCCTTCGCAAACCCATGTGTGCCGGACACATCCTTGGCCGGCAAACTCGGCCGCCACGGGCAGCAAGACGATATCGCCGCAGCAGGGACAGCCGGGCCGCTCATGGCAAGTCACAGCAGATGCGGCTTGGATCGTAACGCCATGGCATGTCATGACGTAGCTCCTTTGCTCTGCGTCGCCTCCAACCTGGATTGGTTACGACGCCCTTTTCATCGAGCTTCATGGCGATCCAACGACCATTTCGTGAAGCTTTAACGATCAATGCGCCTTGTGCACAAATTGCCGCAATCACCGCTTGCCCGGTGACGCCGTTTCAATCTCGTCATGCGATCTCTGTCCGCCCGCAAACGATGCAAAACTGCAATCGTTAACGATTGCCGATCTGGTCAATGGGACAGAATGCCTGTATGAAATAAGCGGCCGGTCGTCGAGCGTAGAAGGATTGTGAGTGATGAGTGTCGGTATGGTTATGCTGCTTGCGTTGTTTTCGGCGCTCTGGATCTTCGGTTTGATCGACCAGTTGGACTCCGACACTTCGACAAAGCACTATTTGGCGATTTCGCTCGCTGTGATTGCGGTCGGCGTATTCCGCTTTACGCGGCGCCGCAAGGACTGATCGTTCTACTCAAGCGGCCCGCACGCGGGAGAAGAATTTCGCCACCTGCGTTTCCAAGTCGCTCGCGCCGGCGGACAACCGATCGGTCCAGGCCGCGATTTCCTCGACCGCCGCCGTGCTCTGACGGGCGGATTGTTCGACCGAGCGAATTTCACCCGATGCGCGCGCGGTGTTGCTTGCCGCCGTGTGCATGCTGCCGGCGATTTCCTTCGTGACCGAGCCCTGTTCATCCACCGCCGACGCAATCGTCGTCGTGACCGACGTCAATTCGTTGATCACGCGTACGATCGACGCGATTTCATCGACCGTACGTTTGGTCGCATTCTGAATCGCGGCGATTTGCAGCGAAATATCGTCGGTCGCGCGCGTGGTCTGATTGGCCAGCGCCTTCACTTCCGATGCGACCACGGCAAATCCTCGACCCGCTTCACCCGCGCGCGCCGCCTCGATGGTCGCATTCAGCGCCAGCAGATTGGTCTGCGACGCGATCGCGGAAATCAGGCCGATCACCGAGCCGATGCGTTCGGCCGCTTCATTCAGCGAATTGATGGCTTCATGGGTGCGTTGCGCATCTTCGACGGCCGACCGCGCCATGCCCAGGCCGCGGCTCGCCTGCACGCTGATGTGTTCGATCGATCCGGAGAGATGCTCGGTCGCGGACTCGACCACTTCCACCCGGTGCGCGGTTTCCGTTGCCGCATTGGATACCGAGGCCATGCGGCCAAGCGTATCGTTGGCGACGTTCTTCATCGTATCGCATGTGGTTGTGAGCGACTTCGATGTCTTCTGGATCGCATCGATGACGCCGCTGATCGCCGTCGAGAAGTCCGCAATCGACGCATCGATCGCCGCGCGCCGCGTTTTCGCCGCCTGTTCGGTTGCATCCCGATGCAGCGTCAACGCGTTTGAAACATCGAACGCGATGATTTGCGAAAGCACCATGCTGTAGTCGGCGATCTTGCCGGGTGAAAAACGATAGGCCTTCGCCAGCGCCTTGATTGCCGCCCGCAACACGAAATTCCCCGACGTGCTGCGCATGCGGCCGTCGAGACCTATGGTGGATTCCTGCATGACGGTGTTGCGGCAGGATTCCAGATATTGGCCGTCCAGCCGCCCGTTCAACAGCGCCGTGAAGTGCACGGTTTCGAGCTGCTTGATGAAGTCCCTGTGCTGCGCAACGATCTGTGCGATCATCGGCAACTCGCTGGTGGCTGATAAAATCGAGTTGATTGCGTTGTCCAGATGCGGCGCGATGATCGGCCACGTCTCGCGCATGATTGCGCGCTCGCGATCGCCGAGGCCGAACAGCCTGAGCCGACCCTCAAAGCCAGATAGGAATCCCGGTAATGCCGCAGTCAAAGCGCTTCCCCGCAACCACCGGTACCTATGCTGGAGAGCAATGGTTTTTTTATCATTAAAAAGGGCACTCTATGGCCCATTCATGCGGAGTAGTCGGGGAGTTACGGACCGTTGTGCCAGTTTATCGTCACGCCTATTCGGGGAAGGGCGTGAAGCTGTTGGACCCGGTTGCGGCCTCTCCGTTGTCGATTGTAATCGAGATGAATCAATTTCCTTTTGATGTTGGGGTTGCTTCGCGGGTTGGGGAAGCCCAAATGCCGCAACTGCTAAATAGATTGAAGTGGTGAGCCCGCCGGGGATCGAACCCGGGACCCCGTGATTAAAAGTCACGTGCTCTACCGGCTGAGCTACGGGCTCTCCAGCGCGGGTGTGTAGGTATCGCGCAGCGCTGGGTCAATAGGCCAGCCGATTCCGGCGCTTATTTGCTCTCAAATCGCCTGCCGGCTCGATGTATAGTGCCCCTGGAGGAGATCACAATGCCGATCGTCAACCGCGTTGCGGACCTACACCCCGAGATCACGGCCTGGCGGCAGGATATCCACGCCCACCCGGAATTGCTCTTCGACGTGCATCGCACCGCGGGTCTCGTGGCTGAAAGGCTCAAAAGCTTCGGTTGCGATCAGGTGATAACTGGGATCGGCCGCACCGGTGTGGTTGGCCTGATCCGTGGCCGCAAGGGGGATGGCGCGCGCACCATCGGTCTGCGCGCCGACATGGATGCGCTGCCGATCGAGGAGGCAAACGATCTGCCGTACAAATCGACCGTGCCCGGCAAGATGCACGCCTGCGGTCACGACGGTCACACCGCCATGCTGCTCGGCGCCGCCAAATATCTTGCCGAGACGCGGAACTTCTCCGGCACCGCGGTCGTCATCTTTCAGCCTGCGGAGGAGGGCGGCGGCGGCGGCCGCGAGATGGTGAAAGACGGATTGATGGACCGCTTCGCCATCGAGGAAGTCTACGGCATGCATAATTATCCGGGCTTGCCGGTCGGCGAATTCGCGCTGCGGCCGGGTCCGCTGATGGCGGCCGCCGATCGCGTCTTGATCGAGGTCGAAGGCAAGGGCGGTCACGCGGCGCGTCCGCACTTTTCGGTCGATACGATTCTGGTCGGCTCGCAGATCATCAATCAGATTCAGTCGATCGTTTCACGCAATGTCGATCCGCTTGAAGCCGCAGTGATCTCGATCACCATGTTCCAGGCCGGCAACACCGACAACGTCATTCCGCAAACCGGACTCCTGCGCGGCACCGCACGCAGCCTTGTACCTGAGGTCCAGGACTTGCTCGAACAGCGTCTGCGCGAAGTCGTCGAGAACACTGCGCGCGCCTATGGCGCCAAGGCCAAGCTCACCTATCGCCGCGATTATCCGGTGACGCGCAACCACGACCGCCAGGCAGCATTTGCGGCCGAAGTCGCGGCCGAAGTCGTGGGCTGGGATCGCGTGGACGACAACGTGGCGCCGGTCATGGGTGCGGAGGATTTCTCCTTCATGCTCAATGCCCGGCCGGGGGCCTTCATCTTCGTCGGCAACGGCGAAAGCGCCGGCCTGCATCATCCGTCATACAACTTCAACGATGATGTCATTCCGCTCGGCACGTCGTATTGGGTGCGGCTGGTCGAGACCGCGCTGCACGCGTAAGAGCGCGCGCCGAACTACCGCAACGCCAGCCGTTGGCCGTCGAACACAGCCGGTTGGCAAACCGTACCCGTGGCCGTGATCGCGACGCATAACCGCGCCGCGAGCGTCGCGCTCGGCAGCGGCCCGGCCACCAGACGCAGCTCCACATTGCCCGGCTTCGTCGGCTCGCGAACGGTAATGATCGGCCGCAAGCCCTCGAGCAACGCGCCATGCTTGCTTTTTGCGGTTGCCCACAACGCCCGCAAGCCTTCGACCGTCGGCGCGCTGCCGAGATCGATGCCGAAATCGGTCTTCGCCGCCGCCGTCGGCGCCGTCGGTGCCGGTGCATCCGCAGGGGGGTTGTCTTGCGCCGTCGCGGTTGTGGATGATTGCGAAGGTGCACCCGAGGGCGCGACCGTCGCCGGTCCGGCCGGATTGGCAGGACCCGCCGTCGGTGCCGTAACAACCGCAGCCTTGGGCGCGACCGCAGGTTCGGCAACGGCTGCTGGGTTCGTTTCGATTGGGCGCGTGGGCGGAGCGCTGGCCGTGATGGAACCGGTCAGATCGTCGAGCTTGTGTTCGAGCGATTCAAGCCGCGTCAACAATCGCTCGCGGTCATCGGCGATCCGGCGCAGGCTTTCGGACAAGCGTTGCGTTTCGCTGTTGTCGCGGGGCGGCTGGGGCGTCACACCCTGGATGGTCTGGAGCGCCAGCGTGATCCGCCTTAAGCCCAAATCCGTGGTGCCGACCAGCACGACAGCGCCCATCGCCAAGAAAGCGGTCAACGCCCACCGTACAACCCGCCATAGCGATGGCGCGTCAGAACGCTCTCGGAACGTGGCATCCGTCGCACGAGATTCGTCTTCGGCCACCGCCGCATCTCCCGGCCGCGAATCAGCTCTTTGAAAACACTAGCAGATTTGGCTTGCCCCTGCTGCGTTCACGCTATCAAGCCAGGCAGAGCGGGCTTTTCCGTTCACGGGGGCTCGGCTATGACCGCTTAAACTTGGAGCCGAAATGAGATCGTGTCTGGCAATCGTCCTTGCGGCCGGCGAAGGCACGCGCATGCTGTCCCCACTGCCGAAGGTCCTGCATCAGATCGGCGGGCAGCCGCTGCTTGCTCATGTGCTCGCCGCCTTGCGCGCGGCTGGACAGACGCGCACGGCCATTGTGGTCGGCCCGGACCACGAAGCCGTCGTTGCCGCCACGCGCAAAATAGTTCCCGATGCGGAGTTTTATGTCCAAGCCGAGCGGCGCGGCACGGCGCATGCCGTTCTCACGGCAAAACAAGCAATCACCCGCGGCGCCGATGATATTCTGGTCATCTTTGGCGATACGCCGCTGATTTTGCCGCAAACGCTGGCGAAGCTGCGCGCGGCCTTGGTCGATGGCGCGGCCGTGGCGGTGCTGGGCTTTCGGCCGGCGGATCCTACCGGCTATGGCCGTCTGGTGACCAATGAAGGCGAGCTCATCGCCATCCGCGAGCATGCCGACGCCGACGAAAAGGAGCGCGCGATCACGCTCTGCAATGGCGGGTTGATGGCGCTCTCGGGCAAGCAGGCGCTCCCGATCCTGAATGCGATCAAGGACAACAATCGCAAGCACGAATTTTATTTGACCGATGCCGTATCAATCGCCCGCCAAATGGGTCTGCGGGCTGTTGCCATCGAAGTGACGGAGGACGAAGTGAGAGGGATCAACACCAAGGCGCAACTCGCCCAAGCCGAGACAGTTCTGCAGCAGCGCTTGCGCACCGCTGCGCTCGAAGCCGGCGTCACCCTCGTCGCACCCGAGACGGTGTTTCTGTCCGCCGACACCAAATTCGGCAAGGATGTCGTGATCGAACCCTATGTGGTGTTCAAGCCCGGAGTCGTGGTCGAGGACGGCGCCACCATCCGCTCGTTCTCCCATCTCGACGGCGCGCATGTCGGCAGGTCCGCGATCGTTGGGCCGTTCGCGCGCTTGCGGCCCGGCACCAAGCTCGGTGAGGGCGTGAACATCGGCAATTTCGTGGAAGTGAAGGAGTCCGACATCCAGGCCGGCGCCAAAGCCAATCATCTCACCTATCTCGGAGACGCGACCGTGGGCGAGGGCGCCAACGTGGGGGCCGGAACCATCACTTGCAATTACGACGGTAACGCCAAGCACCGCACCGAAATTGGCAAGGGCGCCTTCATCGGATCCAATTCGGCCCTGGTGGCGCCGGTGACCATTGGGGCGGGTGCCTATGTGGGGTCCGGCTCGGTCATTACCCGCGATGTGCCACCGGATGCATTGGCCCTTGGCCGGGCCCAACAGGTTGTCAAGGAAGGGGGCGCCGAACGCTTGCGGAGCATTAAATCTGTCGGGAAAAAGAAGCCTCAACCCTCCAAATGAGCCGTGCAAGTTGCGCCGCCACCGTGTAACCATGGTTACATGTCAGCATGCTAGACTATTTTAGGACGGCATGTATTTTGATTTCCTTGCAATAGGTTGAAGCAAATATTTAAAGGTTGAGATCGGCATTGCCGCCGCAGGAGCAGGACTTTGTGTGGGATTGTTGGAATTCTGGGGCGTGAGCCGGTCGCCGGCCAACTCGTTGATGCGCTGAAGCGTCTGGAATATCGCGGTTACGATTCCGCCGGCGTTGCCACCCTTGAGCACGGCCAACTCGCCCGCCGCCGGGCTGAAGGCAAGCTGCGCAATCTGGAAACCCGTCTACAACGTGAACCTCTCAAGGGCACCATCGGCATCGGCCATACGCGTTGGGCGACCCATGGCCGGCCGACCGAGAGCAATGCCCACCCGCACGCCACCGAGCAGCTGGCGGTCGTGCACAACGGCATCATCGAGAATTTCCGTGAGTTGCGCGACGAGCTGGAGAAGACCGGCGCCAAATTTGGCAGCGACACCGACACCGAAGTGATCGCCCATCTGGTCACCCAGGAGATGAAAAAGGGCCGCTCGCCGGTGGAGGCCGTGAAGGCCGCCCTGCCGCGTCTCCGTGGCGCCTTCGCGCTCGCCTTCCTGTTTGCCGGCGAGGAGGACCTGCTGGTCGGCGCCCGCAAAGGCTCGCCGCTTGCGGTCGGCTATGGCAACGGCGAGATGTACCTCGGCTCCGACGCCATCGCGCTCGCCCCGTTCACCGACACCATCAGCTACCTGGAAGACGGCGACTGGGCGGTCGTCACCCGCGAGGGCGTCGAAATCCACGACTCCAACGGCGCAACGGTCAACCGCACGGTGCTGAAATCGAGCGCGTCCGCATTTCTCGTGGACAAGGGCAACCATCGCCATTTCATGGCCAAGGAGATTCACGAGCAACCCGAGGTCGTGGGCCATACGCTCGCGCACTATCTCGACATGACGGCTGAACGCGTTCGCCTGCCGACCGCATTGCCGTTCGATTTCCGCGCGGTCAACCGCGTCTCGATTTCCGCCTGCGGCACCGCCTATTACGCCGGCCTTGTCGCGAAATATTGGTTCGAACGCTTCGCACGCCTGCCGGTCGAGATCGACGTCGCCTCCGAATTCCGCTACCGCGAGGCGCCGCTCGCGCCCGGCGATCTCGCGCTGTTCGTTTCGCAATCGGGCGAAACCGCGGACACGCTCGCTTCGCTGCGCTATGCGCGCGAGCAGAAGCAGCACACGCTCTCGATCGTCAACGTGCCGACCTCGACCATTGCCCGCGAAAGCGAAGTGGTGATGCCGACGCTTGCCGGCCCCGAAATCGGTGTCGCCTCGACCAAGGCGTTCACCTGTCAGCTTGCCGCATTGGCCTGTTTGGCGATCGCGGCCGGCCGCGCGCGCGGAACGCTGTCCGAAGCCGAGGAACGCAAGCTCGTAGGCGGGCTCATCGGCATTCCACGCCATATTTCCGAGGCGTTGGCGCTCGAGCCGCAGATCGAGGCGCTGGCCCGCGATCTGGCGAAGAGCCGCGACGTGCTCTACCTCGGCCGCGGCACCGCCTATCCGATCGCGCTCGAAGGCGCGCTCAAGCTCAAGGAAATCTCCTACATTCACGCCGAAGGCTATGCCGCCGGCGAGCTCAAGCACGGTCCGATCGCTTTGATCGATGAGACCATGCCGGTGGTCGTGATCGCACCCTATGATGCGGTCTTCGACAAGACCGTTTCCAACATGCAGGAAGTCTCGGCGCGGGGCGGCCGTATTGTTCTTATCACCGACCGCAGGGGCCGGCATGAATCCGCGATAGCTTCCATCGCAACGCTTGCGCTGCCCGAGATGCTGGCCGAGTTCACACCGCTGGTTTATGCCATCCCTGTGCAGCTGATCGCTTATCATACCGCCGTGGTGATGGGCACTGACGTCGACCAGCCGCGCAACCTGGCAAAATCGGTGACGGTGGAATAAACAGGGTTGAGATGACACTGCCCGACAACGACGCTACGCCGCCGGCCCCGGCCACCGATATGATCGGACCGCCGCACCACAGCGGCACCCGCGCACGCATCCGCAACTATTTCCTCACCGGCCTGATCCTGGTCGGTCCGCTCTACATCACCGTCAGTCTGACCTGGTGGTTCATCAATTGGGTCGACAGTCTCGTCAGTCCGATCATCCCCGACGCCTTTCGGACCGAGACTTATCTGTCCTTTCACGTGCCGGGCGTCGGCCTGATCGTCGCCTTCAGCACGCTCACGCTGCTCGGCTTCCTCACCGCCAACCTGGTCGGTCGCAAGCTCGTGGAGTTCGGCGAGCGGATTCTGCATCGCATGCCGATCGTGCGGCCGGTCTACAAGACCATGAAGCAGATCTTCGAGACGCTCTTTTCCAAGTCCGGATCGAGCTTTCGCAAGGTGGCGCTGGTCGAATTCCCCGCGCCCGGCATGTGGTCGCTGGTATTTGTATCGCAGGCGCCAGGGAGGGACGTCGCGGCCCGCCTGCCCGCGACCGAGCACGTCTCGGTGTTCATGCCGTGCACGCCGAACCCGACCACCGGATTTTTCTTCTATGTGCCGCGCAGGGAACTCATCGAACTCGACATCACGGTCGAGGCCGCGATGGCGCTCCTGATTTCGGCCGGAATGGTCCAGCCCAACGGCGAAGGTCAGAATAAGCTCGCAGCGCTTGCGGCGACCGCGCGTGCAGCCCACGCCACGCGCGAAACGACCGCGCCCGCGAAAGCGCCGGCTAGCCTGCCCTGAGCAGCCTTATCGCCTCGTCGCGCTCGAACAGGTAGAGCAGATGGCGCAGTGCTTGCCCGCGCGGCGTCGTCAGGTTCGGATCGCGGTTGAGGATGAGCGCCGCATCGTCGCGTGCCGGCACGAGCAATTTTCCGTGCACCTCCACGCGCGCGATGCGGAAATCCGGCATGCCGCTCTGCCGCGTGCCGAGCACGTCGCCTTCGCCGCGCAACCGCAAATCCTCCTCGGCAATACGGAAGCCGTCCTCCGTTTCGCGCAGGATGGCGAGCCGTGCCTTGGCGGTTTCGCCGAGCGGCGCCTTGTAGAGCAGCAGGCACGTGGAATGCTCCGCGCCGCGCCCGATCCGCCCGCGCAATTGATGGAGCTGCGCCAGGCCGAACCGCTCGGCATGCTCGATCACCATGATGGTTGCCGCCGGCACGTCCACGCCCACTTCGATCACCGTGGTGGCGACCAGCAGCCGCGTCTCGCCCGTTGAGAAACGCTCCATCGCCGCATCTTTTTCGCTGCCGCGCATGCGGCCATGCACGAGGTCCACGCGTTCGCCGAATTCCATTTTCAGCGCCGCGAAACGCTCCTCGGCAGCGGCGAGATCGGTTTTCTCCGACTCCTCGACCAGCGGACAGACCCAATAGACCCGCTGTCCGTCCTTGAGCGCGCGCCCGACCGCCGCGATGACTTCGTCGAGCCGATCGAGCGATACCGCGCGCGTGTCCACCGGTTTCCGCCCCGCCGGCTTTTCGCGCAATTCGGAAACCTCCATGTCGCCGAAATAGGTCAGCACCAATGTGCGCGGGATCGGTGTCGCCGTGAGCACGAGCACATCGACGGCCTCGCCCTTGCGCGCGAGCGCGAGCCGCTGGTGCACGCCGAAGCGATGCTGCTCGTCCACGATGGCGAGCGCGAGGTCGCGGAATGCGACCTCTTCCTGGAACAGCGCATGCGTACCGATCAGCAGATCGATATCGCCGAGCGCGAGCCGTTCGAGGATGTCGTCGCGTTCCCGCCCGCGTTCGCGGCCGGTGAGGATCGCCACCCGCAAACCCGCCGCCTCGGCCAGCGGCGCGATAGTGGCGAGATGCTGCCGCGCGAGGATTTCGGTCGGCGCCATCAGCGCTGCCTGGCGGCCGGCCTCGATCACGGTCGCGGCGGCCAGCAAGGCCACCACGGTCTTGCCTGCGCCCACGTCGCCTTGCAGCAGCCGCACCATGCGGTGCGGCCGCGCCAGATCCGCGACGATCTCGCTGACCGCGCGCTGCTGCGACGGCGTCAGCGAGTAGGGCAGGGCCTGGATGATGCGGGCGCGCAACAACCCTTCGCCCGAACTACCGCGACCCGGCAGACTGCGTTGGTGGGCACGCAAGAGCGCCAGCGCCAGTTGCCCCGCCAGATATTCGTCGTAGGCCAGCCGCGACCAGGCCGCGCCCTCCGGCTGAATGTCCGCCGAGTCAACGGGCCTGTGCAGGCTAGTCAGCGCCTCGCCGAAGGTCGGAAATTTTTCGCGCGCCAGCCACGCCTCGTCCTGCCATTCCGGCAGCACTGGCACTTTGGCGAGCGCACCATCCATGGCCTTGCGCACCTGGTTGAGCGTGAGACCTTCGGTCAGCGGATAGACCGGCTCGACCATCGGCAACGTGCTGAGTTCGGCTTCGCTGACCACGCGATCCGGATGCACCATCTGTAGCATGCCATCGTAGAGCGCCGTTGTTCCGGACACGTAGCGTAGCTCGCCGACCGGGAGGAGATTTTCGAGATAGTCCTTGCGCGCGTTGAAATAGGTGAGGATGAGATCGCCGGTCTCGTCGCTGGCGTAGATTTGGTACGGCGCGCGCGAGCGATGCGGCGGGGCAGGGCGGTGGCGATCGACCGTTACCGCCACGGTAACGACCGTGCCCGGCACCACGTCGCGCAGCTTCGGCCGGGCGCGACGGTCGATGACGCCCGTCGGCATATGAAACAGCAGATCGACAATGCGCGGCGGCGCCTCCGCGCGGCCGAGCAGGCGTCCGAACAGCTTCGCGACCTTCGGCCCGACGCCGGGCAGAGCGGTCAGCGATGCAAACAACGGATCGAGCAGGGAAGGGCGCATCGCGATGTCTTTACACCTCTCCTCGTTTCCGGAGTGAGGTCGACGCGTAAGGCGCGTCGGGTAAGGGGGTATTTCCACAATCTGACGCCTTGAAATGCCCCTCACCCCAACTCCCGCCAGTGGAGAGAGGGAAAATGAAGAGCGCCCCTGACATCCGGCCACGGCCGTTCTATATAAATGTTGCACCCGGCCTCCAGCCGGGTTTTTGGCGTTGCGCGAGGAGCAAATCATGACCGGCAGCAAGATCGAGAGCCAAGCCCTCGACACGCGCCGCCGGCGGCTCCTATTTCGCGCCTGGCATCGCGGTATCCGCGAGATGGATTTGATCTTGGGCCGTTTTGCCGATGCCCATATCGCGCAGTTCACCGACGCCGAACTCGACCAATTCGAGCAGCTGATCGAAGTGCCGGACCCCGAATTGTTTGCCTGGGTGACCGGCGCCGCATCGCCTCCGCCGGGTGACGACAGCGCCGTGTTCCGCAGACTGCGCGATTTCCAGGGACAGCAGACCAAGTGATGAAATCGCCCGCCCAATTGCTCAGCCCTGGCCGGCCCTTGACGCTGTCCAACGTCGCCGACGGCGCCGAAGGATTGGTCATCGCCGACCTTGCGCGCGCGATTGCGGCGCGGATATCCGCGCCATCGACCAGCCTGCTCGTGATCTGCCGCGAAGGCCCCCGCATGGCCGCACTCGAACGCGCGCTGTCGTTCTTCGCGCCCGATATCGACCTACTGCAGTTTCCCGCCTGGGATTGCCTGCCTTACGACCGCGTTTCGCCCCACGCCAGCATCGTTGCGCAGCGTATGGCCGCGCTCTCCCGCCTCGCGCGCATCAAGGGCCGCGCCCGGCCCGCGGTATTGATGACCACGATCAATGCCGCACTCCAGCGCCTGCCGGCAAAGGACCTGCTGGCGCGCGATGCGCTCTCGGCCACGCCCGGCAATACGCTCGCCATGGACGGCGTGACGCGTTGGCTGGAACTCAATGGATTTTCCCGCGCTTCGACCGTACGCGAGCCCGGCGACTATGCCGTGCGCGGCGGCATCATCGATCTCTACGCACCGGGAATGCACGAACCTGTCCGTCTCGATTTCTTCGGCGATACTATCGAAACCATCCGCACCTTCGACTCAGATACCCAGCGCTCGATCGCCGAACTTCGCACTCTCGATCTCGTGCCGGTCTCCGAGTTCCAGCTCACCACCGAGACCATCCGCAGATTCCGCACCGGCTATGTCGCCGCCTTCGGCGCGCCCGAGCGCGACGACCTGCTGTACGAGGCGGTCAGCGAAGGCCGCAAACACCCCGGCATGGAGCACTGGCTGCCGCTGTTCCACAACAAGCTCGACACGTTGTTCGATTATCTGCCCGGCACGCCCGTCGTGCTGGAGCCGCTCGACGAGGAGGCCGCCAACGAGCGCCTGAGCCAGATTGCAGACTATTACAGCGCGCGCAAAGAAGCGCTCGCTCATGATGCCGGCCCGCCCTATAAACCGCTGCCGCCCGAACGGCTCTATCTGACCGAAACGGAATGGCGCGAGCGCCTCGGCGCCACCGCGCTGGCGCGCCTCACGCCGTTTACCGTGCCGGGCGAGGGCGCCATCGACATTGGCTCGAAGACCGGCCGCAATTTTGCGGCCGAGCGCGCCGACACCAACGCCAACGTGTTCGACGCGGTCGGCAAGCACGTTCAGGCCCTGCAAGCCGGAGGTAAACGCGCGCTGATCGCGCTCTGGAGCGACGGCTCGCGCGAGCGCATGCGCCATGTCCTTGCCGATCACGGCCTCAGCAATCTGTCCCTGGTGGGATCCTGGACGGAGGCCTTGGGACTGCCGAAGCCGCAGGTTGCACTCGGCGTACTCGGCCTCGAATCCGGATTTGAAACCGCCGACGTCGCTGTCATCAGCGAACAGGATGTCCTCGGTGACCGCCTGGTTCGGCCGCGCCGCGCCGCCAAGCGCGCGGAAAACTTCATCGCCGAGGTCACCAGCCTTTCCGCCGGCGATCTTGTCGTGCACGTCGATCACGGCATCGGCCGTTTCATGGGCCTGAAGACCATCGAGGCCGCCGGCGCGCCGCACGACTGTCTCGAAATCCACTACGCCGGCGGCGACAAATTGTTTCTGCCGGTCGAGAACGTCGATCTGCTGTCGCGCTACGGCTCGCAGGAGACCGGCGTCGATCTCGATCGCCTCGGCGGCACGGCCTGGCAAATCCGCAAGGCGCGGCTGAAAAGCCGCATCCGCGACATGGCGAACGAGCTCATCAAGATCGCGGCCGAGCGCAAACTGCACGCCGCTCCGGAGCTCGCCGTCGGCGCCGGCCTCTATGACGAATTCTGCGCGGGCTTCCCCTATGAGGAAACCGATGATCAGCAGGCGGCGATCGACACCACCATGCACGATCTCGCCGCCGGCCGACCCATGGACCGCCTGATCTGCGGCGACGTCGGCTTCGGCAAGACCGAAGTCGCGTTGCGCGCGGCCTTCGCCACGGTGATGAACGGCAAGCAGGTCGCGGTCGTGGTGCCGACCACGCTGCTGGCGCGCCAGCATTTCAAGACCTTCACGGACCGTTTCCGCGGCATTCCCGCCCATATCGCGCAAGCCTCGCGCCTTGTCCCGCCGGTCGAGCTCAAGCGCGTCAAGACCGCCATCGCGAACGGCGAAGTCGATATCGTGATCGGCACCCATGCGCTGCTCGGCAAGACCATCAAGTTCAAGGACCTCGGCCTGCTCGTGGTGGACGAGGAGCAGCATTTCGGCGTCGCTCATAAGGAAAGATTGAAACAGCTCCGCGCCGAGGTGCACGTGCTCACGCTCACAGCAACCCCGATCCCGCGCACGCTGCAACTCGCGCTCACCGGCGTGCGCGATCTCTCCATCATTGCCTCGCCGCCGGTCGATCGTCTGGCGGTGCGGACCTTCGTCTCGCCGTTCGACCCGCTGATCGTGCGCGAGGCGCTGTTGCGCGAGCGCTACCGCGGCGGGCAATCGTTCTACGTCTGCCCGCGCATCGAGGACATCGCCGGTGCCAAGGATTTCCTCGACAAGCAGGTGCCGGAGGTGCGCGTGGCCGTGGCGCATGGCCAAATGCCATCTTCCGTGCTCGAGGACATCATGTCGGCCTTCTACGACGGCAAATACGATGTGCTGCTGTCCACCACCATCATCGAATCCGGCCTCGACATCCCGACCGCCAACACGCTGATCGTGCACCGCGCCGATATGTTCGGCCTGGCCCAGCTCTATCAGCTGCGCGGCCGCGTCGGCCGCTCCAAATTGCGCGCCTATGCGCTGTTCACGCTGCCGGAGGCGCGCAAGATCACGCCCACCGCCGAGCGCCGGCTGAAGGTTCTGCAATCGCTCGACACGCTCGGCGCCGGTTTCCAGCTTGCCTCCCACGACCTCGACATTCGTGGCGCCGGCAATCTGCTGGGCGAGGAGCAATCCGGCCACATCAAAGAGGTCGGCTTTGAGCTCTATCAGCAGATGCTGGAGGAAGCGGTAGCGAGTCTGAAGGCCGGCATCGCCGCGCCGGTTGCCGACCGCTGGTCGCCGCAGATTTCCATCGGCACGCCGGTGATGATCCCGGAGGATTACGTGGCCGATCTCTCGGTACGGCTTGCGCTTTATCGCCGTCTCGCCGAAATCGAGGACGAGCATGCGATCGAAGCTTTTGGTGCAGAACTTGTCGACCGCTTCGGTCCGTTGCCGGCGGAAGTCGAACACCTGTTGAAGATCGTCGCGATCAAATCGCTTTGCCGTCGCGCCCACGTGGAGAAGATCGAGAGCGGCCCCAAGGGTGCCGTGCTGTCGTTCCGCGACAACACCTTTCCCAATCCCGAAGGACTCATCGCCTTCATCCGCGAGCAGGCGCCGGCCGCGCGCGTGCGGCCCGATCAGAAGGTCGTGTTGTTCGAGGATTGGGAGCGGCCGGCTGATCGACTCAAAGGCACCGCCGCGCTGCTGCGCCGACTCGTGCAGATCGCCGAACAGGCCAAGGCGGCGTAGCGCATGATCCGGAAAAGCGGGAACCGGTTTTCCGATGAGATCATGCGCGATGAATCAATTACTTCGCCGCACCTGCCGCCGCGAGAATCGGCGTCAGCCGCGCGATTTCGCTTTTGACCAGCTCGGCAAGCACCTTCGGCCCCCGCCGGCTCTTATCCGGAACTTCGGCCCCGAGATCCGCAAACCGCTTGCGCACGGTTTCTTCGTCCAGCCCTTTGTCGAGCGCTTCCACCAATTTGTCGACGACCGCCTGCGGCGTGCCCTTGGGCGCGAACATGGCGTAGAACGGCGCGCATTCGAACTGCGGCATTCCCTGTTCGGCGGAAGTCGCCACATCCGGCAGCAATGCGCTTCTCTTCTTGGAGGCAATCGCAAGCGCCTTGATCGTGCCGGCTCTCACGTGCGGCAGCGGACCGAGGATCGGATCGCACACGTAATCCACCTGACCGCCGAGAATGGCGGTGAGCGCCGGCGCCGTGCCGTTGAAAGGCACCATCGTCGGCTTGATCCCGATCGCCGAATTGAGCAGCAGGCATCCGACGTAGGACACCGAGCCGACGCCGGCATGCGCCATGTTGAGTTTCTTTTCGTTCGCCTTTGCGTAAGCCGCGAATTCCTTCAGATTGTTCGCCGGAAAATCCTTTTTCACCGCCAGCAATTCCGGCTGCTCGGCAATCAATCCGATCGGTTCGAAGTCGGCATCGGGCTTGTAGGCGAGATTGGGATAGAGCGGCACCGCGGCCGCATGCGTGCCCATATGGCCCGAGATCAGCGTGTAGCCGTCCGGCGCCGCGCGCGCCGCACGTGTTGTGCCGACGGTTCCGCCGGCGCCGCCCACGTTCTCGACCACGAATTGCTGCCCGAGATGCCGCGAGTAAATGTCCGCGACGATGCGGCCGGTCACATCCGCCGGTCCGCCGGCCGCGAACGGCACGATGATCGTGACGGAACGCGACGGATAGGTTTCCGCCTGCGCACCAGCAACGCTCGTAAGCACCGCCAGTGCAATTACCGATGTGAGCGTCTTCATGCTTCCCCCCAAGTTTGCTGTGCGGATCGCGGCGCGCGTCCGAGCTGTTTTGATTTTCGCTATAGTGCCGAGCATGCGCTCCCGAGTCACCCGATATCTTCTTGTGTTCTCCCTGCTGCTCATGGCCGTTCCGGCCCATGCGCATACCGGCAGCGTTGCCGGAGGCTTTGTCGGCGGGCTCGAACATCCTGTCTTCGGGCCCGACCATGTCGTCGCCATGGTTGCGGTCGGGCTTTGGGGCGCGTTTCTCGGTCCGCCCGCGATTTATCTCCTGCCGGTTGTGTTCCCTTTGGTCATGGCCTTCGGCGGCGTGCTTGGCATCCTGGGCGTGCCGCTGCCCGGCACCGAAATTGGCATCGCTACCTCTGCTATCGTGCTCGGCTTGATGGTGGCGACGGCGGTGCGCCCGCCGATTTGGTCCGCGGCCGTCGTCGTCGGCGCATTCGCGATCTTTCACGGCCATTCCCACGGCGCCGAGTTGCCTCCCGGCGCCGATGCCATCGCTTTTTCTGCGGGTTTTGTGATCGCGACCGGGTTGTTGCACCTCACCGGCATCGCTTTCGGCCTGCTCGCGTGTTGGCCGGTGGGCGTGATCGCGGTGCGGACAGCCGGCGCTCTCATCGCCTGTGCGGGCTTTGTATTCTTGAGCAGGCTCGTATGATCGCGCGGATCGGGATCGCTGTCGTTTTCCTCTTTGCCTCGGACGCGGCGTTGGCTCACGCGCCGTTCAGCGGGGCAGGGGGCTTTTACGGCGGTCTACTGCACCCATGGTTTGTGCCAGTGCATCTGATGGCCATCGTCGCGACCGCCGCTGTGATCGCCCAACAAGGATCGCCGTGGAATTGGTCGATGCATTGGCATGCCCCCGCCGCATTCGCCATTGGACTCGCGGCCGGATTCATCGCCATTGCCTGCGCCTACGCCCCCGAATTTTCCGGCGAAGCCGTGCTAGCCGTAGCGGCTATGGCCGGCCTGTTGACGGCCCTCGCGCTCCCACTGCGAGCCATCCTCGTTGCGACGATTGCGACAGCAAGCGGCGCGGCCGTCGCACTCGATTCCCCGCCTGACGTGATCTCGTTGCGCGAGGCCATCGTCATTCAGCTCGGCACTTTTTGCGGCGCGATCCTTCTCATGGCCGCCGCGCTCGAAGGCGCATCGAGGCTGCATCGCGGCTGGCAGCGTATCGGCATCCGTATTCTCGGTTCCTGGATCGCCGCCAGCGCGGTTTTGGTTTTGGCGCTGCAGCTGGCCCAGTGAGGCTGGCGGAGTAAACTGGCGCGAGTCGGTTTACTGAGAGGGGGCTTTCATATGAAGGCGCACTGCTTGGCTGCATCGTGCTGGGAGGTTTCGTGGTGGCCGCGCTGACGCGCAATCTCTACGGCGGCGCCTTCACCGAACCTGGCGGTATTGATGCCAATGTGCTGGCATTCACCCCGACGATCGCGATTCAGCTTCTCGGTTTGGTGCTGGCGCTCTGCCCAGGCCGAACTGCGGCTGCCTGATGCTCAGATAGTCGCCGCCCGCTGCTGAGCCAGGAACTGGTCGCGATTGGTGGCGATCTGCTCGATCGCCCGCGCCAGCATTTCCGGCGCCTGGGCGCCGCTGACCGCCGCAACCCCGCCGAATATGAAGGTCGGCACCCCGTCGATGCCTGCTTCCTTGGCAGCGTTGGCTTCCTGCTCGATCAACGCCGCGTCCTGGTCGCTCGCCAGCAGCTTGCGCACCTCATCACCGTCAAGGCCGCAATCCACCGCCGCCTGCACCAGCACATTCGTGTCCGTGAGATCGCCACCCTCGGTGAAATAGAGGTCCATGAGCCGCTGCTTCATCCGCGCAGCCCCGCCGTCCGGACCCTTCCGTTCCGCCCACAGGATCAACCGGTGGCAGTCGAGCGTATTGGGCTGACGCTTGATCTTATCGACCGCGTAAGTGAGGCCCTCGGAGGCCGCCGCCGCGGCCACGCGCATTGCAATGCCCTTGTATTTATCGACCGACCCGAATTTCGTGGTCAGATATTCCTCGCGGCTAATGCCTGCGCGCGGAACCCAAGGGTTCAGGAAATAAGGTCGGAATCTCACCTCGACCGGAATAGACGGTTTGGAGGCCAACGCCTTCTCCAGACGGCGTTTTCCGATGAAACACCACGGACAGACCACATCCGACACGACGTCGATCCGAAGCGGCTCTGCGTTGGATTTCGTTTGCGACATGAGCGGACCCTTGCTGCTCCGCTAGATGTACGCCCTGGCTTACCCCGCGGCAACCGCGGGCGGGGCGACACGCGACATCAGCGTCACCACCGTATCGCTCGGCTTGAGCGTGGCGAGCGTGACATTCGGCGCCACGGCCGGTTGGTCGCGCTCCCAACGCAGCATGGTCTGCTTCAGCACGGCGGCAAGCCGCCGCGCCACCACGTGGGCGGCGCGCAGGTCGGTGGAGGTGAATACGGTCAGGATCGAGCCGTCGTCCTGCCGGCAGGCGAAATCGACGGTACGCATCAGCCGGCTCACGATCCGAGCCGCATCCATGCTGATCCGACGATCGAGCGCCCGATCGAATGAGAACCGTGCGATCGACAGGCCGCCGCCACGCTCGCAGGCCTGATCGATCGCCCGGCTCAGATCCTCGCCAAAGGCAATCTCATTCAGCAGCCCAGTATCGGGATCGAGCATGCCCTTCAATTCGAGCGATTTCAGCATGCGCTTGAGTCGCGCATCGTAGGCATGCAGGCGCGCAAATGGCAGCAGGCGCTCGACCAGTCGCATCGGATCGCGTTCGTGCAGGATATTCGGCATTTCGTTCGGGCTCGCGCCCTTGCCGAGCACGCCGACCGGCAGGTTGCGAAAACGCGCGTCCTCCGCCAGCACGATCAAAAACGCATCCACGATGCGATGGCCGAATCCATCGCCGATCACGATCCCGTCGATCTCGCGCGCGCTCAGGCATTTGCCGGCGGCCTCCATGCTGAGCGCACCGATCACGCCCGCCCGCTCGCCGACCGCAACGCTCAACGTTGGGTACGAGCGCCCACGGCCGAGCACGAGCACGGTCGCATCGTCGAGCGGGTCGCTATCGGGCAATGCCGGCAGGCTTGCATGTTCGCTGGCGAGCGCATCCAGCCGGCGCAACACGGCCGCATGCAGGTCGCGCACGCGCAGGGCTGCCGCGAGCCGTGCGGCCAGCCGTTCTGCCTGGTCATCGACGGCAATGGTCAGGGCGCCGGGAAACGGCAAGGCCTGGTCTTCCCGCACTTGGGCGATGACGGGAATGAAAGGCTGCGCCCGCTTGATTTGCAGCGCAAAGGCCTCGGCTGCAGCACCGTCGATCGATTCCGTTTCGGCGATGACCACCGCTGCCGGTTGCACTGAATCGATCGCGGCCATCGCATCGGCCCAGTGCGTCTCCACGATGGGAAATGCACCGGCCTTTGTCAGGGCTTTGTGCACTCCGACCGGTGGCTTTTCGGAGATGACGACAAGCGGGCCTTGCAATGACATGAGAGGTCGCACGCTGCAGAACAGACCCGAAACCTAGCTGGCCGCTCTTAATGGGGCGTCAACACCGCATTTTTTCCCAGGGCCGTGCCATTTGCGCGACAGAATGGGATGCCGCTGCACAAAATTTCGTCGCTATTCGTGCTATCTGCGCACTAGACAAATTTGTGAAGAGTTTGTCACCATTGCTATCCAGGGCGGGTAACCCAGGCGTTTGGATGATGAGTGTCGTAGCCGCGTACGCCAGACCACGCAGGTTCGTGTTTGGAATGCCGACCGCGCGTCTGCCGCTCGTGGTGGTCGCGATCCTGTTTTTAGTCGCGCCCGCGAGCCGCGCCGAAATCGCTCCCCAATGGGACTATTGCACCGGCAGCGTGGACATCGATTGGGAAATGCAGCTCAAGAACTGCACGACCTTGATCGACACCAAAGCCACGTCGCCGTCCGATCGCGCGAAAGCCTACGTCAACCGCGGCGTCGTCTATTACAATCGCGGTAATTTCGACCGCGCCATCATCGATTACAACGAAGCGATCAAGCTCGACCCCAACAGCGTCGTTGCGTTCCAAGACCGCGCCATGGCTTATAAGAGCAAAGGCATATATGACAACGCCATTGCCGATCATAACGAAGCCATTCGTCTCGATCCGAAATACGCTGCAGCCTATGTCGGCCGGGGCAACGTCTATTCGCTCAAGGGAGATTACGACCGCGCCATCGCAGACTACGACGAGGCGATCAAACTCGGCCCGGACGTATTCGCGCACTACAACCGCGGCGTCTCTTACGACAACAAGAGACAATACGACCAGGCGATTGCCGATTTCACCGCCGCGCTCAGATACAACGCCAAATTCTCGCCTGCTTATTTAAATCGCGGTCTCGCGCAGTTCGCCAAGAAGGATTACGACCAGGCGATTTCCGATTTCAGCGAAGCGCTGCGCTACAACGCCCAATACGCCAGCGCCTATGCCTACCGCGGCCTGGCCTATTACGAAAAATCCGACTACGACCGCGCGCTCTCCGACTACAACGAGGCGCTCCGCATCGATACAAATCTCGTCTTCACCTTCAGCAATCGCGGCTTGATATACGCCATTCGGCACGATTACGACCGCGCCATCGCCGATTATGATGCGGCGATCAAGCTTGATCCCAAATTCGGCATTGCCTATTTCAATCGCGGTCTGGCCTGCGCCAACAAGAATGAACTCGATCGCGCGATTGCCGATTACAGCCAAGCCATCTCCTACGATTCCGAGACCGCTTCAGCCTATTACTATCGCGGTTACGCCTATCATCTGAAGAAAGATTACGACCGCGCCATCGCGGACTACAGCGCCGCGCTGAAACTCGACGATAAGAATGCCTCTACCTACCAGGGCCGCGGCATGTCCTATTTCGCCAAAGCCGACTTCGATCGCGCCATCGAGGATTACAGTGCCGCGATCAAGATCGACCCGAAAGTTGCCGATGCCTTCGACAATCGCGGCGATGCCCATGCGGCCAAGAATGAGTTCGATCGCGCCATTGCCGATTACAATGAGGCGATCAAGCGCGACCCGAACCATGCCGGCTATTATGCGGATCGCGGAAAGTCGCACGCCAGCATGAAGAATTACGACCTCGCGATTGCCGACTACAGCGAGGCGGTGAAGCTGAATCCGAAGGATGCCGCGTCCTACGATAATCGCGGCTACGCCTATGCGGCCAAGAAGGACTATGATCACGCCATCGCCGACTATAACGAAGCCATCAAGCTCAATCCGAAGAATGCCGGCTTTTTGGCCGACCGCGGCCATTCCTATCTGAAGACCAAGGATTACGACCGCGCCATCGGCGATTTCAACGAGGCAATCAGTCTCGACCCCAAATATGCCGCCGCCTACGAGCAGCGCGGCAATGCCTATTCCTCAAAACAGGATCTTGATCGCGCCATCGCCGACTATGAGGCGGCCCTCAAACTGCATCCCGCAAGCGCCATCACCAATCACCATGCCGGCTTCGCCTACTTCAAGAAGGACAACATCGACCGGGCGATTACGCACTACACCAAAGCGATCGAGATCGATCCCCAGTACGTGCTTGCCTATTACAATCGCGGCAATGCGTTAGCCGCCAAGGGCGATTTCGAGCGCGCCCTGGCGGATTACAACGAGGCCATCAAGCTGAATTCATCGCGTCCAGATTTTTTCATCGATCGCGGCATTCTTTACAGCGCCCAGGGCGACAGCGACCATGCGACCGCCGACTTCGACGAAGCGAACCGGCTTGATCCAAAGGATGGCCGTCCGTTTTTCAACCGCGCGTTGGTCAAGCTCGCGAATGGGCAGGCGTCCGAGGCTCTCGCCGATCTCAACCAGACGCTCACTGCCGATCCGAAGAACGCTTATGCCGCGTTATGGATCGAGGTGATCGCCCAGCGCAGCAATACCGCGAGTCAAATGCCGCAACTGGCCAAGCAGATCGACATGACCAAATGGCCGGCGCCGATCATCCTCGTCTATCTCGGCGAGCTCACGCCGGCCGCCTTGCTGGCGTCGGTGGAAGAGTTGAGCGGGCCGCATAAATCGCAACACGTGTGTGAGGCAAACTTCTACGCCGGCATCTGGGCCCTGCGTCAGGATGCCAAGGAGGAAGCCGCGCGGCTGTTGAAACTCGCGGCAACCGATTGCGGTAAACTCGCGCCGGAATCCAAGGCCGCAATGGCGGAGCTCAAGACCCTCGGGGTCGATCCTTCGCAATAGCCGGCCTTTCAACGGCTGCGCTCACGCGGCCTGCCTGCGCCGGTCGCGAAACGCCCCAACCACCAGCGGATTGACGCCGCGCTCGCGCAACGTCTGCTGCACAGCTTCTCGATCACTTGCGCTGCCCGCCAGCCGGTGGCCCAAAGTATCATCAGGCAGCGCCGTGATGCTCGCCACCACGTCCGAGCTGATTTGCTCGTGCAACGTTCGTTGCACGAAACGATAGCCCCCCACGCACACGATACCAGCGGGCGGCCCGGTGATCTGCAACGCCTCGCCACCGCGCTCGGCCCGGCATGGATAGCCGGTGTCGACGAAACCGCTCGCCTCGATCTTCAGTGTTTCGTTTGGTGCACCGCCGGGCGGGAACGGATGCCGCGGCACCATTGCGCCGCGCAGCGCGAGCGTGCCGGTGCCGCTTCGCATGGCCTCGACAAGCACCACGTCGGTCTCCCTCTCCGGCCTCAGCGGCAATGGCGCCGGCAGACCAGAATGATCGCGCCGCGCCGCGATCAAACCGACCTCGCCGAACACCGCCACATCCGCGATTCCGGCCCGCGGATGCTGCCACGCCGGGCTGGTCGCCATGCGTTCGGGCGCGCGCCACACCGCCAACATGGTCCCGAGATCGTCATTGAGCAGCCCAGCCTGCGACAGCGCCGGCAACAACGAACCGGGCAGGATGACCGTATTGCAGCGGTGCTCCGTACATTGCGCGAGCATCACCTGCGGCTCGAAAGGCTGATGCAGCAGGAGCGTACCGCCTGTCAGCAGCCACGGCAGCACGCTGAGCGACAGCCCCGCGAATGAGCTCAGCGTTTGAGCCGAGAGGATCGTTGCATCCGGCTCGATCCGTCCGGCCAGCATCACCGCCAGGCCGCCCGCAATCAGCTCCGCATGACTGCGCGCCACCGGCACGGGACCTTGCGCCGTCATGTCCCAGGTGATGGCTGCGACCTGCGCCGCCGCATTGTCATCGCGCCTATGGCGCGCAGTGGGGTCGAGCCGATCGAGCGTGAACAGCTCGCCGAGCGCGATGACCCCATCGGCCGGCGCATCGCCGAAACCGCAGACGTAGCGGATCGAAAACAATTCCGACGCGGTCTTCATGGCTGCGTCGCAAAGATCGACACCCGCGATCCGTCCGCCCGCGATGATCGCCTTGGCGCCGAGGCGCGAAAGGGCAGGGACCATTTCGTCGCGCCGCCATAACAGCGGCAGCAGCGCCGGGATTAACCCGGCCCGCTGCACACCGAGCAAGGCCAGCACGCCTTCTGCCACGTTCACGCATTGCAGGCCGATCACCGCATCGCGCGGCAGCTCAAGCCGCTGCAGCCGTCCTGCGATCGCCGATACCATGCGGTCCGCAGCCGCGTAGCTCACAGAGCGCGCCGCGCCGTTTGCGAATGACCGGCGGTTGGGCGGATCGATCAGCGCGCCATGGCTGGGCCTTCGCAACGCCGCGCGCCGAAACAACGCGTCGAGGGTCAGATTGCCCGCATTGGCTCCGTCCGTTGATTGTGCGTCCCCCAGCAGCATCGATCCTCATCGCGGCGGTGTTTGCCGCCACCAGGTTTCCGGCAGATATCCATACAGCGATGTCGCCGCCGGATGTTGAATGTAATTCCAGCGCGCAATCCATTGCTCCGGCACATGGAACAGCGGCACGATGTAGAAACCCGAGATCAGCACGCGATCGAGCGCACGCACCGCGGAAACGAAATCCTCGCGCCGACGGGCCTCGAGCAAGGCCGCGATCATGGCATCGATCGCCGGGCTTTTGACACCCATGTAATTGCGGCTGCCTTTCTGGTCGGCCGCGGCCGAGCCCCAATAGAACGCCTGCTCGTTGCCGGGCGACAGCGACTGTTCCCAATGATACTCCATCATGTCGAAGTCGAAATTGATGCGGCGATATTCGAATTGCACCGCGTCCACGATGCGCACGCTTGCATTGATGCCTGCGCGGCCGAGCTGGTGGGAAAAGGCGAGCGCCAGCCGCTCCTGATCCCGGGTCGTGGTCAGAATCTCGAATTCCAATGGCATCCCGTTCGCGCGCGAACGCAATTGCGTCCCCACGAGCGAATATCCTGCGGCATCGAGCAAGGCGAGCGCCCGTTTCAGCGTGGGACGGTCGCGGCCGGATCCGTCCGTGACCGGCGGCGCCCAGGTGCCGGCCATGACGTCGGCGCGGACGGTACCGGGAAACGGCGCAAGCAGAGCTTGCTCGCGCGCATCCGCCGGCCGGCCGCGCGCCGACAGTTCCGATCCTTCGAAGTAGCTGCCGGTGCGCTGATAGCGGTCGAAGAAGAGGTTGTGGTTGGCCCATTCGAAATCGAACAGCAGCATGATCGCTTCGCGTACCCGGATGTCGGCAAAAATCGGCCGTCTGGTGTTGAACACGAGGCCCGCGGGCCCCTTGGGCAGTCCGGTCGGAAACGTTTCCTTGACGACGCGGCCGTCGCGCACCGCAGGGAAATCGTACCCGCTGACCCAGCGCAATGGATCGAGTTCGAGCCGCGCATCGTAAAGACCCTTCTTGAAGCCTTCGAAATGCACGTTGGCATCGCGGTAGAATTCGTAACGGATCTCGTCGAAATTCCACAGCCCGCGATTGATGGCGAGATCCCGGCCCCAATAGTTGCGATTGCGCTTGAGCGTGATGCTGCGCCCCGGATCGACGGCGCCGACCAGATACGGCCCGCTGCCGATCGGCGGTACGAACGTGGTTTCCTCGAACTTCTCCGGATTGACCGCATGCTTCGGCAGGAGCGGCAGCAGCCCGAGAATGAGCGGAAGCTCGCGGTCATTGGCGCCCGACAGATCGAAACGCACCGAACGCGGTCCCACCACCTCGGCCTTGGCCACCTTGGAATAGAATGTGCGGTAATTCGCCCGGCCTTTGTCGCGCAACAGCTGCCAGGAAAAAATGACGTCCTCAACGGTCACCGGGCTGCCGTCGGAAAATCTTGCTGCCGGGTTGAGCGTGAAGGTGACGTAGGTGCGATCCTCGTCGGTCTCGACGGTCTGCGCCAAGAGTCCGTAGAGCGTGAATGGTTCATCATAGTTGCGCGCGAGCAGGCTTTCGATCACGTAGCCGCGGATCTGCGAGAGGGTGAGGCCCTTGACGATGAGCGGATTGAGACTGTCGAACGTGCCGATCACGCCTTGCACCATCCGTCCGCCCTTCGGCGCGGCCGGATTGACGTAGCGCAGGGCACGAAAATCCTTCGGCAGCGCAAGCTCGCCATGCATCGCGATCCCGCGCTGCGGCTCAGCCGCCGTTCCGGCCGATACCATCAACAGCGACCCGACAAGCGTGACAGCCACCGTGAATCCCGGTCGGGACAACGCGGCAAAGCGGCATTTCAGCGCGCGAACGGCCTGCCGAACGGTGCGCATGGGCTGGTCCGAATCCTGCTCTCCGAGGGGCTTATCATAGCCGAACGGCCCGCCATCCGGGCTCGCTCCGGCCGCGACCTTCCGGCCCGTGCCATGGGGTCCGGCCACGTGGCAAAGCTTTGATCTGGGACGTTATTTCGGCTAATGAGTGTGGAATCGCGTCACGCTGTTGCCGTTTTTAGCGTCAACACATGAAGACCGACCCCCTTTTCGCGCACCCTCTGTCGCGCGCGAATGCGGAACAACGAGGGCCTGTCATGAATCTTCCGATCAGAACTGCAGGCGCGTTAGCAATCGGCAGTGTCGTCGCAGCCGTTCTGGCGACCACATATCTTGTCGTTGCCGTGGCGCCAAACGTACTTGCCGAAACCGCTCCGCCCGCGAGCAAGCCGACCTCGGCCAAGCCGACGGCGCAAAAGAAGCCGCAGAAACCGCCGACGACCACGCAACAGCAGACGCCGCCCGAGACGCAGCAAGTCCAGGCGCCCGTCTTCGTTCCCCCTCTGATCTATCGGCCCTGGATGAAAACGTGTCCGGCCGTCGATGCCAATCAGAATCCGAATGCCGGCAACAAGCAGCATTGCTACATATTCATGCGGGGCTACGACCAGGAAACCGGAAATCTGGTCATGGCTGCCACGCTCGAAGAAGTGCAGGGTGAGCCGAGAAAGGTTCTGCACGTTTCATTCACCTATGGCGTCAGTCTCCCCATCGGGACGCATATCGTGCTCGACGACAGCAAGGTGCATCAGGGCACCGCGCCTTACGGCTTCTGCCTGCCGCCGAATATCCCTCCGCCGATATTTGCCTGCGTGTCGCAATATGATCTCAGCGCAGACATGATCGCGGCCATGAAGAAAGGGAAATTTCTCGTCGTTCAGACCCTCGTCAGCGGACAAACCTACAGTCCGCAATTGCCGCTCGCCGATTTCGCAAAGGCATACGACGGCCCTCCGACCGATTTGAAGGCCGAAGCGGAGCAGAACAAGAAGCTGCAAGATGCTCTGCGTGAACGCGCCATCAAGAAACAAGAGGAACTTTCGAAGAAGCAGTAGCGGTCGCGACAACGATCGGTCTTGATTCGAGAGAGGCGCGCCGCGTGGCGCGCCTCTTCATTTTCGGACATGGATACATTCGTGGAAACGTCAGCCGGCATCAATTGCAAAACAGGCCGATATTGGCGTTGGCTTCTCGCATGAGCGCATTGAGATCGGCCGCCAGCGCCCTGTGCTGCTCGTCGTTCACGCACTTCGGATCGATGAGCTTGATGACGTCGACGATATGATCCCGCAGCCGCTGCGACGTATTGCAAGCCGCCTCATCGTGCGTCGGCATACGTGTTGACGAAAGCAACGGACCGGTCTCGCGTTGCATTTCGGCCTTCAAGGCCGTTGCCTTGGCAACCGCCGCCTGCAGGTCCGAGCACTGATCCGATCGTGCGGACGACGGCAGAAACAACGGAATCAGGCAGCCCAGGACGACAAGAACGCGTCTCATGATACGCCCCGAGAACCCACCCGTACCCGAACGAGATGCCGATTACAGTCGATGGCGGGTCCCCATGTCCAGGTCCTTGGCTTCAACAAGTCGTGCCAGGTCGACGATAGTCTTAGCCTGTTTCCAAGTTGCATCATCCTGCATTTTACCATCAACCATGGCCGCTCCCGACCCCTCCGGCATGGCGGCGAGTATCTTCTTCGCGGCCGCGACCTCGACCGGATCGGGCGAAAACACCCGCTTGGCAATGGCGACTTGCGAGGGATGCAAAGTCCACGCGCCCGCGCATCCCAGCACGAAGGCACTGCGAAACTGCGTCTCGCAGCCCTCCGGATCAGCGAAATCGCCAAACGGCCCGTAGAACGGTTTGATGCCTGCAGCCGCGCAGGCGTCGACCATTTTGGCCAGCGTATAGTGCCACAGATCCTGCGGGTATTTGCCGCGGTCGCCTTCTTTCCGGGGGTCGGCAAGTACCGCATAACCCGGATGTCCGCCGCCTACGCGCGTAGTTTTCATCCCGCGCGAGGCCGCCAGATCAGCCGGCCCCAGGCTGATGCCGTGCATGCGAGGGGAGGCGGCTGCGATTGCTTCCACATTGTTGACGCCCGCCGCGGTCTCAAGAATGGCATGGATCAAGATCGGTTTTTTCAACGCACATTTTGCCTCGATCTGCGCGAGCAATTGGTCGAGATAATGGATATCCCAAACACCGTCGACCTTCGGCAGCATGATGACATCGAGCTTATGGCCCACCGACGTCACAATCTCGGTGATGTCGTCGAGCGCCCAGGGCGAGGCCAGCGAATTGATCCGCGTCCAAAGTCCGGTCGTGCCGAAGTCCACGGCCTTTGCCATGGCAATGAACCCCGAGCGCGCGGAAGCTTTGGCGTCGGTCGGAATCGCATCCTCGAGATTACCGAGGATGACATCCACTTCGCGCACGAGCGCCGGCACTTTCGCCGTGACCTTATCGATGTGCGGAGGAATGAAATGGATCATGCGCTCGAGCCGTACCGGCAACTCGCGCAAGGGGGCGGGCGCGCCGATCGCAAGCGGCTGGTAGAACTGGTGCGGGTGCTTCACCAAAAATCCCTATAACAGCTCGCCGCGCATGAGACGCGGCTGCGATGTTGCCGGTGCAACGCCCTCGCGCATGAGCGCGCGGCGCAGCGGGCCAATCCGATCGATGAAATAAAGGCCAAGCCCCCGTACGCCTTGGACCGGGAGAAAATCGGTGAGCAGCGTTCTGTTCAGCAGATCGATTGCGAGGCTGCGGCTCTTGACGTCCGCGCGACGCAACGCATCGAAGCGTTCGAGCAGCGTCGCGCCACCGACGTCGCCCCCCTGTCGGTGCACACTGACCACGAGTTCGCCGATCGTCGCAGCATCGCGCAGGCCGAGATTGAGCCCCTGCGCGCCGATCGGCGGGATCAGATGGGCAGCTTCCCCCACGAGCGCCACACGGTTCGCCCCGAACCGCTGCGCGGTGGCGATTGCCAGCGGAAAACGGCCACGTCCTTGTTCGACCTCGAACCGGCCGAGGATCGAGTGGGCCCGCCGCTCCAGCTCTTCCGCCAGCGCCGCATCCGCAAGCGCGCCGACCTCATCCGCCCCGGCATGATCGAGCACGCAGACGAGGCTGGACCGCCTGCCCGGCAGTGGGACCAAGGTGAACGGCCCGCTCTCGGTATGGAATTCGGTCGAAGTGTCATTGTGTGGGCGCGAATGACGCAGATTAAATGTCAGCGCGGTCTGCGGGTAAATGCGTGCATCGGTTTCGATACCAGCGGCCGTGCGGCAGAGCGAATGCCGTCCGTCGGCGCCGACCACGAGCCGCGCCTTGACGTCGCCGCCTCCCTTGAGCCTGATCGTTGCGCCCGTCGCGGCCAGTTCGACCGCGCTCGCCTCATCCTCGATGCGCTCCAGTGCGGTAATGTTCCGGGCGCGCGCATCCAGTGCGGCAACGAGAACGCGATTCTCGATATTGTGACCAAAGGCCGCAAGTCCGATCTCGGACGCCTCGAACCGGGCCTCCGGCGCGCGGATCAGTCGCGCCGTATCATCGATAATGCGCATGGTCCGCAGAGGCGCGGCCTGCGCCCGGCAGGCATCCCAGACCCCGAGCGTTTCGTGCGCCGTGACCGAGCCTGCGAGCAGGGCGGTCGTGCGATGGTCTTCCGCGCCCCGTCGTCCGATCAAGACGGTCGCGACCCCGGCCGCCGAAAGCGCAAGCGCGGCGGTAAGCCCCGCAGGCCCGCCGCCCACGACCGCCACCTCGGTCGTTAAGGATTGTCCATGTGCCGCCATGACATGCCAATCTAAATGGAAAATCGCCTTGAAACGACCATGAGCCACCGCTTTGACCGCATAATCGTGCGATCCTTTCGAGGCCCGGCCATGCCGCTTCACAGCGACGATTTCACACGTTCGATCAATGCGCTATCAATAACACATGAACGAGATCGTGAACGCCCAAGCGCTGGGTAATCTCGGCCCTGTTGAGGCCCGCTTGGTCGCCATCACGGCAAGGCCGAAGCTCGTCGCTGTCGTCTGCGTGGTGGGTCTGACGGCGCTCGGCTGGGGTGCCTGTGGCCTCATGCTCGCGGATCCGGCGCGTTCTTGGACCGACGTGCTGTGCCGACCTTCGCTCGGCCACTCCTTAGGCCTTGAGGCCATTCTGCTGCTCGCAATGTGGATGCCCATGACGCTCGCGATGATGTTGCCCAGCGCCGCGCCTATGATCCTCACCTACGCCGAGATTGCCGACATGGCCGCGCACAAGGGCGAAGGGGTTGCGTCGCCGCTGGTGCTGACCGCCGGATATCTCGCGGTCTGGCTCGCCGTCGCATTGGCCATGACGCCGCTTCAGGTGTTTTTCATTTCTGTGATCCCGCACGGCCCTCCTCAGGGACCCGTGTTGCTTGCTGCGGCAAGCCTCTTCGCTGCCGGCCTTTATCAATTCTCGCGCCTGAAACAGGCCTGTCTCAGTCTGTGCCAGCGTCCGTTCCAATTTTTCTTCGTCAACTGGACGGAGAAGCCGCAAGGCGTATTTGCGCTTGGCTTGCGACAGGGGCTTTATTGCCTCGGCTGCTGTTGGGCGCTCATGCTCGTTATGTTCGACGTTGGCATCATGAACGTTGTCTGGATGGCCATTCTCGCCGCAGTCATGACAATCGAAAAGCTGACCACGACCGCACGCTTTTCCGGCGTCGTCGGCGCCGTGCTCATTGCCATATCCGCCGCGCTCGTCCTTTCGGAATTCCAGTGATGGCGACCCGCTGGGATCCGGACATCCGTGCCAACGAGCCCTGGCACATCAAGGGCGAACTTGCGCTCTCGTGCAATTGCACGGTGTTCTGCCCCTGTGTGCTTTCGCTCGGCCAGCACGCCCCAACCGAGGGCTATTGTCAGACCTGGGCGGGCGTGCGCATCGACAATGGCCGGTTCGGCGATGTCGATCTTTCCGGCCTGAAATTCGGTTTCATGGCCGACATCCCCGGCCGGCTCGCCCGCGGCAATTGGACCATGGCGCTGTTTGTCGACGACAAGGCGACGGCGCAGGCTGTCAAGGCCCTGACCTGGATCATGACCGGCCGCGCCGGCGGCTCGACCGGGCTGCTCAAAATCCTCGCCGGTAGCTTTCTCGGCGTCCGCCAAATTCCGATCACTTACGAAATCCGCGGCGAAACACGCATCATCCAGATGGAGAAGATCATCGATGGCGCGCTCGCGCCGGTCAAAGGCAAGGACCAGGGCGGCGTCGTGATCCGCAACAGCGAATATTGGATCGCCCCGGATGTGACCGTTGCCCGTGCGGAAAAATCGCGCTTTCGTCTGTTCGGCCGCAACTGGAACTTCGAAGGCCGCTCGGCCGAAATCTGCCGGCTCGATTGGGGCAATCAGAAGTAGGCGCGGCTTCCGCTGAAGCAGCGGGGACGGTAAAACGGGTCCGTGCGCGCGCTCGCTTTCTCAATCCATGTCTTGACTGCCATTGGCGGTGCGCTTGCGCTGCTGGCACTGATGGCGGCGGCGCATGGCGACTGGGCGGCGATGTTCCTGTCGCTCGGATTTGCGCTGATCGTCGATGCGATCGATGGGCCGCTCGCGCGCCAACTCGATGTCGTAAAGAGGCTTCCGCGCTGGTCGGGTGCGACCCTCGACCTCATCATCGATTACGCGACCTATGTTTTCGTTCCGGCCTATGCCATTGCGGAGAGCGGGCTGTTGCCCGCATGGCTCGCCGTGCCGGCCGGCGCGCTCATCGCGATCACCGGCGCGCTGTATTTCGCCGACCTTCAGATGAAAACGCCGGACAATTACTTTCGCGGCTTTCCGGCCGTGTGGAATCTCGTCGCCTTTTACCTCCTGCTCATGCGGCCGGGCGAGTGGATCGCTGCCGCCTTAGTCGTATTCTTCGCCGCGCTCTCCTTCCTCCCTGTGCGCTTCGTCCATCCATTGCGTGTCAAACGACTTCGCCCGTTGACCGTCATATTGCTGGCCGTATGGGCGGTCCTGGCGCTGATCGCGATTGCCGATGATCTCAAGCCGGACTTGCGCATCGGTTTCGCCCTTTGCGCGATCGGCCTCTATTTCCTCGTCATCGGCTGGTTTCCTCAGCGCGGCCAGCCACCCTTGCACCGTCGTCCCGGCTCTCTATGATCGCGCCCGCGGCGGCAGATGCTGCCTAGAGATTTGGGAGAGTGAACGATGGTAGCGGCGGTCCGAGTGCATAAGACTGGCGGTCCCGAGGTTCTGACTTTTGAGCAGATCGAGGTGGGGGCGCCCGGTCCAGGCAAAATCAAGCTCAAGCAGTACGCCTGCGGCGTGAACTATATCGACACGTATTTCCGCATCGGCATGTATCCGTCGCCGGTCGGCCTGCCGTTCGTTGCCGGTAACGAGGGTGCGGGCGAGGTGATCGCCGTCGGACCCGGCGTGACCGATATCAAGATCGGCGACCGCATTGGCTACGTCGCACCGCTCGGCGGCTACGCCCAGGAGCGGCTGCTGCCGGCCGATCGCGCCGTGAAGCTGCCCGATAAGATTTCCTACGAGCAGGCCGCCGCCATCATGCTCAAGGGCATGACCGCGCAATATCTGCTGCGGCGGACGTTCAAGGTCGAAAAAGGTCAGAACATCCTCGTGCATGCCGCGGCCGGTGGCGTCGGCCTGCTGCTATGCCAGTGGGGGAACGCGCTCGGTGCGAACGTGATCGGCACCGTGGGCAACGAGGAGAAGGCCGCGCTTGCCAAGGCCAACGGCTGTCACCACACAATTCTTTATCGCAAGGAAAAATTCCCCGATCGCGTGAAGGAAATCACCGGCGGCAAGCTTTGCGACGTGGTCTACGACGGCATCGGCAAGGACACTTTCCCGGCCTCGCTCGATTGCATCCGCCCGATGGGCATGTTCGTCAGCTTCGGCAGCGCTTCCGGCTCGATCGAGGCGTTCAACATCAATCTGCTGCAGACCAAGGGTTCGCTGTTCGCCACCCGCCCGACGCTCAATACCTATGCCGCCAAGCGCGAGGACCTGCTCGCCATCGCCAAGGAAACCTTCGACATCGTGCTGAGCGGCAAGCTCAAGATTCCGGTGAACCAGAGATATCCGCTGAAAGACGCGCAGAAATCCCACCGCGATCTGGAAGGCCGCCAGACCACCGGAGCATCGATCCTGCTGCCGTAGTGTGTTCCGCGTCAATTCCGACTTTTATTCCGGACTGAGCAAGAAAGGCTTGGGCCCATGGATTCGCGCACCTCAATGACCGCGAACACCCCTGCGACACCGCCGGGTTACGCCTACGGCGAGCCGTGGGGCTATGTGATGTCCGTCGTCTGGGCGCTGCTGGCGTTCATCATCAGCGTCTTTGCGGCCGTCAGCTTCATGAAATACGGCCTCAAGATCGACCTCATGAAAGTGATGGACAACCCTTACGACGGGGTAGCGCTTTCGAGCGTGACGATCGTTTCATCAACGGTGCAAGTCGCAACCCTCTTACTCGTCGTTCGCATCAAGAAATGGCCGATCGCACGCTATCTTGGCTTGAGGATGCCTTCCCGCGAAGAAGCCGTTCGCGCCATCGTCGCGATGGTCGTGCTCATCGCCGTGGTCGAAGCCATAGTCACTGTCCTCGGACAAAGCACGGTGCCGACGTTTCAGCTTGTCGCCTATCGCACCGCGAAGGCCGCGGGTTGGCTTCCGATGCTGTTCGCGGCCATCGTGATTTTCGGACCCATCGCCGAGGAAGTCGTGTTTCGCGGCTTCCTCTATCGCGGTTTCGTGCGGCGCGTCGGCCATGAGCCCTTCGCCATTTTCGTCATCACGATCGCCTGGACCGCCTGCCACCTTCAGTACGATCTGCAGGAAATGCTGCAGGTCTTCGTCATGGGTCTGCTGTTCGGCGCCGTCCGCTGGTGGACCGGCTCCACCACGCTGACGATCATGATGCATGTCCTGGCGAACCTCTGGGCCATGATCGAAACGTTGATCTGGATCGAATGGCTGAAGGCCTGAAGGCGGTTCGGCTAGCACGTGAATGAAATGCGTTAAACTACTGCAAAATTGCAAGTATTTGTTTGATTGCAGGGTTCTCCTGGCTGTCCGCCTGACGCATCAGCCCGACCACCGGGATTGGCCGTGCGAACCGCGACACCGATTTGATCGTGTCCTCGACCGAAACCGCCGCATCAGGCGTCTCGTTGATGACCACCGCACGCACGAAAAGCTCACGCCGCCGGAGCACATCGAGGCAGGTCAGCGTATGGCTGATGCTGCCGAGATAGCTACCGGCCACGAGAATAATCGGCACGTTCAGCGGCGCGATCCAATCGACCACGGTGTGCTGCTCGTCGAGCGGAACCATGACTCCACCGATTCCCTCGATCAGCAGCGTGCCGCGGTTCTGTCGGATCGATTTCTGCGAAAACGCCACCAGCGCATCGAAATCGAGCTTGCGCCCTTCGCGCGCGGCCGCAAGATCGGGGGCGAGCGGCTCCGCAAACCGCCACGGTGAAATGCGGTCAATCTCCGCAGGCGTGATCGGTCTGCCCAGAGCCGCAAGCAATTGCCCCGCATCGCTCGCCACGGCCTTGGCCGGGTCAAACCCCGTCACCACGGGTTTCAGCGCGTCGACCGAATGCCCGTTCCGGCGCAGCTGTTGAATCAGCGCGCCGACGACAAAAGTTTTGCCGATGTCGGTCCCGGTGGCGGTGACGAAAATCGCGCTCATCGCTTTGCCAATATCTTTGTCCGCACCAAATCCGCGAGCCGTGCGACATCCGTGTCCGCATGACTAGCCGTAAACGTAATCCGCAGCCGCGCGGTTCCCTCTGGCACGGTCGGCGGACGGATCGCGACCACCAGAAATCCCTCGTTCTCCAACAGCGCGGAGGCCGCAAGCGCTGCCGTCGCAGTGCCGACCACCACCGGCACGATCGCGCTTTCGGCTTCCGGCAAGCCGGCGCGCCGCGTGAAAGCCTTGGCCTTGGCGAGCGGCAGTGCCACATAACCCGGCTCGCGCACGATCAGTTCGAGCGCCGCATGCGCCGCAGCCACGGTCGCGGGCGGCAGGCCGGTGGCATAGATCAACGGCCGTGCCCGGTTGACGATCAGATCGATGACCGCCTGCGACGCGCACAAAAACCCGCCGTAGGCGCCGATCGCTTTCGACAGCGTCCCGATCTGCAGCAGATTCACACAAGCCTCGCGGAGGACCGAACCGCGCCCTTCATTGATGACGCCGATGGCATGGGCATCATCGACCATGAGCCACGCATCGGCGGCCCGCGCAACTTTGGCCAGTTCATCGAGCCGCGCACGGTCGCCGTCCATGGAGAATATGCCTTCGGTCACGATCAATGTGCGCGGGTGACGTGCGCGGTGCTCGGCGAGGAGCGCGTGCGCATGCTGCACATCGTTGTGGCGGAAGGAAATCACGGTCGCGCGCGACAGCCGCGCGCCGGTCCAGAGGCTCGCATGCGCCAGCGCATCGATCAGCACCAGGTCGTCGCTCCCCGTCAGCACCGGAATGACGCCCGTGTTGGCCAGATAACCCGAGCCGAACACACACGCGGCCTCGGTGCGCTTGAGGCGCGCGAGCTTCGCTTCGAGCTCCGCATAAAGCGGATGATTGCCGGTCACCAGGCGCGACGCCCCGGCACCCACGCCATACTGCGCGATCGCCGCAACGGCGGCCTCTTTCAATGCCGGGTGCTGCGTGAGATTGAGGTAATCGTTGCAGCAGAACGAGAGCAGCTCTCGGCCGTTTCGCCTGACCCGCACGCCGTCGGCCCGGGCAGTCTCGTTGAGCCTGCGCCGGAGCGACGCCCGTTCCAACGCGTTGAGCTTCTCCAGTGCGAATTCCTCGAGCGAACCCATCGCGGCTCCGATCTCCCCAGCCGTTCATTTAGAGTGACCCGCAGCGCGATGGAAGGCAAAATGCGCCCGCCAATGGATGACAAGACGCGCAAACTATCGCCGACGCCGCCCGTCTGGTACGAGGCCGGGCTCGGCCATGTCTGGCTGCCCTATGCACAGATGAAGACCATGCGCCCACCGCTCGCGGTGGCGCGCACGGAGGGCTGCCGTATCGTGCTCGCCGACGGCCGCGAGCTGATCGACGGCATCGCCTCCTGGTGGACCGCCTGCCACGGCTATAACCATCCGCACATCCGCGCCGCGGTCGAACGGCAGCTCAAAAGCATGCCGCACGTCATGTTCGGCGGGCTCGTGCACGAACAGGCGCTCACGCTTGCACACCGGCTTACCGCCTTGCTGCCGGCCGATCTCGATCGCGTGTTCTTTTGCGAATCCGGCTCGGTCGCCGTCGAGATCGCGATGAAAATGACGCTGCAATATTGGCGCAACCGCGGCGTGCGAACGCGCCAAAAGTTCGTGGCGTTCAAGGGCGGTTACCACGGCGATACCACCGGCGCCATGGCGCTGTGTGATCCGGACGTCGGCATGCACGACATGTTTCGCGGAGCTTTGTCGGAGCAGTTCATCCTGGATGTGCCGCAAGACGAGGCAACCGCAACCGCACTGGAGAGATTGCTGCAAAGCCGTTCCGACGAGATTGCAGGCATCGTGATCGAACCGCTGGTGCAGGGGGCAGGGGGCATACGCTTCCACGCACCGGAGGCGCTGCAGCGCTTGCGCACGTTCGCCGATCGCTTCGATTTGCTGCTGATTTTCGACGAGATCTTCACCGGTTTCGGCCGCACCGGCGCGCTGTTCGCCTGCGCGGCGGCCGGCGTGGTTCCCGACATCATCACGCTGTCGAAGGCGTTGACCGGCGGCACGCTCCCGCTTGCGGCCACCGTCGCGCGTCGAAAGGTGTTTGAGGCGTTCTGGTCGGACGACCCGAAAAAGGCGTTGATGCACGGTCCGACCTACATGGGCAACGCGCTCGCCTGCGCGGCGGCCAATGCGTCGCTTGATCTGTTCGAGCGCGAGCCGCGTTTGCAGCAGGTGAGGGGTATCTCAGAGCAGATGACCAAAGAACTCGCACCGGCGCGCGAATTGCCGGGCGTAAAAGACGTGCGCGTCAAAGGCGCCATCGGCGTGGTTGAGCTGGAAAAGATTGACGATCTCGAAGCTCTGCGCGCGCGCTTCATCGCGGAGGGCGTGTTCATACGTCCGTTTGGAAACGTGATTTATTTGACGCCGGCCTTCACCATTGCGGCACGACAGCTCGCGCAACTGACCAGTGCAATTGTCCGCGTCCTCAAAACCGTAAATTAGCGATCATTTGCGACACCCGCGTCATGCTCGAAGCCGTCACACCGGACGCCCTGTCTGCCTTGCTGCAGGTGATCTTGATCGACCTCGTGCTGGCCGGCGACAACGCCATCGTGATCGGCCTTGCAGTCTCCGGCCTTCCGCAGGCCCAGCGCGGCAAGGCGATCCTGATCGGAGTCATCGCCGCCACCGTCCTGCGCATCCTGTTCGCCGGCGTCGCAACTCGTCTTTTACAGATCGTCGGCCTTCTGCTCGCCGGCGGCTTTCTTCTGTTGTGGGTGTGCTGGAAGATGTGGCGCGAACTGCGCGCTGGTCACAACGCCGCGACGCACGATGCATCGCCAATAGCCGCGGGGCCCCGTAAGACGTTTGCCCAGGCTGCCTGGCAGATCATGGTCGCCGACGTATCCATGTCGCTCGACAATGTGCTGGCGGTGGCAGGCGCGGCCCGCGACCACCCTTATGTATTGGTCTTCGGCCTTGGTCTTTCTGTCGCGCTGATGGGGCTTGCGGCCAATCTCATCGCCGGTCTGCTCCATCGCTTTCGCTGGATTGGCTTTATTGGATTGGCCATCATTGTTTATGTGGCGCTCGACATGATCTACCGCGGCACCATCGATATTTTGCCGGCCGTCGCGGTACGGGCCGACTAAAAGCCCACGGCCGTGCCGTGCAGATCGTATCCGTCCGCGCGCTCGATCTTGACCGTCACGATTTCACCCACCCGCAACGGCCGCCGGCTCGTCACATAGACCGTGCCGTCGATTTCAGGCGCATCGCCCCTTCCGCGGCCCTTGGCCACCGTCGGACCGACCTCGTCGATGATCACCGGCTCGCGCGTACCGACCTTGCGTTTGAGCCGTTTGATCGAGATCGCCTGCTGTCGCTGCATGAACCGGTGCCAACGCTCTTCCGTCACCTCTTTCGGCACCAGCGCCGCAAGATCATTCGCGACTGCCCCTTTCACGGGCTCATAGCGGAAACAGCCGACGCGATCGAGGGCCGCCTCGTCGAGCCAATCGAGCAGCATGGAAAAGTCATCTTCGGTCTCACCCGGGAAGCCGACGATGAACGTCGAACGCAACGTGATGTCCGGACAAATCTCGCGCCAGCGCCGAATCCGCTTGAGCGTCTTCTCCTGCGCCGCCGGTCGCTTCATGCGTTTGAGCACGGCCGGGCTGGCATGCTGGAACGGAACGTCGAGATAGGGCAGCACACCCCCTTTGCCTTGGCTTTCAGCCATCAGGGGAATGACCGCGTCGACATGGGGATAGGGGTAAACGTAGTGCAGCCGCACCCAGACCCCGAGCGTGCCGAGCGCGCGCGCCAGATCGAGGAATTTGGCCCGCACCTCGCGGCCCTGCCAGTCGCTCGCCGCATATTTGAGATCGATCCCGTAGGCCGACGTATCTTGCGAGATGACCAGCAGCTCCTTCACCCCCGCTGCCACCAGCCGTTCGGCCTCACACAGCACATCAGAAGCCGGCCGCGAAACCAAATCCCCGCGCAATTTCGGAATGATGCAGAACGTGCAACGATTGTTGCAACCCTCTGATATCTTTAAATAAGCATAGTGCCGCGGGGTCAGCTTGATACCCTCCGGCGGCACCAGGTCGAGAAACGGGTCGTGCCTCGGCGGCAAGGCACGGTGCACCGCATCCACCACGCTCTCGTATTGCTGGGGTCCCGTCACCGCCAGCACGTCGGGGTATTTTTCCGTGATTTTTTCCGGCTCCGCGCCCATGCAGCCGGTGACGATGACCTTGCCGTTGACCGCCAGCGCCTCGCCGATCGCCTCGAGCGACTCCGCCTGCGCGCTGTCGAGAAACCCGCACGTGTTCACGATTGCCAGATCGGCGCCCGCATGCGCGCGCGCGAGCTCATAGCCTTCCGCCCGCAGCCGCGTGATGATGCGCTCGGAATCAACCAGGGCTTTGGGGCAGCCCAGCGAGACGAAGCTCACCTTTGGCGCAGCGGTCCTGTTACTCATCAGGGCTTCAGGTGGCACCACCCGGGCGTAAGCGCAAGGCCGCAGGTGCGCTCAGCGGTTCCGTAACACCTCGGCTTCCGTATAAAACCGCTTTTCCCAGGCCCGGTGGTTGTCCGAACTCTCGCGAATGAATGGCGTAAATACCGCGAGATTGAGCAACAGCCAGTTCACAAAATTGGCCGGAAACCGCAGCGGTTTCACGAAGTCGACGAACAGCACCACGCGCAGCTTGTCGCTGTCGTTCCAGGCCTCGTGGTCGTAGGCATCATCGAAAATCAGCGCCTTGCCTTCCGACCAGTGGCAGATTTCGTTGCCCACGCGGATTCTCACCTTTTCACGCGGCTCCGGCACGATCAGGCCCATGTGCAGTCGCAGCACGCCATTGTACGGCCCGCGGTGGTGCGGAATGTGCTTGCCCGGCTCAAGGATGGAGAACATCGCGGTGATCAGACCCGGTATCTTGTTCACGATCCGCCAGGTTTCCGGACACTGCTGGATGTTCCTGTCGGCCCGCATTCCGTAGCCGCACAGAAAAAAAGTTTTCCAATCGCGATCTTGCGTGATGGTTGCAACGTCGGTGGAGATCTCATGAAAGCCCGGCAACTCATCCTTGCGCGTCAGCACCTGATCGAGTTCCACGCGGATCGCGCGCCACTCGCGCTCGACATCCTTCGCCCAGGGGAATACCGCGTTGTCGTACACGGCCGGGTTGCCGACTTTCGAGAGCTTGAGATTGAGACGCTCGGCAGCGGCGACGATGCCCATGAATATGCGCGTCACCAGGCTCGGACGCAGCATGGGTTTGATTCCGTCCGTGCCGAATGTCTGCTTGGCTTCAATCGGCGCGGCGGCCTCGGCTGAGGGATGGGTCGTACTCATGTGCGATCTCCTACATGGTCACCACGCCAATATAAGCACATTTTGCCGTCTCTGGCAGCGGCAGTGGAAAAGGGCCGCAGCTTGCAGGCGTAGGTCTTCGATTTGCATTTACGGTGCGGGTATCGATCCGGTCGGCGAAAGATACTCGCGCCCGCCCACCACCGATGGCTTCGGACGCCCCGACGGCCGCAAATCCTGCGCCACGTATCGTTCGATGAAAGCGATGAAGTCGGCCGTGCGATTCATAACCACATCGCGCTGCCGATCGATGGTGATGAGATGATAACTGTCGTCGAGCACCACACACTGCACCAGTCCGCCCAGTCGCCGTTGCAGCTCAATCGTGTTCGACAAATCGCTGACATCGTCCTCGCGCGGATGAATGATCAGCGCCGGCGCTTTGATCGACGCGAGCCGCCGCACCACATCGCGGACCAGCCAATGCGATTCCTGCAATGTGCCAAGGAATGTAAATTGCGGACCGATGGACGCCATGTCTGCCACCACCGCCCGTGTCGCCTCATCCTTGATGCCGTAGGGAAGGGGATCGGCAAAGCGTAAGCGACGGAGAAAGGGCGCCCGCACGCCGAGCATCAGCAAGAAGCTGTACCAAGGGATCGCCCAGCCGTCGTAGCGCAGCGTCGGCGCGAACAGGCACAAGCCGTGCACCTTGTTCGGGTGCAGCGCCGCAAGCCGCAGCGCAAGAATACTGCCGACCGACAGACCGCCGACGACGATGACATCGCATTGTCCGGCAAGCTCATCGAGCGCCTTCTCGGCGCTGCGATACCAATCGGGCCACCCGCTGGCGAGCAGATCGCCCTCGCTTCCGCAATGTCCCGCAAGTTGAGGGCAGGACACCGTCAGTCCGCGCGCTGCCAGTCCTTCCGCTACGGTGCGCAGCTCGAGCGGAGAACCGCCCACGCCGTGGATCAGCAGAACGCCGATGCGGCCGCGCGAAGCATTGCCGTGGAACAACAAGCTCGTATCGCCTTGCTGCCGGCCATGTTGCTCCCGCCTGACCCCAAAAGTTGCGATCGCCAGCAGCTGCCCTACAATCAAAGCAGCGATGGTGAAAGACACCAATTCGACGATATGAACGGGGTCACGCACATAGAGACTGAACAACGGCGGAAAAAGAAAATAGGCAGCCGCCAGTCCGCACGCAAAGCTCGTAAAAAATGCGAACTTGCTGCCATACAATATTGCGACGATTGCCGGTGGGATCAGGTATCCAAGAATGAGGAATTGCCCGCCGAGATAGGGCTCGACCGCAACCAAGATCAGCGTGGTGAGCAGCACTACACCGAACGATACGACGACCGGCGCAAAGAAGCTCAGTTTGTCGGCCTGGTCTGCGCGCCGATGGGGGACGACGCGGCGAAATCGCTCGGCCAGCCACAATGTCAGCAGCGAAGCAAAGACGTAAAGTCCGATATCGATGATTTGGCCACGGGTGGGCGGGCCAAACGAAAAGAAGGGCGGATAAAAGGCCCACCCGACCACGACCGCGCTCAGCACCATTGCGACCAGCGCCGCCTCGAGGCCGCCAACGAGCGACACCAGAAGCACGGCCGGATAAAAACACGAGAACGGCCGAACATTGTCGTCGATCTGTCCCAGGCTTGACCGAAGCAGCGTGGCGACCGCAACGCAGAACACGGCGAATGCGTAGGCGGCAAGCGAACTGGACGCGAGCCCCTCGCGCCCCAGCTGTTTCAAGCCGTCAAACCATGAGGCCGCGGCAACCGCCGCTTCGCCTTCGCGGACTCGGTCAGCTTTCGTGGGCGGGGGCACTATTTGTACATGGCGCCGATCGTTCGTGCCCGCATGGCGCAACCAGTGAGCAATAACAATTGTGATGAGAGTACCCACGGTGTACACGCCGAAATTGATGGCCCGGCCCGGTCCGAGGACTGGATCGCTGAAATCCAAATAGCCAGAATCGAATGTCAGCCAGGCCGCAAGAATACTGAGTACTACGGTGAAAATGCCGACCCGAACTCCGCCGAGCAATGCACCGATGAAAACAGCAGTGAACCCCAAAATCGACGGCGAAACATCCTTGACCAGATAGGCGAAGGCCAGACGGCCAAGCGTTGCCACGATAACGCAACCGGTCGCGACCAGATAGGCCGCCGGCGTTCCGGGTCGATTGTTGACGCGCCCCAATCGGCGAAAATCATTGCTCAGCGATGACAGCATGATCGAGGGCACCTCGCGACATTGCCGTAAAGATCGAGGCTATCCGATCAAGAAAATTCTGCCAACCTGCAAGGCTCCCGTAATGAGCGACCCGCGACCACCGCTCCGGGCAATCGCGGGTCTAACTGTGAAGACGGTCTGTCGCCGGTCTAAACCGGCAACAGACCTAAGGCATCAATGGAAGTGGTGATTGTTGTGCTGCGCCGCATGTTCGAGCTGCGCCATCGCAATCGCCGCCTCGCCAGACCAGCCATGCGAGCCCTGATTGAGGTCATGACTGTTGTTGTTCGAACCGGAATTTTGATGAGAGTCGTGCTCATTGAACACATCCTGTTGCCAAGGAGCCGACACAAACCAATTACCCATGCCACCTTTGTTGTCCCAACCATTGTGATGGTTGTCATGCCCATCGTGATGATTGTTATGCGACCACCAGTTGGCGATGTACCAATCATTATGGTGGTGGTGGTGATGATGGTGTTGATGGTGATGGTCGTCGTGATCGTGATCATTGTTATTGTTGTTGTTGTCCACATTCACCGTGATATCGACGTTGGCGGTCGAGGTATCGCCGTGGCCGTCGGTGACGGTGTATGAGAACGTGTCGTGGAACGTTCCTGTCTTGATGTCTTTCAAGAACGTGATCGTGCTTGGATCGTAGATGTAGCTGCCGTCCGCAAAGAGCGTCAGCGTCGCGCCTGTGTCGAGTGTAATCGGCTGACCGATTTTGTCGGTCATTCCATTGACCGCGGAGACATGCAACGGATCGTCCGGATCGCCCGCAGTGTCGTTGGCAAGCACACCGTTCGCCGCGGACACGACCAGCGTCGTAGTTCCATTACCATTCCCGCCGTTGTTGTCGTGGTCATGGTCGTGTTTATCGCAGTGATCGTGCTTGTGGCCGTGCTTGTTGTTGTTATTGCCATCCACGGTGATCGATGCCTTGTCATCCTTGGCATCCACCTCTTCCGGCGGGACATTCACGGTGATGTTGACCGTCGCTTGGTCCGTTCCGCCGTGGCCGTCGCTCACCGTATAGGTGAAGCTGTCGGTGACTGTGCTGCCGAACGGCTGGTTCTCGATGCCCGTGATGGTGTCCGCATTGTAGGTATAACCTCCATCCGCTTGCATGGTCAGGGTTGCGCCTGACAAAAGCGTTATCGGAGTGCCCACGTTGCCGGAGCCGCCGTTCACACCCGTGACAGTGAGCGTGTCACCTTCCGGATCCGAGTCATTGGCCAGCACGCCTGGCCCGGTCACCACCAGCAAGTCATCCTCATTGGTGGAAGCCGTGTCGTCCTGAGCCGTGGGGGCGTCGTTGACGCCGTCGACCGTGACGGTGACGGTGGCGCTGGCCGAGCCGCCGTGGCCGTCGCCGATCGTGTAGCTGAACGTGTCGGTGGTGGATTCGCCCGCCGCCAAGGCGTTCA
>Ga0335081_10000417_pt1 | contig 76125 bp, 74 predicted proteins | sample Lox_Sample_35_FD_206713 | JGI IMG/M metagenome (GOLD analysis project Ga0335081, IMG submission 206713) | Soil microbial communities from Loxahatchee National Wildlife Refuge, Florida, United States - Lox_Sample_3.5 | ecosystem: Environmental > Terrestrial > Soil > Wetlands | place: USA...
GCAGCTGCAGACCCTGTCGACGCCGCAGCTCGCCGGCCTCTCCTCGGCGCAGCTCGGCGCGGTCTCGATCGCGACGCTCAACAACTTCTCCGCCGCCCAGATCGGCAACCTCAATACCAGCCAGATCCAGGCGCTGTCGCCCGCGCAGCTCAACGGCCTCAACGCCGACAGCTTCAATGCCATCAACCTGTCCCGTCTGACGACCGCGCAGCTCAACGGCCTCGCCATCGCGGCCGGCAACCTCAGCACCGGGCAGATCGATTCGCTCACCACCGGCGAGATCGCCGCGCTGTCGGCACAAGGGCTCAATAACCTGTCGGCCACGCAGCTGCAGACCCTGTCGACGCCGCAGCTCGCCGGCCTCTCGGCGGCGCAGCTCGGCGCGGTCTCGATCGCGACGCTCAACAATTTTTCCGCCGCCCAGATCGGCAACCTCAATACCAGCCAGATCCAGGCGCTGTCGCCCGCGCAGCTCAACGGTCTCGACGCCGACAGCTTTAACGCCATCAACCTGTCCCGTCTGACGAGCGCGCAGCTCAACGGCCTCACCATCGCGGCCGGCAACCTCAGCACTGGCCAGATCAATTCGCTCACCACCGGCGAGATCGCCGCGCTGTCGGCACAAGGGCTCAACAACCTGTCGGCGACGCAGCTGCAGACCTTGTCGACCCCGCAGCTCGCCGGCCTCTCGGCGGCGCAGCTCGGCGCGGTCTCGACCGCGACGCTCAACAACTTCTCCGCCGCCCAGATCGGCAACCTCAATACCAGCCAGATCCAGGCGCTGTCGCCCGCGCAGCTCAACGGTCTCAACGCCGACAGCTTCAACGCCATCAACCTGTCCCGTCTGACGACCGCGCAGCTCAACGGCCTCGCCATCGCGGCCGGCAACCTCAGCGCCAGCCAGATCAATTCGCTCACCACCGGCGAGATCGCCGCGCTGTCGGCACAAGGGCTCAACAACCTGTCGGCGACGCAGCTGCAGAGCCTGTCGACCCCGCAGCTCGGCGGCCTCACGGCGGCGCAGCTCGGCGCGGTCTCGATCGCGACGCTCAACAACTTCTCCTCGACCCAGATCGGCAACCTCAACACCAGCCAGGTCCAGGCGCTGTCGCCTGCGCAGCTCAACGGCCTCGACGCCGACAGCTTCAACGCCATCAATCTTGCTCATCTGACGACCGCGCAGCTCAACGGCCTCGCCATCGCGGCCGGCAATCTCAGCGCCAGCCAGATCAATTCGCTCACCACCGGCGAGATCGGCGCGCTGTCGGCACAAGGGCTCAACAACCTGTCGGCGACGCAGCTGCAGAGTCTGTCGACCCCGCAGCTCGGCGGCCTCACGGCGGCGCAGCTCGGCGCGGTCTCGGCCGCGACGCTCAACAATTTCTCCGCTACCCAGGTCGGCAACCTCAACGCCAGCCAGGATCAGGCGCTCTCCGCCGCGCAGCTCAACGGGCTCAACGCGGACAGCTTCAACGCGCTCAACCTCGCCCACCTGACGATCGCGCAGCTCAACGGCCTCGCCGTCGCGGCCGGGAATCTCAGCACCGGCCAGATCAATTCGCTCACCACCGGCGAGATCGGCGCGCTGTCGGCACAAGGGCTCAACAACCTGTCGGCGCCGCAGCTGCAGACCCTGTCGGCGCCGCAGCTCGGCGGCCTCACCCAGGCGCAGCTCGGCGCCGTCTCGACCACGACGCTCAACAACTTCTCGTCGACGCAGATCGGCGAGCTCAACGCCAGCCAGGATCAGGCGCTCTCCGCCGCGCAGCTCAACGGGCTCAACGGCGACAGCTTCAACGCGCTCAACCTCGCTCACCTGACGATCGCGCAGCTCAACGGGCTCACGACGGCGGCCGGAAACCTGAGCACCGGCCAGATCAATTCGCTCAACGTCGGCGAGATCGGCGCGCTGTCGGCACAAGGGCTCAACAACCTGTCGCCGACGCAGCTGCAGAGCCTGTCGGCGCCGCAGCTCGGCGGTCTTACGGCGGCGCAGCTCGGCGCGGTCTCGGCCGCGACGCTCAACAATTTCTCGTCGACGCAGATCGGCGAGCTCAGCGTCAGCCAGGATCAGGCGCTTTCCGCCGCGCAGCTCAACGGCCTCAACGCCGACAGCTTCAACGCCATCAACCTCGCGCATCTGACCACCGCGCAGCTCAACGGCCTCACGGCCGCGGTCGCCAATCTCGGCAACGGTCAGGTCAGCGCGCTGACGGCCGGCGAGATCGGCGCGTTGTCGGCGCCGGGGCTGAACAACCTTGCCGCGCCGCAGCTGCAGACCCTGTCGGCGCCGCAGCTCGGCGGCCTCACCCAGGCGCAGCTCGGCGCCGTCTCGACCACGACGCTGAACAATTTCTCCGCTACCCAGATCGGCGAGCTCAACGCCAGCCAGGACCAGGCGCTCTCCGCCGCGCAGCTCAACGGCCTCAACGCCGACAGCTTCGATGCCCTCACCCTCGCGCACCTGACGATCGCCCAGCTCAGCGGCCTCACGACGGCGGCCGCCAACTTCAGCACCGGCCAGATCAACTCGCTGACGACCGGCGAGATCGGCGCGCTGTCGGTCCCGGCGCTGAACGACCTCTCGGCGCCGCAGCTGCAGACGCTGTCGACGCCGCAGCTCGGCGGCCTCACCCAGGCGCAGCTCGGCGCCGTCTCGACCACGACGCTCAACAACTTCTCGTCCAGCCAGTTCGGCAACTTCTCGTCCTCGCAGATCCAGGCGCTGAGCGCCGCGCAGCTCAACGCCCTCAACGCCGACAGCTTCAACGCCATCAACGTCGCCCGTCTGACCAATGCGCAGCTCGGCGGTCTCACCGCCGCGGCGGCGAACTTCAGCACCAGCCAGATCAACGGGCTCTCGGTCGGCCAGGTCGGGGCGCTGTCCGCCGCGGCGCTCAACAACCTGTCGGCGACGCAGATCCAGACCCTGTCGTCGACCCAGATCGGCGGCCTGACGGCACAGCAGCTCGGCGCGGTGTCGACCGCAACGCTCGACAACCTGTCACCGACCCAGATCGGCGAATTCTCCGCCGGGCAGGTTCAGGCGCTGACCGACCCGCAGCTCAACGGCCTCAGCGTGGACAACCTGCAGGCCCTGAATGTCGCGGACCTGACGGCGGCGCAATACCAGGGGCTCACGACCGCGCTCGGCAATTTCAGCGCGAGCCAGCTTACGGCGCTCAATTCCCGCTTCAACACGAACAACAACAACAACAATAATAATAATAACAACAACAACAACAACAACAACAACAACTCTCTCACCAACTCCCAGATCGCCGCGCTCTCCTCCGCGCAGGCGAGCGCGCTCACCAACTCGCAGCTCAACGGGTTCTCGTCGTCACAAGTCGCCGTCCTGCTCGCCGACCATGCCGACGCGCTGTCGATCGGGCAGATCTCCACCTTCAGTGACGCGCAACTCAGCGACACGACCCTGGTCGGCGCCGCGAACGGCCTGCAGTTCAACCTGAGCTGGGATTCGAGCCTCAGCAATGCGCCGGCCGGCTACAAGAACGCGGTGGTTGCGGCAGCCGCCGGCCTGGCGGCGACCTTCAGCAACAACGTCGTGCTCAACGTCCAGATCGGTTACGGCGAGCTCAACGGCAGCTCCATTTCGCCGGGCGATGCGGCCGAGAGCGCCGCGCCCTACGGCGGCTCCACCTATTCGGCGATCAAATCCGCCCTGCAGGCCGACTCCGGAAACTCGAGCTACCAGGCAACCGCGGACGCGAGCCTCAGCGCCAGCGATCCGACCGGCGGAAGCTTCGCGCTCAGCTCGGCGAACGCCAAGGGGCTCGGCCTCGAGAGCGCGAACTCCAACCTCGACGGCTATGTCAGCATCTCGAGCGGGCTGTCCTTCGAATTCAACCAGACTGCTTCGGCCGGCAAGTACGACGCGATCGGCGCCCTGCAGCACGAGTTCACCGAGGTCATGGGCCGCGTCGGCTCGGTCGGCGTCACGGTGGGTTCGGGCGTCTATACGCCGCTCGATCTCTTCCGTTACACGTCAACCAATAATGCGGACCCCTCGCAGGGCACGCCTGAGCGCGCCTTGACGCAGCAAGGTCCGAACACCGACTACTTCTCCATCGACGGCGGTGCGACGAACCTCGGCGACTACAATCCGTCGAACAGCTCGGTCGACTACGCCGACTGGAGCACCAATATGATCGATGATCCGTTCGGCGACGCGTTCTCGGGCGTGGTCGAGCCGATGTCCGGCAACGACGCGATCGAAGTCGCCGCGATCGGCTGGAACCTGACCGCCAAGGGACTGACGCTCGCGGGGACGGCGATGACCAAGCCGCTGGTCTAGTGCAGGATCCCGAAAAACGGGTACCGGCTTTCGCAAGAGATCATGCACAAACATAGTGCAGCGAGAACAGCGCGGCGCGACGCCGCGCTGTCCCCGCCATACGCGACGCACGACTGACCACGCGACCCGCGTGGGCGAACTCATACGCGACTGATCGCCACGCGACGCGACGCAACGAATAGGCCAGCGCGGGTCCCGGCGAAGCGGTCACCGGTTCGCCGACAAGGACACGCGCAAACTCTAGAGCGTGCGGCTCACCGAGAGCGGCAGCGCATTGCGCGGGGGCGGCGCCGTGTGACGGCCCGTGGCGCCATAGGTATGCGGCGCCGCATTGCGATTGATCTCGGCCGACACGCCGCGGATGATCCCCTCCGCGACCGCGTGCGCGGTCGCGAGCACCGTGAGATTGATCTGCAGCATAGCGCGGAACGTGTTGTGCCGCTCGCGCAGCACCTGCAGCACGCCCGGCACCGCCTTGACGAGATAGGGCTGGCTCGCCTGCAGGCGCGCCGTATCGGCGAGATAGAGCCGCGCCAAGTTGGTCTTCTTCGGCTCGAGCCGCGCCACCTCGGTGAGCTTGCCGAGCCGCACCAGCCTGGTCTCCTCCTCGACCACGCCGAGCAGCGCGTCCATCACGTCGCTCAGGTGGCCGATCACCGCCTGCGCCTCCGCCGGATCGGCGATCGGGCGGGCGAGCGTCGGCTGCATCGGGGCAGTGGCTTGCTGTGGCGTCTGCTGGGCCATGACGGTGATCCCCCTAAATGGTCCGCGCTTTCGGCGTCAGTTCCGGCTGCAGCGGTTGCGGTGGCTGCTGCCCCTGCTGGCGCGCCAGCATCTGCTTGTAGACGGCGTCGGCGATGCCGATGCCGCCCGACTTGGCGAAGATCTTGGAGTATTCGTCGGTGAGGAACGACCGCCACGGCCCGACGCCCTGGCTGTTGCCGAACGGGCCGTCGCCGCCGACGCCGTCGTACATGTGCTGGAACATCGAGTTGAGGAACTGCGCCTCGAAGTCCTGCGCCTGCGCGCGCATGCGCGCCTGCGGCGAGTTCTTGGCGCGCGCGGCCGCAAGATTCGGCGGCGCGAGCTGGGCGAGGCTCGGGGCGGCGAGCGCAGGCATCGGGCTCGTCATCACATCACCTCGATATCGGCTTGGATGGCGCCGGCCGCCTTGATCGCCTGCAGGATGGCGATGAGATCGCGCGGACCGACGCCGAGCGCATTGAGCCCGTCGACCAGCTGCTGCAGCGACACGCCTTCGTCGACCAGCGCGAGCTTGCGGCCCTCCTCCTGCACGCCGACGCGGGTGCGCGGCACCCGCACGGTCTGTCCGCGCGTGAGCGGATTGGGCTGGCTCACCTGCGGCGATTCGGAGATCGTCACCGTGAGGTTGCCCTGCGCGATCGCGACGGTCGACACACGCACGTCGCGCCCCATGACGATGATGCCGGAGCGCTCGTCGATGACGATCTTCGCCGGCAGGTCCGGCTCGATCTGCAACTGCTCGATTTCGGTGAGCAGCGCCACCACGTTGCCCTTGTATTGCGCCGGCACCGTGAGCTCCACCGTCGAGGGATCGAGCGGCTGGGCGGTCGGCACGCCGAGGTAGTCGTTGATCGCGGCCGCGATGCGCTTCGCGGTCGTGAAGTCGGCATTGCGCAGCGCGAGGCGCACCTGGCTCATCCGGTTGAGCGCAAAATCGATCTCGCGCTCGATGATCGCCCCGTTGGCGATGCGTCCGACCGTCGGCACCCCGCGCGTGACCGACGCCGCGTCGCCGCCCGCCTGGAAACCGCCGATCGTGAGCGAGCCTTGCGCCACCGAGTAGACATTGCCGTCGGCGCCGAGCAGCGGCGTCACCAGCAGCGTCCCGCCCTGCAGGCTTTTGGCGTCGCCGAGCGCCGAGACCGTCACGTCGATGCGCGTGCCCTGCGTCGAGAAGGCGGGCAGGTTCGACGTTACCATCACGGCCGCGACGTTGCCGGTGCGCAGCGTCTGGCCGCGGATGTTCACGCCGAGCCGTTCCAGCATCGCGGTAAGCGATTGCTTGGTGAACGGCGAATTGTTGATCGTGTCGCCGGTGCCGTTGAGGCCGACCACGAGGCCATAGCCGATGAGCTGGTTCTCCCGCACGCCCTCGACGTTCGCGAGATCCTTGATCCGCGAAGCGGCGTGCGCCGGCGGCGCGAGCGGCGCCATGACTGTCAGCGCCCACACGGCCGCGAATGCGGCACGCGTGAGCTTGGATGTCCTCGTCATCCAATTCTCCCCGATGAGCTCGGACCGACTACGCTGATGCGAACGCCATGCCAGTGCGCGCGAATTGCATAATGCATTGATTAGAATGGAGATTCGTCGAATCGCCGGTCGAATTGCGGCGCCCACGTGGGGAACGCGTTGCCGATTGCGGCAATTCTTGCCGGGTCGTTGCGGGCGATTAACCGGCTCTTAACCATTGCGGGCCGAGGGTCGCATGGCGGCGGCCGTGTCGCCGCAAAGAGGCCTTGCCCATGCGCATCACGGGACCCAACGGCCCGGCCGCGCCGGCGGCGTCGACATTCGCTCGCCGTTCCGCGTCGGGGACGTTCAGCCTGCCGCAGGGAGAGCCTGCCGCGGCGCCGGCGGCGTCCGGCGGCATGCGCACGGTTGCGGGAATCGACGCGCTGCTGGCGCTGCAGGGCGTCGAAGCGGCCGATGAGCAGCGCCGCCGCGCCGTCAAGCGCGGCCACACGGCGCTCGATCTGCTCGACGAGATGAAGCTCGCGCTGCTGTCCGGCCGGCTCGATCCCGCCGTGGTGCTCCGCCTCAAATCCGCCGCCGCCGAGCTCAAGGAGCTGTCGGGCGATCCGCGCGTCGACCAGGTGCTGGCCGAAATCGACCTGCGCGTCGAGGTCGAGCTCGCCAAGGTCGAGACGGCGGCGGGCTGACGGCCGGCCGGGCCGGCGGGCCCGTCGCAATTCCTTCGTGTTCCATCACTATTTCGTCCCCGTGCCCAGTTGTCGCAGCCGGGCGCCGCCGCTATAAACGCGCCCGCGCGAGCCGGGCTCGCACGGGAGACGACGAGTGAAGATGCACGGAGTGGGGTGCATGCGCGCCGAAAAAGAAAAAAACTACCGGCCGACCGAGAAAGAGCCGTTCATGAACGACCGCCAGCGGGAGTATTTTCGCAACAAGCTGCTCGCCTGGCGCGAAGACATCCTGAAGGAAGCCAAGGAGACGCTGCAGCACCTTCAGGACGAGAACCAGAACCATCCCGATCTCGCCGATCGCGCCTCCTCGGAGACCGATCGGGCGATCGAGCTGCGCGCGCGCGACCGCCAGCGCAAGCTGATCGCCAAGATCGACGCCGCCCTGCAGCGCATCGAGGACGGCACCTACGGCTATTGCGAAGAGACCGGCGAGCCGATCTCGCTCAAGCGCCTGGAAGCCCGCCCGATCGCCACCCTGTCGATCGAGGCGCAGGAGCGGCACGAGCGGCGCGAGCGAGTGTACCGCGACGACTGAGGGGCTGGCGGGCGCGCCGCTCAAGGGGATAGAGAGCGGCGGTGCGCCGGTCTCGTGCTGCGGCAGGCTGTCGAGCTCGATTACGCGATCCAGTTCGTCGATCGTGTACATGCGATCGGTTCCTCCGCCTCGGAAGCTGCGCCAGCGACGAGTATCCGCAAGCCCCGGCAAATCGGCAATCGGATTGACGAAAAAGATCGCGGCCTCCGGCGGGGGAGGCGCCGGAGGCCGCGTCGTTGCGCCGTCCCGACCCGGGATCGGGGTGCGGCGGGGAGGGCAGGGATCAGCGATCAGAAATCAGGCATCAGACCAGCGTTCCACTTGCTGAGCCCTGATTCGTGATCCCTGACCCCTGTCAGAACGGCAGCACCACATCCATCAACTGGCTGCCGTAGCGTGGCTGCTGCACGTCCATGATCTGGCCGTGGCCGCCATAGGCGATGCGGGCCTCGGCGATCTTGCTCGAATCGATGGTGTTGTCGCTCTGGATGTCCTCCGGCCGCACGATGCCGGCGACGACCAGTTCGCGCATCTCGTAGTTGACGCGAATCTCCTGCTTGCCCTCGACCACCAGGTTGCCGTTCGGCAGCACCTGCGTGACCACCGCGGCGACGTTGGTCTGCAACGCTTCCTGGCGATTGACCGAGCCCTTGCCGTCGTTCGACATGGTGGAGTCGGTGGTGAGCAGGCGGCCGGGCAGGGCGGCGCTCGGCGTCTGCGTCTTGGCGCCGAGGAAGTCGGTGATGCCGGAGTCCTCCGTATTGGTGCGGCTGCGCTGCGTCTCGTTGGCGATCACCGCCTTGTCGGTGATGTTGACGATCACGGTGAGGATGTCGCCCACCTGGCGCGCGCGCTGGTCCTTGAAGAAGGCGCGCGAGCCGTTGCGCCACAGCGAATTGGGATTGTAGGTCGCGGGCTGCGGCGTCGGCATCGGCATCTGCACCGGCTTGTAGCCGGGTTTCGTCGTCGGGTTGTCGATGGCGGAGAGCTTCGGCTGCTCGCCGATGTTGGCGATCCGGTTGATGGCGGCGCAGCCGCCCATCAGCGACGACAGCGTCATCACGCCGACGAGCGCGATCGGACGCGGACGCAACAGCAACAGATGACTCTTCGACATATTCCCTCGCTCATGTTTCAACGTGACGCCACGGATTGCGCAACCGGGGTGCGCGCCGTCGTCGCCATGATGGTGACGCGGCTCGGACCGCTGACGATGCCCTGCACGGTGCGCTTGGTCTCGAGATTGGCGACGTTGATGGTGTCGCCCATGGCGCCCGCTTCGAGCGCCTTGCCGCGCGTCGTGAGCACGATGCCCGGCACCTCGTAGACCAGCGTGATGCTGTCGTCGCGATGCACCAGCTCGGGCTTCATCAGCTGGGCGCGTTGCAGCGCCTGGCCGGCGCGCATCGCCTGGCGCGCCGCGAGCCCGATCACCTCGTTGACGGTGGTGATCGGTTCGCCGGCGACCTCGGACTTGGGCCGCCGCTCGATCGCGACGTCGGCGGCCTTGACGATCTCGCCGCGCGCGAGCGCCTGCCTGAGCACCGCGGTTGCGACGGTCTCGACCACGGTCCCGGTCAGGCGCAGCGGCAGGCGGCGCATCGCCGGGCTGCCGGGCACGTCGAACGAGATGTCGAAGCGGCCGGAGCGCGGATCGAGCGCGGCGCCGGTCAGGTTGAGATCGGTGGTCGCTGCTGGGTCGACGGTGATCGGCTGCACCATGCCGTCGAGCGTCACGCGCAGGTTCTTCGCCGCGCCGAAGCCGTAGCGGCCCGCGAAGGTGCGCGCGATGCGCGCCTCGATCTCGCTCGCGTCGATCGTGCGCCCCGTGTGGGTGACCTCGACCATGGCGATGTTCTGCGTGTCGATGCGATGGAGGTAGGGGCGGACGGCGTCGAGCACCTGCTGCAGCGTGACCGATCCGGTGGTGCCCGCGTCGGGCGAGCGGAAGATCGGCGTGTCGGCGGCGTCGCCCGCATTGTCGACCATGTCGCCGACGCGCACGAGGTCGTCGGACACCGTGACGGTGCGCTTGAGCGTCGGGATCGGGACCGGGACGGATGCGGCCTCTTGCGCGCCCGCCGGCGCGGCGGCGGCGAGGAGGAATGCGAAGGCGACGGCGCGCAGCAATGCGCCGATCAACGTCCCGATCGACGTCCCGATCTTGGCTCGCATCATGGTGCGGATCATGGCTCGCGTCACGGCGGCGCTCCTGCTCAGCGATAGAGGCCCGAGGTTGTCTGCAGCATCTGGTCGGCGGCGCTGATGACCTTGGAATTCATCTCGTAGGCGCGCTGCGCCGAGATGAGGTCGGAGATTTCGGTCACCGGCTCGACGTTGGAGTTTTCCAGGTTGCCCTGCTGGATGTTGCCGACCCCGTTTGTGGCGGCGAGGCCGTCGGTCGGCGGGCCGGAGGCCGGCGTCTCCGTGAACAGGTTGTCGCCGATCGGCAGCAGGCCGGGCTCGTTGAGGAAGGTCGTCACGGTGAGCTGGCCCAGGATCGTCGGGTTGGTGTTGCCCTGGACGATCACCGAGACCTGGCCCTGGCTGTTGACGGTGAGCGCGCTCGAATTGGGCGGGATGGTGATGCCCGGCTGCACCAAGTTGCCTTGCGCCGTGACGACGCGGCCTTGCGCGTCGAGCTGGAACGAGCCGTCACGGGTATACGCGAAGGTGCCGTCGGGCAGCTGGATCTTGAAATAGCCGTCGCCCTGGATCGCGAGATCGAGCGGACCGCCGGTCTGCGTCAGCGTGCCCTGGGTGATGATGCGCGGCGTGCCGACGGTCTTCACGCCCGAGCCGATGTCGACCCCGACGGGAAGTATGTTGCCCTGCGTCGAGGTCTGCGTGCCGATGCGGCGGACGTGCTCGTACAGCATGTCCTGGAATTCGGCGCGCTGGCGCTTGTAGCCGGTCGTGCGCATGTTGGCGATGTTGTTGGCGATGACCTCGACGTTGAGCTCCTGGGCCATCATCCCAGTCGCGGCGGTGTTGAGCGCTCGCATGGTGCGGGTCCTCGTCTACTCGTTCACTTGCGCGTGGTCTTGGCGGCGAACCGGAGGCCGCCCCCGATCAGGTCGGGGGCAGGCTTTCGCCGCAACATGCGTCGCGTCGGCCCGGTCAGCTCGGCACATTGGCAAGCTCTTGAATCGCGTTCTTGTGCAGGTCGCTCTGGTTCGACAGCAGCTGGGCGACCTGCGCGTAGGCGCGCGAGATCTCGATCAGGCGCGAGATCTCGACCACGCCGTTGACGTTCGACTTCTCGATCGAGCCCTGGATCAGCTTCGAGTTGGTATCGGGGATCGCCGCGACGCCGGCGGGCGCGGCGTAGAGGTTGTTGCCTTCCTTCTGCAGCTGCTGCGGCGCCGCGAAGCTGACGATGCGGATCTGGCCGCGCAGCGATTCGGTATTGGTGGCGCCGGCTTCCGTGACGGTGACGCGCCCGTCCGGGGTGATCATCACGTCGTGGTCGGTGGTCTGGAACACGATCGGCCCATTGTCGCCCATCACCGGCGCGCCGTCGGCGGTGACGAGCTGGCCTTGCCCGTTGATCTGCAGCGAGCCGTTGCGGGTGTAGCGCTCGCCCGCCGCCGTCTGCACCACGATGTAGCCGTCGCCGTTGATCGCGACGTCGAGCGGATTGCCGGTCTGCTGGATCGGCCCGGCGCCGAGATTGCGCCAGGTGCCGCGATCATTGACGAAGTCGAGCTGCCGGTCGGCCGGCGCGAAGCGGTTCTCGCGCGCGACCGGCATCAGGTATTGCTCGAACATCGAGTTGTCGGCCTTGAAGCCGGTGGTGTTCATGTTCGCGACGTTGTTCGCGACCACGTCGATCTCGCGTTCGAGCACCATCTGGCGCGACAGTCCGATGAGAAGGGCATTCTCCACCGGTGATCTCCCCTTGCCTGACCGCCCCGCGTTCTCCCAAACGCGGGCGGCCGGTCCGCGCGACCGTCGGCTCTCCCAAGCCGCCGGGTCCCGCGCGTTAACCATGAAGCAGGGGGCGTGCCAGAGCGGAAAATCCAGACGGTGCAACGCCCTAACGAAATCGCCGGTCGCCCGACGGCGGCAGAAAGCGCCGCCGCGACAATGACGCCCGGCAAAATTTTCCCGGCAGAAAGGTTGCGTTAACCATTCTGACTCTAGCCTTGCTGAACAACGACGCACGGAAGCGCCTGCGGCATTTTTCGACCGGTTGGTCCACCGCACGGCCCTGCGCGGAGCGTGATCTGGGACTCACATGGCGGCCAAGGCGAAAGCGGCGGACAAGGAACCCGAAGAGCAAGCCGGCGAGGGTGCCGAAGCGGCGTCGGCACCGAAGCGAAAACTGTCCGTGAAGATGATGGCCATGATCGGCGGCGGCGTCGTGCTGCTCGCCGGCGTCGGCTTCGGCGGCTACCTGATGATGGGCCACAAGTCGTCCGCCGAGCCGGTCGCCGAAGCGAAGCCCGCGGTGTTCATCGATATGCCCGAGGTGCTGGTCAATCTCAACAACGCGGGCAGCGACCGCACCCAGTATCTCAAGGTCAAGGTGGTGCTCGAGCTGCCCGACGCGAAGCTGTCGGAAGAGATCAAGCCGGTGATGCCGCGCATCATGGACACGTTCCAGACCTACCTGCGCGAATTGCGGCCGACCGATCTCGACGGCTCGGCCGGGCTCTACCGGCTCAAGGAAGAGCTGACCCGGCGCGTCAACATCGCGATCGCGCCGAACAAGGTCAACGCGGTCCTGTTCAAGGAAATCGTCGTCCAGTGACGGTCTGAGCAAATGGCAGATAATCAGGTCGACCAGGACGCATTGGCCGCCGAATGGGGCGCGGCGCTCGAGGACGAAACCGCGGCGCCGGGCGAAGCCGCCAAGGCGACCCCGGTCGAAACCGTCAGCGAGGAAATGGCGGCCCAATGGGCCGCGATGATCGACGACACCAATTCGTTCACGTCGACCACCAAGGACCGCACCGAGCGCATCCTGAACCAGGAGGAGATCGACACCCTCCTCGGCTTCAGCATGACGGACGTGTCGATCAGCGACAATTCCGGCATCCGCGCGATCATCGACTCGGCGATGGTCTCCTACGAGCGCCTGCCGATGCTGGAAATCGTCTTCGACCGGCTGGTCCGGCTGATGACGACGTCGCTGCGCAATTTCACCTCCGACAACGTCGAAGTGACCCTCGACCGCATCACCTCGGTGCGCTTCGGCGACTATCTCAATTCCATCCCGCTGCCCGCGGTGCTTGCCGTGTTCAAGGCGGAGGAGTGGGACAATTTCGGCCTGTTCACGGTCGAGTCGAGCCTGATCTACTCGATGATCGACGTGCTGCTCGGCGGCCGGCGCGGCCAGAGCGCGATCCGCATCGAGGGCCGGCCCTACACCACGATCGAGACCAACCTCGTCAAGCGCATGATCGAGGTGGTGCTCGCCGACGCCGAGCTCGCCTTCAAGCCGCTCTCGCCGGTCAAGTTCAACATCGACCGGCTGGAGACCAATCCGCGCTTCGCCGCGATCTCGCGCCCGGCCAACGCCGCGATCCTGGTGCGCCTGCGCATCGACATGGAAGATCGCGGCGGCACCATCGAGCTGCTGCTGCCCTATGCGACCATCGAGCCCATCCGCGACGTGCTGTTGCAGATGTTCATGGGCGAGAAATTCGGCCGCGACCCGATCTGGGAAGGCCACCTCGCGACCGAGATCGGCCAGGCCGAGATCGCGGTCGACGCCGTGCTCTACGAGGCGAAGCTGCCGTTGAAGCAGCTCATGAAGCTCGACGTGGGCGACACCCTCACCCTCGACATCAAGCCCGACGCCGTCGTGACGGTGCGCTGCGGCGACGTGACGCTCACGGAAGGGCGCATGGGCCGCGTCGGCGACCGCGTCGCGGTGCGCGTGTCGAAGCCGTTGCGTAGGCCGCGCACGACCTTCGCGATGTTCGAGACCGCCGGCGAGACGTCGAACCGGTTGGAGGCCCAGTGAGCCACGCCTTCGCGCTCATCATCGAGAGTCTGGTCGCGATCCTGCTGATGATCACGATCGGCTACTGCGTGCTGCTCAACCGGCGGCTCATGCGCCTCAAAGCCGACGAGCACGCGCTCAAGGCGACGATTTCCGAGCTGATCACCGCGACCGAGATCGCCGAACGGGCGATCACCGGCCTCAAGCTCACGGTGCGCGAATGCGACGAGAACCTCGGCGAGCGGCTGCGCACCGCCGAGCGGTTCTGCGCCGACATCGAGCGCCAGCTTGCGGCCGGCGACCAGGTGCTCGACCGGCTCGCCCGCATCGTCAGCGCGACCCGTCCGGACGTCGCGGCCGCCGCGCCCGCTGCGCCCGCGCCCGTCCCGGCGCCGGCGAGCGCGCCTGATCCGCGCGCCATGGTGGCGGCGGCGCAAGCGCTCGCCGAGCGCGCCCGCTCGCGGATGGGCGGCCGCGCCGCATGATGCGGTTCGTCCGCGAGTTGCGTCTCATCCCGGTCGTGCTGATCGCGACGAGCTGCCTGCTCGGCCTGAAAATCCTCGGCCTCGTGCTCGACGGCGGCTTCACGCTCGCCGATCTCGATTTCAGCAGCCCCACGAACGTGCCCGACACCGCCAATGCGCCGCCGGCGGATCAGCGCCCAAAGACCTCGTGGGCGCAAGACATGTTCAACTTTCCCGACGTGACAGGCTCGATCAATTCCGACGAGCAGACGGCCGCCAGGAAGAACGCCGACCAGCGAATGGCGCAGAGCACGGCGCCGCCGGTGGTCAAGCCGGCCGAGACGAAGCCCGCCCAGGTCAAGCCGGGCGAGACGAAGCCGGCGCAGACGCCAGCCGCGAAGCCGAACGAGGCGAAGGCCAACAACGCGGGCGGCAGGGTGATCCAGTTCGACCAGAACGGCGGCAGCTCGCCGGCCGAGCGCGCGATCCTCGAGCGGCTCGGCGAGCGGCGCCAGGAACTCGACGCGCGGGCGCGCGAGCTCGAGATCCGCGAGAATCTCGTCAAGTCGGCCGAGCGGCAGCTCGATGGCCGCGTCAATCAGCTCAAGGGCATGGAACAGCAGATCGGCGGCGCGGCCAACAAGAAGGAAGAGGAAGAGGCGGCGCGGCTCAAGGGCCTCGTCACCATGTACGAGAACATGAAGCCGAAGGACGCCGCCAAGATCTTCGACCGCCTGGAGATGCCGATCCTGATCACCGTGGTGTCGCAGATCAAGCCGCGCATCATGGCGGACATCATGGCGCAGATGCAGCCCGACGTGGCCGAACGCTTGACCGTGGAGCTCGCCAACCGTGCCGCCGGGCTCACGCCCGTCGCTCCGGCCGCCCAACTGCCGAAGATCGAGGGGCATCCGAAGTAAATAAGCCAACGAAAACAATGACCCGGGCAGCCGCTTCGGCGCCTCGGCGGCAAGTCCTAACGTATTGATTTCTAATGTATTGGGGTAACCGCTCGTTAAACGCATCGGCCTAGGGTGAAGGCCGTAGGCGCGTTTTTAGTGATCTGCGCCCGAGGGAAAGGCGCAGAACGCGTCAATGGGCGGTCAGTCGCATATCCCATTTGAGCGGAGCGCGGTCCGCCGCCGTGCGACGGCGTGGCGCCGCCTGCGCGCCGTCGCGGGCGCGGTTGTCGCGTTCGCGGTGCTGTCTCTCTCCCTGATTGGCGCCGATCCGGCGCGCGCCGAACCCGTCAGCGGCGACATTTCGGTCGACCTCAGCGGCGGCTACGCGCGCCTCGTCTTCCACTTCTCCGACCAGATCGACGCCGATGTGCGGCTCGCCAACAACGTCCTGGTGATCTCGTTCAAGACGCCGGTGGACGTCTCGGTCGACCGGCTGCCGTCGGACGCGCCCGGCTATATCGGCGCCGCGCGCCGCGATCCCGACCGTACGGCGGTGCGCATGGCGATCGCCCAGCACGTGCGGGTCAATTCGATGATGGCGGCCGAGCGGCTGTTCGTCGATCTCCTTCCCGACAGCTGGACGGCGGCGCCGCCGGCGCTGCCGCGCGAGGTGGTCGAGGACCTGGCACGGCGCGCGCGCGCCGCCGAGAAGAAGCAGCGCGAGGAGGCGCTGCTCGCGCGCGAGCGCAAAATTCCGCTCACGCCGGTGCGCGTTGCCCATCAGCCGACCTTTTCGCGCTACGTGTTCGAGCTGCCCGAGCTGATGTCGATTACCAACGAGCGCAGCAAGGACAAGCTCACGCTGGTGTTCGACCGCACCCTCAAGTTCGATCTCGCCTCGGTGGTCTCGCCGCTGCCGCCGACGATCGAGTCGATCACCAGCGCGCCCGGCGACCAGACCACCTCCGTGAGCTTTGCGTTCATCGGCAAGGTCGACGTGCGCACGTTCCGCGAGGACAACAACTACGTCGTCGACATCATGCCGCTCGACGGCCGGGCGACCCCCGCGGCGTTGCTCCCGCCGGCCAATCCGCCCGGTCCGCCGCGCCCGCTGGCCGAAGCTGTGCCGGCGCCACCGGCGCCGCCGGCGAACATTGCGGTGCCGCCGACGGTTCCGGCGCAACAGGCCGCCATGCCCGCGCCGCCGCCGGCCGCCCCGCCCACCGCGGCTCCCGCGATGCCGGCGCCTGCGCCGGCGCGGCAGCCCCTCGCCGCGCCGCCCGCCGCGCCGGCGCCACCCGCGCCGCCGGTCGCCGCCCCAGCCGCAAAGGCGCGACCCTCACCACCCGTCGCTGCACCGGCGGTCCAAGCCGCGCGGCCCGCACCGAGCGCCGCGCCCGCCGCGCCGCCGGCTCAACCGGCCGCACCGCCGGCCCCGCCGCAACCGGTTCCCGCCGCCGCCAACCCCAAGGCGCCCAAGCTCGCCGCCGCGCCGCCCGCCGAGCATCCGGCCGCGGAGGTCGCCGAACCGCGCGATCCCGACGCGCCGGTGGTGGTCGAGCTGCGCCGCCAAGGCGAAACCATCAAGCTCACCTTCCCGTTCGCCGCGCCGACGCCGGCGGCCGTTTTCCGCCGCGCCGACACGCTCTGGCTCGTTTTCGACACGGCCGCCACGATCGATCTTTCGGCGCTCGCCAACTCCACGAGCCGCCGCATCGGCGCCGCGACGGTCACGCCTGCGCGTGACGGCCAGGTCGTCCGCATCAAGCTCGACCACCCGCAGCTCGCGAGCTTCGCCCAGGAAGGCACGTTCGTGAGCGTCAAGATCGGCGACATCGTGCTCGATCCGACGCGGCCGCTCGGTATCGTGCGCAACACCACCGGCGCCGGCCACACCGCCGCGATCATTCCGTTCGACGATCCACGCACCGTCTATCGGCTGACCGATCCGGACGCCGGCGACACGCTCTACGTCGTCACCGCGCTCGGGCCGGCGCGCGGCTTCATCAAGGATCAGGATTTCGTCGAGTTCCGCGCGCTCGCCTCGACCCATGGCGTTGCGATCGAGCCGCTCGCCGACGACCTGACCGTCGAGCTTGCCACCGACAAGATCGTGATCAGCCGGCCGGGCGGGCTGACGCTGTCGTCGGGCGGCCCGACCAATCGGCGCCTTCCCGGCTACAGTCCGCTGCTGTTCGATGCTCAGCTCTGGGGCTTCGACCGCCAGGCGGATTTCCGCGAGCGCCAGGAAAAGCTGCTCGATGCGGCCGCGAGCGCGGTCGACACCAAGCGCAGCGCGGCGCGGCTCGAGCTCGCGCGCTTCTACATGGCGCGCGACATGTATGTGGAGGCCAAGGGCGTGCTCGACGTCGCGCTCGCCGACCAGCGTGCGACCGCCGATGACACGACCGGCCTGGTCATGCACGCGGTCGCCGAGCTGATGCTGTCGCGCAGCGACGAGGCGTTGCGGGATTTGGCCAATCCGCTGGTCGGCAACCAGCACGACGCCCAGATCTGGCGCGCCGTCGCGTATACGCAGCAAGGAAAATGGGCCGAGGCGCGCGAGGCCTTCGGCGGCCTCGATGCGGCGATCGGCAGCCTGCCGATCGAGCTGCAGCGGGTCGTGCTCAAGGACGCGGTGCGCGCCTCGATCGAGGCGCACGATTTCGCCGCGGCCACCGACGAGCTCAACGAATTCGACCAGGTCGGCGTCCCGCCCGATCTCGAGCCGGCGGTCGCGGTGCTGCGCGGGCGGCTTGCCGAGGCGCTCGGCCGCAACGAGGATGCGCTCGCCGCCTATCGCGAGGCCGCCGAGTCGACCGCCCGTCCCTCCGCGGCGCAAGGCCGGCTGCGCGAGACCGAGCTGCGCTACCAGCTCGGCGACTTCAAGCGCACCGACGTCATCTCGGCGCTGGAGACGCTGACCACGGTGTGGCGCGGCGACGATACCGAGATCGAGGCGCTGCAGATCCTGGCGCGCCTCTACACCGAGGAGGGGCGCTATCGCGACGCATTCCACGTGATGCGCACGGCCATGCGCGCGCATCCCAATTCCGAGATGACGCGGCGCATCCAGGACGAGGCCGCCGCGACCTTCGATTCGCTCTTCCTCGCCGGCAAGGGCGACGCCATGCCGGCAATCGATGCGCTCGCGCTGTTCTACGACTACCGCGAGCTGACCCCGATCGGCCGGCGCGGCGACGAGATGATCCGCCGGCTCACCGATCGCCTGGTGTCGGTCGACCTGCTCGATCAGGCGGCCGAGCTCTTGCAGCACCAGGTCGACCATCGCCTGCAGGGCGCGGCGCGCGCGCAGGTGGCGACCCGGCTCGCCGTCATTTACTTGATGAACCGCAAGCCCGACAAGGCGCTCGCCACCCTCAATGCGACGCGCACCGGCGAGCTGCCCAACGAGCTGCGCAACCAGCGCCTGCTGCTCGAGGCGCGCGCGCTGTCCGACGTCGGCCGGCACGACGTCGCGCTCGAGGTAATCGCCAATATCGACGGCCGCGAGGCGATCCGCCTGCGCTCCGACATCCTGTGGGCGGCGAAGCGCTGGCGCGAATCCGCCGAGCAGATCGAGCTGCTCTACGGCCAGCGCTGGCGCGATTTCGCTCCGCTCAACGACGCCGAACGCGCCGACGTGCTGCGCGCCGCGCTCGGCTATGCGCTCGGCGAGGACAAGCTCGGGCTCGACCGCTTCGTCGGCAAGTACGCCGCCAAGATGGTGGAGGGGCCGGATCGCCACGCCTTCGAGGTGCTGACCACGCCGGAAAGCGCCAATTCGGCGGAATTCCGCGAGATCGCCCGCCAGGTTGCGGCGACCGACACGCTCGAGGCCTTCTTGCGCGACATGCGCGCGCGCTATCCCGAGACCGGATCGTTCGCGCCGTCGGCGGTCTACGGACCCGCCCGCAGGGCGCAGCCGCCCGCCGCGCCGCCGGCGCCCGCGCCTGCGCCTGCGACGACCAGTGCCGTGCCGGCACCGGTGCGCGAGGCGGCGCGGTAAGGGACTCCATCGTTGAAGATGATCTTTCGCGAAGACCGGTACCCGCGTTTCGCGATCACGCTCTACGTCCCGTAGCTCTGCACCAGGCTGCCGGCGACGAGGCTCCAGCCGTCGACCAGGACGAAGAAGATCAGCTTGAACGGCAGCGAGACGACGACGGGCGGCAGCATCATCATGCCCATCGACATCAGCACCGAGGCGACCACGAGGTCGATGATCAGGAACGGCAGGAACAGCAGGAAGCCGATCTCGAAGGCGCGCTTGAGCTCGGAGATCATGAAGGCCGGCACGAGGACGCGCAGCGACAGGTCCTCGGGCTTTGCCGGCGTCGCCTCGTGCGACATGTCCATGAACAGCTTCAAGTCCTTCTCGCGCACGTTCTTGAGCATGAAGTCGCGCAGCGGAACCGACGAGCGCTCGAACGCCTGCTCGGTCGTGATCTGGTTGGCGATCAGCGGCTTGATGCCGACGTCGTAGGAGCGTTGGAACGCCGGCGCCATCACGAAGGCGGTGAGGAAGAGCGCGAGCGAGACCAGCACCGTATTGGGTGGCGCGGTCGCGGTGCCGAGCGCGGTGCGCAGGAGCGAGAGCACCACCACGATGCGGGTGAAGGACGTGACCATCACCAGGATCGAGGGCGCGAGCGACAGCACGGTCATCAGCGCGATCAGCTGGATCACGCGCTCGGTCAGGCCGCTGCCCTGGCCGAAATTGATGCTGATGTCCTGGGCGCCGGCGGACGCCGTGAAGGCGAGGACCAGCCCTACCCCGGCCGCTACCGTCGCGAGACGAACGCGGCGGCCGGATGGCAGGAGCTTCACGATTTTCCTGACGGACGGCCGAGCAAGCTAGCCATCTCCTGTTCGAGGTTGTCGAAGCCGGGTTTCGTGGCAGGCTTGGCGGGAGGCTTGGCAGCGGGCTTGGCTTCCGCGCGCGGAGGCGGCGGGGGGGCGGGCTCGGGGCGCGGCAGTTCGACGACGCGCGGCGTCTCGACCGTGCGCGGCGCCGCCGCCGCGATCGCGGGCTCCGGCGCCGGGCGCGGGCGCTGCAGCGCGGATTCGAGCCGCTGCGCCATCTCGGCAAGGTTCTGTTCTTCGCTTTCGCTCACCGCCGGCTGCGCCGGGGCGGGCGGCGGGCGACGCGGTTCGACGCTGCGGCGCGGCGGCGCGGGCGGGGCGTCGGGATCGAGGAAACTGCGCGACAGGTCGGCCGCGAGGCCGGCGAGGCGCTCGGAGTTCTGCGTCCGCGCGGCATTCTCGGAGGCGGCGCGCAATGGGCTTACGGGTGCGGCGCGCGGCTCGCGCTCCGCCGCGATCCGCGGCTCGCGTTCCGCCGCGACGCGCGGCTCGCGTTCCGCCGCGACGCGCGGCTCGCGTTCTGCCGCGACGCGCGGCTCGCGTTCTGCTGCGACGCGCGGCTCGCGTTCTGCTGCGACGCGCGGCTCGCGTTCTGCTGCGACGCGCGGCTCGCGTTCTGCTGCGACGCGCGGCTCGCGTTCTGCCGCGACGCGCGGCTCGCGTTCTGCCGCGACGCGCGGCTCGCGTTCTGCCGCGACGCGCGGCTCGCGTTCCGCCACGATGCGCGGCTCGCTTTCCGGCACGCTGCGCGGGGCGGGCTCGGGTTGCACCGACCAGTCGGCGTCCTGCTCCTCCTCCCGCGGCGGCGCCGGCGGGGGCGCGGCGCGCGGCGCGCGCGGTATCGGTTCGGGCTGCAGCGGCCACATGCCGCCCTCGGCGAGCGGCACCGCGCGCGGCAAGGTATCGGCGGCGCGCGCCGGTAGCGCTTCGCGCACGGGGGCCGCCGCGATCGCGCGGACGATATTCGGCTCGATCAGCACGTCGTTGGGGCCGCCGATCATGATCAGATGCTCGATATTGTCGCGGCGGATCAGTACCAGACGGCGGCGCGCGTCGACCGAGGCCGCGTCGATCACGGCAAGCCGCGGCTGCCGGCCGCGCCCCGCCCCGGCGGCACCTAGTCCCCTCGCGCGGAACCAGTGCAACAGGTAAGCGAAACCCGCCATGATCGCGATGATGGCGACGAACGCCACCAAAACGCGCACCGGACCGACGCTGTCGAACATCCGCCTTCTCCGCGCTCCGCGCCCCCCGGACCCGTTCCACCCGGCCCCGCGACATGGTTAACGGCCGGGGCAAAATCTGCCGCGCCAGCCTTTAACGAATCATTAACACGGATCGAGGTTTTGCCCCACAACGCGCGGTTTCACGAGCATTTTCTTGGTAAACGGCGGATTAAAGGCATTCCGTCGCGGGCGGCCGAATTAACGCGGCATTAACCATACGGGAGGCAAAGTCTGCCCAGTGGCGTGGTTGCAACCCGCGCCGAAGGAGGCTCGCATGGCGATTGCCGACATTCCGATCCTGGCGATGCTGCGGACCCGCATGCAGTGGCACCAGCAGCGCCAGCAGGTGCTGGCGCAGAACGTCGCCAATGCGGACACGCCCAACTACCATCCGTTGGAACTGGTCGAGCCGAAGTTCCAGGTGGCCGACGCCGGCCTCGGACCGCTGCAGCTTGCGCGCGACGCCCCCGGGCAGCTTGCGGGCCTTGCCGATTCGAGCGCCTTCCCGGGCAACCGCCAGCAATACGAGGTGCGGCCCGCCGGCAACGCGGTCAGCCTCGAGGACGAGATGATGAAAGTAGCCGCGAACCAGATGGACTATCAGACCGCGACCCAGCTCTACACGCACAGTCTGGGCCTGCTCAAGCTCGCGGCCGACAAGGGCTGATCGCGCCGATAGGCACCCCGGGAGGAACCCGATGGATTTCATGAAATCTCTCGCCATCGCGGCATCGGGCCTGCGCGCGCAGGCCGGACGCATGCGCGTGATCTCGGAGAACATCGCCAACGCCGACTCGACCGCGCAGACCGCGGGCGGCGATCCCTATCGCCGGCGCATCCCGACCTTCCAGGCCGAGTTCGACCGCTCGCTCAACGCCCAGGTGGTGGCGCTCGGCCCGGTGCGCACCGACGGCTCGGATTTCCGCCTCAAGTTCGAGCCCGGCAATCCGGCCGCGGACGCCCAGGGCAACGTCAAATATCCCAACGTCAATCCGCTGGTCGAGATGACCGACATGCGTGACGCCCAGCGCTCCTACGAGGCGAACGTCAACGTCATCGGGGCGACGCGCACCATGATCCAACGCACCCTCGACATCCTGCGCAACAGCTGACCAGGACACTTGCCATGGCGACACCAGGACTTGCGGCCAATGCCTATGCGCAGATGGCGCGCATCACCGACGCGGCCGCGAGCATCAAGCGGGCGGCAAGCAGTGTCATCGGCGGCACCGACCAGGGGCCGAACTTCACCGACGTGCTCAAGGATGCGCTCGTGTCGGTGCGCCAGACCGGGGCGAAATCGGACGCACAGACGCGCGCCCTCGTCACCGGCAGCAACAAGACCGACATCGTCGACGTCGTCACCGCGGTCGCCGATACCGAGGCCGCCGTCAACACGCTCGTCTCGGTGCGCGACAAGGTCATCGCCGCCTACCAGCAGATCATGCAGATGCCGATCTAGTCACTTGCGCTGCGTCTGCGCTCCCTCTCCCCGAAGGGGAGAGGGGCGGGGTGAGGGGCTCTCGGAGCTCCAATTGAAACTCCCAGCGCCCCTCGTCCGACGCGCGGAGTTCACCCTTGGGCTTGCCGAAGGCAAGACCCGAGGGCGCGTCACCCTCTCCCCTCCGGCGAGAGGGAAAGAAGCGGCAGGAGAAGCCATGACCGGACCCGAAGTGCTCGATGTGGCGCGCGACTCGATCTACACGCTGGTGCTGGTGTCGAGCCCGCTGATGCTGGTCGGCCTCGCGGTCGGCGTGGTGATCTCGCTGTTCCAGGCGCTCACCCAGATCCAGGAAATGACCCTCGTCTTCGTGCCGAAGATTCTCGCGATCTTCATCGCCATGCTGATCGCGCTGCCGTTCATGGCCCAGGTGCTGCAGGGCCACATGATGCGGCTCGCCGCGCGTATCGCAGCGGGCGGGTAGCGCATGCTCCAGGAATAGACCTCTTCCGCCGTGCGCATCGACGTCTCATTTCTCCCCGCGCTCGCCGCCGCCTACATGCTGGTGTTCGCGCGCGTCGGCGCCATGCTGATGCTGCTGCCCGGGCTCGGCGAGCTGATGATCTCGACGCGCTTTCGTCTGACCACCGCGCTCGTGCTCGCCGCCATCATGCTGCCGCTGCACCGCGACGCCTATCACGTCGACCTGCACGCGCTCGGACCGGTGCTTTTGCTGCTCGGCGAGGAGCTCTTGATCGGCATCATGCTCGGCGTGACGGCGCGGCTCACGGTCGGGGCGCTGCAGATCACCGGCTCCGTGGTCGCCCAGCAGCTCGGCCTCGGCTTCGTCACCGCGGTCGACCCGACCCAGGGCGAGCAGGGCGTGCTGATCGGCAATTTCCTCACCATTCTCGGCATCGCGCTCTTGTTCGCCACCAATCTGCACTACCTGGTGATCGCGGCGCTCGATGACAGCTACTCGCTGTTCAGCCCCGGCGAGATTCCGTTCACCGGCGACATGGCGGCGCTGATGACGCGCACGCTCGCCGGTGCGTTCAAGGTGGGCATTCAGCTTTCCGCGCCATTCCTCGTGTTCGGCCTGCTGTTCAATCTCGGCCTCGGCCTGTTGTCGCGGCTGATGCCGCAGATGCAGGTCTTCTTCGTCGGCATGCCGCTGTCGATCCTCGCCGGCTTTCTCATCCTGTTTCTCGTGCTCGCCGCCATGATGGGCACCTATCTCGACAGCGTCGAGGGCGTGCTGCGCGAGCTCGCGCCGCATGCCGGCCAGATCCTGTAGCGCCAGGCGGGGTCGCGCATGGCGGAAGAACAGGACGACAGCGAGAAGACACAAGACCCGACGCAGCGACGGCTCGACGAGGCGGTGCGGCGCGGCGACGTGGTCAAGAGCCAGGAGGTCAATGCCTGGTTCGTGCTCGCCGCCGCCGCCCTCGTGCTGCTGAGCTTTTCCGGCGCGATGGGCATGAACCTCATGGCGATGTTCCGCGGCATCATCGCCAATGCCGGGCAGATCCCGACCGACGGCGGCGGGCTGATGCACCTTGCCCGCAAGGTCGGCATGGAGACGCTCGCGGCCGTGGCGATTCCATTTCTGCTCCTGCTGCTCGCCGCGATCGGCGGCAACGCGATCCAGCACCGGCTGGTGTGGTCGGCCGAGGTGCTGATCCCGAAGCTTTCGAAGATCTCGCCGCTTGCCGGCGCCAAGCGCCTGTTCTCCAAGCAGGCGCTGGCGAACTTCTTCAAGGGCCTCGCCAAGCTCGTGATCGTCGGCACGGTGGCGACCGCGATCCTGTGGCCGGCGCGCAAGCGCCTCGAGGGCCTGGTCGCCACCGATCCGTTCGCGATGGTCGCCTTCGCGCGCAGCCTCGCGCTCCAGCTCTTCGGCGGGGTCGTCGCCATCCTGGCGATCATCGCGGCGGCCGATTACCTGTTTCAGTACCGCCAGTGGTACGAGCGGCAGAAAATGTCGATCCGCGAGATGCGCGACGAGTTCAAGGAGTCGGAAGGCGATCCCAAGATCAAGGCCAAGGTGCGCCAGCTGCGCCAGCAGCGCAGCAAGAAGCGCATGATGGCGGCGGTGCCGAAGGCGACCGTGGTGATCACCAACCCGACCCACTTCGCGGTGGCGCTGCAATGGGAGCGCGGCATGAACGCGCCGATCTGCGTCGCCAAGGGCCAGGATCTGATCGCGCTGCGCATCCGCACGGTTGCCGAGGACAGCGGGGTGCCGATCGTCGAGAACCCGCCGCTCGCCCGCACGCTGCATGCGACCGTCGAGATCGACGCGGAGATTCCCGCCGAGCATTACAAGGCGGTGGCCGAGGTGATCAGCTACGTGATGCGGCTCAACGGCACGGCCCGCGCGCCGGCGTCGGGGCCGCAGGCGGCAAGATGATCCCCCGCGTTAACGTTTGCGGCCGCTGGAGCATATTCCGTGCCCGCGGAGTCGGAATACGCTCCGGCTTCCTTCATTTGGCGCATGTTCTTGTCGGCGAACCGGCGTCCGCCTTGCCGGAACATGCGCCAAAACCCTTGCGGGACCGCCCCGACTGGGGCACTCAAGAGGGGCGGATGGTGGTGCTTCGGGACATCTAGAACCGAATGTAAGCCAGGATGGCGAAGCAGGACGGAAGCGACGGGATGGGCGCTGAACGCCGCGGCAGCATCGGCATGGTGCTGCTCGTCGCCGTCGTGCTGATCGCCGCCGCCGCCGGCCTCATGTTCGTCGGCCGCGAGCAGGCCGAGCCCTATGTGCTGGCGCTGCTCGCCGTTCTCGGCATGATCGGCGTGTTCTCGCTGTTTGCCACCGCGGCCGGCATCCTGCGGGTCGCCGGGCGCGACAAGGGCAATCCGATCCTGCGCGCGGTCGCGGACGGCGCGGTGGACGGCATCCTGGTCACCGATCCGTCCGGCCGCGTGATCTACGCCAACGCGGCCTACCGGGCGCTGACCGATGCGGTCGGCACCGACGACGTGCGGCCCGTGGAGCGCGTCTTTCTCGGCGATCCGGAAGTGTCCGAGGCAATCTACCGGCTGGTCAAGGCGGCGCGCGAGGGGCGCAGGCTGCAGGAAGAGATGCGCGTCGTCGGCCTGCGCGGCGAGCCGGCGCGCTGGCTGCGCATGCGCGTGCGCCCGCTCGGCGAGAGCGGCCGCGACGCCCGTACGGCGGTATGGTCGGTTGCGGACGTGACGCGCGACCGCGACCGCAACGAGACGGCGATCATCGGGCTGCAGCACGCGATCGACTATCTCGACCACGCGCCCGCCGGCTTCTTCTCGGTCGATGCCGCGGGGCACATCGGCTACCTCAACGCGACGCTCGCGGGCTGGCTCGACTACGACCTCGCGCAGATCGGCTCGGGCGGCCTCAAGCTCGGCGACATCGTGCCGGGCGAGAGCGCGGCGCTGTTCGCGCGCTTTTCCGGCGAGCCCGGCGAGGTGAAGACCGAGGTGCTCGACCTCGACCTCAAGACGCGCGGCGGCAAGGCCGTGCCGGTGCGCCTGCATCACAAGGTCGCGTTCGCGGCCGACGGCACGCCCGGCGCCTCGCGCACGCTGGTGCTCAACCGCGCGCTCGACGACGGCATCGACGCGCAGCGCGCCGCCGAGGTGCGCTTCGTGCGCTTCTTCCACAACACGCCGCTCGCCATCGCGACCGTCGACAAGACCGGCCGCATCGTGCGCACCAACGCGCTGGCGGCGCGGCTCTTTCGCGGCATCGGCGAGGCGGCGGGCAGCTCGATTCTCGACGTCATCGGCGCGCCCGGCCGCGCCGCGGTCGAGAACGCGATCGCCGAAGCGGCGCGCGGCCAGGCCGATATCGCCCCGATCGATGCGGCGCTCGCCGGCGCGACCGACAGGACGCGCAATCCCGCCATGGCGGGCGAGCACGACCGCTGGGCGCGCTTCTACGTCACCCCGGTCGGCGCCGCCGACGCGCCGGGCGAGCGCGAGGCCGCGATCGTCTACGCGCTCGACACCACCGATCAGCGCAAGCTGCAGAACGACTTCAACCAGGCGCAGAAGATGGAGTCGGTCGGCGAGCTCGCCGGCGGCATGGCGCACGACTTCAAGAACCTGCTCAACATCATCCTGCTGGCAACCGATTTCCTCCTGACCACGCACCGGCCGACCGATCCGTCCTTCCAGGACATCATGCAGATCAAAAACACCGCCAACCGCGCGGCCGGGCTGGTGCAGCAGCTGCTCGCCTTCGCGCGCAAGCAGACGCTGCTGCCGCAGGTGCTCGACGTCGGCGAGGCGCTGTCCGAGTTCGCCGTGATGCTGCGGCGGATGATCGGCGAGAAGGTGACGCTCGAGGTGGTGCGCTCGCGCGATCTGTGGCCCGTCAAGGTCGACGGCAACCAGTTCCAGCAGGTGGTCCTCAACCTCGCGGTCAATGCCGGCCATGCCATGCCGGACGGCGGCAAGCTCACGATCCGCACCGCCAACGTGACGAGCGAGGAAGCGCGCGGCTTCACCTACAAGGGCATGCCGGCCGCCGACTACGTGCTGGTCGAGGTCGCCGACACCGGCACCGGGATCGCGCCGGAGGACATGGACAAGATCTTCCTGCCGTTCTTCTCCACCAAGGAGGTCGGGCAGGGGACCGGGCTCGGGCTCGCCACCGTCTACGGCATCATCAAGCAGACCGGCGGCTTCGTTTATCCCGAGTCGGAGCTCGGCAAGGGCACGACCTTCCGCATCTTCCTGCCGCGCTACGTCGCGAGCGCCGAGGAAGCCGCGCTGACGGCGCCCGCCGCGATCAACGGCGCGCACACCGCCGCCGGCGACGACACCGGGCAGGGCACGATCCTCCTCGTCGAGGACGAGAAGGACCTGCGCGGCCTCAATGCGCGCGGCCTCGCCTCGCGCGGCTACACGGTGCTGCAGGCCGGCAACGGCGTCGAGGCGATCGAGGTGCTGGAGAAGCACGACGGCAAGATCGACCTCGTCGTCTCCGACGTGGTGATGCCCGAGATGGACGGCCCCGCGCTGCTCAAGGAGCTGCGCCGCCGCAGGCCCGACCTCAAGATCGTGTTCGTGTCGGGCTATGCCGAGGAAGCCTTTGCCAACAACCGGCCGGAAGGCCAGCACCGCTTTCTCGCCAAGCCGTTCTCGCTCAAGACGCTGGTTGCGACCGTCAAGGAGACGATGGCATCATAGTCCGCTTCATTGCAATCCATGCAATCCATGTCGCAGCCGCCGCACGATGACGAGGAAGAGTCCGACGCCGAGCGGCGCCGCACCAACATCATCATGCTGCTCATCGCCGCGATCCTGGTCGGCGGCGGCATCTGGCTCGTCGACGCGCTGATCGACGCGCGCAAGGCGGAAGAATGCATGGAGTCGGGCCGGCACAACTGCAATCCGATCGAGGTGCCGACGCGCTGAAGCGCGATGACTTTCCGCCAATCGTCGTCACGCCGAGCGCGCTCACTCGGCGGGTACGCCGTCCATGCGCCGCTCCCTGGCGACAGAGCCGGCGCCGCGCGTCCGCCACGGCATCAGCTCGCGGTGGCGCGTGATGAGGTTGCGGAACGGCGTCGCATAGAGCTGCCACACCGACTGGAAATCGCGCTCCTCGCCGTCGCCGAGGCCGAGCACCAGCGTGTCCTTCTCGCCCGCGTGCGGCATGTAGAGCGTGCCGAACAGCCGGTCCCAGAACGTGAACGTGAAGGCGAAGTTCTTGTCGCGGTGCTTCGCGTCGATGCTGTGGTGGATGAGGTGCAGCGCCGGGCTATAGAAGATTTCGCGCCAGCCGCGCGGGAACATCAGCCACACATGCGAATGGGCGAGGTGATAGGCGCCGACCGTGTAGTAGAGAAAGTCGAGCGCGTTGACGCCGGCGATCGTCACCTGCGCGACCGGTCCATGGTAGACGTAGGCGAAGCCGCCGTTCACGGCGCCGACGCAGAGCGCGATCACCTGGGTGGTCAGGATCTCGCCGACCGGGTGCACGCGCAGCGCCGTGATCGGGGTCAGCACCTCGGCCGAATGGTGAATCTTGTGGAATTCCCACAGCCACGGGATCTTGTGCTGCAGCCAATGGGCGAAGAAGTTGCCGAAATCGACCGCCATGAACACCACGACCGTGAAGACGAGGCCGGCGGCGAGGCCGGGCGTCGCCGCGCTGCGGTTCGGCCCGAGCGCGAGGTCGAGCGCCGACACGATCCAGCCGGTCGTCGTCGCGGCGCTCAAGAACATGGCGGCGACGAGCAGCGCGATCACGAAGTAGTTCACCAGCACGAAGCGGTAGTCGAGCAGCGCCGAGGCGTGCAGAAACACCCGGCGCGGAAACAGGCTGGCGAGAAGCTGGCGCGGCGAGCGGGCCTTGCCGCTCAACGGATCGCGGCGCAGCACCAGGATCGCGAGCAGGAGCGTGACCGCGAGATAGCCGACGAAGAAGCGATCGCCCGCACTGAGCGGCGCGTAGCCGAAGGCGGTGAGGCGCGCCATTATGTCTTGCAGCATCGCGACGGTTCCCACGGGTCGTCGCCATGGAAGGCGCGGAACGGCTTAAAACCGGTTAATGGAAGCTTGCCGGGGCTCCGCGTGCTTAGCGAAACTTAAATTCGCATGATCTTTTCCGAAAACCGGTGTCCTCCGCTCAGGTCGGGGGCTTTTTCGGGATCATGCGTTAAATCCAGTCCTTTGATGACGATCGCGAGGCCGGCGACCACGATGCTCGAGCCGAGCAGCGCGCCGCGCGGATAGCGTGCGATGATGCGGGCGAGCAACTCGGCCTGCAGCAAGGCCAGCACGATCAGCAGGATCGCGGCCGCGGCTGCCGCGAGCAGCGCGGCGAGCAGGCCGGCGACCATCATGGCGCTCACGATCATGCCCGACACGGCGTATTCGCCGGCGTAGACCCAGAGCCGCGGGTCCCACCAGTCGAGGAGGGCGCGCGGGCCGAACGCGATGAAGGTCGCGTTCATCGCCTGCAGCGCGCCGTAGCCGAGCGCGTCGGCCGCGAACGCCGCCACGACGCTTTTGCCGAGGCAGGCGAGCAGATGGCCGCGGCCGGTGAGCAGCGCAACGAGCCGCGGTCCGGCGACCGCGAGCGCCGCCGCCGCGACGGCGAGCGGCATGACGAACAGCATGAGATCGCCAGCGAGCACGTCGCCGGCGCTCGCGCCGGAGCCGCGATAGCCCATGCGGTGGGCGAGATAGGAGACGATCAGCGCGTCGCACAGGAAGACGGCGGCGAGAAAATTCCGCCGCATCTGCGCGTGGCCGAACCGGTCGAGCAGCCGGCGATGCAGGATGCCGGCGACGAAGGCGCGCAGGCGCGCCGCCGCCGCGCCGAGCCGCGCGCGTTGCCGCTCGTTGAGCGACCAGTCCGCGAGCGCGCCGGCGACGCTCATGGTGCCGACCGCTTCGCCGTAGTTCACCAGGGCCTCGGTCGATGACCACATGCGCCGGCCGATAGCACGGCCGGCCTTAACCGGCGGTTGCCGCGGCCGCAGGCGGGTAAATCGGCAGCGGGTAAATCAACAAGTAGAAAGCGGGCGGCGCGGCTCCGGTGCCTCAATTCTGCGCCGGATGCGTGTGGCACGCGTCGATCTGCCCCTGCCAATAGAAATCGCCGCAGCGGTCGCAGCCCGCAAGCGCGAGGCCGAGCGCGAGCGCGACGAGGAGCGGGATCGCCGTCACGCCGCGGCGGGTTCTCGCCGCCGCCCGGCCCGGCGCATCGTGATCCTGGTTTCGAAAGCGCATCGGATCGCCTCAATACGCCCCAAACGGGCCCCAATTCCCCTTGCGCGGGTCGTAGCCGCGCGGGAAACGGCACACGAAGGCGACGTAGTCGCCGTAACGCGGGTGCACGCTGGTGACGATCGCGATCTTGTTCCAGCGCGCGCATTCGGCTGCCGCGATCTCGCGATAGTGCCCGACGAGGTCCGGCGACCACGGGAAGATGCCGCCGGTGTCGTTGGTGTGGCCGCCGCGAAAGCCCCAGAAGCTCGCCTGCGCGGCGGTGGCGAGCAGGGGAATCAGCAGGGCGGCAGCGAGCAGGAAACGGCAACGCATCTCAAACCCCTCCGCGAAAGTCATGTCCATATCATAGATTGACGCGAATTGCGCTCAGCTGTCCGGCAGCGGCTTTGGCCAGAACGGATCGACCTGGAAGCGCGGCATATCCGCGGCCGCCGCCGGTTGCGCTGCCGCTCCGCCGACCGCGGCGAGCGCGACCGCGATCAAACATGCGCGCAACTTCGCCCTCATGCCATCCTCCTGTCTCGGCGGCGCCTATTTTTCGCCCGCCCGCCGTTTTGCCCATGCTATCGGCAGCCGCAGCGCGCGGCCAGCCCGGTCGGCGCCGCACATTCGCAACCTTTTCGCACTACGCCCGTATGAACCAGACGGGTCGCGCGATCGACCAAGCATGGAAACGTGAAGAGGATTTTACCGATGACCGGCATGACGATCTCGCGCCGCGGCTTTGCGGCGGGCCTCGCGGCGGCGTTCGCGCTGCCGGCGCCGCTGCTCGCGCGCGCCGCCGACGCGACGGCGAAGAACTTCGTCGAGCAGATCTACCAAAGCTATGTCGGCGCCGCCGGCCAGAAGGGCATTCCGCTCGAGGATGCCGCCACCATCCGGCGCTATTTCACGCCCGGCCTCGCCTCGCTCATCCTCGACGACCAGGCGGCGGCGAAGAAGCGCGGCGAGCCGCCGACGCTGGACGGCGACGCCTTCGTCGGTCACCAGGAATGGGACATCACGGGCTTGAGCGTCGATGCCAAGGAAGCCGGCAGCAAGGCGACCGCCACCGTGAGCTTCACCAATTTCGGCAAGTCCGAGAAAGTGGTGATCGAACTGCTCAAGGTCGGCGCCACCTGGCGCATCGCCGATATCCGCTGGGACGACGCCAGCACGCTGCGCGGGCTGTTTCGCAAGAAGTGATCTACTCGTAGGGTGGGCAAAATCGCCTGCTCGATCCCTCCGCGTGGGCACGGCGCTTTCGCGATTTTGCCCACGCGGATCGATCGTGCCACGCGCCGTGCCGACCCTACTCGCCATTCGCTATTCACCCCCCTTGCGCTCCAGCCAGAATCCCGGCCCGTGGTACCAGACGCGGTCCATCGCGTCCGCGTCCGGATCGCCGCGATGGAGCGCCGCGATCGGGATTTCGCTGAACCTGCCCGGAAGTGCCTCGAGCGCGACGCGCAGCCGTTCCGCGGCCGCGTCGTCGCGCCCGCCCGCGCACGGGAAGATGCCGACGCGCCCGATCGATACCGCTTCCAACCGGCCCAGGTCGCGCGCCTGCGGCAGGACGATGAGCCCCGCATCACGATCGCGCCGCCGCGTCGCCCGCAGCAGGAAGCCCCACCAGTCGCCGCCGGTGAGCGGCAGCAAGAGCTCGCCGCCCGGCGCGAGGCGGTCGAGCCAGAGCGGCGCCGGATGGGTTGCGCCGGCGCAGACGATCACGGTATCGACCTCGCCCGGATCGTGCGTGCGCCCGTCGCCGGCGACGACCTCGACCTGCGGCCACGGCGCGAGATTTTCGCGCGCCCGCGCCGCGAGCTCGCCGTCGATCTCGACGGCAGTGACGCGGCCGCCCGCCCCGACGATCTCGGCCAGCACCGCCGTGTAGTAGCCGGTGCCGGCGCCGACCTGCAGCACGCGGCCGCCCGGGCGCAAGGCGAGATGGTCGAAGATGCGCGCCCACAGGCTCGGCATGCCGTTGTTGAGGTTCTTGGCCGGATCGATCGCCACCAGCACGTCGTGGTAGACCCAGCGCGCGCTCCGATCGGGAGCGGCGACCGGCGCCCGCGGCGTCGCATCCGGGATGATCCGCCACGGCGGCTCGCCGAGGAAGCGCTCGCGCGGCACCGCCGCAAACGCCTCGACGATCGCGAACGTGCGCCGGATCGGGGCGCGCAGCCGCAGATCCTCGGCATACCAGCGGCGCGCCGCCGCGATGTCGGCCGGCATCTCGGCCGGCAGGTCGCTCGTCTCGTCCATCATCGACCTCGCGTGTTTCGACGATCGGGAATGCGGCCGACCGGCACGGGCGCGGACGCGGGCGAATAAATAATTCGGCCGGTGTCCGCGACCGCGCCGGCGGAGCGTATATTGCCTTGATGGAGCGCTTCACCGAAGGCAGCCGCCGGCTGATCGTCACGGTCGACAATACGACCGTCGATGTCGCGCGCGCCATTCATGCGCTCTCGGCCGCCGATCTCGTGCGGCTGCGGGCGCTGGCGCGGCTGTGGACGCGCGGGCTGCCTGACGCGCTCGCCTGGTCGGATGTGCTGCACGAGGCGATCGCGCGGGCGCTCGGCGGCGCGCGCCGCTGGCCGCCCGGCGTGCCGATCGTGGCCTTTCTCTCCGGCATCATGCGCAGCATCTGCGAGGACCAGTGGCGCCGCGCCCGGCGCGAAGGCCGGCTGATCGCGCGCGAGGAGGACGTCGCCGAGTTCGGCGGCGAGGACGCGGCGTCCGATCCGGAGCGTACGCTTGCCGCCGCGCAGGCGCTTGCCGCCGTCAATGACCTGTTCGCCGGCGATGCCGCGGCGCTCAAGGTGATCGCGGGCCTCGCCGACGGGCTCTCGCCGCCGGAGATCTGCCGGCTCTACGGCCTGTCGGAGCGCGAATACGACACGACCCGCCGGCGCATGCGCCGCGCCCTGCTGCGGCGCGGGCTCGCAGGGAGCGAGAAATGACCACGTGGCGTCCGCACATCGATCTCGCGCGGCTGCTCGATGCGCTCGCCGCCGAGCTCACGGCCGCGAGCGACGATGACGTGCGCCGCGCCGGCGGTCAACGCGGCATCGCGGCGGCCGCGGATGAAGTGAGGCAGGTGATCGGCGCCGTGCTCGGCGATCCCGACGCGGCGGACGCCGCGAGCAAGCTCGATGCGAGTCTGCCGCCTGCGGTGCTGTTGCGCGAACATCCTGTGCGGCAGCACTGAGCGGCCGGGAATTACTGCGCCTTGATGTTGGCGAACTTGATCGCCTTCGCGAAGGCATGATCGCGAAAAGTGGATACCGCTCAAGCAATCGATTCGTCCTCACCCTTCCGCGTTCAGCGTCTTGCCGGCGACGCTGACCGGCTTCGCGCTGATCAGGATGAAAGCGATGACGCAGGGCTCGGTGCCGCGGTTCACCCAGTTGTGGATGGTGCCGCGCTGCACCAGCGTGTCGCCGGCTTTCAGATGCACGCTGACGCCGTTGTCGAGCTCCATGTCGATCTCGCCCGCCATCACCACCGCGTAGTCGATCGAGTCGGTGCGGTGCATGCGCGGGATGTTGCCGGGCTCGAGGCGCAGTACGCGAAACACCGTGCCGTTGTCGATGGTGAGCCCGATCTTGCGGCCGGACGGATCCTCCTCGCCGTCGTTGTCGATCGGCCATCCGGTGGTCGTCCAGATCACCGAGGACTCTGCGCCCGGCCGGTTGGAGACGACGTTCTTGGTGATCTCGTCGATCTTGACGATCGCGTTGCCCTTGGCGTCGTGCCCGGTGACGATGCGGCGGACCTGCAGGCTCATGGGGATTCCCTCCGGATTCTTGTGGCGTGAACGCGAGTACCGAATGGCGAGTAGCGAATAGAATACCTCTTTTCAACCATTCGCCATTCGCAACTCGCTATTCACTGCTCGCCCGTCGTCTCCTTGCGCTCGTCTCGCTCCACAACAGAAACAGCCCCGACCCGACCACGATCGCCGAGCCGGCCAGCAGCGGCAGCGTCGGCACGTCGCTCCATACGAGAAAGCCGAGGATCATCGCCCATACCAGCGAGAAATAGTTGAACGGCACCACCGCCGAGGTCGGCGCGAGATGCAGCGCGCGCGTCCACCAGTACTGGCCGAGCGCATTGGTGACGCCGTTGACGGCCATCACGCCGGCGTCGCTCCAGCTCGGCATGCGGCAGGCGAACGGCAGCGACAGGGCGAAGAAGCAGGTCAGAAACAGGAGCTGGTAGATGGTGAGCGTCTCGGTCGACTCGGTCGCCGTCATCCTGCGCACTCCGACCGTGACCGAGCCGTACAGGATCGCGTTGCCGAGCGCGAACAGCGAGCCGAGCTGGAACGCGCCCGCGCCCGGGTGCGTCACCAGGAGCACGCCGAGGAAGCCGACCAAGAGCGCGAGCCAGCGCGCCGGCCCGACCGGCTCCTTGAACAGCAGCGCCGCGACCAGCGTGGCAAAGAGCGGCGCCGAGAAATTGATCGCCACGGCGCCGGCGAGCGGCATCATGCTGAAGGCGAGCAGGATGAAGGTCTGCGAGCAGCATTGCGACACGCTGCGGGCGAGGTGCGAGGGCAGCTTGCGGGTCTCGAACACGGTGAGGCCGAGCCGCGGCAGGATGAAGGCGCCGAGCAGCACGATGCCAACGATGTTGCGCGCGAACAGCACCTCGCCGATCGGATAGGTGACGACCAGGAGCTTCGAGATCGCGCTCGAACCGGCAAACAGCGCGGTCGCGCTGATCATGTAGACGATGCCGAGCGGGATGCGCTCCTGCCTCGCCGGGCCGGCGCGGGCGGCAGCGCGGCGCTCGATGCTGCCGGATGCGGTCAAGACGTCTCCTCGGGGGAAATCGGCAAGGGGCCGTTTGGTAGCATGCGGGCGCGGCCGCCCGGCAGGGCAAATCCGTATACCCCGCGCGGCGGGGTTGCATGGCCGCGCCGCGCTTGATCTCCAGCGCATGCAAGCCTGCCCCCGACTTGATCGGGGGTGGACGCCGGTTCGCCGACAAGAACATGCGCCAAGAAAGAGACCGGAGCGTCTTCCGATTCCGCAGAAACGGAATACGCTCCAGTGCCGGCGGGCGGAAGCTCGCGCCAGCGGCGGCGGACAGCGAGGAGGCGACCCATGCGCTACGAGCTCTTCTACTGGCCCGAGATCCAGGGGCGCGGCGAGTTCATCCGCCTCGCGCTCGAGGAGGCGGGCGCCGACTATGTCGACGTTGCGCGCCGCCGCGGCGGCATGGACAGGATGATGGCGCTGATGAACGGCGGGCGCGAGGCGCATCCGCCGTTCGCGCCGCCCTTCCTCAAGGCGGGCACGCTCGTGATCGCGCAGACCGCCAACATCCTGCTCTATCTCGGCGCCCGCCACCGCCTTGCGCCCACGCCGGAAGCCGGTCGCCTGTGGGCGCATCAGCTGCAGCTCACGGTCGCGGACTTTCTGGTCGAGATCCACGACACCCATCACCCGATCGCCTCGAGCCTCTACTACGAGGACCAGACGAAGGAGGCGAAGCGGCGCAGCGAGATTTTCTGTCGGAGCCGTCCGCCGAAATTCCTCGGCTACTTCGACAACGTGATCGCGCGGAGCCGCGGCCCGTTCCTGCTCGGCCGCCGCCTGAGCTATCCCGACCTCTCGCTCTTCCAGATCGTCGAAGGCCTGCGCTACGCCTTTCCGCAGATGATGAAGCGGCTGGAGAAGAAGATCCCGCGCGTGGTCGACGTGCACGACCGCGTCGCCGAGCGCCCGCGCATCGCCGCCTACCTCGCAAGCGAGCGGCGCATTCCCTTCAACGAGATGGGCATCTTCCGGCACTACAACGAGCTGGATGGATGACGAACGCCGACGATTGCGAGCTTGTGCGTGGTCGGCTCCCGGCAGCCCGCATGCAGCGAAGCGGAATGCGGGGAAGCGCTATCCAGCTGCTGAACATCGCCCCGGATTTCGCCCGTCTTGTTCCATTTTGCCGCTTTCAAAGGCCGGCCAAACTGCCTAAAACGGCGCAACTCCCGGCACGCCGCACAGGATCCGTCCCATGAACGCGCCCGTTGAGATCGTTCCGCCCTACCGGCACACCCCGCTGTTTCCGCTCGGCAAGGACACGACGCCCTACCGCAAGCTCACCGCCGACGGCGTGCGGGTCGAAAGCGTGATGGGCAAGGACGTCGTGGTGGTCGACCGCGACGCGCTGCGCCTGCTCGCCGAGGCCGCCTTCATCGACATCAATCATCTGCTGCGCCCCGGGCACCTGAAGCAGCTCGCCGCCATCCTCGCCGACCGCGAGGCCTCGGACAACGACAAGTTCGTCGCCTATGATTTCTTGAAGAACGCCAACATCGCGGCCGGCGGCGTGCTGCCGATGTGCCAGGACACCGGCACCGCCATCATCATGGGCAAGAAGGGCCGCCTCGTCTGGACCGAGGGCGACGACGAGGGGGCGCTCGCGCAAGGCGCGCGCGATGCGTATCTGAGGAAGAACCTGCGCTACTCGCAGCTCGCGCCGCTCTCGATGTTCGAGGAGACCAACACCAAAAACAACATGCCGGCGCAGGTCGAGATCTATGCCGACGGTGAAGACGCCTACAAGTTCCTGTTCATCGCCAAGGGCGGCGGCTCGGCCAACAAGTCGTTCCTCTTCCAGGCGACGCCGTCGATCCTCACGCGCGACCGCATGCTGGCGTTCCTCAAGGAGAAGGTGCTGACGCTGGGCACCGCCGCGTGCCCGCCCTATCACCTCGCCATCGTCATCGGCGGCACCAGCGCCGAGATGACGATGAAGACCGTCAAGCTCGCCTCCTGCCATTACTACGACGAGCTGCCCACCCAGGGCTCGGCCGGCGGGCATGCCTTCCGCGACGTCGAGATGGAACGCGAGATCCACAAGATGACGCAGTCGCTCGGCGTCGGCGCGCAGTTCGGCGGAAAATATTTCTGCCACGACGTGCGGGTGATCCGCCTGCCGCGCCACGGCGCATCGTTGCCGATCGGGCTCGGCGTCTCCTGCTCGGCCGACCGCCAGGCGCTCGGCAAGATCACGCGCGACGGCGTCTTTCTCGAGGAGCTCGAGCACCACCCGGCGCAGTATCTGCCCGACGTCGACGCGGCGACGCTCGGCGGCGAGGTGGTCGCGGTCGACCTGCGCAAGCCGATGAAGGAAATCTTGGCGCAGCTCGCGAAGCACCCGATCAAGACGCGCCTCTCGCTCAGCGGTCCGATGATCGTTGCGCGCGACCTCGCGCATGCCAAGCTGCGCGAGCGGCTGGAAAGCGGGCAGGGGCTGCCCGACTATTTCAAGAACCATCCGATCTACTACGCCGGTCCGGCCAAGACTCCGCAGGGCTATGCCTCGGGCGCCTTCGGCCCGACCACCGCGGGGCGGATGGACAGTTTCGTCGACGCCTTCCAGGCGGCGGGGGGCTCGCTCATCTCGGTCGCCAAGGGCAACCGCTCGCCGGCGGTGCGCGAGGCCTGCAAGAAGCATCGCGGCTTCTACCTCGCCTCCATCGGCGGCACGGCCGCGAACCTCGCGGAGCACTGCATAAAGAAAGTCGAGGTGGTCGAATATCCCGAATTGGGCATGGAGGCGATCTGGCGCATCGAGGTCGAGAACTTTCCCGCCTTCATCGTCATCGACGACAAGGGCAATGACTTCTTCAAGGAACTCAATTTGGGATGAGCGCCGCGCCGCTTCTTGTGTATATGATACGCCGTCACTGCAACAGGGGAGACACCATGCGACGCGCCTGCCTGCCAATCGCCCGCACGACCTTGGTCGCGGGCCTGTTCATGCTCTCGCTGTCGGCCGCATCCGCCGCCAGCATCGAGTGCGACAAGATCGGTTCGGCCTATGACCACCTGTTCGCCGACGCCAACACCCGCGTGCAGTCGATCCTCGCCGAGTTCAAGGGACTGCCGGGCGGTGCCACCGAGCAGCGCAAGGACGCGATCCGCAAGCGCTTCTGCGCGGTCGGCGGCGAGCTCGTCGGTTTCTACAAGTTCGTGCAGGCGCTCGGCAACGACTGCGCCTCGCAGGGCGCCAGCATGAGCGAGCTGATGGACGTGGTGAACAAGCAGCTCAGCCTCGCCCAGCAGGGCGTGCACGAGGCGTGCGAATAGCGGTCGCGCATCGGCCGTAGGGTGGGCAAGATCGTCCACCAGCGCTGCGCCGCGCGTTGAGTCCGCCGACGATTTTGCCCACGCCGCGCTGCGGCGCCGCGCATCGCGCAGCCCACCTGACGGTGGCGACGTCCGCGCAACATGCGCTAAGCTCATCCTCGCAACAAATGCAGATGAGGAACCATGACACGATCGACGCAACGAGGGGTGCGGGCATGAGTGCCCTGGCGGGTGCGGCGGCGCGCCAGAAGGGGCCGTGCGTCTGGCTCGACATGGACCAGAAGGAGCTCGACGACGCCTACGACCAGGCGGTCTATGCGCCCAATTCCGCGCAGGTCGCCAAGCGCCGCACGGTCAACAGCGCCGAGGTGCGCGCCCGCCTCAAGCCGCAGCGGCTCGCCTATGGCGAAACCGCGCACGAGATGCTCGACCTCTATACGACCAAGCAGCCGAACGCCCCCGTGATGGTGTTCATCCACGGCGGCGCCTGGCGCGCCGGCAGCGCCGCCGACAACGCGGAAGCCGCCGACCTCTTCGTCAACGCCGGCGCGCACTATGCGGTGCTCGACTTCATCAACGTGATCGAGGCCGGCGGCAGCCTGTTTCCCATGGTCGAGCAGGTTCGCCGCGGCGTCGCCTGGGTCTACCGGAATGCGAAAAGCTTCGGCGGCGATCCGAACCGCCTCTATGTCGCGGGCCGCTCGTCCGGCTCGCATCTCGGCGGCGTGGTGCTGATCACCGATTGGAGCAAGGATTTCGGCCTGCCGCCCGACCTCGTGAAGGGCGCGCTGCTCTCCTCCGGCATGTATGACCTCAAGCCGGTGCGGCTCTCCAAGCGCGGCGCCTATGTGAAATTCACCGACGCCATGGAGGAGGGGCTGTCAACCCAGCGCCATCTCGACCGCATCAACTGTCCGGTCGTGCTCGCGCACGGCACCTACGAGACGCCCGAATTCCAGCGCCAGACCCGCGAGTTCGCGGCCGCGCTCGCGGCCGCCGGCAAGGACGTGAGGCTGATCGTCGGCGAGGGCTACAATCACTTCGAAATCCCTGAGACCATGGCCAACCCCTACGGCCTGCTCGGCCGCGCCGTGCTGGAGCTGATGGGGCTGGGGTAGGGGGCGAGGAGGGAAAGGTTGCCGCAAGCTCAGTGCGTTCCCTCTGCCCGCAGGAACGGGGCGAGGGAGCGCCGGCCCCGTCCGCGCCGTCCGCGCTGCTACGAGCACTTTCTGAATTCCCGCCGCGGCCCGGCGGTGTTCTGCAACTGCACCATGGTGCCCTCGGCGGAATTGAACTCGCTGAACTTGGTGAACAGCTTGTCGCCGTTGCGCTCCCAGTTCACCGTGATGACGTCGTTTTCGTACTGGTAGCTGTCGACCGGGTATTCGCGCCGCGACTGGTCGGCGTAGAGAATGACGATCAACGACGACGGCGTGAACGTGTAGCTGCTCACGCTGCCGCACCATTTGCCGGAAATGTCGTCGAACGACAGCGCGAAGGCGCGGCCGCCGCCGAGGGCGAGCGCCGCGAATGTCAGGACGAAAATCAGGCTCTTGCGCAGCTTGCTGGTCACGCTTGCCTCCTCGTCGCGCGAACTGAGCGGGGAGTCCCCACCCGCATAGCAACGCGCAAATTTGCGGCGCGGTCAAGACGGCGCAGCCGGGTCACACGCCGAGCACGACCGAGCCGGTGGTGCGGCGCGCCTCGAGATCCGCCTGCGCCCGCGCCGCATCCGCCGGCGGATACTCGGCGGTGACCGCGATCCTGATCTTGCTCATGGCGGTGCGGCGACCTGTGCGCGGCAAGCAGGAAAGGGGCGCTTCCGGGCCCTCAGTATCCCATTCGCTTCGGCAACCTGCCATGCGCGCTTCGCCATGCAACGCGAGATTGTTCATGCACGGCGTTCGCCGGATCAAAGGGACATCCAAGTGGCTCGATCATGTTATCAAGGTTGTGCGCTTTGTCGCCTCTACCTTACATCTTCCATTCAAGGGTATAATCGTATTATTCAATATTCGGTTGTTGATTTCGATTTACAACAACCAGATTTTATCGACAATAAGTTGTGTGCCGTGATTCGGAAATGAACAAAACAAAAAGAACCAAGAAGAACAAAGCCATCTGAGGGGTGATGTCGACATGCAAAAGGTAAAGTCATAGCCCGATATTTCTGATCGGAGCATTCGCTCCGCGTTGCGGACTGTCGGGCCGTGGCCGCCGATTCACGCATCCGCCGGGTGATGCGCTGTGGCGGCATGGAATAACCGGACTCGCTAACCAAAGTCGAACTGAAAATTGTCTGGCTTGGCGGCCGGGACCGTTGTCGGCCGCGCTGTTGCGTGCGTCGAAGTTGCGCGCGTGAAACGTGGTGCTGGGCGTCGCCGGCGATCTCGCCAAGCGGCGAGCGAAACGCAGGAGCGGATCACCCAGTATCTCAATCGCACCTGAGCGCGGCGACGAAACCGGAGGCAAGCACGGTGACCAAGCGAAAACCGACGCCGGTCGATCTTGCGGTCGGGCGCAACGTTCGCATCTACCGCCTGCAGCGCGGCATCTCGCAATCGGATCTCGCCGACCGCGTCGGGGTGACGTTCCAGCAGATTCAGAAATACGAGAGCGGCACCAACCGGATCAGCGCCGCGCGCCTGACGCAGATCGCACAGGTGTTCGGCGTCGAGCTTCCGGCGTTGTTCGATGGCATTGCGAGGGACGGGGGCGGGCCGCCGGGATTTCCCGGGCAGGATTTCCTGTTGCAGCCGCTCTCGCTTCGGCTGCTGCAGGCCTTCGAGCAGATCGAGAGCGGCGCGCTGCAGGGCGCCATCCTCGCCATGATCGATGCGCTTGCGGTGCGTGCGCCGCCATCGGTCGAGGCCGTCGAGGCGGGCGCGGCCTTCGCCCACGCTAGCGTCGGCGCGCATGGCGAGGCGGCGGGCGTGGTGCAATCGCGCCACAACGTGCTATAAGCCGGCGTCTGCGCTTGCCGGTCGGTCCGCGCGACGGCGAAGTCGGCGGAGAGGCCGGAGAGCCCACGGAGGCGCCAATGTCCGATCCCGCCTGCGCTCTGACGCTGCAGTTCCTCGCCTGGGTCGCGGAGAAGCCGCGCACCTATGCGCAGGCGATGGATGCCTGGCGCAGCACCTGCCCGCGCCTGTCGATCTGGGAAGACGCCATCCTCGACGGCCTCGTCGCCTTTGCGGGCGGCGCGACGCGCAACGCGTCGCGCGTGACGCTCACGGCGAAAGGCCGCGCGCTGCTTGCGACGACCGCGGGCGTCACCGTCGCGGCGAAACCCGCGCGCGTTGCGGCGCTCGTCCGTTGAGCGCGGCCGCGCGCCACGGCCGTTCGCTGCGACGTGCCGCTTTCCTCCTCGCGCTTGCCGCCGCGCTGGCGCTGCCGGCGGGCGCGGCCGTGACCGCCCAGCCCGACGCTCCCGCGCCGGCGCCCGCGCCCGCGAAGCACAAGCGTCACGTCGGGCGTCACGTGGTGCGCCGTTGGCACGGCTACGGCTTCCTGCCCGGCTACGTGCCGCCCGAGCAGCAGCCGCAGCGCTGGGATTACTGGACCCATCCGCCGACCTGGTGGTACGGCTGGCCGGGTTTCTACCGTGGGCGCTGGAACGGCGGCGGCTTTGGCCCATGCTGGACGCAGACGCCGATCGGGCCGATGTGGAACTGCGGCAGGTAGACCTTGGGCAAGCCGCATCATGCGGCCGGGCTCTTCCCGGGTCCGAGCACCTCGCGGCTCGCCGGATTGACGAGGTGCGTCAATCCGCAGGCGCTGCAGCCGAGGGTCACGAAGATCTCCTGGGTGCTCTCTTCCGTGCGGATTTCTTCGGCCACCCAGCCTTGCACGTTGTAGCCGGTGAGCGGGCAGCGAAAGATCAAGGTCGACATGCAATAATGTTGCGCGGCCACGCCACCGGGCTCTTTGATCCATGTCAAAGCGCTCGACAGCGGATCGCCTGAATTGAAAAGCTTGCTGGCGGGATGGTGCGCCGTCAGGCGGCGTCGCTCGCCTTGTCGCGGACCGGCGGCCGGTCCTTCGCCTCTTCCTCGGCGAGCAGCTTGAGGAGCTGCAGGCGTTGCTCTTCGTCGGCCGGCTGCGCAAGCAGGCGCCGGTAGCGCTCGATGTTCTGCTGGCGGATGAACCAGTCCATGGCTCTGCTCCACACCGCGCTCCCCGCAGTCCGGGCGCGGAGAATGCGCGCGGCGTCGCGGAAGTCCATTCGCACTACTACCTACGGGCGGGACGCGGCGGCAGCCGGATGCTGCGCCGCGCCGCGCGAGCCGCGAGGGTGGTGACGCGCATCGGCGTGGAAATCCGCATGGGACGCCGATTCTTTCGCCGCGCCGGCCGATCGGCGCGCGGCGCCCGCGCACTAGGTGAAAATACGTAATCGGCTTCCGCGATTTCGCATTGTGGCTAACGAACACACCAAATTAACCGGTCCGGCCGTCTTGTTGGTGGGCCCCCGAATCGCTCTCTTCCTGCCCGGATCCGGACAATGACTGTGTTGAAATTCCGCTCGATCTCGGCACGCCTCGTGCTCGCGATCCTCGCCGCCATCGCGGCCGCCGGCGTCACCCTCACGGCCTTCTCGGTCGTCGAGCAGCAGGCGCTCACCCGGATGGCGCTCGATCAGAAGCTGCAGATTCAGTATGAAAGCGCGCTCGCGGCCTTCGCCTATGAGGGGCGCGCCGCGGCGGCGGCGAGCCGTTCGATGGCGGCGCTGCCCGGCGTCGCCGACGCGATCGCCAAGGGCGACCGCGACGCCCTGGTGGCGCTGCTTTCCGCCCCCTACGCGGCGCTCGACGCCCAGGGCATCAACCTGTTCACCATCTCGCGCCCGCCCGCGATCGTGCTCACGCGCATCCACGACCCCAAGGCGTTCGGCGACGACATTTCCGCGCGCCGCAAGACCGTCGTCACCGCCAATGCGACCGGCACGCCGATTGTCGGGGTCGAGCGCGGCCGGATGGCGCTCGCCGAGTTCGCCATCACGCCGATCGTGCGCGACGGGAAGTCGATCGGCGCGATCGACATTGGCATCGAGTTCCACGACGACTTCGTGGCACGCATCAAGCAGCGGCTCGGCGTCGACGTCGCGCTGCACGGCTTCGATGGGCAGAAGTTCGAGACGCTCGGCAGCACCATCGCGGCGAAGACCACCGCGACGGCGGAGCAGCTCAAGCGCGCATGGAACGGCGCCGACGTGCGCTATGAGGCCGAGATCGCCGGCCATCCGGTCACCGTCCGTCTCGGCCAGATCAAGAACTACAGCGGCGAGACGGTCGCCGTGATCGAGCTTGCCAACGACGCGACCGCGTTCGATGCGGCGCGCAGCGGCGCCCTGCGCAACCTCTTGCTCGCGGCCGCCGCCATCCTGCTGCTCGCCGGCCTTGCCGCCTTCCTGCTCGGGCGCAGCCTGTCGCGGCCGATCACGGCGCTGACCGGAACGATGAATCGCCTGTCGGGCGGCGCGACCGACGTCGCGATCCCGGGCCGCGATCGCGCCGACGAGCTCGGCACCATGGCGAAGGCGGTCGAGGTGTTTCGCCAGAACATGATCGAGGCCGAGCGCCTGCGCGCCGAGCAGGCGCAGGCCGAAAGCCGCGCCGCGGAGCAGCGCAAGGCCGACATGCGCCGGCTCGCCGACGAGTTCGAGGTCGCGGTCGGCGAGATCGTCGGCGCGGTGTCGGCGGCGGCGAACGAGATGGAAACGAGCGCGAACGCCATGAGCCGGACGGCGGAGAAGACGCAGCAGCTTTCCACCATCGTCGCCTCCGCCTCCGAGGAGGCCTCCGCCAACGTGCAGTCGGTCGCGGGCGCCTCGGAGGAGCTGATGGCCTCGGTCACCGAGATCGGCCGCCAGGTGCAGGAATCGACCCGCATCGCCGGCGAGGCGGTGGCGCAGGCGGGCAACACGGACGCGCGCATCGCCGATCTGTCGAAGGCGGCCGAGCGCATCGGCGACGTCGTCAACCTCATCACCACCATCGCGGAGCAGACCAATCTGCTCGCGCTCAATGCGACCATCGAGGCGGCCCGCGCCGGCGAGGCCGGGCGCGGCTTTGCGGTGGTGGCGCAGGAGGTCAAGGCGCTCGCGGGCCAGACCGCAAAAGCGACGAGCGAGATCAGCGCGCATATTTCCGGCATGCAGACCGCGACCGGCGCCTCGGTCACGGCGATCAAGGAGATCGGCGGCACCATCGGCCGCATTTCCGAGATCGCCGGCGCGATCGCGGCCGCGATCGAGGAGCAGGGCGCCGCGACGCGCGAGATCGGCCGCAACGTGCAGCAGGCCGCCCAGGGCACCAGCCAGGTCGCCGCCAACATCGTCGACGTGAGCAAGGGGGCGGGCGAAAGCAGCACCGCATCGACCGAGATGCTCGGCTCGGCGCGCACGCTCGCCGGCGAGAGCAACCGCCTCAAGCGCGAGATGGAAAAGTTCCTGGCGACCGTGCGTGCCGCCTGAGCGGGCGCGCTAAAGCGTGATGGCTTTTGTTCGAATCGCCATCACGCCTTGGCCCTTTGCCTTTGCTCTAGCCGAAGGCTTCGGCGCGCTTCAACAGCTCGTCGAGCCCCGGCTCGTTCGGGTTGCGCGGCTTGCCCGGATGGATGATGGAGACCTGGCAGCTTTCCGCCGCCTCCACCAGCTGCCGGTAGGTTCCGGCGTCCGGGTCCTTGATGAAAGCCTGCTTGTTCTCGTTGTAGGCGAACATCTTATCGTTGATCTGGGTGCATTCGTTGCAGGTGGTGCAGCGGGCGGTCTCGATGTAGGGATCGTCGGATGCCCTCTCGGGCTCCGCCTCGACGGCGGCGGGCGCTGCAGCGGGCGCCGCGGCGGACGCTGCCGCGGCAGGCGCCGGCGTCGTCGCGGCCGGCGCGCTTGCGGCCTTCGCCTGCTCCGCCGCCCAGGCCGCGCGCTCGCGCGCGAGCAGCCGCTCGGCGTGCGAGTTGCGGATGCCGCCCAGCTCCTGCAGGCTGCGCCACATCTCGGCACAGCGGCGCGCCGCGCGCATCAGCCGCGCGTCGACGATCACCCGCTGCAGCGCGTTGGCGCCATCCACCATCAGGAGGTACGGCACCTTGTCGGGCACCTCGCCTTCCGCGGCGGCGAGGAAGTCGGCGACCGAGGCGGCGCCGCCGTTCCATTGGGCGCGCGGCACGCGGGCGAAATGGCGCGCGTAGCGGCGGTCGCAGGCGACGAAATCGACCAGCGTGAAGGCGACGCGCTCGGTCATGCGCTGGCGGTCGGCGTCCTCGCAGGCGAGGCTGTGCGTCGGCCAGTCGGCCTCCGGCTGCGGGTTGTCGAGGATGTGGAAGCGCGAGGCCCAGTCGGCGCCGCCCGACGGATCGTAGGCGAAGGCCGGGAAGGCGCGCGATTCCATCGCCGCGGCGGCGCTGAGATAGGGCGGCAGCCTGTCGTCGCCGGCGCCGGCGAAGACCGCGAACACGGCGGTGCCGGGAAACGCCAGTCCGCGCAGGATGCGCTCGCGGCAGCGATAGAGGTGCGAGCTGCTCGCCTGCAGCACGTAGACCGAGGCGAGGCTCGTCGCCGCGCTCACCAGCTGGCGGCTGCGCAGGCCGAACGCGAGGTGCTCGCCGCCGATCGGCGCGAGGTCGAGAATGTCGTCGCTCTGCACCACGATCTTCGCCGGCATGCCGGCCGCCGCCGCCGTCAGCGCGAGCTCGCTTTCCGCCGCCGTCATGTCGGCGGCGCGCAGGCAGACCAGGTAGTCGGGGAACAGCTCGGCGTCCGCCGGATCGAGCCCGTTCGCGCCGAACTCGGCGAAGAACGGCCCGTGCCGCGCTTCCGCATAGGCGCCCTCGACCTCGAGGCGCGCCATGGCGATCGCCTTGGCGAGCGCGATCATCTCGGGCATCCGCTCGCGATAGGCCGCGACCGCGCCGGCGCAGCTCTCGAACGCGAACGCATGCGGCTCGGCGCCGTCGCGGTCGGGGGCGGCGAAGAAGCGTTGCGACCTGAGCGTCGCGAGCAGGCTCTCGATGCGCCGGCGGCGCGCCTCGCCGAGCGCCACCTTGGGCGTCGATTCGGCGAGCAGCCGGGACAGCGCCTCGAAATCGAAGGCGCCCCGATGGGTGGCGCCCACCGACGCCTGCAGCCGGGGCGCGCTCATGCCCTCCGGCGAGTGTTGCGCGTCGGCCGCGAGGATATCGGCGAGCTGCGCGGTCAGCCGGCCGACCGTGGCGTGGAAGCGCTGCGCCTTGCGGTTCTGCAGCGACGTCCAGGCATGTTGAAAAAGCCGGGACGGCAGCGCAGCGTCGCAATCGACCACCGCGCCGTCGACCTTGATGGCGGCGCGCAGGCGCTTGAGGCTGTCCTGGAATTCGACGTCGTTGTGCGCCGACACGCGCCCCGCCGCGCCGGCCCACAGCGCGGACAGCTTCGTGCCGCCGGATTCGGCGGCGAGCGCGCGGATCTCCTGCTCGAAGCGCAGCGCATGCGCGCGCAGGCGCCCGCCGTCGGCGCCGCCGGCGATCTCGCGCAACGCGCCGTCGATGAGGCCGCACAGCGACTGCACCGGCGCGTCCGCGCTGCCCTCGGCGAGAACCAGCGGGAAGTCGTAGCGCAGCCGCGTGAGGTCGCGGTACTCGGCGAACAGCGCGGGCCGCAGGTCGAGACCGTCGAGCGGCTCGAGCTCGCCCGGCGGAATCCTGCCGGTCAGGTAGAAGGAGATGTTGGCCTGGAGTCCTGCCTGCATGGTCAAGCGTCCGTCTGGCGTCGTGGCTCGCGATCGTGCGGCCACACCGTGAACTTGTCGAACTCCGCCTCGAGCCCCGCCTTGAGGCGGCCGGTCGAGCGGATCTGGCCCGCCTTGCGCACCTCCTCGTAACAGGGGACGTGCGGGTCGTGGTACAGGATGCCCACCGGGATCGCGTCGTGCCCGGAGGCGATCTCGCGCGCGCGATGGATGTCGGCGGGATCGTGCTCATGCTGGTTGGTGTAGACCTTGGCGAGGCCGGGGCTCACCTGGATGCCGCGCTCGTGGTGCAGCAGCAGCACCTTCTGCGGATCGTGCACGAACGGCTCGTACATCTTCGGCAGCCATTCGGGGCAGCGCTGGATGATGCGCACGAACGAGAAGCCCTTGTGATGGTAGGCGGCCTTGATGACGTCGTAGAGCAGCTCGGGGATCCAATCGACCGCCTGCGCGACGAACGAGACGTTCTGCACGCCGAGCGTGACCGAGAGCGGCGAGAGCGCCTCGAGATAGGAGCCGCGCGGCGTGGTGTTGCTCTTGGTGCCGAGCGGCGAGGTCGGCGATGCCTGCATCTTGGTGAGGCCGTAGATCTGGTTGTCGTGCAGCATCGCGGTGATGTTCATGTTGTAGCGGATCGCGTGGATCCAGTGCGCCGCGCCGATGCTGCAGCAGTCGCCGTCGCCGGTATTGACGAAGACGTCGAGGTCGGGCCGCGCCATCTTGATGCCCTCGGCGACCGGAAAGGCGCGGCCGTGGATGCCGTGGAAGCCGTAGGTCTTCATGTAGTGGGGAAAGCGGCTCGAGCAGCCGATGCCGGACACGAACACGGTCTTCTCCGGCCGCAGGTCCTCGTCGCGGCACAGCCGCTGCACCGCCGCGAGGATCGCGTTGTCGCCGCAGCCGGTGCACCAGCGCGGCACGCCGCTCTGGTAGTCCTCGAGCTCGTGGTGCTCGTCGTACATCCGCAGCAGGCATTCGGTCGCGCCGATGGTCATCGCGAAGGCTCCTTCAATGCCGTTGCAGCTTGTCGAGCAGCACGCGGCGGATGGTGGCGGGCTTGATCGGCTGGCCGCGCACCTCGCTCCAGCAGTCGACGTCGACGAGGTAGCGCGAGCGCAGCAGCATCGCGAGGGCCGAGTAGCGGCGGTTGTTCTCGTCGATGATGCGGTCGTGCGGGTCGTCGCACCAGTTGCCCTCGATCGTCATCACCTGGCGGAAGCGCGCCATGGTCTCCTTGAGCCCCGGCGCGAGCGGCTGCAGGAAGGTGAGATGCACCGACGACACCTTGTGGCCGTCGGCGCGCAGGAGGTCGACCGCCTCTTCGATCGCGCCGCGCGTGCTGCCCCAGCCGACCACCAGGAGGTCGCCGCCGTCGCCGCCGTGCACCGGCGCCGGCTTGAGGGTCTTCTGCAGCGCGGCGAGCTTGAGGCTGCGGGCGTGGATGCTTTCCTGGTTGCTCTCGGGATCGTAGGCGACGTGGCTCGCCCGGTCGTGCGCGAGCCCGGTCAGCGTATGCGCGCCGCCCGGCTGGCCGGGAACGAAGCGGCGGGCGAGGCCGGTCGTCGCATCCCAGTCGTACGGCTTGAGCCCCGGCGGGATCTCGCTCTGGTCGACCGGCGGCGCCACCCAGGCCGCGTCGAACTGCGGGCGCGCGAACGGCTGCTGCGAGGTGCCGAGATTGGCGTCGGAGAGGACGACCACCACCATGTTGAAGGTCTCGGCGATCTTGCGCGCCGTGATCACCGAGTAGAAGCAGTCCTCGATCGTGCTCGGCGCGATCACCACCTTCGGCGCGTCGCCGTGGCTGCCGAACATGGCGGTGAGGAGATCGCCCTGCTCGGCCTTGGTGGGCTGGCCGGTGCTCGGGCCGCCGCGCTGCACGTTGATGACGACCAGCGGAATCTCGCCCATGACGGCGAGCCCGATCGCCTCCTGCTTGAGCGAATAGCCCGGGCCGGACGTGATCGTCACGGTGCACTTGCCCGCGTAGGAGGCGCCGATCGCGAACGCGCAGGCCGCGATCTCGTCCTCCGCCTGGTGCACGACGCCGCCCACCCGCTCGAAGATGTCGCTCAGGTAGTGCGACGCCGAGGTCGCCGGCGTGATCGGATACATGGCGCAGATTTCCATGCCCGAGGCGAGCACGCCGAGCGCCAGCGCGGTGTTGCCGTTGATCACGATCTGCGGCACCTCGGAGCGCTCGGCCGGAATGGTGTACTTGAAATCGAGATTGGCCTCGGCCCAGTCGTAGCCGGCGTCGAGGAGCTTGACGTTGGTCTTGATCACGCTCGCGTCCTTCTTGCCGAAGGTGAGCGCGATCTGGTCGCGCGCGAGCTGCGGGTCGAAGCTGTAGATGCTGCACAGCATGCCGAGCGCGAACATGTTCTTGCCGCGCCGCGGGTCGGAGACGAGCTTGCGGCACTCGCGCTCCATCGGGATTTCGTGCACCTGGTAGCCGGCCGCCGCGAGCTCGTCATGCGTGCGCACGTAGGACGCCGCGATCGCCTTGTCGGGATTTTCCCGCCACATGCTTTCCAGGAGGATGATGCAGCCGGGCTTGAACTCGCCCGCCCGCACGCGCCCGAGCAGCACCTGCTCGTTGAAGGCGACCGCAAGATCGGTTTCGTTGCCGCCGTTGGTGACGCGCTGCGCGCCGAGGCGGATGCGGTTGCCGCTCGCGCCGGCGACGCTGCGGGCCGGCGGGCGGATCTCGGCCGGGATGATCTCGACCGTCCACACGCCGTTGCCCATGCGCGCCGCGATGGCGCCGAGCGACTGGCCGCAGCGCTGCGCGCCTTCGCCCGAGTCGCTGATGATCTCGACCACGTGCTCCGCCAACGTGACGGCGGCCTTGGCGGGCGCCGGCCTCTCGAGTGTCGCTGTCGCAACTGCGTGCTGGTTCATGGTCGGGCGGCCGTTTCGGTTTTTGCGGTGGGTGACGGTGTGGGCGGTGGCGTGTCCTAGGCGGCGCGGATGCGCACGAAGTTGCGCTCGCGCAGGTCGATGCCGAACAGATGTCCCGCCGCCTCGCTCGCGGAGTCGGCGGCCGGATCGCGGATGCGCAAGAACTCCTTCATGCTGCGCGCCGCCCTGCGGCCGGCGCCCATCGCCTCGATCACGGTCGCGGCGCCGGTGACGATGTCGCCGCCGGCGAAGACGCCCGCCATCGAGGTCGCGAGACTGTCGTCGGCCTCGATGTAGCCGCGCTTGTTGAGCTTGAGCTTCGCGGTCTGGCCGATGATCGGATTGGCGTTGGTGCCGATCGCGAACACCACCTGGTCGGTCGCGAACTCGAACTCGCTGCCCTTGACGGGCAGCGGCCGGCGGCGTCCCGACTCGTCCGGCTCGCCCAGCTCCATGCGGATGCAGCGCATCGCCCGCACGCTGCCCTTGCCGTCGTTTAGGATCTCCACCGGATTGGTGAGCCAGTGGAACTCGATGCCCTCCTGCTGCGCGTGATGCAGCTCCTCGGCGCGCGCCGGGCACTCGGCCTCGGTGCGGCGATAGATGCAGAAGACCTTCTCGGCGCCGAGCCGCAGGCACACCCGCATGGCGTCCATCGCGGTGTTGCCGGCGCCGATCACCGCCACGCGGCGGCCGAGCGGCAGCGGCGTGTCGTAGCTCGGAAACTCCTTGGCGCGCATCAGGTTGCAGCGCGTGAGCAGCTCGTTCGCCGACAGCACGCCGTTGAGCGAATCCCCCGGGATGCCGAGCATCGACGGGTAGCCGGCGCCGGTGCCGATGAACACCGCATCGAAACCCATCTCGCCGATCATCTGCTCGATGGTGAACAGGCGGCCGACCAGCGTGTTGCACTCGAACTTGACGCCGAGCTTGGTCAGGTTGCTGACCTCGGCGTCGATGACCTCGTTGGGCAGGCGGAAATCCGGGATGCCGTAACGCAGCACGCCGCCCGCCTGATGGAACGCCTCGTAGACCGTGACGTCACAGCCGGCCTTGGCCATGTCGGCCGCGCAGGCGATGCCGGCCGGGCCGGAGCCGACGATGCCGATCTTGAAGCCGTTCGGCTCGATGTAGGGGATCTTGGTCCAGCCTTCGGCGATCGCGGTGTCGCCGACCCAGCGCTCGAGCCGCCCGATCGCCACCGGCTCGAGCGTGTCGCCGACCGTGCACACGCCCTCGCACTGGCTCTCCTGCGGGCAGACCCGTCCGCACACCGCCGGCAGCAGGTTGGTGTCGGTGAGGACGTCGTAGGCGCCGCGGGCGTCCTTCTCGCCGATCTTGCGGATGAAGCCGGGAATATCGATGCCGACCGGGCAGCCGCGCACGCACGGCTGGTCCGGACACAGCAGGCAGCGTTCCGCCTCGCGCTGCGCGTCTGCGACGCCGTAGCCGCACGCGACCTCGGCGAAATTGCGCACCCGCTCCTGCGCGGGCTGCTCGCGCATCGGCGTGCGCTCCTGCGGAATGGTTCGTATCGTTCGCTTCTTCGCCATCCTCTGCATCCTCCGGCACGGGCGCTCGCCTCGCTCGATCGAGCGCATGCGGCAAGCGGACGGGCCCACGATGTCTGCTAGCCGCCCGGCACCTCGTCGAACGGATCGGGGAACTCGAGCAGCGCGAGCGATGGATCCGGCACCACGGCGGGGCCCGGCGCCGCGGCGCCGATGTCCTGCCGCATGCGGCAATGCTCCGACCAGCGCGCCAGTGCGGCGCGTTCTTCCTCGGCATAGCGGCGCAGCCGCATCATCAGGTCGTCGAAATCGACCTTGTGGCCGTCGAAATCCGGGCCGTCGACGCAGGCGAACTTCACCTGGTCGCCCACCTTGACGCGACAGCCGCCGCACATCCCGGTGCCGTCGACCATGATCGGATTGAGGCTCACCACCGTCCTGATGCCGTGCGGCCGCGTCACCGCGGCGCAGGCCTTCATCATGACGGGCGGGCCGATCGCGACCACTTCGTCGATGTCGCGGTGACCCGCGATCGCGTGCTTGATGCCGTCGCTGACGAAGCCCTTCATCCCGGCGGAGCCGTCGTCGGTGCACAGGATCAGCTCGTCGCAGCAGGCGCGGAACTTGTCCGCCCAGAAGATCAGCTCCCGGTTGCGGAAGCCGAGGACGCCGATCACGTAGGCGCCGTTCTCCTTGAAGCCGCGCGCCTGCGGATAGACCGGCGCGACGCCGAGGCCGCCGCCGACGCAGACCACCTTCTTGGCGTGGCCGAGCGGGCTCGGCACGCCCATCGGGCCGACCAGCCCGTGGAGATGCGTGCCGACCCGGCAGGTCTGCTGCATTTCCTTGGTGGTCTTGCCGACCGCCTGGATGACCAGGGTCACGGTCCCCTTGGCGCGGTCGAAATCGGCGATCGTCAGCGGGATGCGCTCGCCTTCGGCGTGCGACATGACGATGACGAACTGGCCGGGCCGGGCGGCGCGCGCCATCAGCGGATGGCGAATGACCAGCGAATAGGTGACGTCGGAAAAGTCTTCCCGCGCCACAATCTCGAAATTCGACGTCTGGATCGCCTCGCCCATCGCGTGGCTCCGCTTGCATTTGGAACATCCTAGTCGATCGCCGCGCCGTGCCATTGATCTAGGTCAATGGGACAGGCAGCCGCCGCCGGCGAGAGCAACCGCCTCAGGCGCGGGGGATGGAGAGGCCGGGATGGAGAAGCTTCTGGCGACCGTCGCAGAGGCGCGGGCGCCGGATGTGCGTCATGCCGGCGACGAGCGCGGGCGTGACGCTCGATCCGATCGCCGGACCACGAACCTCACGCGTGCGGCGTTCGACCGGTACGCGTGAGCGACCGCACCTTCCTTGCCCTCGCCGGTGAAGGAGATCGCGCTAGTCCTCCATCCCGCTGACCGCGAGATAGATCGCGAACATCGCGATCGCGGCCGCGCCGGTCCATTCCGGATGGCGGCAGAAATTCTCCGCGCTGGTGCACAGCGAAACCGCCCAGTCGGTCTCGTCCAGCATGCCGGCGACGACGAACACGACGGTCGCGGCGAGGAGCGCAAACCCCATGACGCGGGCGAGCGAGGACCAGCGGAAGGTGCGGGGATGGCTTTCCGCCCTGAGCTGCGCGCCGTAGCCCGGCATCATGAGCGCGATGGTGTCGATCTCGGCGAGCTCCGCCGAACGGGTCGCGGCCGGCGGATCCGGGACCGGCTGGCGCCGCATCCAGGCCGGCCGCGGATCGAGATCGATGTTGGCGGCCGCATCGTCGACAAACTGCACGCCGAGCTGGCCGCCGCGCCGCCAGGCGACGCGGCAGAAGCGGCGCGACTTGCCGTCCTTGGTGAGAAAGAGGCCGAACACGTCAGGCAGCACGCCGGCGCGCGCGGCCGCGATGCGCGCGCCCGCGTCCGAAATGTCCCACAGCACGCAGGGCAGCCGCGCGCCGCCGTCGAGCACGACCCATGCCGCCTGGCGGCGCGGCGTGCGCTTCGCCTTCCTCAGATCTCGCCGCGGGTCTCGGGTCAATACGCGTCCCCCACACCAGGAATCGACGTTGTGCAGCCTCGTTACACGATGGCTGCAGCCGCAAAGGGCATGCAAGCCGGATTCGCGCAATGCGAGAAGGTTTGTGGGAAATACCCGTAACCGCAACGTGTTTAGTACATCCTAATCTTCTGCGTTGATTTTGCATGAACCATGCACCCGGGCCGGTCCGCGGTCCGTTAACGCGCCGGTAATCCTCCGGCGCCGCGCTGCTGCGGGAGGCCTCAGTCGAACGTGAAGCCGTGCCGCCGCAGCCAGGGCGGGAAGGCGGCGCCCTCGGGCTGCGCGGCCTGGCGCGCCTTGTCCTCCGACCAGCCGTAGAACGGCGCCTCGCCGAACTTTTCCGGATTGCGCTGCTGCGCGCGCGGGATCGAATGGCGCGCGTCGCGCGCGCGGTCGTAGGCGTCGAGCCGCTCGGGCATCGCGGCGTCGTCGTAGCGGTCGAGATGCAGCGTGATCGACGGCGGCAGGCGCAGGCTGAGATGGCCGGCGGCGGCCGGATAGCCGACGCACAGGCCGGCGACCGGGAAGACGAGATCCGGCAGGCCGAGGATCTCGCCGGTGCGGTCCATGTGGTTGCGGATGACGCTGATCGGGCAGCAGCCGAGCCCGGCGGCTTCCGCCGCGAGAACGAAGGTCTGCATCACCAGCGCGGCATCGACCGCCGCGTTGAAGAAGCCTTCCAGGCGCCCGTTGCTCTGCGGATGCGCGCGCAGCTGCCCGATGCGATCGAGCCGCCGCGCGTCGCCGCAGAAGACGAGAAAGACCGGCGCGACGCCGATCCACGGCATCGCCGGAATGAGCGCCGCGAGCGCTGCGCGCTTTTGCGCATCGGTCACCCGGATGATGCTCGCCTGCTGGAAATCCGATTTGGACGACGCCGACAGCGCGGTTGCGGTGAGGAGGCGCAGCAGCGGCTCCGGCACCGGCTTGTCCGCATAGGCGCGATGGGTGCGCCGCGCCAGCACTTGGCGCAGGAACGGGATGTCCTCGACCTCCCCGCCGAGGTCGATGTTCGCGCCGAAACGATCCATCAATTCCTTCGCATATCCGGCCATGATGTCCTCCTCCTTCTTTGCTTGGCGCATGTCCTTGACGGCGAACCTGTGCCCACCCCGGATCACGTCCGGGGCAGGCTTTCGCCGGGACATGCGCTGTTGGCGTCGGCGCCTCTCACAGCGCGACGATGAGATCGATCTCGACCATGGCGCCGAGCGCGAGGTTGGTCACCCCGACCGTCGTGCGCGCCGGGAAGCGTCCGTCCTTGAAATAGGCGGCATAGACCCGGTTCACGGCCGGATAGTCGGCGGCGAAATTGACGAGAAAGATGCGCGCCATCACGGTGCGCTCGATCGCGGCGCCGGCCCCGGCGAGCACGGTCTCGAGATTGCGCATGATCTGCTTCGCCTGCTCCTCGGCGCCGCCGGCGACGAGGGTGTTGCTGTTCGGGTCGACGCCGAGCTGCCCGGTGACGAACAGAAAATCGCCGGCGCGCACCGCATGGCTGTAGGCCGCGGTCGGCGGCGGCGGCGGCGCGCCCGGAATGTTGAGAAAGTTCATGTCCATCGCGGCACCATCCTTTCCAGGTCCTCTCCCCAACAAGGCATCAGCGGTTGAAGCGCTCGAGGAACTGGCGCGAGCGCTCGGTCTTCGGCCGCAGGAAGAACTCCACGGCGGCGCCTTCCTCGACGATGCGGCCGTTGTCGAGAAATACCACGCGGTGCGCCGCCTCGCGCGCGAACTGCATCTCGTGGGTGACGACGATCATCGTCATGCCGTCGCGGGCAAGGCCGCGCATCACCTCGAGCACCTCGCCGACCAGCTCCGGGTCGAGCGCGCTCGTCGGCTCGTCGAACAGGAGCACCTCCGGCCGCATCGCAAGCGCGCGCGCGATCGCGACGCGCTGCATCTGTCCGCCCGAGAGGTAGGCCGGATAGACGTCGCGCTTTTCGGCGAGACCGACCCGCTCGAGCAGGGCCTCCGCCTCGGCGATCACCTCCTGGCGCGGACGGCGCAGCACGTGGATCGGGCTCTCGATGATGTTGCCGAGCGCGGTCAGGTGCGGCCACAGATTGAACTGCTGGAAGACCATGCCGATGCGCGTGCGCAGGACGGCGAGCTCGCGATCGCTCATCGGCAAGTGCCGCCCGTCGACCGATTTCATCCCCATGCGCGAGCCATGCAGGAAGATCGCACCGCCGTCCGGCGTCTCCAGCCAGTTGATGCAACGCAGCAGCGTCGACTTGCCTGAGCCGCTCGGGCCGAGGATGCACACCGTCTCGCCCGGCATCACGCTCAGATCGACGCGCTTGAGCACCTCGTGCTCGCCGAACACCTTGGCGACGCCGCGCAGCTCGACCGCCGGAACCGCGTGCGGATCGTCAGGCATGGCCGCGCCGCACCAGGGCGGCCCATCGCTCGCTGCGGCGGACCAGCCATTCGACGCCGCTGCACAGCACCCAGTAGAGCAGCGTCGCAACCAGGAAGGATTCGAACGGGATGAAGTAGTAGGACTGCACGTAGTTCGCCGCGAAGGTAAGCTCGGGCACCGTGATGATGGACAGGAAGGCCGAGTCCTTGATGAGCTGGATCAGCTGGTTGCCGATCACCGGCCCGACCGCGATCACGACCTGCGGCAGCATGATGCGGCGCAGGAGAAGAAAGCCGCTGTAGCCGAAGGCGCGCCCGGCCTGGATCTGCGCCGGCGGGATGCCGGTCCAGCCGGCGCGCAGGATCTCCGCCATGTAGGCGGCGTTGTAGGTGACGAGGGTCGCGAGCGCGGCGGTCCATTTGCCGAGCACGATGCCGACCGCCGGCAGGGCGAAATAGACGATGTAGGCAAGCAGCAGGAACGGCACGCAACGACCGGCGTCGACCAGCGCCTGTGCCGCCAGGCGCAAGCCGGCCCGGCGCGAGGTGAGCGACGGCAGGAAGAGCACGCCGAGGATGAGCGACAGCACCGTGGCGACGCCGCACAGCCACACCGTGTTGGCGAGGCCGAGCGCGAATTGCGGCGCCTGCTGCCAGATGATATCGATCCGGAAGGTCATGCGGTGCGTCCGGCGATCCGCCGCTCGATCAGGCGCCCGCCGATGACCAGCACGATCAGCACCGCGCCGTAGACGACGACGGCGGAGATGAAGGCGGGCAGCGGCTCGTAGGTCGACTCGGCGATCTGGCGCGCCTTGCGGGTGAGATCGACGACGCCGATGATGGCGATGGCCGGGCTCGCCTTGATCAGCAGCGTGATCTCGTTGACGATCGGCGCAACGCTGCGCCGCCAGATCTGCGGAAACATGATGCGCCAGAACGCGGTGCGCCGCGTCATGCCGAACGCGCGCGCGGCCTCGAGCTGGCCGCGCGGGAAATCGACGATCGCGGCGCGCCACACCTCGCTGTTGAACGCCGCGGTGTTGAGCGCGAGCGCGAGCACCGCCGCCGGCAGCGGGTCGAACTCGACGCCGAGGGCGGGCAGGCCGAAGTAGATCAGCATCACGAAGGTGACGAGCGGCGTCGCCCGCACCAAGCTCGCATAGAGGGCGCAGAAGAATCGCACGAGGCCGTTGCGCCCGGTGCGGCCCGCCGCGATCGCGAGCCCGAGCGGAATGCCGGCCGCGATCGCGACGCTGCAGACCGCGAGCGTCGTGCCCGCGCCGCGCAGCAGGTCGAGGATCGCGGCCGCTGTCAGCATGACCCGGCCGGCCGGCTCACATCTTGCGGTCGCCCGGCAGCAGCGGCTCGTTGGGCAGATCGTCGAAGGTGATTTTCAGATACTGCGTCTGCAGCTTCTTGAAGTCGCCGTTCTTCTTCTCGGTGACGAGGAAGGCGTCGAGGAACTGCTGCAGGCTGCCGTTGCCCTTCTTGATCGCCCACGCCGCGTACGACTTGGCGCCGACCCGCTGGCCGAGCGTGAACTGCGCCGGCTTGTCGGCGGTGAGCGTCGACAGCGACACGATGTTGTTGATCACCGCGTCGAGGCGCTTGTTGACGAGGTCCTGGTAGGCCTCGGAGAAGTTGCCGTATTGCACGACGGTGCCGAGATGGCCGCCGTTCTTCTTCAGCTCCGCCTCGAGCGCCGGCAGCGCCTGGAACGAGGCGCCGCCCTGCTGCACGCCGAGCGTCATGCCGCTGAGGTCGCTGATCTTCGTGATGCGGTTATCGCCGGTGCGCTTGACATAGGCCATGGTGGACTCGGCGATCGGAATGGTGAAGTCGAGGGATTTCGCCCGCTCGTCGGTGATCACGGCGGCGGTGAGCGCGCAGTCGTACTTGCCGGAGGCGACGCCCGGCAGGATGCCCTGCCAGGGCAGGATCTCCTGGCGCACCTCGAAGCCCGCGACCTTGCGCAGGAGCGCGAGCAGCGCGTGGTCGTAGCCGACCGGCTGCCCGTTCACCACGGCCTCGAACGGCGGATAGTCGTCCTCGGTCGCGACCACCATGTAGCCGCGCTTCTTGATCTCGTCCAAGGTGGCGCCGAGCGCGAGCGAGGTGCCGATCAGGCTCGCGATTACGACGCCGGCGATGCGCAACAAGGCCCGCGCCGGGGAAGAAGCCGTTGCGGCGGAAGACGCAGTGCTCATGCGAGTCTCCTTCTGCTGGTGCGTCGAATGGGACCCCCGGCCGGATGCGCGATGCGCGTCGCGGCTCGCAACCGAGCGGCGTCGATGCGCGTCAGGCATGCGCAGCAGCCCATGCATGAAGCGTGCCTATGCGCGATAAGCGCCTCTGATGGTTGCACCGAATGCGCCTTGCGAATGTCGGTCGCCTCGACGCGCGCGGGGCGCGCCGCGGCCGCGCCGGTGGCCGTGTTTGGGCCGTGCCGCGATGGCATTCGCGGCGTGGCCGGAGCGGCCGACGTGTGGGCGCCCTTTGCGTTGCCTCCGGTCGCCGGTGCGCCGGCGCGGCGCGCCAATTGCCGAAACTTTGGCGTCGTGCCGGCCTCCGCGTGCGCTGGCGCGCGGTTCCCTCTTGTTCGGACGGCGAAATCGCCGCGTGCACGGCCGCTCAATTAATATGCAGGGGGTGATCAAAATTCGTCAGGGCGCACGGGTGGCGTTCGCACCTGAGCCGATCACCATCGCGGCGCATGTGATCTGGTCATCATGCGCCGGCGGTCGCGCCCGTGACCCTGACGGCGCTCACCGCTTCGGCGCCCAGCCGTAGATGCGCGTCGCCGTGCCGCCCATCAGCTTCGCCTTGTCGCTCGCCGAGAGGCGGTTGGTATCGCGAAACGCGTCGACGCCCTGCTTGAAGGTGAGGAACTTCACCGCCCGCGTCCAGTCGGTGCCCCACATGCAGCGGTCGAGGCCGAAGGCGTCGATCAGGCGGCAGACCGGGTCCCAGATGTCGTTGTACGGGTAGGGCTCGCGCGACAGCGTGCAGGCGCCGCTGAGCTTGATCGCCACGTTGGGCAGCGCCGCGAGCGCGATCACCTGCGGCAGCTCCGCCCACGGCTGTGCCGGCACCGGCGGCGCGTGCGGCTGCACCAGGCCGAGGTGATCGACGATGATCTGCGTGTCGGGATGGCGGCGGATCAGCGCCGTGCCCTGCTCGATCCGCCCCGCGATATGCAGGTTGACCGGCAGCGACATCCGGGCAGCCGCCGCCAGCACGCGGTTGAGCCCGGGATCGGCCGGGTCGGTCGCCAGGCCGCTGCGCACCAGCAGCATGCGGCACGCGACCGCGCCGGGCGTGCGCTTCCATTCCGCGACGGTGTCCTCGACCGTCGGGTTGGCCGGGTCGACCGGCTTCACCAGCGCGAACCGGTCCGGGTGCGCGCGCCGCACCGACAGCGCGTAGCTCGCGTCGTAGCGGTACATCGTGAAGGCCGACACCAGGATCGCGCCGTCGACGCCCGCCGCGTCCATGGCGGCGACCGTCTGCTCGCCCGTCACCTCGTCGGGTCCGGTGAGCACGCCGTGCCACGGCCGCTCTGGGCGGTTGCGCTCGTAGGCGTGGACTTGTGCATCGATGATCATGGCTGGCTCTCCCGCTTCGGCTGCGTGCCAATACTGCGGATCGGAGCCGGGATACACAATCCGTCATCGCCGGGCTTGTCGAGACCACGATCGCGCTGCACCGCGCGGACACCAGGCTGCGCGTGCGCGCCGAGTTCGCCGACGTCTCCAACCTCGGCCCCGACAACGAGATGTGGGGCAAGGACAGCCGCCAGCGCATGTTCCAGCTCGGCAACCGGCTGTGGCACACCGACAGCTCGTTCAAGCGGCTGCCGGCGCGCGCCTCGCTGCTCTACGCGCGCTCGATCGCGCCGGTCGGCGGCCACACCGAGTTCGCCGACGAGCGCGCCGCCTACGACGCGCTGCCCGAGGCGACGAAGCGCCGCCTCGAAGGCCTCGTCGCCGAGCACTCGATCTTCAATTCCCGCGCCCGCCTCGGCTTCACCAATTTCAGCGACGAGGAGCGCGCGGCGATGCCGCCGGTGCCGCAGGTGATGGTGCGCACGATCGCCGAATCGGGCCGCAAGTCGCTCTACCTCGCGTCGCACGCGGGGCGCATCCTCGGCCTGCCGGAAGCGGAAGGGCGCGCGCTGATCGACGAACTGGTCGCGCATGCGACGCAGCGGGCGTTCGTCTACACCCACCGCTGGCGCGTGAACGACCTTGTCATCTGGGACAACCGCTGCACCATGCATCGCGGCACCGCGTTCGACGATCTGCGCTGGCCTCGCGACGTGCAGCGCGCGACCGTGCGCGACGTCGCCAACACCTGCGAGCAGGAGGGGATCGCGGTTGCGGCGGCGTAGCGATGCTTGCGATCGACGCCCGCCGCGAAGTTGCGGGCGGTATGACTAGACAGCAATCGCGTTTTTCAGCCGAAACAGCGCCTTGACCGGAGCCGGCCATTCATGGCCTATGCTGCGGCCATGAGCGCGCACGCAACCCTCCGCACGAATTGTCCGCACTGTGGGGCCGCCTACAAGGTGGTCCGGGTCGAGGCGCCGTCCGACCCCGCCGAGGTCACCTGCCGCAGCTGCGGCGGCGCCCTTCCGGGGCGCGAGGGCCAGTTCCTGCTCAAGTATTTCCTCGTCGACAAGCGCCGTAAGGCCGCGCCGCCCGCGTCCGGGCCGCATCATATTCGTCTCGAAGGCGGCGCCTGACCGCGCGGCGGGAGAGGCCGCCGGCGGCAAGGCGCCGGCGACGCGCTGGCTCTACACGGACGGCTGAGCGGGTTTCAAGGCGAAGTGGTCGCCAGCTGAGGCAGCCTCTGGACGTCGAATCAGGCCGCACATGAACGGGCTAATTGCACTCGCCCGCACATATAGCGGTTTTGGCCATCACATCGATACTTTCCTTGGCAGCACAGGGAGACACACTCGCCTTCCCCAAAGCAATTGCAACCCGGCTGCATGGACCCCACTTCGTCAGTGCAGCCATCGGTCGCGAGGATCGGAGGACGAGGAGTCATGTGCTTTGCCTGAGGACTGAAGGTCCGGGCCGTTAAGCGCGCCATGAATGACATCGATGCCTCTCCCGCGTTCGACGGTGTTGGGCAAAGGATTTTCGAGGCAGAAGGGGCCAGTACCGGAGTGAGGTCAGACGGGGTCATCATCGGGCTCTTCCAAAAGTTGCCCGAACCGGAAGCGGATTGGCCAGCCGCCGCGCGGTTGGAAGTGGCTTCAAACTGCGGCGAACGTGTTCGATCTTCTCTACAAGGGAGAGGGGGGCATTGTAGTGAGCTTGGCCCGTGCCGAACGATCGCCGCGTCATGGGGATTGAGGGACGAGGCCGCCAACTGAGGCGGCCCGATATTACGAGCCCCGGGGCGGGCCGGGGCTCTCCCTCGATGGGCAGATCAAAAGACGTAGAACCATGCGAGAGCTATCACGGCGATTATCACCACAGCCGCCAGTATGATCTGTACTGTTGCGTTGTGGATTAGGCTCTGGTCATGATGACCGCTCTGCATTGTCATTGGGCATCTCCCTGGGGCGTCTCGCGCCCGCGCGGAATGCCGACACCACGCAGCTTAGGGGCCGGATTGCCCCTAATTCAGGGTCCCGGCATCCACAAATTTGCGAACTCTACTTTAGTCGAATGCATGAGGGGTCTATTGAGCTAAATCAAATTGGGCCACTTCCGATTTCAAAATCGGCCACTGGGGGGTCGAAACCGGCCAGCACCAGGGGTGCGGTGCTGTCCTAATTCCGGTCCTAATTCGGACAGTACCGCACCCCTGAAAAGAACATATTGCGAACTTAGAACAAACAGTGTACATTGCCAACTTGAGGGGACGGCCGCGAGCCCCGCGTTGTCGACCCGCAGAATCATGGTCATAAGGAGGGTAGCTATGGCCCAGCCCGCGTTACGAGTCGTCGAAGGTGCCGCAATGGACAAGTCAAAGGCGCTGGACGCAGCGCTGTCGCAGATCGAACGCGCCTTCGGCAAGGGCTCGATCATGCGCCTTGGCAAGAATTCCAAGGCGATGGACGTCGATACCATCCCGACCGGCTCGCTCGGCCTCGATATCGCGCTCGGCATCGGCGGCCTGCCGCGCGGCCGCGTGGTCGAGATCTATGGCCCTGAATCCTCCGGCAAGACCACGCTCGCGCTGCACACCCTCGCCGAAGCGCAGAAGAAGGGCGGCATCTGCGCCTTCATCGATGCCGAGCACGCGCTCGATCCGATCTATGCGCGCAAGCTCGGCGTCATGGTCGACGACCTCCTGATCTCCCAGCCCGACGCCGGCGAGCAGGCGCTCGAGATCGCCGACACGCTGGTGCGCTCGGGCGCAATCGACGTGCTGGTGATCGATTCGGTCGCGGCGCTGGTGCCGCGCGCCGAGCTCGAAGGCGAGATGGGCGACAGCCAGCCCGGCCTGCAGGCGCGGCTCATGTCGCAGGCGCTGCGCAAGCTCACCGCCTCGATCAACCGCTCCAACACCATGGTGGTCTTCATCAACCAGATCCGCATGAAGATCGGCGTGATGTACGGAAGCCCCGAGACGACCACCGGCGGCCATGCGCTGAAATTCTACGCCTCGGTGCGCCTCGACATCCGCCGCATCGGCGTGATCAAGGAGCGCGACGAGGTGGTCGGCAACCAGACCCGCGTCAAGGTGGTGAAGAACAAGCTCGCGCCGCCGTTCAAGCAGGTCGAGTTCGACATCATGTACGGCGAGGGCGTCTCCAAGATGGGCGAGATCATCGATCTCGGCGTCAAGGCCGGGGTGGTGGAGAAATCCGGCGCCTGGTTCTCCTACGACAGCCAGCGCATCGGCCAGGGCCGCGAGAACGCCAAGACGTTCCTCAAGAACAATCCCGACATGGCCAACAAGATCGAAGCCGCCATCCGCCAGAGCTCCGGCCTGATCGCCGAGCAGATCCTCGCCGGCGAGCGCGAAGAGGAGGATGGCGAGGGCGAGGAAGCCGCCGAGGAGTGAGCGGCCGCTCTCGCACCGATGCTTCTCAATTCGTCATGGCCGGGCTCGTCCCGGCCATTTCGTTCGTGAGGGCAGGGCGCTGAGCAGCGCGTGGCAGCTTCGCGCGCGCTCCTCCCGATGACGGAGCGGTTGTGGAAAGCTGGCGCCCGATGCGGCCGCCGTCAGTCAGAGCACGGATCAGGCTTCTTGCTACGACTTTGCCCATGCGCGGATCCGCCGTCCCGCGCGCCGTGCGCCACGAGCTACCCCCCACCCAGCGGCGATTGACGCTCCCGCGGCAAGGTCTGGCGCATCGCCGAGATCAGCCGCGGCACCGCGGGCTCGTTGCCGGGCGCCATGATGTGGGCGCCGGCGACGCCGGGCGTCTCGACCAGCTGGTCGATGAAATCCCCGCAGATCCGGATTCCTTCGGACGCCGGATCGCGCGCCTCCTCCAGCCGCTCGATCAGCTCGTCCGGAATGATGGTGCCGAACAGGTTCGCTCGCATCCACAGCGCCGAGCGCGCCGAGCGCAGCGGATTGACGCCGATCAGCAGGAAGATCCCGTCGATCAGGCCGGCCTCACCGAGCCGCGCCACGTAGCGCCGCACCACGTCGATATCCATGCAGAACTGGGTCTGGATGAACTGCGTGCCGGATCCGATCTTCCCCGCAAGCGTGGTCGGCTGCCAGTCGGGCGGCGGGTCGATCGGCGCATCGGCGGCGCCGAGGAAGAACCGCGGCGACCCGGCGACCTTCTGCCCGTGCGGCAGCGTGCCGGTGTCGCGCATCGCCCGCGCCATCTCGGTGAGCGCGCGCGAATCGAGATCGAACACGGGTTTCGCGTCCTTCTGGTCGCCCTGGGTCGGATCGTCGCCGCGCAGCAGCAGCAGGTTGCGGATGCCGAGCGCGGCCGCGCCCATCAGCTCGCCCTGCAACGCGATGCGGTTGCGGTCGCGGCAGGCGAGCTGCAGGATCGGCTCGATCTCGTTGCGCAAAAGGATCGCGGCCGCCGCCGTCGCCCCCATATGGGCGCGCGCGCCGGCGCCGTCGGTGACGTTGACCGCGTCCGCGAGCCCGCGCAGCGGCAGCGCCTTCTTGAGAAGATCGTCAGGATCGCACGAGGCCGGCGGCACCACCTCGGCGGTGAGCACGAAGGCGCCGGCCCGCAAGCTCTGCTCGAGGGCGGAGGAGGGCAATGTCGCGTCGGTCATCAGGGAGTCCAGTTGGGCGGGCCGTTCGTCCGGCGGCTTGTAGCGAAGAATTTGCGCCCGGTCATGCGCCCGTTCCCTCTCCCATGCAGGCCTGCCCGACCTACGGGTAAGGGGCGCCCGGTGGGGATGGGGAGGCATGGCGGCGCTTCCTGGACACTGTCTTGCCCCATCGCTAGAAGCATTGGAAAGATTGGCAAAACCGCCGCGCGGACCCATATGCGGGCAACGGCAGCGCGGGGCACGTGAGAGCGTCAGCAGGCACGTCAATGAGCGGCGTCAACGATATCCGGTCGGCATTCCTGAGCTACTTCGCCAAGAACGGGCACGAGATCGTCCCGTCCTCGCCGCTCGTGCCGCGCAACGACCCCACCCTGATGTTCACCAATGCCGGCATGGTGCAGTTCAAGAACGTCTTCACCGGCGTCGAGAAGCTTCCCTTCGCGCGTGCCGTCACGGCGCAGAAATGCGTGCGCGCCGGCGGCAAGCACAACGACCTCGACAATGTCGGCTACACGGCGCGCCATCTCACCTTCTTCGAGATGCTCGGCAACTTCTCGTTCGGCGACTATTTCAAGGACCGCGCGATCGAGCTCGCCTGGAACCTGATCACCAAGGAGTTCGGCTTGCCGGTCGATCGCCTGATGGTGACGGTCTATGTCGACGACGACCAGGCGTTCGACCTGTGGAAGAAGATCGCCGGCCTGCCCGACGGCAAGATCGTCCGCATTGCCGGCTCCGACAATTTCTGGGCGATGGGCGACACCGGCCCGTGCGGCCCCTGCTCGGAGATCTTCTACGATCACGGCGCGAAGATCCCGGGCGGACCGCCCGGCAGCGCGGAAGCCGACGGTGATCGCTTCGTCGAGATCTGGAACCTGGTATTCATGCAGTACGAGCAGCTTGCGCCCGGCAAGCGCATCGACCTGCCGCGCCCCTCGATCGATACCGGCTTGGGGCTCGAGCGTTTCACCACCGTCATGCAGGGCGTGCACAGCGTCTTCGAGACCGACCTGTTTCGCGCGATCATCGAGGCCGTCGCCGACCTCACCAAGGTGCGGTCCGGTGGGCAGCAGGCGGCCTCGCACCGGGTCATCGCCGACCATCTGCGCTCGTCCGCCTTCCTCATCGCCGACGGCGTCCTGCCCTCGAACGAGGGGCGCGGCTACGTGCTCCGCCGCATCATGCGGCGCGCCATGCGCCACGCCGAGCTCATCGGCGCGAAAGAGCCGCTGATGTGGAAGCTCGTGCCGGTGCTGGTGCGCGAGATGGGCCAGGCCTATCCCGAGCTCATCCGCGCCGAGGCGCTGATCGCCGAGACGCTGCGGCTCGAGGAGACGCGCTTCCGCCGCACCCTCGAGCGCGGCCTCTCGATCCTCGAGGAGGCGTCGAAGTCGCTGAAGAAGGGCGACATGTTCGACGGCGAGACCGCCTTCACGCTCTACGACACCTACGGCTTCCCGCTCGATCTGACGCAAGACGCACTGCGCGCGCGCGGCATCGGCGTCGACATTGCCTCATTCACCGACGCGATGGAGCGCCAGCGCGCGAAGGCGCGCGCCTCCTGGACGGGCTCGGGCGAGGCCGCGGCCGAGACCATCTGGTTCGGCCTGCGCGACAAGGTCGGCGCAACCGAGTTCTTGGGTTACGAGACCGAGACCGCCGAGGGCGTGGTCGCCGCGCTGGTGCGCGACGGCAAGCCGGTCGACGAGCTCAAGACGGGCGAGCGCGGCGCCATCGTGATGAACCAGACGCCGTTCTACGGCGAGTCGGGCGGCCAGGTCGGCGACGCTGGCGAGATGCGCCGCGAGGGCGTGCGCGTCGCAGTCACCGACACCCAGAAGGAGGCCGGCGACGTCCTCGTCCATCGCGTCAAGGTCGAGGCGGGCGCCGTCAAGGTCGGCGACCCGCTGCTCCTCGAGGTTGATCACGCGCGCCGCAGCGCCATCCGCCGCAACCATTCGGCGACGCATTTGCTGCACGAGGCGCTGCGCCAGGTGCTCGGCGATCACGTGGCGCAGAAGGGCTCGCTGGTCGCGCCCGACCGCCTGCGCTTCGACTTCTCGCATCCGAAGCCGATGACGGCCGCGGAGATCGAGCGGGTCGAGGACATCGCGAACGACATCGTGCTGCAGAACTCGCCCGTCACCACCCGCCTGATGGCGCTCGACGACGCAAGAGCCTCCGGCGCGCGCGCCCTGTTCGGCGAGAAATACGGCGACGAGGTGCGCGTGGTCGCGATGGGCCAGAATCTGGAAGCACCCGGCAGCGGCAACACCATGGGCTGGTCGGTCGAGCTGTGCGGCGGCACGCATGTGCGGCGCACCGGCGACATCGGCCTGATCGGCAGCGTGACCGACTCAGGGGTTGCGGCCGGCGTGCGCCGCATCGAGGCGCTGACCGGCACGGTCGCGCGCAAGGCGGCGGAGAAAGAGGTGCGGGTCGGCAAGGCCGCGGCGGCCGAGCTGAAGGTGCAGCTGGAAGATCTCCCGGCGCGTGTCGCGGCGCTGCTCGACGAGCGCCGCAAGATCGAGCGCGAGCTGACCGAGGCGAAGAAGAAGCTCGCCATGGGCGGCGGCGCCCGCGCGGACGGCGCCGATGGCGTGCGCAGCGTCGGCGACATCAAGCTGCTCGCGCGCGCCGTCACCGGCATCGAGACGAAGGACCTCAAGAGCCTGGTCGACGAGGGCAAGAAGCAGGTCGGCTCCGGCGTGGTCGCAATCGTCGCCGTGACCGAGGAAGGCAAGGCCGGCATCGTGGTGGGCGTCACCGCCGACCTCACCAAGCGCTTCAACGCCGTCGATCTCGTGAAGAAGGGCGCCGAAGCGCTCGGCGGCAAGGGCGGCGGCGGCCGCCCCGACATGGCGCAAGCCGGCGGTCCGGACGGCTCCAAGGCCGACGCGGCCCTTGCCGCGATCGAGGCGGCGCTTGCCGTCCCCTGAAGGGGAGGGTTAAGGCCGCAATGATTAACTACAGGATTTCATGGTCATGTAGATGACGAGCTCATGCGTCGCGTCGCCCCCACCGAGCCCGGCCTTGCCGGCGAAACGCGGCCGCGTCACGCTCACCGCGATCTCGCGGATGCCGATGCCGCCGTGCTTTTCCGTGTGCGTGCGGACCGCAACGCGCGGCCAGAAGCGCCAGACGAGGGCCGAAAGGGCGGCGCCCGAGAGGGCGATGACGGGCAGGGACAATTCCAGCGGCATGGTACGCTCCTACTCTGGATGTAATTAAAAATTACCTAACTACAAAACCCGGAACGTGTCAACTCGGTAAATGAGGCGTTAACTGCATTTGCAACGCCCAATCATTACACCTGCGACGCCGCTTGCCAGCTTCCCGTTCGCCCTGTAGCTTAGGTTTACAGACTATTAATGGCGTTGCCGTCGCGTAACCGCGTGGGGGGTATGATGGCCTTATCCCAGGACGCAATCCGGCTGTACGAGCAGGATCTGCTGCAGAAAGCCGACATGCTCGCGATCGGCCTCAAGGGCCTGCGTTCGGCCGATGCGGCGCGGGCGGCCGAGCTGCTGACCGTCATTTCCGAACGGCTGGAGGGAGCGGTGCTGAGCGAGGCTTCCGCCGGCGCCGAGCCCGCGGCTGTCGCCGAGCGGCAAAAGCCGCTGCTCGTCGCCACCCGCGGCAGCGACGACGTCGAGGACTTTATTCTGGAAATCCTCGCCGAGAACCCGGTCGGCCTGTCGGTGCAGGAGATCGTCGACCATCTCGACGAGGCGCAGCTCGACATGAAGCGCCGTACCCTGGTGGTGCGGCTGCACCGCATGGTGCATGCCGGCCGCCTCGCCCAGCGCGCGCACGGCCACTACGCGCTGAGCGAAGCCGAGCGCACCCGCCGGCGGGCGTGAGGGCGCGGCCAATTTTGGCAGCGTGACCCAACTGGGATAACAGCAGCAATTTCAATTAGGCGGTGTTTCACCCTCCCCTGCAGGGGGAGGGTCGACGCACATTGAGCGAAGCGAAATGTGCGTCGGGGTGGGGTGGCTGAGGCGCCCACACCCCACCCCGGCTCGCTTCGCTCTCGACCCTCCCCCTGCAGGCCCCTGCAGGGGAGGGTGAAGCGGCTACGCCCCCATCGCCTTCTTCAGGTTCTCGTCGACCTTGTCGAGGAAGCCGGTGGTCGAGAGCCACTTCTGGTCGGGGCTGATGAGCAGCGCCAGATCCTTGGTCATGTAGCCGGCCTCGACCGTGTCGACGCACACCTTCTCGAGCGTCGCGGCGAACTTCGCCAGCTCCGCATTGTCGTCGAGCTTGGCGCGATGCGCGAGGCCGCGCGTCCAGGCGAAGATCGAAGCGATCGAGTTGGTCGAGGTCTCGCGCCCCTTCTGGTGCTCGCGGTAGTGCCGCGTCACCGTGCCGTGCGCGGCCTCGGCCTCGACCACCTTGCCGTCCGGCGTGGTGAGCACCGAGGTCATGAGACCGAGCGAGCCATAACCCTGCGCGATCGTGTCCGACTGCACGTCGCCGTCGTAGTTCTTGCACGCCCACACGTAGCCGCCCGACCACTTGAGCGCCGCCGCCACCATGTCGTCGATCAGCCGATGCTCGTAGGTGAGCTTCTTCTTGTCGAACTCGGCCTTGAACTCCCTGTCGAACACCTCCTGGAAGATGTCCTTGAAGCGGCCGTCATAGACCTTGAGGATGGTATTCTTGGTCGACAGATACACCGGATAGCCGCGCGCGAGCCCGTAGTGGAACGAGGCACGGGCGAAATCGCGGATCGAGTCGTCGAGATTGTACATCGCCATGGTGACGCCGGCGCCCGGCGCCTCGAACACCTCGCGCTCGATCTTCCTGCCGTCCTCGCCGACGAAGGTGAGCGTGATCGTGCCCCTGCCGGGGAAGATGAAGTCGGTCGCGCGGTATTGGTCCCCGTAGGCGTGGCGGCCGATGACGATCGGCTTGGTCCAGCCCGGCACCAGGCGCGGCACGTTCTTGCAGATGATCGGTTCGCGGAAGATCGTGCCGCCGAGAATGTTGCGGATGGTGCCGTTGGGCGAGGGGTACATCGCCTTGAGGTGGAACTCCTTCACGCGCGCCTCGTCCGGCGTGATGGTCGCGCATTTGACGCCGACGCCGACCTTCTTGATCATCTCGGCCGCGTCGATCGTGACCTGGTCGTTGGTCGCGTCGCGACGCTCAATGCCGAGGTCATAGTAGATGAGCTCGACGTCGAGGTAGGGGTGGATCAGCTTGTCCTTGATCAGCCGCCAGATGATCCGCGTCATCTCGTCCCCGTCGAGCTCGACGACGGGATTCTCGACCTTGATCTTCGCCATTTTAGGCAGCCACCGTTTGACTCGTCATCGAGCGGGTCAAGGCCTTGGCGACGGCCGCGCCGGATTCCGCGTCAGAGCGCGGCGATCGCGGCGTTCAGCGTGGTGCTCGGCCGCATCGCGGCCGACGTCTTGGCGTCATCGGGCAGGTAGTAACCGCCCATGTCCACCGGCTTGCCTTGCGCGCCGATCAGCTCGCCATTGATCTTGGCCTCGTTCTTGGCGAGCGTCTCGGCCAGCGGCTTGAAGCGGGCTTGCAGCTCCGCGTCCTTGGTCTGGGCGGCCAGCGCCTGGGCCCAGTACAGGGCGAGGTAGAAATGGCTGCCGCGATTGTCGATCTCGCCGACCTTGCGCGCGGGATTGCGATTGAACTCGAGGAACTTGCCGATGGCGATGTCGAGCGCTTCGGCGAGAACCTGCGCCTTGGCGTTCTTGTAGGTGTGCGCCAGATGCTCGAGCGACGCGCCGAGGGCGAGGAACTCGCCGAGGGAATCCCAGCGCAGATAGCCCTCTTGCTGGAACTGCTCCACGTGCTTGGGCGCCGAGCCGCCGGCGCCGGTCTCGAACAGGCCGCCGCCCGCCAGCAGCGGAACGATCGACAGCATCTTGGCCGAGGTGCCGAGCTCCATGATCGGAAACAGGTCGGTCAGATAGTCGCGCAGCACGTTGCCGGTGACGGAGATCGTGTCCTGTCCCTTGCGGATGCGCTCGAGCGAGAACTTGATCGCTTCGACCGGCGGCAGGATGCGGATGTCGAGCCCCGCGGTGTCCTCATCCTTCAGGTATTTCTCGACCTTGGCGATGACCTGGGCGTCGTGCCCGCGCTTGGCGTCGAGCCAGAACACCGCCGGGGTGTTGGTGAGGCGCGCGCGGCGCACGCCGAGCTTGACCCAGTCGCGGACCGGCGCGTCCTTGAGCTCGCACATGCGGAAGATGTCGCCGGCCTCGACCGGACGCTCCAGCAGCACCTTGCCGTCATCGGCGACGACGCGGACCGTTCCGGCCGCGGGCACCTCGAAGGTTTTGTCGTGCGAGCCGTATTCCTCGGCCTGCTGCGCCATCAAGCCCACGTTCGGGACCGAGCCCATGGTCTTGGGATCGAATGCGCCGTGGGCCTTACAGTCCTCGATGGCCGCCTGATACAGCGTCGCGTAGGCGCGATCCGGGATCGCCGCGATGGCGTCGTGCAGCTTGCCGTCGGCGCCCCACATACGGCCGGACTCGCGGATCATCGCCGGCATCGAAGCGTCGACGATCACGTCGCTGGGCACGTGCAGGTTGGTGATGCCCTTGTCGGAATTGACCATGGCGAGGCCCGGTCGCTTGGCGTATTCGGCGGCGATGTCGGCCTTGATCGCCGCCTTTTCGGCGTCGGGCAACGTCTCGATCTTCGTCAGCAGATCGCCGAAGCCGTTGTTGAGATTGACGCCGAGACGCTTCAGCGTGGCGGCGTGCTTCTCGATCACATCGGCGAAGAAGACGGAAACGGCGTGGCCGAAAATGATCGGATCGGCGATCTTCATCATCGTCGCCTTGACGTGCAGCGAGAACAGCACGCCTTCCTTCTTGGCGGCCTCGATCTGCTCGGCGAAGAAGGCGCGCAGCGCCTTGCGGCTCATCACCGCCGCGTCGATGATCTCGCCGGCCGCAATCGCCGTCTTCGCCTTCAGCACCGTGACGGCGCCGTCGGCGCCGACAAGCTCGATGCGAACGTTGGTCGCCGACGCGACGGTGGTGGAGATTTCCGAGCCGTAGTAATCGCCGCTCGACATGTACGCCACGTGCGATTTGGAGTTGGGACTCCAGGCGCCCATCTTGTGCGGATGGTTGCGGGCGTATTGCTTGACGGCGCCGGCGGCGCGGCGGTCGGAATTGCCTTCGCGCAGCACCGGGTTGACGACGCTGCCGAACACCTTGGCGTAGCGTGACTTGATGTCCTTCTCAGCGTCCGTCGTGGCGTTGTCCGGATAGTCCGGAACGTCGTAGCCCTTGCCTTGCAGTTCCTTGATCGCGGCCTTGAGCTGCGGGATCGAGGCGGAGATGTTGGGCAGCTTGATGATATTGGCTTCGGGCCGCATCGCGAGCGCGCCCAGCTCGGCGAGCTCGTCGTTGATGCGTTGCGCCGGGGTGAGCTTCTCGGGGAAAGCGGCGAGGATGCGACCGGCGAGCGAGATGTCTTTCAGCTTCACGGACACGCCCGCCGCGCCCACGAAGGCCTTTACGATCGGCAGCAGCGAATAGGTCGCGAGCGCCGGGGCTTCATCGACCTTTGTCCACATGATTTCGAGATTTGGCATGCTTTGCACCTCTGGTCGCCGTGCTGGTTTGGGCCGGCCGGAAACTGACCATCGACGGCTGCGGGGAAGGCTTCTCCCCCGGCCCTCAAATGAATTGTTCTCGGCGCGCAGACCGCCAACCGGGGATCCGGTTGACGGGAATTCGCCGCGGCGCCCCGGGGCCGCGCGTCGGCGGCGCCCGTATAGCACCGGCCATCGCGGCGGCAAAGGCGGGATCCGAGTTGGTATCCGGCGCTTGCGGGAAGAAGGCGGAGCCGCGCAGCGCCGCTCCGATCTGCTCTTGCCGCGCGGGCGGCGGACCGCTGCAATTTGTGGCAGTCCCGCTATAAGGACGCCCGTCTTTTCATCTGGCGCACAGGAGCCGCATGGCCGGTTCGGGGACCGACAAGAGCAAGCCGTGGACCGATGTCGGCGGGCCGATCGTCGTCTTGGTCGAGCCGCAGCTCGGCCAGAACATCGGCACGGCGGCGCGCGCCATGGCGAATTTCGGCCTCACGCGCCTGCGCCTCGTCAAGCCGCGCGACGGCTGGCCCGACATCCAGGCGGTGCGCGCCGCCTCCGGCGCCGACACGGTGCTCGATGGCGTCGTGCTGTTCGACACGCTGGAGGCCGCCATCGCCGATTGCCAGTTCGTGCTCGCGACCACCGCGCGCGCGCACGACCAGGCAAAGCCGGTGCTCGGGCCCGAGGCGGCGGCGCGCGAGATCGCGCCGCGCATCGCGGCGGGCGAGAGGGTCGCGGTGGTGTTCGGCCGCGAGCGCTGGGGGCTGGAGAACGACGAGGTCGGGCTCGCCGACCGCATCGTCACCTATCCGATCAATCCGGCCTTCGCGTCGCTCAACCTCGCACAGGCGGTGCTGGTCATCGCCTACGAGTATTTCAAGCTCGCGGGCGGCGGCGCGCTGCCGTTCGACATGCCGGTGCGCTCGCCACCCGCCGGCAAGCAGCAGCTGTTCGCCTTCTTCGCCGATCTCGAGGCGGAGCTCGAGAAGGTCGAGTTCTTCCGCCCGCCGGAAAAGCGCGCGACCATGACGATCAACCTGCGCAACATTTTCGCGCGCATGCAGCCGACGCAGCAGGACGTGCAGACGCTGCACGGCGTGATCATGGCGATCGCCGAGGGCCGCAAGGGCCCGGCGCGCGGCGGCGTGCTCGACGGGCGCGAGGCGGGCCAGCTGCGCGCGCTGTTGGCCGAGCACGGCGCAGGCCGCGTGCCGAACGAGCGCGGGCCGGTGCGCGGGCTCTCGCGCCTCCTGCGGCGCAATCCGACCGATGCGGAGCGCACCCTGTGGAATGCCCTCGTCAAGGACCGCCGCTTCGCCGGCCGGGGCTTCAAGCGCCAGGTGCCGGTCGGCCCGCACATCACCGATCTCGTCTCATTCCCCCTGCGCGCCGTGATCGATCTCGTGCCGAGCGAGGAGAGCGCCACCGCCGCCGAGGCGCGCGCCGACAAGCGGGCCTGGCTCGCCGAGCGTGGCTATCGGGTGCTGCCGGTGCGGCTGGTTGATGTCGAGGCGGATGTCGGCAAGGTGCTGGATGAGCTCGCGGCGGCGATCGGTGCCGGCCTGCGCGAAGGTTGAGCCCGACGCGGCGTTTCTCGGACGTTGTAATAACGTCGCCACAATCGCCGCGCTTAGTTCGGTCGGACGATGCCGGGAGAAAGCACGATGGTGAGATCAATCGCGGTGACGGCTTGTTTCGTTGCGATGTCGGCGGCGGCTGCGACCGCGCAGGATCCCAATCAGCCCGTGCTCGGCGTGCCGCAGCCGCTGCGCCAGACGCCGGTGCGAATCCAGAGCCAGGTGAGCTTTTTCCTGCCGGGGCAGACCGGCGACAGCGAGGCGGCGACCAAGACTCGCGAGGCGGCGCGCCGCTCGATCTACGACATGGCGGCGCACGAGTGCGACCTGCTGCGCCAGACGCTGGCGAAAGACTGCCGGCTCGAATCGGTGAACGCGAGCGTCACCGCGAACCGGCAGTTCAACCAGGTGGTCCTGCCGCAGCTCGAAGGCTGGCAGGTGAACGGCACGATGACGTTCCAGATCAATCCTAAGTAGGCGCCGTTCACCCCTTGAGGACCTTCATCTGCGCGGCCGCACCCATGCGCAGGAACGAAAGGTCGCTGCCGACCGCGAGGAAGCGGAAGCCGCGCTTGGCCGCAAAGACGGCGCGGTCGGCATTGGCGCAATAGAGCCCGGCGACCTTGTGCGCCTTGGTCGCGGCCGCAAGCACCCGGTCGAGCTCGCGCTCGACCAAGGCCGAATGCGGCTCGACCTCCTTGCCGTCGGTGAGCGCGATCGACAGGTCCGAGGGGCCGACGAACAGCACGTCGATCCCCTCGGTGCCCGCGATCGCGTCGAGATTGTCGAGCGCGGTCTGCGTCTCGATCATCGCGATCGCGACGGTGAGCGCGTTCGCGTCGCGCAGATATTCCTTGGCGTCGGTGACGCCCGCGAGCGTCATGACGCGCACCGGGCCCCAGCTGCGCTCGCCGACCGGCGGATACTTGGCGGCCTCGACGAAGGCACGGGCATCGGCGACGGTGTTGATCATCGGCGCGATCACGCCTTCGGCGCCGAGGTCGAGCACGCGGCTTGCGACCGCGAAGCCGCCGAGCGGAATGCGCACGATCGGCGCGGCGCCGCCCTGGCGGATGGAGGCGAGGCCCGTGACGGTCGCGCCCATGTCCCACAGCCCGTGCTGCTGGTCGATGGTGACGGCCGGGAAGCCTTCGCGCGCGAGCGTCTCGGCGACGACGGGATAGGGCAGCGGGCACCAGCCGGTGTGTACGGTCTCGCCCGCCTTGAGGCGCCGCGCCAGCGAAAATTGCGCCGTCATCGTTTCCTCCCTGCTCGCCGCTTGCGGCGAGCGCTTGATTTCTTGCGCATATCCTTATCGGCGAACCGGTGTCCACCCCGGATCACGTCCGGGCCACTTTCGCCGGGATATGCGCGCTTACTTGCCGGCCTTGATCTCGCCGACCGCACGCTCCATCAGCTCGTTCATGACGCGCCGGATCTGCTCGTCGGATTGAGCAACGCCCTTGGCGTCGAAGTCCTTGCGCACCTTGCCGAGCGGATCGTGCGTCTCGATATCGGTGATGACGATCGCCTTGGCGTAGGCGTCGGCCTCGGCGCCGGCGAGCCCGAGCTTCTCGGCCGCCCACTGGCCGAACAGCCGGTCGCGGCGGGCCGTCGCCTTGAACTTGAGCTCTTCATCGTGCGCGAACTGCTTCTCGAAGCCTTCCTCGCGCTTGTCGAACGTGGTCATGTGTCGCGCCCCAGATCTTGCGCCCCGGAATGATCGCTCATCACGCCCAGCACGGCGTTTTCGTGCCGCCTTGCATATCGACTGGTAGGCGTCAAGGCAACCGACGTAAGGACAGCAAAGTCGTCATTGCGCCGACCGCGCGACGGGTCTATGCCGATTGTACTCCGCACCGCGTTCGGCTAGCTTGATCGTTGCGGAGGAGCCGGCCGCCGCCGTCATGAGTAGCGTGCCGCTCTAGTTCCGCCGCCGCGGACACTGACCATTTACGGGAGCCACGGCATCATGGACTTTCTCAAGCCACGGTACACTCCGATGAGCCGCCGTCGCCGCATCTACGAGGGCAAGGCGAAGGTCCTCTATGAGGGACCGGAGCCTGGAACACTGATTCAGCACTTCAAGGACGATGCCACCGCCTTCAACGCCAAGAAGCATCAGGTGATCGAAGGCAAGGGCGTGCTCAACAATCGCATCTCCGAGTACGTCTTCCAGCATCTCAACGACATCGGCGTGCCGACGCACTTCATTCGCCGGCTCAACATGCGCGAGCAGCTGATCCGCGAGGTCGAGATCGTGCCGCTCGAGGTGGTGGTGCGAAATGTCGCGGCCGGCTCGTTGGCGCAGCGCCTCGGCATCGAGGAAGGCACCCAGCTACCGCGCTCGATCATCGAGTTCTATTACAAGAACGACGCGCTCAACGATCCGATGGTCTCCGAGGAGCACATCACGGCGTTCGGTTGGGCGACGCCGCAGGAGATCGACGACATCATGGCGCTCGCCATCCGCGTCAACGATTTCCTCTCCGGCCTCTTCCTCGGCGTCGGCATTCGTCTCGTCGACTTCAAGATGGAATGCGGCCGGCTGTGGGAAAACGATCTCATGCGCATCGTCGTCGCCGACGAGATCTCGCCCGACTCGTGCCGGCTGTGGGACATCAAGTCGAACGAGAAGCTCGACAAGGATCGCTTCCGCCGCGACCTCGGC